>Ga0137407_10000291_pt1 | contig 35183 bp, 40 predicted proteins | sample CZOMad2_2_16fung_FD_108410 | JGI IMG/M metagenome (GOLD analysis project Ga0137407, IMG submission 108410) | Vadose zone soil fungal communities from Angelo Coast Range Reserve, California, USA - CZOMad2_2_16fungal (Illumina Assembly) | ecosystem: Environmental > Terrestrial > Soil > Vadose... | reverse complement strand
CTTGCAAAGCCAACAGACCGGCGAGCGGACGGGGTCAAGGCCGTCAGCCGCGCACGCGGGGGCGCGCCAGCGCCAGCCTTGAGGCCGGACGTTCACCGGTCTACTTCCAGCACAGTTGCTCTTCTTGTGGGGGACATGCTTGATGCACGGCTCGCGCCGCTTGTCGCCCGCGAGCACGTGGACCCGTGCCCTCGCAGGATGATGTCCCTCACCAATATGTTGAGGGACATATGATCAGATCCTTTTTATTCCCGCGCGATGAAAAAAAAGCCGGTTGCCGCTTTTCCCGGGTTCATGCGGCCGTCGCGTATTTGTAACAATCGCTCGCTAGCAAAAATCCTCGGCGCGGTTCGTCAATCTGACCGCGCGAATTGTCATCACCTCTGGGGGATCATTTATGTTGAACTTCATCAAATGGCCGCTCGCCGCGGCCATGTTCATGGGAACGCTCGCGACGTCAGCGATGGCGCGCGATGACGATTTCCGCGATCACGACCGTCGGATCGGCCATGTCTTCGTCATTGTGCTCGAGAACGAAGGCTTTGACACTACTTTCGGTACGGCCGCCCAGCAGAATCCGGCCACCCAGTTCTTGGCGCAGACCCTGCCGAGCCAGGGCGTGCTACTCAGCCAGTACTACGGCACCGGGCATGTCAGCCTCGACAATTACATCGCCATGATCAGCGGCCAATCGTCGACAGTGCAGACGCACGTCGATTGTACCTTCTATGATGATTTCAAACTCACCGGGGTGACCCCGGATGGTCAGGCGATCGGCACCGGTTGCGTTTACCCCGCCCAGTTTAAGACGCTTCCCGATCAACTCACAGCCGCCGGCAAGACCTGGCGCGGCTACATGGAAGACATGGGCCTAAACCCGAAACGCGAGCAGACGACCTGCGGTCAGCCGCTCGACCCGCAGGGTAATGTCGCCCTGAATGAACTCGATGACACGCAAGGAGCCGAGACGCACGCGGGCGGCGATCAATACGCCGCGCGTCACAATCCCTTCGTCTACTTCCATTCGCTGATCGATAGCGGCGAGTGCGCCAGGCACGTGGTCAATTTCAACCAGTTGGCTCACGACCTGCAGCACGAATCGACGACTCCGAACTTCGTCTTCATCACGCCCAATCTCTGCCACGACGGGCATGACGGGAACGGCGCGAAATCGCCGTGTAAAAACGGAGAAGTCACCGACGGCGTCCATTTCGGCGGTGGCCTCGTTGGCGCCAATGCCTTCCTGAAAGCGACGGTTCCGTTGATCCTCAACTCGCCCGCATTCAAGGAAGATGGGCTTTTGATCATCACCTTCGACGAGGGTGGCCTCAACGTGACTTCGATCAACGGCTCGCCCACGATTAATGCAATTACCAATCAGGGCGTAAGCTGCTGCGGTCAGCAACCCGGACCCAACATCGGGCCGCTGGTCGCTGGAGGTCAACCGCTCACCCTTCAGTTTGAAGGCTCCAACCCGCCCTTCTTCCTTTCTACCCCGGGCTTCGGTGGCGATCGGATTGGCGGCGTGTTGCTCTCCCCGTTCCTGAAGGCGGGAACCACGTCCAACGTCCCCTTCAACCATTACTCCATGTTGAAGACGATTGAGGACATCTTCGGGCTCGGTCATCTCGGCTACGCTGGCCAAGCCGGTCTGCAAGGGTTCTTCGGCTGCGCCAATTCGGATGTTGCCGCCCGTACGGACGGTCAATTCGGACGGTGTGAGCGAGACCGGGACTGATCGATCCCGTTAATCGGCCCGCGGCCCCCGACGGCTTGTTCGCCGGGGGCCGCTTTCTCGTCTCGTCGCCAGGCTTCGGTTGGTGATGGAATAGCGACCGCGACCTTGAGACGCCAAAGTCAGACCTCGGCGGCTTCTTGATGGTCACCAATCAGCGGAGGTCCTCAGGCGCCCTTCTCGCACTTCTTCATGAAGCTCGTCTTTGCGGCACCCGCCAGCGGCTTTCCGTCCGCGCTCATCGCTTTGGCCGCGCAGCTATCGGCCATGCATTTTTTCATGAACGAGGTCTTTGCCGCGCCTGCCAGCGGCTTGCCGTCCTTGCCCATCGCCTTGCTCTCACAAGCGTCCTGTGCGAGGGCGGGACCACCTGCAAAGGCCGTGACCAACGCAGCTAACATCATTTTCCTGAGCATGGTTCTCTCCCTTAAAATGGTTCGAGTAATCGAATTTGATCCCAGTCGTCTGTTTTCGGCAAGGCTGAAAAAGCGGCCTGCAGGATTGCAACTGTGGCGCCCAAAGATTGCAATCCTTTAGTTCGCTCACAGCGCGCGGATCAGCCGAGGGGCCGCAGCTTGGCGCCGAGCCGTTCGGCCCGCCCGCCCCTACATGCTATAGCAAACAGCCCGCATGAGCGCCGCGATGTGAGTGGATCGAAATAGAATATGCAAACCAACTATTTGGCCTTGGCCATCGTCATTGGATACATGGTTAGTCTCGGCCTGCTCACGACCCTCATCCAGCGGTCCGTCTCCACGACGGCGACCTTTACGGCGGGCACCAGCGGCCATTCGGGCGTCCCCGCCGTTCTGGTCGGCCTCATGTTGATGTCCGAATTCATCGGGACCTCGGCGAGCGTCGGCACCGCCCAGGAAGCGTACAAATTCGGCATCTCGGCCTCGTGGAACATCATCGCGCTCGCCGCCGGCTTTTTGTTTTATGCCTATTTCCTCGCCGGCAAGTACAAGGAGTCGGGGCACAACACGATCTCCGCGGTGTTCGCCGAGGTTTACGGACCGCAGACCAAGATCGCCACGTCGCTGGTGATGATCTTTGCCCTGCAGGTCGTCGCGGTTGCGCTGTATGCGGGTGGCGGCGCGATCTTGAGTGCGCTACTCGCCGTTGATCGCACGCTTGCCACCGTCATCTGCGGCGTCGTCGCGGTCTTGTATGTCTTCATGGGTGGCATGAAGTCCGTCGTTTACACCAACGTCATCCATTCGCTCGTGAAGTACATCGGGATCGGCGTCGCAATCTATTTCGGACTAGCAAAAGTCGGCGGCCTTCAGGAGCTGCAGGCCCGTCTTCCCAGCGAGATGTTTTCCTGGACGAACGTGGGCTGGAGCCAGATCTTTGCCTGGTTCATTGCCGGTGTCGGCGCCACCTTCTCCACGCAATACGTCATTCAAGCCATCAACACCGTTGAAACCCAACAAAAGGCAAAAGCCGCGAGCCTATACACCGCGCTTTTGTTGGTGCCGTTCGGCATTGCGACCGCGCTGGTCGGAATGTGCTCACTCGCGCTGTTCCCCAACATCAAATCCATCGACGCGTTCTCTACCCTCATCGAGAATATGAATGGCGTGATGGCAGGGGTGGTCGCGGCCGGACTGGCGGCATCGCTTTTCGGCACTATCGCTGCGATCAGCGTTTCAACCGCGACGCTGCTCTACAAGGATTTCTATAGCCGGTTCGTGACCAAGCACGCCGATGAAAGGCGATCGCTGAACTTCATTCGCGTCACGACGATTGTCGTCGGCCTGCTTCCGATCGCACTGGCGATCTACACGCCGAACATCCTGCAGATGACGTTCCTGGCCAAGGCGATAAGGGCATCGCTGTCCGTCCTGGTGCTGCTCGTGTTCTACGCGCCGTGGTTCGGTACCAAAGCTGGTGCCCTGTTCAGCATCCTGAGTTCTCTGGTCGCAACCATTGCGTGGTTCATGATGGGCAATCCGTTCGGCATCGACAACGCCTACGTGGCATTGGTGGTCCCGCTCATCATCATGGGCCTCAGCTCACTCATTGAACGCATCCGGACCGGCAAGAGCCCGCGCGTCCCCGCTGAAGCCGCTCGATCGGCGCCAGGCCGGACAAGCCATCGGGCCGCGCCCGGCCCCGACCCGTTGGGCTGACCCTCCCCGTTTGCTATATTTCCGCGTCCCGTTCTGCAGAGGGGGTCGCCGATTGAAAACGCCTTCAGATCCGAATGCCCGTACGCGGGTACGGTTAGCCTTCCTGTTGTTATTCGTTTTCATGATCGCTGGGTCAGTTGGGGCCTATTACGTTGTCGATCGGAGCCGGCTGCAGGACCTTGTTTCCGCGCGTGAAGGCCAGGCGGCCTTGCAAGGCATCGCCGATGTCAGACAAATCGATGAGGCGCTCAGGCAGCATCCCCAAAATAAATTCCTGCGGATGATGGCCATTGCCACCAAGGCCGCGGATGACACCAACGTTGCAATCGAAAAATTGTCGGACGAAATTGAGCCACCGGCGATTTCAAAGGCCGACAATTTGGGCACGGCGAACCGCGGGGATCTCGAGGCACTTCGTCGCGATCTGAAAGTGGCAGAAACCAACGCGACGACATTCATGCCGCGCTACGTCGCCGTCTTGAAAGCCGAACGCGACAACGTTGAAAAATACGCTGCCTCGCTCCAGCTGGAAAAAGATGCCGGCAACAGGCTATTGGAAAATATCGACAGGCGGCACGCCGAAATCACAGCCCTCACCTCCCGGATGTTGTCGGCGCGCGCCGGTTATTATCGCGCCTATCAAAACTACCTCGCCGTTCTGATCGGGGAATTCGGTAGTTACAAAATTGTCAACGGCCAGTTCATCTTTCCGCTCCAGCGCACCGTCGACCGTTACAATGTCGCTGCCCAGGCAATGAACGTTGCCGCAAAGTCCGTCGGTGATTTGAACGAAGAGCGAAAAAGACTGCTGCAGTCACAGCAGGAGCGATGGCAGCAGTTCGTCAGGGGGGAGTGATTCGAGCGGCCTGGGCAAGCGAGCGGGTGTAGCCCGGATGAGCAAAGCGACATCCGGGAACGTATACCCTTCCCCCCGCACATCGCGATGCTCATGCGGGCTACGGTCGCTCAATACGGCGGCTTCCTTTTTGCCCGCTGCGCTTTCGCCGCTTCCACCCACCACGCCAGATCGTCGGCGAAACGCGCAAAACTGTGCTCAAGGGCCTTGCCACCCTCACCGATCGGTTGACCGGCGGTGGACAAGGCTTGCGCGATCTGGCCAATCGCAATCGTGCTTGAAATCACCACCATGCCCATCTCTGAAAGCGTGCCGTGCCACGCGGTCGCGGCGCGCGCGCCGGAAATACGACCGGCCGAATAGCTGGCAATCGCCGCGGGACGCCAGAACCATTCCTCGAGAAAATGATCGGTGAGGTTCTTCAGGCCCGGCTGAATGCCCCAATTATATTCGCCGGTGACAAAGACAAAGCCATCGGCGTCGCGGATTTGGCCCGCGAGTTTTTCAAGCCGCTCAGGCGCCTGCCCCTTCGGGTATTCCTTGTACATCCGATCCAGCATCGGCAGGCCGACTTCCCTGGCATCGATCAACGCCGCATCGTCGCCGCGGCCACGCAGGCGCTCGACGAGAAAATCCGCTAGCCGAATGCCCATGCGGTCGGACCGATACGAGCCGTAAAACACGAGAATGCGATGGGTCATGGCCGCAACTTATCATGTCCAGATGGCGCCGTTGCAATTTAAGAAAATTGGCGGCATTCCCCGTAAATTCCCCCATCGGGTTTGTCCGGATTTTCCAGCGCGATTCTCGCTGCTATTTAGAGTCTGCGATTCGCTTTTTCGAGAGGACGCGAAAACATGGCTCAGGTCTATTTCCAATACTCCAACACTGAAGGCGTGTTGATGGATCGAGGCGGCGCCGCCGTGGGGAACCTGGCTGAGGCATGTGAGCAGGCCACCCTTGTGGTGCGATCGCTCATCATGGCGCCCAGCGAGGAAGACTGGCGCAGTTGGGTCTTGCACGTCAGCGACGAGCACGGCGATGAGATTTTTGACGTGCCCTTCACTTCCATACTCGGCAAACCGCATTGAGAGGGGCGTCATGTCCGTCACGCAACCATCATTGATGCCATTTCGCCAGCGCTTGAATGTGATCATGACGCGATGGCACAGGCTGATCAAAACGGTCGGCGATCCCTACCGGCCCGAGTTGCACTACATGCGCGGGCCCGGCCCCAAGTGGCACGCGAAGCATCAGGGCCGCATTGAAAGCGGCGCGCTTTGAGGCGCGGCGCCCACGCATCCCCTGGGCTCATGCGAAATTCCGCCAGGCCTCACCGCCCGCCGCGCCCCACATTTTCCAATTATTAAGCAAATCCCCGAGCGGAAATTGTGGCGGCCAAAAATCGACAAACCGGCCGCGCAGGGTTGCCACGCCTACCGGCAGGCGGCTGATGGATCATGGGTAGAGCTGTCAGGAAGTCGTCCCTCGCAAGTGCCAACGCAGCGCAAGTCCGCGACCCGAGCTCCGGACGAAGAGACACGCTGAGTCACAAAGCGCATAACGCCTCCGCTCACCCATCCCGGCAACCTCTTTGCCCGACGGGCGGCCATTCGATCTGGCTGTCCAGCCCTCCAACCAAAAAGTTTTCGCTTCGCCGTTTGGTAGAAGCAGCTTTATTACTTCCCGCGATCCCGTGAGCGATTGTTTTGGCGAGGGGCGCGGCCAGGACGCCGTGGGCCATACCTGGCTATGAACTCTTCTGCCCGCATGAAGTGAGGGACATGGTCCGCGATAGTGGATAGCGTCCTTCTCTGAGCAGAAATCCACATCGACAGGGTGCTAAAAGACGAGAAGCCAAACGACGCGAACCACGTAGCGGAAGCCCGCTTCGGGTCCGCGTCAACTCACTAGGAGAATCCATGACTTCCGCCAACGCCGTACATCTCGTCAGCCACCCCCTGGTGCAGCACAAGCTCACGCTGATGCGCGACCGCAACCGCTCCACCAAGGGTTTTCGAGAGCTCTTGAACGAGATCGGCATGCTGCTGTGCTATGAAGTCACCCGCGATCTGCCGCTCGAGATGGTCGACATCGAGACGCCGCTGGAGCCAATGAAAGCGCCGAAGATTGCCGGCAAGAAACTGACCTTTGCGCCGATCCTGCGCGCCGGCGTCGGTTTTCTCGACGGCATGCTCGCGTTGGTCCCATCGGCCCGCGTCGCTCATATCGGCCTCTACCGCGATCCCCAATCCTTGCAGGCGGTCGAATATTACTTCAAGGCGCCGAACGATTTGTCCGACCGTACCGTGATCCTGATGGATCCGATGCTGGCGACGGGCAATTCAGCCTGCGCCGCGGCTTCGCTGCTGAAGACGCGCGGCGCGCGCGATACGCGCTTTGTCTGCCTGCTTGCAGCCCCCGAGGGTATCGCGCATTTCCAGGCCGAGCATCCGGACGTCCCGGTCTGGACCGCGGCGATCGATGAGAGGCTCAACGATCACGGCTATATCCTGCCGGGCCTCGGCGACGCCGGCGATCGCATGTACGGCACGAAATAGTGGACCAAACTCTGCTGTCAATGCCGCTTGAAATACTGCACCGCGCGCTCGTGCTTCTCGGCGGCGGCACGCGACTTGAAGGTGCCGAGGTTGCGGCGCTTGCCGGTCTTCGGATCAGCTTTCCGGGAGTAGAGCCGGTACTCGCCTCAGCTTAGTTTGCGGATCATTGCCTATGGCCTTCTTTGGCTATGCCTCCGGATTAACCGCAATGGGTAAGCGCTGGTTCCCTGCCGCACGGGGGTTTGCGATCGCCGAAAGGATAGAGGCGTGTAGATGAGCAACGGCGCAAGGCTCGCTCTTACGCGCAAGGCTCCAACCCGGACTCGCGCAGCGCCGGCACCGCCTCTGCAGAAGCAAGATATTTCAACAGCCGGTCGGATGCCTCGATGTTGCTGGACGCCGCGAGGCGGCCTGCAGAAAACACCGCCGGGCTTTGCAGATGAAGCGGGATGGGTCCGACGATTGCGACACCTCTGACCTGCTTCAACTCGCTGATCTGTTGTACGGCGATGTCGGCCTCGCCCGACAGAAGCCATTCGGCGGTAAAGCCTTGGGGAACGATGGTGGCGCGGGCATTGATCTCAGCTGCGATCCCCATTTGCGCGATCAGTTGTGCAAAGAAAATGCCGCTGGCGCCGAGACCCGAATAGGCGATCGATCGCGCGCCCAATAGCGTCGCGCGCAACGCGGCCTCGGTCGCAATATCGGGATGAACGGCGCCGGCCCTGACCGCGAGGCCGACAAAGGATCGCGCAAGCTCGACGCAACTTTCCGCAACCACGCTTCCGCTCGCAGCGAGTCCAGCGAGCCCCTCGCGGGTCAGAATAACGACGTCGGCGGCCTCACCCTCACGCAAACGGGCGAGCAGCCCAAGTGTCGGCGCGAAATCCGCCTCGATGCGCGCGCCGGCTGCCGCCTCATACTTCCCTGCAAGGCCACGGACCGCTCCCATCAAAGCGAGCGTCGACAACACGCATACCGAATTCTCCATCTCAGGTCCTTGCCTCCCGCGCAACGGCGTTGCTTCTAGCACGGGAGTCATGGGCCTTAAACGCAATGATCCGCCAAAGCTTGCGCCTTGGCGGATCAGGTTGCGGTCTTTCCCCGGGCCCACAAAGGGGCCCGGGAAGGTGTCACGCGCTTTAGGCGGCGGCCGCCTTGGCGGTCGGAACAGAAGCGATCGTCTTCAGGATCTGGGACGCGATCTGGTAGGGGTCGCCTTGCGAGTTCGGGCGGCGGTCCTCCAGATAGCCTTTGTAGCTATTATTGACAAAGCTGTGGGGCACGCGGATCGATGCGCCGCGGTCGGCTACGCCGTAGCTGAACGTATCGATCGACGCCGTCTCGTGCTTACCCGTCAGGCGCATGTGATTGTCCGGACCGTAAACGGCGATGTGGTCGGCACGGTTGGTCTTGAAGGCTTCCATGAGCTTCTCGAAATATTCCTTGCCGCCGACTTCACGCATGTATTTCGTGGAGAAGTTGGCATGCATGCCGGAGCCGTTCCAGTCGGTATCGCCGAGCGGCTTGCAGTGGAATTCGATATCGACGCCGTACTTCTCGGTCAGGCGCAGCATCAGATAGCGGGCCATCCACATCTCGTCCGCGGCACGCTTGCTGCCCTTGCCGAAAATCTGGAATTCCCACTGGCCCTTGGCGACTTCGGCGTTGATGCCCTCATGGTTGATGCCAGCGGCGAGGCAGAGATCGAGATGTTCTTCCACCATCTTGCGGGCGACGTCGCCGACGTTCTTGTAGCCGACGCCTGTGTAGTACGGTCCCTGCGGCGCGGGATAGCCGCTCGCCGGGAAGCCGAGCGGACGGCCGTCCTTGTAGAAGAAATATTCCTGCTCATAGCCGAACCAGGCGCCTTCGTCATCGAGAATGGTGGCGCGCTTGTTCGTGGGATGCGGGGTCTTGCCGTCGGGCATCATGACTTCGCACATCACCAGCGCACCATTGGTGCGCGCGCCATCGGGGTACACGGCGACTGGTTTCAGCACGCAATCCGAATTGTGGCCCTCAGCCTGCAACGTCGAGCTTCCGTCGAAGCCCCAAAGCGGAAGCTGCTCCAGCGTCGGAAACGAATCGAATTCCTTGATCTGCGTTTTGCCGCGCAAATTCGGCGTCGGCGTGTATCCGTCGAGCCAGATATACTCGAGCTTGTACTTGGTCATTGAGCCTCTCATGAGTTGATGATGCGAAGGTGTGAAACCGAAGCCTCTTGGTCACCACACGCGTACCCGGCCACCATCGGCCAATACTTACCTAGCAATTAAGGTGCCAATCGCTGCACTGCGGGACGTCCGCCGCACGGGGAAATCCCCTTCGGTCTCACGGGCTTCCGGTCGCTTGAGGGGTGCGGCAAAGGCGCGCGGGGGGACGCTGCTGGCGGGCGCCGGCTTCGGCCTGAACGACGCCTGTTTCCGGAGCAGTCGGCGGCCTCGCCCTCACACCGATCAATAGCGCGGCAACCGCGGGCAATATTCGCCAAGAAGACGAGAGCTCTTGGCAACCTTGGCGATGGCCCGCGCGTTAGTCAGTCTCCAACTGCTTCGCAGCGGGCAAAACCGAAAATGCCTACATTTTATTCATCATATGATTTCGGTTTGATCAGGTTGCACGGCCAGCGTGCAGGGCCGATATCGGCTTTTAGTAACCACTCGCGAACGAGTCGGGCGCAGCATGCGCAAAAGCGCTACGACAAATGGAGATATCGATGAACACAGGCTTCAATCACGGGTCCGCAAAGATCTACCAATTCCCCGCCGGGGGCCGGGCGGCTCTCGGCGGACGTCGCTACGAGGAAACCAAGGCCGCTTCCGATCAAGGCTCATTGCGCGTCAGCGAGGCTGCGTGCGGTGGCAGCTGGTACCACGAAGCAGCCATCCAGGAATCCAAGCCGGTCGGTGAGCGTTGATGTCAGGAGCGAGCCCGATGTCGACATACCGGCAGCCGCCGGCGCGATATCAAATGCAAAGGGGTCGGAGCGAAAGCGTCTCGACCCCTCTTATGTCGGCTCGCATGCGGTCACCCGCCGTTTGACGTGCCTGATCGTAGTGCCGGCCCTGGTAATCGCGAGGGTCACGCCGCTGCCGGAATAGCGTGCGCCGGATACAGCGAGACGCTTTTTCAGCGTCACAGCCCTTCCATCGACCTGCAAATGCGCCCGGGAATCGTAGGGGTAAAATCCGACAATGAACTGTGTGCCGTCGGCGCAGCGGTAGTTCTCGAAGCTCTGTGCGTGCGCGGCGGACGGGCCGGCCGCAACGCCGCCGATAAGGAACGCCGCACCGAACATGGCGGCCTTGTATCCGGTCATGCTTGCCCCTCCCCACGGATCCCAATCCGGGGCCACGGCCGTGCAATACCCGTGCGAGAGGCGCGTGTATAGCCCTCAGGCAGCGCGCCGGTCCGTTGTCGATATCCGAGAAAACCGTCGCCTCGCAGCGAGCGAAAAGCCCCTTATGCCGCCGCTTCCAACTCTGCGTCGAGGTCGGCAATGACGTCCTCGAAGGCGGATATCGCCTGTTGAACCGCAGCAATCTGCATCAACTCCCAGCCGCTGACAGGGCCGTTGCGTTTTTGCAGGGCGACAACTAAATCCCGTCGCTGCTCCTTGAGCTGAACAAGCGGCAGACCATGGTCAGGTAGATGTCTCATCATGATGTTTCCAGCCCCTCGGATTGAACTACTTGGAGCTATAGCCTCACGGTTCTGCGATCCGCTTACAAAACTCTGGCAAATTTTAACTAGTTGGAATAGCCGGGTAGGACCTTACTCCCGGCGCGGAGATCAATCATGGACGGAAAAGTCATCGTCGTGACCGGGGCGCTGGGCGCGCTCGGTAAAGTGGTCGCAGCATCCGCGCTGAAGAGGGGTGTGCGCGTAGCCGGTGTGGATCACGCCGCCTCGCATGTCGCGCCGACGCCAAATCGGATTGAACTGGGCAGCGTTGATCTAACGGATGCGGCCCAGGCCGGCAACGCAATCGATGCGGCGGCATCGCATTTCGGCAAGCTCGATGCGCTGATCAATATCGCTGGCGGCTTTGCGTTCGAGACCATCGCCGAGGGCGATCCAAAAACCTGGCAGCGCATGCACGCGCTCAACGTGATGACTGCGCTGAACGCTTCGCGATCGGCGATCCCGCATCTGGTCGCGTCCAGCTCGGGACGGATCGTCAATGTCGGCGCGATGGGCGCGCTGCAGGCGGGCAGCGGCATGGGCGCCTACGCCGCGTCGAAAGCGGGCGTCCATCGCCTCACCGAAGCGCTCGCCGCCGAATGGAAAGGCAAGATCACCGTCAATGCCGTGCTGCCATCCATCATCGACACGCCGGCGAACCGCGCCAGCATGCCGAGCGCAGACTTCGCAAAATGGGTGACGCCGGAAGAATTGGCTGAGGTGATCCTGTTTCTCGCAAGCGACGCGGCCAGTGCCGTCACCGGTGCGCTGCTTCCGGTGAGCGGGCGGGTTTAGCCCGCAACGGAAAAAGCGCTAGTCCGGGACCAGCAGCCGCAGCCCGGATTTGAATCGGATGCTTTGCTTGCCCGCGAGCGCAATTCCTTCGCTTTCGGCGGTATCATCGGTATAGGTTCCGCTAAAGCCGATGGTCACCACCTTGCGTTCCCAAATCGGCCGCTGGCCAAAAGTCGGCGAATGCTCCTGGTTGGTGACCTCGCCCTTCCACTTGCCATTCGCGGCCGTATAGGTGCCGTAGGCATAGAAGAACGAGTCACCCCCGCGCAACGTACCGTCACGAACGACCATGACCCCCTGATTGCCGCCCTTGATACCGTCAAGCATTTCCACCGTGATGTGGTAGAGGCCGTTTCCGATCATCGCTTTCGCCGCGCCTGCCAAGTCTGGTCCCGGGGAGCAGGATAGAGCTCTGGGCCTGCCTGATCAAATCACGCCGCACGCGCCAACGAGGATCCGGGCTAAACTTCGCCAGTGAGTCGCTATTTCGCCCCTCGGAGCCCCCTTTGGAAACCGCGCTTTATCTGCCCGTCAAACGTTTCCTCGAGCAGCTCGGCTTCACGGTCAAGGGCGAAGTCGGCGGCTGCGACCTTGTCGCCCTGAGCGGCGACGATCCCCCGATCGTGGTGATCGGCGAATTGAAGCTCTCCTTCAATCTCGAACTGGTTTTGCAGGCGGTCGATCGCGCAGCCGCCTGCGACGAAGTCTGGCTCGCCGCCAGACTGTCGGAGCGCGGCAAGGGACGTGAGAGTGACGCGCGTTATCGCAATCTCTGCCGCCGGCTCGGCTTTGGCATGCTCGCGGTGACCAAGTCGGGCGATGTCGAGGTGATCGTTTCACCGCCTACGACCAACCCGCGCCGCGACCCGAAAAAACGTTCGCGCCTTGTCGCCGAGCATCGGCGGCGCAAGGGCGACCCGGCGCTGGGTGGCAGCACGCGCGCCCCGATCATGACTGCCTACCGCCAGCAAGCGCTGGCCTGCGCATTGGCCCTGTCGCAGGGCCCGCGGCGCGTGCGCGATCTCAAACCCGAGATTCCGGATGCCCCGAAAATTCTGCTGCATAACGTGTATGGCTGGTTCGATCGGGCCGAGCGCGGTATTTATCTGCTGACCGATGCCGGACGCGCGGCGCTGAAACGCTGGCCGCAGCAGCCGATCGACTTTGCGGCCGTTGGCGAGTCAGTCACGTGAGCTGCACGGAATCAGTAACGGCGGGAGAGATGCGATGATCGTGGTGACGGGCAGCGTGACGACGCGGCAAGATTCCTTCAATGAAGCCCGCAGATTGAGCCTGGAGCACGTGCATCGCTCGCGCCGGGAGCAAGGCTGCCTCTCTCACGCGGTGCATGTCGATTGTGAAAATCCGCTTCGGCTGGTGTTCATCGAGCAGTGGGCCGATCGCGCGGCGCTGGCGGCACATTTCGCCGTGCCGGCCTCACGCGACTTCGTCCGCGCCCTGAAGCCGCTCGCCGCGTCGAGCACCACTATCGAGATTTACGACGCCATCCCGGTGGAAAACCTCTGAATCGAAGATGCATAGCTGGATTGCCACACCAATTTCATATTGCAATGCAACATAGTGGTCCTTAATACGTTCGTCAGATGCGAGGCCGCGATGAGTCAGGACTGGAACACGAAATATGGACCGAGGCGTGTGCGGCGTGATCCGCCGACGCTGGAGGAAGCCATCTTCGCGGCAACGGGTATCACTGACGACCAGAGTGAACAGGCGGAAATCGCCGCGTCGCTGATGGGCCTGCCAATCGAATCCGTCGTCAGCGAAGTGAAGAAGGCCGGGCGCACCCTAGCGCGTTCTTCAACCCGCGTGATCGCAGGCGAACAGGGCGCGCAGCGCTCTGTCGTGGTCGAGCGCCGGGTGGTGAGGAAATTCGGCAACGACAAGCGGACCGGCACCTGAGGGGCACGTCACCGCAGTGTTGCGATGATCATCACGGCAAGCAAGCCAATGCCCGTCAGGCGGCTCGTCGCCAACCGTACATTCGCAGCAAAAACTTCCAGTACGCGCGATTGAAATTGACCACCGCGCGCGCGGCATCGAACGGTGTAGCTATCGCAAGCCGTGCAGGTTCGGAGTGCGTTCGCTGCTTTAGATCGATGCTGCCGGTGGATTCGCCGTGACGGAATGTCAGATGGGCGCCGAACTTGTTGGCGAGCGCCCGCATCGCGTCGTTTTGCGCGCCAGTGGTGATCAGCAGCGAGCCATAGCCTTTCGCCTGCGCCTCGGCGATCAACTTTCGGAACAAGATGCTGCCGACGCCCTGCCGCCGCGTGCCGGCCTCGACGCTGAAAGCGATCTCCGGCTGTGAGTCCGGCGATTTATCAGGCGGATGCAGTTCCGCAGCGCCCCGGACCACGCCATCTTCGAGATAGGCAATGATGACGGTGCCGTCGCTGGCGCATTTTGCGGCATAGCGTTCGATGAAGCCATCTTCTATGAAGCCGCGGAAGCGGTCGCGGCGGCTCGCCGGATCAAGCCGCAACAGATGATCGCGCAGCAGGGGCAGTTCTTCGTGCTGATTCAGCGTGCGAACCATGCCCTTGGCGGTGGTCGAACGGCGACTGTCTGGGTAGCTCACGTCAAATCTCCTCTTGGATGGCCCTCGAGGAGGCGTCGAATCCCTAGGCCATCTATATTGTGCGCCGCAACATAGAATTCAAGGCCGGTTCCGGCCTCAAAAAAGGGCAACAATTCCTTTTAAAATTAGCGCTCCACAGGGATCGCTATTGTCAAAAATTCCTTGACATTCGCAGCGCTTGGCGAGCGACTCGGTGTGGCGGATTTGAGCTAGGCTTTGGCCCACGGGTTCCTGGAGGTCCATTGTGGCTATCGTGCTCGATACGCGTTCGTCAGCTCCGGATCGACGACTTGCGGTCTGGCAGGACATCGTTTGCGATACCTTTGTCGGGCTCGATTGCCGGTCGGACATGCACGATGGGTTTTGGGGTTCGGTTTCGCAAACGATGATCGGGCCGGTGTCGTCTACGCGCGTCGATTCCTGCGCCCAGCGTGTGATGCGCACGCCGTCCCGGATCGCGCGCGCCAGCGAGGACTTTGTGCTGGTGGCCTTGGGAACCAGCGGCGTGAATGGCGTGTTTCAGGACGGCCGCGAAGCCGTCGTATCCGCGGGCCAGTTCGTCATCTACGACACAACCCGTCCGTACGAACTGCGCTTCGACGACAGCTTTTCGCAGACGATTTTTCAGATGCCCCGGAAGCTTCTACATCAGCGCATCGGTTCGTTCGACGCGTTGACCGCGACCACTTTCGCCAGCGATCATCCCCTCGAACGACTGGCCTATGAATTCCTGCTCGGCGTGAGCAAGACGACCGACCTAGTCGACCCCGCCACCGCGACGCGCCTGCTGGACCAGGGGCTGGATCTCGTCGCGATGGCTTTCGCCAACAGGATGCGTCAACGCTCGCCGGACCAGTCGTTTCACAGATCTGCACTGCTTTATCGTCTCAAGAACTACATCTTGACACATCTGCGCGACCCCGAACTGTCGATGTCGCGCGTAGCGGCTGGCATTGGAATCTCCCCGCGCTACGCCAGCGATTTGATGGCCGCCGAGCAGACCTCGTTCCGCAGCTACGTCCAGGCGCAACGTCTGGAGCGATGCAAGCGCGATCTGTCAGATCCCGCCCAGGTGGCGCGGCATATCAGCGACATCGCATTCGCGTGGGGCTTCAACGATCTCGCCCATTTCAGCCGGATCTTCAAGCAAAAGTTCGGCGCCTCGCCGCGCGAATGGCGTGAGCACCCGACCCAGTAACCCGCTTTACGATCAGGTCCTCTTCCCGTCGCGACCCTCCGCCACTTCGCGAGTGGCGACGCGGTCGAACCGGCCGCCTTGCGCTGCCGATTCGCCAGTTAAGACAAGTTTTCGTTCTGCCCGGGACAAGCGGCGCGGCGCGGCTCGGCTGTAAGCTTCAGACCAATAGTTGTCTGTCTCCCGGTGCGAAAGGATGACGTCGATGGGTCTAGTTCATCAGAAATACAAAGTTGCGGTGGTTCAGGCGGCGCCGGTTTTTCTCAATCTTGATGCAACGGTGGACAAGACGATCGCCCTGATCGAGCAGGCCGCCGCGCAGGGCGCGAAGCTGATCGCGTTTCCCGAAACCTTCATTCCCGGATATCCGTGGCAAATCTGGCTTGGAGCTCCCGCCTGGGCGATCGGCCGTGGCTTTGTGCAGCGCTATTTCGACAACTCTCTGTCCTATGCAGTCCCCAGGCAGATAAAATACGCAAGGCCGTCAAGCGCGCCAAGCTGACCGCGGTGATCGGCGTGTCCGAACGCGAGGGCGGCAGCCTCTATATGGGGCAATGGTTGATCGGTCCCGACGGAGATACCATCGCGAAGCGCCGCAAGCTGAGACCCACCCACGCCGAACGCACCGTGTTCGGAGAGGGCGACGGCAGTGATCTCGCCGTCCATGATCGCGCCGACGTCGGACGGCTCGGCGCGCTGTGCTGCTGGGAGCATCTGCAACCGCTGTCGAAATACGCCATGTACGCCCAAAACGAGCAGATTCACGTCGGCGCCTGGCCGAGCTTCTCGCTGTACGACCCATTCGCGCATGCGCTTGGTTTCGAAGTCAACAACGCCGCGAGCAAGGTTTACGCTGTCGAGGGCTCATGTTTTTTCCTCGGCCCCTGCGCGGTGGTCTCCCAAGCCATGATCGATGAACTCTGCGACTCCCCCGAAAAACATGCGTTCCTGCACGCCGGCGGCGGCCACGCGGTGATCTATGGACCGGACGGGAGCTCGCTTGCCGACAAACTTCCACCCGATCAGGAGGGCATTCTGTATGCCGATATCGATCTCGGCATGATCGGCGTGGCGAAGAACGCCGCCGATCCGGCAGGACACTATTCCAGGCCGGACGTCACGCGGCTGCTGCTCAACAGCTCCCGCGCCAACCGCGTCGAGCATTTCACCCTGCCGGTTGATGCAGAGGTCATGAGCGAAATCAGACTTCAGGCCTGACGATTCGACTTCAAGAGGAGCCCGCCATGGAATCAGCGATCCCAGAGCATCTCCGAACCGCCCGGACACGTCACCGCCGCGTCCCCGACGACTACGCGCCGCCCTATCCGTCGTTTGTCGCGCGCCACAAGTCAAGCGTGGAGCGTGTGGTGATGGCCTATTTCGGCGTCCAGACACCTGGTGTGCCGTCAAAAGCCGCGGAGCAGGCGATGGCGTGGATCGCTTCCTATTTCGAATCGAATGGCGGTCCAATTCATTGGGACCGGGCGCGATATATCGACGAAGCCGGTTTCACGAATGTCGTGACGGTTGCCTATTGGGACGATCGCGTAAAGTTCGATGGCTGGTTTGCGGCGGCGCGCGACGGCTGGACCGGCGACCGGCGATCCATCGGCGGATTCGGAACGTTCATCGAGGTGCTTTATCCATCCGTAGACCGCTATGAAACGCTGTTCTCTTCCCTGGGGCGGCCTGAAGGCGTCGCCGTCCTCGCCGACAGCATGAGTGGCGAGGTTCAGGAGCATGCCTATTGGGGTGGCATGCGCGATCGTATTCCGCTGTCGCAGACCAGTGAAATGGCACCTAGCGGCATGGCCCACGCTATTCATGATGGCTCCCGCATTCGGGTGATCCCGCACGACAATGCGTGCCTGATCCGGTCGGGTCAGGATTGGGGCGACACCGAAGCATCCGAACGCGAAATGTACCTCAAGGATGTCGAGCCGGTTCTAAGGGAAGGCATGGACTTCCTGCGCGATAACGGCCGCTCGATCGGCTGTTACGCCAACCGTTATATGACCGTCGTTACGGCAGACGGGACACCTTCCGAAAAATCCTATGGCATGAGCTGGTGGAAAAGCCTGTCGGCACTGGAGCGATGGGCTGAATCGCATCCGACCCATGTCAGGATTTTCGGTGCGGCCATGAAATATCTGTCGACGCTCGGGCCGTCCGCGAAGCTGCGACTTTATCACGAGGTTACTGTCGCCCGGGCCGACGAACAGTTTTTCGAATACGCGGACTGCCACCCGCAAACCGGAATGTTGAACGCCGTGCAAGCGGCCGACGCTGCATAGGCAGCGAGCCGCACGTCGTCCGCTCTCCTACAGCACCATCTGTGTCTGGGTTACCACCGCGACCAGCTTTCCCTCGTCGGTTTCCAGCCTTGTCTGCCAGACCTGGGTACGGCGCCCACGATGCACTGGGGTTGCGGTGGCGATCACGGTGGCTCCCTCCTTCGCCGCGCCGATGAAGTTGGTCTTGCTCTCGATGGTCGTGGTGCCCTTCGCATCCTCGGGCAGATTGATCAGGGTTGCCGCAGCGCCGACCGAATCCGCCAATGCCATCACCGCACCGCCGTGGATCACATGGTTCAACGTACAGAGGTCGGGGCGAACCAGCATCCGCGCGACGACGCGATCCCTTTCGGCCTCGGTGAAAGTGACACCTTTCAATTCGGCAAATGGCATTCTCATCGAATTGACTTTTTCAAGCGGCGTCATGATCGGCCGTCCTCCCCGTTAATCTACCGTCGTCATACGCGGGCCTGCCGCCTTCGCTTCAAAGCTTCGGCGGCCTGGCACCGATAGCCCGGCGAAGCCTCCTGACCGCCGAAGTCCGCCTTCGGACGAAGGCGGTTGGCGTAGACGGGACCGGCGTATCCATCAAGCTTCGACATAACATTTTCCTGGGAGGATGGATTGCCGCGTCATGCCCGGCAATGACGTCCCTGGTAATGGCCGCCGTGACAACAACCTCATAATTCGCCATATCGTTCTCATGCGCCAATTCCCTCCCCGCCGGATCGTCTGCCTCACCGAAGAAACCGTCGAGACGCTTTATCTGCTTGGCGAGCAGGACCGAATTGTCGGTGTTTCCGGCTACGCGGTGCGCCCGCCGCGGGTCAGGCGCGAGAAGCCCAGGGTATCGGCATTCATCTCTGCCGATATTCCGAAAATCCTCAAGCTCGAGCCGGACCTCGTTCTGGCCTTCTCGGACCTGCAGGCTGACATCGTCTCTGACCTGGTCCGCGCCGGCGTCGCCGTCCATGTCTTCAATCAGCGCGACATCGCCGGCATCCTGGCGATGATCCGCGCCCTGGGCGCGCTGGTGGGCGCAGCCGAGCGCGCCGATCAACTCGCCACCGGCTATGAGGAGCGCCTTGCCAGCATCGCCTCGGCGGTGCGGCCCTGGCCGAAACCAAAGGTCTATTTCGAGGAGTGGGACGATCCCCTGATCAGTGGTATCGGCTGGGTGTCCGAGCTGATCGAAATCGCCGGTGGCGAGGACATCCTGCCCAACTTGCGTTTCCAGCAGGCGGCGAAGGACCGCATCATCTCGCCGGATCTCGTGCGTGCTGCCGCACCCGATGTCATTCTGGCGTCCTGGTGCGGCAAGAAAGTCGTTCCGGACAAAATCAGACGGCGGCCCGGCTGGAGCGAGATTCCCGCCGTTCACCGCGACCGTATCGTCGAGATCAAATCGCCGCTGATCCTGCAGCCCGGTCCGGCCGCGCTGACCGACGGGCTGGATGCGATCCTCGCCGCGTTGTGGCCTGCGGTCATGACTTCTCCACCCCACATGTCTTGACGTGTTAAAAGCTTGGGAAGCGACATGAGCAACGCGCTAGTTGCGCGGTGTCACTTCACCTTTTCCCATACGAGGGTAGTCACACTCATCTTTCCGTCGGCGGCACAAGCCAGACGTGGAAGAACGACCAATGCGGCCACCAGCGCAAACCTAAGCATGATCTTTCCTCCCTCTTGGTCTTCGCTCCGTAATTTAGATTCAAAATGGCTGGCCGCGAGGCTTCCGACAATCAAGGTAGTTTACATTGATCCCGTCATATTCAGAAGAGCCCACTAGCGTTTCCTGTTGCCGCTTTCAGAATCGCAGCTGCGTCCATACACTACGCTCTCAGATTTCGCGCGCCATGGAGACAGGAATGCCCGGGAACCGCAATATTCTGTTTCTCATCATCGGCGCACTTATCGTGGCGGTGGGCGTGCTCGGCTACAGCCTCTACCAAACCAAAAAGGAACCGGAAGGCCTCCAGATCAATGTTGGCCCGAGCGGATTGAAGATACAGAACAAGTGAAACGGAATGCCTCGACCAAGATGATTTCATCCATCAAGCAGCTCTCGTTTCTGATGCTTGGTGGCTGCATCTTGTTTGCGCTGGTTCCCGCAACGCTGGCACAACAAGTCTCGCGCGAGCAGGACATCGGCGAGTTGCGGCTTGGGCAGCGTATCAGGGTCGATGACGGAACTTGCCCTGCCGGTCAGGTCAAGGAGATTTCCGGCACCAGAATGACCTCGGCGGGGATCGTCCGATCCCAAAAGTGTATTCCACGTTTAGGACCCCAGCAGAGATAGGTGTAGGCATATCCGCCCGTGGAAGAAAGGCCGGTACAGCCGCTGCCACTGCCGGTCCTCGCGGAGATCACGGGCTTGCGAAGAGTGAGCCTATTTCGACGGCTGGAACATGCATTGCAGCGTCGGCCTCGCAACCTTCGTGAAGGTTGCTCCGATCTCGGATCGTTTAGACGCCGGCACCCAATCGGTTTCGATCGTGGGCACGCCGGTCTCGCTGATCCCGCGCAGCAAAGCCGAGCGCAAATCCGCGTCTTCCACAACGGAGGCCGCATGGTCGTGAAGGCAACTGCAGACGGATTCAGGATGCTCCCAACGACCGACCATATGGGACACGCACAGGCGCACGAACTCTCCGCGCGGATCGGGTAATTTCAGCGACGATCGGATCTCGGCTCGCGCTAGGCTCCCGAGAGCGAAAAATGCAAGAATTACGATTGAACAAATTCGAAAAAACATATCGAGCCTTGCCAGCAAGACATTGCGCCAAGCGGCGTCTAGCGCGCCGCAACAACGAGAGGGGACGCGGCGATCAGCGAAGCCTGATAGCCGAATGTGCCGATACCCGGCAGGCCACCATCGGACGTGCCGGCCAAAGTGGGCCCGGCCAGCACGAAGGCGAAGGCGAGGAAGAAACTGAGGGATCGCATTTGACTGTCTCCGGTGTTGGCCGGCGCTGCCCGCCGTTTTGATTGGCCAATACGTAACGATGCGCCGTTTCCGGAGTTCTGCGTCGAAGCTGAAAATGGTTTCCTCCAGCAGGAAATTGTTTCGTCGCTACCGTCTAACGAAACAGCCGTTGGGAAATATCAATGATTTCAATAGCCCCCGTGGTTCATTGGGCCAGTTTAATCGTTCATTGGCCCAGAGAGGTGCTGTCGGAGGCACGGAGATCAGGACCAGCGAAAAAGCCATCGGTCCAAAACAGCCGAAATGTTCAGACCAAAGAGCCGAAAGCCCCGAAAGACCTCCTTGGCTTTCGCCGCTGGAAAGAACCGGTCCGGCGACCGCCGCATTGAACCTAATCCCTTACACGCCGACTCCTTCAAATCGCGTGCAACTTTTGTCGGAGGTTGCGCGTTGGCATCGACTCCCAACCGGAGGATAATGTCGTGGGCAGCGGCAGCACCGAAGTCGGCAAAGGCCCGACCCGCAAACCCGGTCGGCCAAGGGTGGAGCCGCTAGCCGGACCAGACACCTTTCCCAAGCTGCGAATCGACGGCGATGGTTCTCGCGGGACCGCGCGGGTTTGTGGCGCCATGTCGCAACAGAATGGCGACAGCGGAAGCGTATCGGCGCCGCAAAAATTCGTGCATTTGATAGGGTGCCGCGACCCAAAAGTCCGGACTCGGCCCTGGGTTCGCCCGCGCCCGATTCCGCAGCAGCAGTAAGGGGTACGTCGCGCCGAGGCCACCTACTGGATGAACTCGCCGCATTTTTGGACCGATGTGTCGCCTGATCCCCAGGGCATGATGGGGACCGAAGAGGTCGAATTCTTGGGCGATCCTTCGATCAGCTTGTCCGAATAGACCATGTAGACCAGCACGTTTCGCTTGGCGTCGCAGCCGCGCACGATTTGCATCTTCTTGAAGAACAGCGAGCGCCGCTGCCGGAACATGTCGTCGCCTTGCTCCATCTTGTTCTTGAAATGGATCGGGCCGATCTGGCGGCATGCCAGCGAGATGTCCGAGACTTCCTCGGCAAGCCCCAGCCAGCCTTTGATGCCACCCCTCTCCGGCACCGTGAAGTGGCACGCCACCCCCTCGACCTCCGGATCGTCGAGGCCATAGGTCGCAAGCTTGTCGTTCGGGCTGAGCCATTTGAACACGGTAGAGCGACGGAAAATAAGGTCCGGCTCATCGGCCGCCCATGCCCGCGATCCCGGCCATAACGCCAACACCAGCGCGAGCGCCAATACGGCCCGGCGTCCCCCTCGCACGTCATATTGGATCGTGGCGTGGCGTCTCATGGATATCTCCGTCAGCAATCCCATGGATGTAGGTGCTGAACAGCCTGCCAGAAAGGCCGCCGGTACGGGTGCCATCGGGCGTTTAATCTTATGTGAGGCTTTTTTGTTACGCTTGGCCCCAAACTCTTGGTTATCGGAAGCGTTTACGCTGGTGAAGGCGTATCTCGTCTGCAACACTTAATTTCAAGGGCGGGATTCGAGGATAATGCGCGTACGCGGGCATAGGAATAGTGTTGTGGCTGAACGGCTTTGGCGAGTTGCCATTTTGACAGCGGCTGGGGCGATCGGCGTAGCCTCACAGGCGGAAGGCGCCATCTTTTATTGGCAGAATTCCGACCCAGGCTTTTCGCAGCCCGCGCCGACGATTCCGCTGCGGCGCCCAAGACCTCGCCTTCATCCGGCGAAAAAGACCGCGCTCGGAGGGAACGAGGCGTCCAAGCCGCAGGGGCCGCTGATCATCTCGATCTCGATTATCCAACAAAAAATGAGAATCTACGACGCCAACGGTTTCTTCGCCGAAACGCCGGTCTCCACGGGCATGCCTGGCCACTCGACGCCGATGGGCGTTTTCAGCGTGATCCAAAAGCACAAGTTCCACCGTTCAAACATCTATAGCGGCGCCCCGATGCCCTACATGCAGCGGATCACCTGGTCGGGTGTTGCGATGCACGCTGGCGTGCTGCCCGGGCGTCCGGCTTCGCATGGCTGCATCCGCATGCCCATGGCCTTTGCAGTGAAGATGTGGAACTGGACCAGGATGGGTGCGCGTGTCGTTATCACGCCCGGTGAAATCACGCCGGCCAGCTTTTCTCATCCCTTTCTTGCTAGCGTGAGGGGTTCGCCCCAGCCGACGGCAGCCGACGAACCGAAGCCGAGCGCGCCGAGGGCGGCCAAAGTCGACAAGATGGACACCGCGGGCGCCTTCGCGGGGACACACGTTGAACTGAGATCAACCCTCGGGCACGATGCCAACGCAAAGCCTGCGGTGGACGGGACAAGGGCTTCCGCGCTGCAGAGGCGAACAGCAGATGCCGGCAACGCGGGGGCGAATCCCCCAGTCTCGATGTCCGATGCAACACCCGCCGGTGGCAGGGCCCTGGCGTCCGCGCAAGCCGTCTCCGACAAACCCGGCGATTCATCCAACATCGAAGCAGCGAATTCGAAGGCTGCGCCGGACAATGCGAAGCACGATGACGTCGCTTCGTCGGACGACGGATCCGCTGACAACAATCGAGCCGAGGGCAAATCGTCCGAAACCGGCGGCGAGGCGCTAAAGGTCGAGGCCGCCCCGATCGTCACGAACAAGGCCGAGGTGGCAGAAGTTGCTGCCCAGATGGACGACGTGAAGGTTCAGCCGTCGAAAGCCGATGCCTCGAAGTCAGGTGATAGGACAAACGAGAAGCCCGAGGATGGCGTTAAGGTGGTGGCCGCTCCCGCCGTACTTCCGGAACCGGACAAGGATCAGGCCCGCCCGGGCGACGTCTTGAAGGCAGGCGCACCTAAAGTCGATCCGGCTGCGGCGTCCAGGCGCGCTGGTCAGATCGCGGTGCTGGTCAGCCGCAAGGACTCGAAGCTCTATGTCCGGCAGAATTTCGCTCCGCTGTTCGAGGCGCCCGTGACGATCGCGCCAAGCGACCGGCCGCTTGGAACGCATGTATTCACCGCGCAGGTCGACAAGCGCGATGTCAATGTCCTGCACTGGTCGGTGGTCTCGCTCCCTGCACCAACCAGGTACGCCGATCGCCGCGGCGAAGGCGAGCGCAGCTCACGCTGGCGGAAGATCGCCGCCGCAGTCCCGATCGAGGTGAAGCCGTTGCCGCTGCCGGATAGTCCGGCCGAAGCATTGAATCGTCTCACCGTCCCCGCGGACGCCATGGCAAGAATTGCCGAGGCGCTTTCGACCGGCGGATCGATCATCGTGTCGGATCAGGGCATCGGCGTCGGCGAAAATGGCGAGGGAACGGATTTCATCGTTTCGTTACGGTAGGCCTTAGCCTTTTCCGTTCGGCCGCCGGTCGCTTTGGGCCGGAGGCTGGGCTAAAAGACCGCCGGCATGGACCAATCCCCGACGCGAGCCTCGACGCCCCGACCGCAGATCAGTGCGGCGCAAGATGCGCTCGACCGGCTGACTTTTCTCGGCTGGCTTTGGGGCTTGACCGCAATTGTCGCCGGGATGGCGGCTTCGTTCGTTCTGTTCGGCTACGCGCTGATTTACTGGCGCAACGCCGACATGGATCTCATGGTGATCTACAACGCCCTTGTCCTCAACGACGGCAAGCCGCAGCTGTTCTTCGATCATACCGGCTACATCACTATCCTGTCGGTGAAGGTCTGGTTTAAGCTGCTGCACGCCCTCGGCTTGCTCGACGGCTATTCGCTTTCAGCGATTCCGCCGGTCTCTGACCGCAGCGCCTTCGAAACCGCGATGACCGACGCGGTTCGCGCCGGGCGCGTTCTCGCCTTTCTCATCGCGAGCGGTTGCGTGCTGGTTTTTGCGGCGCTTATGCGTGTCATCGTACGCGACTGGCGCGTCGCGCTGATCGCAACCTTTGCGTTCGCCTTCTCCGGGGGCGTGGCCGTGCATTCGCGCATTTTGCGCACCGAACTGGTCGCGGCATGTCCGGTCATCTTCGCGCTACTGATCCTGATTGCAATCGGGCGCCGCGCCCGCGTTGCGCGCCCGCTCGGGCTGGCGGTGGCGGCTGCGCTCTGCGTGTTCGGTCTCGAGAACAAGGTGCAGGCGATCCTGCTGATCGGCATACTGCCGGTGCTGATATTGCCTTTCGGAAGCGCGCAAGGCGCCAGCGTCGCGTTCTGGCGTCATCCGCGATCGGGTTGGGCAGCGGCAATCATGGCCGCTGTTGCGGCGATGGCGGCGGCATGGGCAGCCTGGCCGCTCATCGTCACTGGCTTTGATTGTGCGCTGCTCGATGCCGCGCAATTCCATCCCCTGTTGCTCGGCCGCTTCGGCATCTATCAGGCCGCGCTGATCGTCCTGATCGGTGGCTGCATGATCGCCTACGCTATGATCTGGCGCGTCGGCGCCGCCGAGACGTTGGCGTCGATGTTGGCCATTGCCGCCGGCGCCTTGCTGGCGCTGCTCGCGCTCAATATCGAATACAATGCCGGCAACGTGATCGCGGTGTTCAACCCGCTGGAGAAAATGCTGGCCTTTGCGGATGCCGACACGGCGGCTGCGGTCGGGGAATCCGGCCTGTCGGGAGTTCTTTGGCTCTTGCTTGATGGGATCGCATCGGTTCTCGCGCGCTACAGTTTCGTGCTGCACTCCTCGCCACGTCCGACCGTATTTCTCATTTGGCTGATCGTGCCCGGCATCATCTCAGCCTGGTTACGTGGCGAAAGACAGACCGCGATCCAGGCCCTCGTGCTGCTGCTGGCAGCGGCCGCGGTAGACGCACTCGGCGTGCGGCGCGGATTGAAATCCGAATATTTCATCTTCACCGATCCCCTGATCATCCTCGCCGGCGCGATCATGCTCGATTCCTTCACCGACCTGCGCTTTCACAAATGGGCTTACCCTGTCGCGCTGGCTCTGCTTGGATTGCATATCGCGGTCGGCCAGGCCGAGCCCGTCAAATACGCCTTCATGCGGAGGGGGCCGGAACCGATATGTGAGTGGAATCGGCATTACCTTCCGCTGCTGCGGCTCCCCTGGTGTCCTGCCACCGCTCCATAACGGCTTATTGAAACACATCCGCGCGCCGGTTGGGCTAATCTCGGCCAGCCTTGATGGTGCGAATCGTGGGGCTTGCAATGATCGACCGCAGGACAATTCTCACTTCAATGCTGGGCGGGCTGGGCCTGGCCCGGACGCGGACGGCGTACGCGCAGGCGGGCATGACCAAAGTTACCGCCTACGCCTTTTCCTTTCCCGCACTGGCGGGAGGCGAAATCAGGCTTGCCGATTATGCCGGCCGGCCGGTGCTGGTGGTCAACACCGCATCATTGTGCGGTTTCACGCCCCAATACGCCGGATTGCAGCAACTCTGGACCGAGTTTCATGATCGAGGCTTGATTATTGTCGGCGTTCCCTCCAACGATTTCGGGGCCCAAGAGCCCGGTGGCGCCCCGGAAATCGCGCAAACCGCTCAGCACCAATATGGCGTGACTTTTCCGATGGCGGCAAAGGCCGTCGTGAGGGCACGGAGGCGCATCCATTCTACAGGTGGGCTGCCAATGCGCGGCCGAATGATGTTCCCCATTGGAACTTCCACAAATATCTGATTGGCCGCGATGGCTACATCGCTGAGGTCTTTCCTGAAACCGTCGAACCCCTGGACACGCGGGTCAAGACCGCGGTCGCGCGGGCGCTGGCCGACTCCTGACGCAACGCATCAGATATTGCCGCCGACCTCGCGAAATTAACCGGTTCGACCGACAAATTCAGCGGTGGTGAAAAGGCCGTTGCCGTGGCTGCGCCGGCCCAACTAGGCTATGATGAATCGGGACAGCAAATCGCTCGGGGCGACAGTAGCCGCCAAGGCGTGCGCGCGATCACGACAGGGGAAGAACAACATGCGAATTGCGGCAGGTTTGATCTTTGCAAGCGCGGTTTCGCTGGGCGTGACAGGCGCAGCGTGGTCGCAGACCCCCGCCACCAAGAGCGTGGCGCCAGCCGCGGCGGCTGCGCCGGCCCCGGCCCCCGCAGCGGTGGCAAAGGCGCCTTGCGCAAATCCGGATGCGCTTGGGATCGGTCGCGTCGTTGAGATCGACACCACCGGCGGACCGGGGTTCGGTTTCGAGCACTTCAAGCAGCTCGATTTCCTGCGCGACAAGGAAATCGTGCTGACGTTCGACGACGGCCCGTGGCCGCTCAATACGCCCTCGGTGCTCAAGACGCTTGCGGAAGAATGCACGACCGGCGTTTTCTTTCCGATCGGCAAGCACTCGACCTACTATCCGGAGATCCTGAAACAGGTCGCCGCGGCCGGCCACACCATCGGATCGCATACCTGGTCGCACGCGACGCTGACCAACAAGAAACTGACCGAAGATCAGCGCAAGGAAGAAATCGAGAAGGGCTTTAGCGCGGTGAAGTGGGCGTTGGGCGCATCGCCCTCACCCTTCTTCCGTTTCCCGGCGCTGCAGCACCCGCCCGAGATGGTGACCTATCTTGGCTCCAGGAACATCGCGATGTTCTCTTGCGACCTCGACTCCTTCGATTTCAAGGCGCGCAATCCGCAACAGGTGATCGACGTCACCATGAAGAAGCTCGACAAGCTGGGTAAGGGCATCATCCTGATGCACGATTTCCACAAACATACCGCAGAGGCGCTGCCCGCCCTGCTGCGCAAACTGAAGGCCGGCGGCTACAAGGTGGTGCAGATGAAGGCAAAGACACCGGTCGAGACCATTGCGCGATATGACGAAGAGGTTTTGAAAGACGCCAAGCTGCCGACGGTAAGTTCTCGGCCCGTCTCCAGCGTGGTGCAGACGATTTCGGAATAAGCGAGCGGCGTGTGAAAACGCCTGCGTCGGCGGTCCGCATTGACGGCTTCGTCATCGTGTCCGCCGACGGAATGCTGGCGAACGCCGACCGCGTGATGCCGGACGAACTGAAATTCGAGGGCGACAAGCAATTTTTCACCGCCGCCCTCGACCGCGCCGACCTGATCGTGCATGGTCGTCACTCCCATGAAGGCCAGCCGAACTCGCCGCGGCGAAAACGCCTCATCTTGACGCGAAGCATCGGCAGCATCGCGCCTGATCCATCCGATCCCAGGGCAACGCTGTGGAATCCGGCCGGGGCTTCGTTCGAAGCCGCCTGCGGCTACGCCGGCGTGCCTTCAGGCACGATTGCGATCATTGGCGGACCCGATGTGTTTGCCATGTTCCTGGACCGCTACGACACCTTCTGGCTATCACTGGCGCCGCGGGTCCGACTGCCGGGTGGCGAGCCGTGCTTCCCGGGCGTCCCCCAGCATTCACCGCAGGAAATTCTGGCAACGCATGGCTTGAAGGCCGGCGAAAGCCAGGTCCTCGATATCGCCGAGGCCGTCAGCGTGACGCCGTGGCGGCGAGCATTTTAGAAATGACGTCTTAGACGTCGTAGGCGGGCTCAGCCGGCCGCGTGATCCGGCCATATCCCGCAATCATGAACAATGCACCGATGAGCGACAGATTTTTCAACGCATGGACCATGTTGTTCCGCGAGTCGGCGCCGGTCTGATTCCAGAAGTCGTGAAAGTAGAAGGTCGTGCCGGCCACGAACAGGATAAGCAGGATCGCAAAGAAGCGCGCGCCGAAATTGAGCGCGATCATGAGGCCGCAGATCAGTTCAAGCGAACCCGCCGCAATCGCCAGCATCTGCGGCATCGGCATCCCGGTCAGGCTTTCAAGCTGTGAGGTGTAGGTTGCGAGTGCCGCCGGAAGAACGATCTTCGCCGTCATTTGCGCCGTCGCCGTCAGATCCAGAAGCTTGGAGGCTCCAGAAACGATGAAGAGAACGGCGAACAGAACTCGCCCGAAGGTAATGAACGCTGGCATGGTCGGCCTCACTGGATGCTGCAATCGCCGGGTGCTGGACGGCGGAACGATTATGGTCGTTCCGCTTCAGCTTTTCAAACGGTCAAATCGCTTCCGCGTCCGACCTTGATCGCCAACTGGAATTGGCAAGTGCGGACTAACCAAAGAGCGACGGTTGCTGGCGACCAGCGCGCTCCTGCGCTTCGACGGCAGCAACCGCCGTCATGTTGAGAATGCCGCGCGCGGTCACCGAGGGGGTAAGAATATGAGCTGGCCGGGAGGGTCCGATCAGGATCGGCCCGACCGGCAGCGCGTCGGCCAGTGCCTTGATCATCTGATAGGCGACGTTGGCGGTGTCGAGGTTCGGCATGATCAGGATATTAGCCTCTCCCTCCAGCTTCGAGTGAGGCAGAATCATTTTCCGTGCGGTTTCCGAAAGCGCAGTGTCGCCCTGCATTTCACCATCCGCCTCGATTTCGGGATGGTTCTGCTTCAGCAACGCCGTGGCGCGGCGCATTTTGCGCGAGGAGTCGGTGTCGTAGCTGCCAAAATCGGAATGTGACACGAACGCGATTTTTGGCTTGATATTGAAGCGCTGCACATGGATCGCCGCGAGCGCCGCCATCTCCGCCAGTTCCTCGGCGCTCGGGTTCGGCCGCACCTGCGTATCCGCGATGAAATAAGCTCCCTTGCTGGTGATCATCAGCGCGAGCGCCGCGAAATCGCTCACGCCGGGGAGAAAGCCGACGATCTCGCGCACGTGACGCAGATGGCTCATGTAGCGGCCGTCGACGCCGCAGATCATGGCGTCGGCTTCGCCACGACTTACGGCAAGCGCGGCAATCACGGTCGCATTGGTCCGCACCATCGTGCGTGCGGCCTCGGGGGTCACGCCGTGCCGGCCGGCAATATCGATATAGGACTGGACGTAGGAGCGATAGCGCGGATCGTCCTCGGGGTTGACGAGATCGAAATCCCGGCCGGCCTTTATGGCGAGGCCAAACTTCTTGATCCGCGCTTCCACCACCGATGGACGCCCGACCAGTATCGGCCGCGCCAGCTTCTCCTCCAGGACGACCTGCGTTGCGTGCAGCACGCGCTCGTCTTCGCCCTCGGCGTAGATCACACGCACCGGTTGGGTCTTTGCCTTGGCAAACACCGGCTTCATGACGAGCCCCGAGCGGAACGCGAAGCGCTCGAGTTGAGCGTTGTAATCGTCGAAATTGGCGATCGGCCGGGTGGCGACGCCCGAATCCATGGCCGCTCTTGCAACCGCGGGAGCAATGCGCAGGATCAGCCGCGGATCGAACGGGCTCGGGATCAGCGAGCCCGGGCCAAACCCCTGCGCTTCGCCGCTGTCAAAGCCGGGCGCCACCGCGTCCGACGGCGGATCGCGTGCGAGCTGCGCGATCGCATTCACCGCGGCGTGCTTCATGTCCTCATTGATCGCCGTGGCGCCGACGTCGAGCGCGCCGCGAAAGATGAACGGAAAACACAAAACGTTGTTGACCTGGTTGGGAAAGTCGGAACGCCCGGTGCAGATCATCGCATCGGGACGCGCCTTTCGCGCTTCATCCGGCATGATCTCCGGGTTTGGGTTGGCGAGCGCCATCACCAGCGGCTTGTCCGCCATCCGTTTGACCATGTCTTGCGTCAGCACATTGGGAGCCGACAGGCCCAGAAAAATATCGGCGCCGTCGATCACCTCCGCCAGCGTGCGCTTGTCGGTCTTCTGGGCATAGACCGCCTTCCAGCGGTCCATAAGCGCTTTGCGGCCCTCGTACACCACGCCGTCGATATCGACGACCCAGATATTCTTGTGCTGCGCGCCCAGCGAAACCAGGAGATTGAGACAGGCGATCGCTGCCGCGCCGGCGCCAGAGGCAACGATCTTGACGTCCTTGAGCTTTTTGCCGTTCAACAACAGCGCATTGGTGATCGCGGCGCCGACGATAATGGCCGTGCCATGCTGATCGTCGTGAAATACCGGAATTTTCATGCGCGCCTTTAGTTGCGCCTCGATCTCGAAGCACTCCGGGCCCTTGATGTCTTCAAGATTGATGCCGCCGAAAGTCGGCTCCAGCGCTGCGACGGTCTCGACCACGCGCTCGACGGTGTCGGCGGCGATTTCAATATCGAACACATCGATGCCGGCGAATTTCTTGAAAAGAACCGCCTTGCCCTCCATGACCGGCTTTGACGCCAGCGGCCCGATATTGCCGAGGCCCAGCACGGCGGTACCGTTGGAAACCACGGCAACGAGATTGGCGCGGGTCGTCAGCGCGGCCGCTTGGGCGGGATCGGCGGCAATCGCGGTGCAGGCGGCCGCAACCCCCGGCGAATAGGCCAACGCAAGGTCGCGCTGATTGGCGAGCGGCTTGATTGCCTGAATCTCAAGCTTGCCCGGCCGCGGCAGCCGGTGATAGGCGAGCGCCGCCGTGTGAAGATCTTCAGTATAGGACGGCATGCATGCTCCAGCGTGTCAGGCCAGGGGTCAGTTTTCCGGCGGATCGAAGGTGCATGTGAAGCACGCACAGCGGCCTTCGCGCAACATCTGAAACGGCTGACATCAACAGCCCCAGGGAGTAAGGACTGTGGCCAGTTAGACACCCCTACCCGCAGCATTCGGCAAGGATTGCACCTTGAGGTGGACACACCGATGCGATCCCGCGACGCATTCACGCCCGAGTGCTGCAATAACTTGGCCCTCGGGAAACGAAGAGGGCGCAGGGAATGCCGGGTGATGACCTCACCCATGGCCCACCTGCAAATAAAAAAAGCAGGCGGCAGTCCACCACAGGTTTAGCCGGATCAACCGGCATTCCCTGCGCGATGGTTTACCGCTTATATCGCGATCTCCTCGGGGACCGGGCTTTCTTGCCCCCGTCGCCAGCGTGATGCGAAGCATCATCGCCAACTTGACCTCAGCGTCGGGAGGCCGGGACCACGCGACTTCACCGTCCGCGCCGGCCACGTTCGTCTGACGTGCCCTCCGCGTCCATCGCATCCCCGCCTCACGTGTCGTGACGACCGCGCGTACGTCCCTCTTCATCGAGGCAGGATGCGCGAGAAGATCGTTCTGATTTGCCCGACGCCGCAAGCGCCGATACCTGCGGCAGATTGGCACGACGGGCAATTTCCGCATGGCGCGCATGCAGGAATTGCCTGCCGCCGAAGGCGCAACGCGCCATCTTATCGATTCATAACGGCGAATCACGATCCGCCCTACGACGTCCGTAGATCGGGGTAGACCGCAATTGGCTGGCCCCTGGTCAGAACGACGCGAATGACCCAAACCGGACTCCTAGTAGGGCGGAGTCTTTCGTCGTCTCTGTATTTTGGCCGCTTCGACCCACCAGGATAAGTCGTCGGCGAAGCGCGGGAACGCTTGTTCAAGGGCATGTCCGCCTTCGCCGACGGGCGCGGCCTCGGCCGATAAGGTTGTCCTGATAGAGCCTACGGAGATCGTACTTGAAACCACCACCATCCCCATCTCGGAAAGGGTGCCGTGCCAGGCCGTCGCAGCTCGCGCGCCAGCCAGTCTCCCGGCCGAATAGCTGACGATCGCCGCCGGCCGCCAAAACCACTCTTCCAGGAAATGGTCAGTGAGGTTTTTCAGGCCAGGTTGGACACCCCAATTGTATTCGCCCGTGACGAAGACGAACCCGTCTGCGTTACGTATTTTTTCCGCCAACTGTTCGAGCCGCTCCGGGGCTTGGCCTTTCGGGTATTCCTTGTACATCCGGTCGAGCATCGGCAAATCAATCGCCTTGGCATCAATCAGCTCGACGTCGTCACCCCGCTGGCGCAGCCGCTCGACCACGAACTGCGCCAGTCGAATGCCTGTGCGATCGGAACGATAAGATCCGTAAAACACGAGTATGCGGTTTCCCATAGTCAGCCTCCGTCATCGCTAGTCAGGGCTAAATCGGCAGGTCGCGACCAGACTGTTCGGCCACCATGTATTCGGCGTACCAGTCCGGCCAACTTTCATCATGCACACCGCCAGTCCGCTTCTCGTGCTCTCCGTGCGCGGCGGCGGCGCGGCGAAGTGCAGCGGCAAGGTCAGCCGGCGAGGAGAACGCGGTCTCATCGGCGTCTACGCGCCCGGGCAATCGCGTGGTGATCTCCTGTAGCAGCCAGGTGTTGCCGTCCGGATCGCTCAAGGAAGCGAACGAAACATAACTGCGCCCCGCGGGATCGCGTCCGCTCAGAGGTGGCTGTCCCGGTCCGGCGCGGTGAAAGACGTCGCTGACCTTTGCGCCATGAGCGACGAGCTCTGCGCGGGCTACCTCGATGTCGGAGACGATCAGATAGATATTCTGTGCCGAGCCGGGGGCCGCGGATGTCAGCCCCTTGCCGAAATGAATCGATGCCGGCGATCCCGGCGGCGTGAATTGCACCACTCGGAAAGAGTCGCCGACGGCAAAGTCTGCGTCCAGTCGCCAACCAAGGCTGCTGTAGAAGGATTTTGAGCGGTCGACATCCGATACCGGAATGACGACGGCCTCGAGCTTGAAATCTGCTTTCTGTTGGCGCTGTTGCTCTGACGCGGCTCCGCTCGGTTTTTGGATTGTGTTCACGTTCAACTCCTCTGCTGTTCAGCGTGCTGCCTGAGAATGTGTTGTCTCATGGCTATCGCACGTAGACATCGCTCGGTCGTTGAGAAGCTGCGGAAAATCGAGATGTATCCTTCCACAAAGCGGAAGAGTCGATTTGACGTCCTCAAGCCAGTTGCAGTGCGCGTGTGCCGTCCAGGCTACGGCTTGCGGAGAATTGCCGCGCTGACACCCTATGAAGTTTGCGATGATGCTCACTTCAGCGTCGCGTGGAGTACTTCACGGTTTGTCTTATTTGGACGAGGTGCGTTCCCGACGTTCGCGTAACGCGACCTGTTTGGGCATGCTGCCGAGAAGAGCCTTGAAGCGCGGTACCGCCAAATCAAGAAATGCGCGCAATTTGACCGGCATGAAGCGATTTGGCGAATAGACGAAATTGACGGGTCGCGGCGGCGGCTGAAAATCCTGAAGTACGGATATAACGCCGCCCGATCTAATCAATTCGGCAACCTGGTAGGAAAACACAACCGTGAGTCCCAGGCCCGCGCGAGCGGCATCCAAGGCCGACTCTGTGTTGCTCACAACGAGCCGGGATCGTACCGGGACGGCATATTCCGTCTTGTCGCGTTTGAACCTCCACAGTGAGGGGGAATGCATCGCCGGATAGGTGATGCAGTCGTGGGTGGTGAGGTCGTCCGGTGATCGAGGCATCCCGCGAGATTTCAGATAGTCCGGGCTCGCGCACATCACGCGACGAATTTCTCCAGCCTTCACCGCGATCAGGCTGCTGTCGGTAAGTTCGCCAATCCGAAGGGCAACGTCGATTTGCTCTTCCCAGAAATTGACCGGGCGATCCTGCAGACCCAGCTGGACGTCGACATCGGGAAATTTTGCCAGAAACTCCACAATGATCGGCTGCAAATACAGGCGGCCCATCGCAATGGGTGCTGACACGACCAGATCGCCTCGAGGCGTCGTGTACTCGCCTGAAGCGGCGCGCTCGGCCTCAGCCATATCTGCGAGGATGCGCTTGGCGGCAGCAATGTAGGAACGCCCCGCGTCGGTTGGGACCAGCATTCGGCTCGATCGGGTAAACAGCTTGGTTTGCAAGTGCGCCTCGAGCTCGGACACCTTTCGGCTCACGGTCGCAAGCGGCGCGTTCTGACGGCGCGCCGCTGCCGACAGGCTGCCGGCTTCGGCAACCGCCAGAACGATCGACATAGCCTCGAAACGATCCATTGGATGTTTCCATTTTTTGGAAGGATATATCTCGATTTTGCCAGATACCCAGCACTTTTGAAAGGGTCTATCTCCGATCCGCCATCACGGAAAACGGGCCACGCACAGGAGATGAAGATGACGACGACCCAAGCCAAAGGCACCGCCCTCGTTACCGGCGCATCGAGCGGCATCGGCGCGATCTATGCCGACCGGCTCGCGAAGCGAGGCTACGACCTCATTCTTGTCGCGCGCAACAAGGCGCGGCTCGCAACGCTGGCCCGTCGGCTCCGCAATGACACCGGGCGAAATGTGGAAACGGTCGAGGCCGATCTCACGTCTTCGGCTGATCTGCGGCGCATCGAGGACATCCTGCGCAGCGACGCCCGGATCACCACGCTAGTCAATAACGCGGGCGTGGGCTCAGCCCTACCGTTGCTCGATGCCGACGTCGACAAGATGGAGGATTTGATCCATCTGAACGTCACCGCACTCGCGCGCCTTACCTATGCGGCGGTCCCTGGATTTGTCGGTCGCGGTGGCGGCACGTTGATCAACGTATCCTCGATTGTCGCGATCGCGCCGGAACTGCTGAACGGCGTCTATGGTGGCAGCAAGGCTTTCGTATTGGCACTTGGCCAGTCGCTTGTTCACGAGTTCGCCGACAAGGGCCTCCGCATTCAAACCGTTCTGCCGGGCGCCACCGCCACGGAGTTCTGGGACATTGCGGGCAAGCCCGTCCACCAGCTCCCGGGCCAGATCGTGATGTCTGCCGACGACATGGTCGACGCTGCATTG
>Ga0137407_10000290_pt1 | contig 35454 bp, 28 predicted proteins | sample CZOMad2_2_16fung_FD_108410 | JGI IMG/M metagenome (GOLD analysis project Ga0137407, IMG submission 108410) | Vadose zone soil fungal communities from Angelo Coast Range Reserve, California, USA - CZOMad2_2_16fungal (Illumina Assembly) | ecosystem: Environmental > Terrestrial > Soil > Vadose... | reverse complement strand
GCTTTCCTGTGGCAGGCCCATATATCTTTCCTGGTAAATATTATCATAATTCAATAAGTTGGTAACGGCTGCTACTGCAATACCTGTTTTATAAATATCCGGGTATTGAAACATGAGGTTGAGTGTTGCCGAAGCGCCACCGCTCCAGCCCCAGACCGAAATGCGATCCGGATCAACAAAATTCCATTTCAGGATTTCTTTGGTTGCCATCGCCTGGTCGCGGATATTGATCAACCCGACATTCCTGTGAATTACTTTGCGCCAGGCATTGCCCTTGGGAGCAGGTGATCCTCTGTTATCAACAGACATATAGATATATCCGTCTTCTGCTAAATCGCCCAAATACAGCGGAGCATAATTGATTCCAAAAACATTTTTGGTGGTTTGCTCAGCCGGTTCCGTATATACAAAAAACAAAACCGGGTATTTTTTTGTCGAATCGAAATTATGCGGCTTCGCCATCCACCCATCCATCTCTACTCCATCCACTGTCTTTATTTTAAAGAACTCAATGTTTGATTTTGCTTTGTCCGCTTTGGTTACTGCATCGTAAACATTATGATGATGATCCGCTACATTATGATCTGGCAAGGTTATCCATTCATTTGCATAGGGAGTGTAATAATTGGAAAAAGTGTGCTTTGCATATTTTGCATTTGGAGAAATTTCATAAGCATGTGTTCCAACCTGGTTTAATGGAGAAAGTAATTCAGCTTTACTCCTGCCATCAAGTCTGCAGCGATAAAGATACGCCTCCGTAGCATTTGCAGGTGAAGCCATAAAATAAACATAATTACTTTTCTCATCAATGCGGTTGATTTCGATTACATCATAATTACCAACGGTAACCAATATCTCTTTTTTACCATCCCGGCTCAGCTTATACAAATGACGCCAGCCATCTTTATCACTCGCCCACAAAAATTCTTTCCCGCCATTCAGCCAATCCCATCCACCCATTTTGTATTCTTCAACCCATGCTGGCAATATATCGATCCATGCTGTGTCTTTTTCAGTATAAATTGCTTGAGATAAACCTGATAAAACATTGCATAACAGCAGTTGACTTTCATTTTGCCTGCGGTTAAGTTGCTGGATGATGATTTGGGTATTATTAGCAGCCCACTCCATCCTTGGCAAATAGGTTCCGAGAACAGGATCAGTTGGAATACTCATCCACTTCGTTTGTGCCGTACCGATATCTACGACGCCAATTTTATAGGGTGATGGTAATTGACCGGCTACGGGATACTCAACCGGAATTACTGTCGAATAGGGAGAATCGGTTGTGTTCAGCATAAAGTAGTCCCTCGTATTCCTGTCGTCAATTTGCCAATAAGCAATTTGCCTGCTGTCCGGACTCCAGCGAAATCCATCCCTGCAATCAAACTCTTCTTCGTACGCCCAGTCAAAAGTACCGTTGATGATATTATTCGTTCCATCAAAACTGAGTTGTTTTGCTTCACCTGCAGCAAGATTTTGTACGAATAAATTATGCCCACTGACAAAGGCCGCCTTTTCTCCATCCGGAGAAAATTTTGCAAACATGAGGGATGATGAAGGCAACGATTTTCCCAGTTGCTTCAGGGATTTATCAAGCAGATTATAAACCCAATAATCTCCGCGCGTATCATAACGCCACACCTTACCTGTATTGGTATAAATGAGTATTTTATGATTGTCACTTGAAAAAGAAAAATCGTGGATCAACAGAGGGGTTGCCTGCCCTTGCGGAATCATTTCTTCTTTTGAAACGAGCACTGTTTCCTTATTATCAGGCAGTGCAATCTGTATAATTTCATTATACTTTAATTTGAAATAGGAATTACCGTCCTTATTCCAAATAAATTCTTTGTCAAACTGTGCCCACGATCCCAGGCATGTAAATACAAATAGAATTGTAAAAAATCCTTTGCTGATTTTTCTTATTGAGAATAGCATACGAGTTTCTTTGAAGCGCGAAAATTATGAATTTTAAATTGATATAATTTTCCGTTCAACAAAAACCGGCACTATTTAGCGTCGATGTATCGATAAACTTTAATAAAACTAATTGTGATTAGAGCATCTTTTTCGAAAGCATTGTGAGTATGAATTGAAGCAGACCTATTCCAACTATCCAGATGATCGTTTCTGTTTTAGATTTATTAATACGATCGATCAAGTCTATTTTATCTTCCTTTGTCAGGAACTTATTCGTGCTTGCATCTAACCCGGATTTTACCTCAGCTGTTATAAATTCGATTAGCTCGACAGTTTCCTCGTCGCCGAGTTTTTTACGCAGGATATTATAAAGTGTTATTTCCGAAATACCCATATCCAAAATTAACTATAAAAAATGTATTGGGATAACGTTTTTAAACCCTAATGTTGCCGGGTTTAACTTTCCCAAAGTTTTAAACTCTATATAAAAAAACCCGGTGATAATACCGGGTTTTTTTATATAGAGTTTATTAAAATCTTTTATGCACTCACTTTCCCTTTTCCTTTAACCTTTGCTATCACTTCTTCAGCAATACCATTAGGAGCCGGCGCGTAATGCGAGAACTCCATGGTTGAAGTTGCACGGCCTGAACTGAGTGAACGCAACTGTGTTACATAACCGAACATTTCACTCAATGGAACTTTTGCCTTGATCACCTGTGCATTTGCCTTACTGTCCATACCTTCCAACATGCCGCGGCGACGATTCAGGTCACCGGTAACATCACCCATGTATTGATCTGGTGTAATGACTTCCACTTTCATGATTGGCTCAAGCAAAACAGGTTTTGCTTTTCTTGCAGATTCACGGAAACCGGCTTTAGCACAAAGCTCGAACGACATGGAGTCAGAGTCAACTGCATGAAAGCTGCCATCAAATACGCGAACTTTCATATTGTCGACAGGATAGTTTGCAAGCACACCTGTTGTCATAGCTGTTCCAAAACCTTTTTCGATTGCAGGAATAAATTCACGCGGAATTGATCCCCCGAAAATATCATTCACAAACTGGTAACGACCCTTGCCTTCATTCAAAAATTCCTGGTCGGCAGGACCGATTTCAAAAACGATATCCGCAAATTTACCACGGCCACCTGTTTGCTTCTTCAGTACTTCCCTGTGCTCAATAGAGATCTGGAAAGCTTCTTTATAAGCAACCTGTGGGGCTCCCTGGTTAATTTCTACTTTGAACTCACGCTTCATGCGGTCAACTATAATTTCCAGGTGCAACTCACCCATTCCGCTCAATATTGTTTGTCCAGTTTCTTCGTCTGTCCTTACCCGTAAGGTTGGATCTTCTTCTACCAGTTTTGAAATAGCCAATCCCATTTTATCACTATCCACCTGAGTTTTGGGCTCAATGGCAATAGAGATAACCGGTTCAGGAAAATTGATGCTTTCCAATATGATCGGATGATCTTCATTACAAAGTGTATCTCCTGTTTTAATATCCTTGAAACCAACAGCGGCACCGATATCACCCGCTTCGATAAAATCAACCGGGTTTTGTTTATTGGCATGCATCTGCATAATACGGGAAATACGTTCATTCTTCCCGGTGCGTGTGTTCAGTACATAAGATCCTGAATCCAAATGACCGCTGTATGCGCGGAAGAAAGCCAATCTTCCCACAAAAGGATCAGTCATGATCTTAAATGCCAACGCAGCAAATGGAGCTTTGGCATCTGGCTTACGCTCAACTTCTTCACCGGTATTCGGATCTATTCCTTTAACGGCTTCGATATCCAATGGACCAGGCAAATAACGCACGATCGCATCCAGTGCTGTTTGCACACCTTTGTTTTTAAAAGATGAGCCACACATCATCGGTATAATAGAAAGATCGATTGTTGCTTTGCGGATAGCAGCATGCATTTCATCTTCAGTAATGCTATTAGGATCGTCGAAAAATTTTTCCAATAATTTATCATCATATTCTGCAACTGCTTCAACAAGATGCTGTCTCCATTCCTTCACATCATCAAGCATATCGGCCGGAATAGGCACTTCTTTAAAAGTCATACCTCTTGTTTCCTCGTCCCATATAATTCCTTTCATGGTGATAAGATCAACAACTCCTGTAAAAGCATCTTCTGCACCAATAGGTAACTGCAGGGGCACAGCTTTTGCGCCAAGCATTTCCTTAACTTGTTTTACAACGTTCAGAAAATCGGCGCCTGCACGGTCCATTTTATTTACGAAACCAATCCGAGGAACCTTATACCGGTTGGCCTGACGCCAAACGGTTTCGGATTGTGGTTCAACACCTGATACTGCGCAGAACAATGCTAATAAACCATCGAGTACGCGTAATGAACGTTCAACTTCAACAGTAAAATCTACGTGACCCGGAGTATCAATGATGTTGAATTTATATTGTTTTGAGTCTGCAGTTTTCAATCCCTGGTTGGTAGGAAAATTCCAGAAACAGGTAGTAGCAGCAGAGGTAATTGTAATACCTCTTTCCTTTTCCTGTTCCATCCAGTCCATCGTGGCAGCACCATCATGCACTTCCCCGATTTTATGCGATACGCCTGTATAATACAGGATACGTTCCGTGGTAGTTGTTTTGCCGGCATCAATATGAGCCGCAATACCGAAATTTCTTTGAAATCTTAAGTCTCCCATTGTTGTATATTAAAGTTTTTTTATTTTTTTACCAAACACTATTGGCCTGATTAACCTGCCTTTAGTGGCCCTTTGTTCGATGATAATAATCTTATTCATCGCTTATTTTATTTAATTATTGCATCGGGCATTCCTCCTTTTAAATTCGGTGCGCAAAGGTAGGTGAAAAGTCGGAAATTGCGAAACCCGGTGAAAGCCCCTAATGGCGCGGTCCGAAACGATTTTTTAAATTGACCATACCTCACAGCAAATCTGAATTTCCCCGGCGTCAGCTCAACAGCTGCACCAAGAAAAGTGTAACCTGCAAGTGTGAATGGAGAGAAGTTAGGACCCCGGGGCAAAAAAAATTCCGCAGCAATTGAGCTGCGGAATTTTCAAATAAGAAATAAATAAATTATATCCGGAAATGTGCAAAAGCCTTATTTGCTTCTGCCATGCGGTGTGTATCTTCTTTTTTCTTAAACGCGCCACCTTCGCCTTTGCTTGCTGCAACAATTTCATTAGCCAGTTTTTCAGCCATGCTTTTACCATTTCTCTCCCTGCTGTAACGGATGAGCCATTTCATGCTAAGAGAAATTTTTCTGTCGGCCCGGACTTCCGCAGGTATCTGAAAAGTCGCGCCCCCTATGCGGCGGCTACGAACTTCAACGGCGGGAGTTACATTGTTAAGGGCTCTTTTCCAGATTTCATAACCATCTTCATTGGTTTGCTTGGCGACCTTATCGATAGCGTTATAAAAAATTTCAAAGGCAGTATTCTTTTTCCCTTGCCACATCAGGTTGTTGACAAAGCGAGTAACCAACTGGTCATTGTATCTTGCATCCCGTGCGAGGGGTAATTTTTTAGCTTGCGTTTTCCTCATTTTTTATCGCTGATTTGTGAGATTCTATCAGATTTCACTGATTTATAAATAAGTTTAAACTATTATTTTTTTGCTGCAGTTTTGCCGCCTTTTTCTCTTTTAGTTCCATATTTAGAACGACTCTTCTTCCGATCTTTTACACCAGCCGTATCCAGGCTTCCACGAACGATATGGTAGCGTACACCTGGTAAATCTTTCACGCGACCACCACGGATAAGCACGATAGAATGCTCCTGCAGGTTATGCCCCTCTCCGGGAATATATGCAATGACCTCGATTTTATTTGTTAACCGAACCTTGGCCACTTTACGCAAGGCAGAGTTTGGCTTTTTTGGAGTAGTTGTGTATACACGCGTACATACACCACGTCGCTGGGGACATGCATCCAAAGCTCTGGATTTGCTCTTTGCCCTGATAATCTCTCTTCCTTTTCTAACTAATTGCTGTATTGTAGGCATTTAAACCTGATTTATTTTGGGAGGGCAAAGGTAAAGTTCTGATGGGAAAAATCCAAATCTAAATGAAAGGAACAAGGTACAAGGAACAAGGAACAAGGTTCAAGAACTTGAACCTTGTTCCTTGTTCCTTGTACCTTAATTCTTAAACTTTCACCATCCACCCATATTTATCTTCTTTTCTACCTTCGCGCATGTCGGTAAGTAGCTTTTTTAATATGGGGGATATCTTCCATTTATCTGTCTGAAACTCCATGATATAATCTTTATACCGCAATTCTTTAATGGGAGAAATGGTTGCGGCAGTACCTGTACCGAATAATTCTGACAATGTCCCGTTTTTATATCCTTCTATCACCTCATCGATATTGATTTTTCTTTCCTCGACTGTTAATCCCATTTCCTGTAGAACTGTAATGGCGCTGTCCCTGGTAACACCTGCCAAAATAGTTCCTTCTTCCAGCGAAGGTGTAACTACCTTATTTCCGAAAATAAAAAAAACATTCATGGTACCCACTTCCTGTAACCATTTATGTTGAACTGAATCCGTCCACAAAACCTGGTCATACCCCCTGGCTTTTGCATCCGCAGCAGCTTTCAGGCTTCCCCCATAATTACCTGCATTTTTCGCAAAACCTACACCTCCCGGAGCAGCACGGGTATATTTTTCCTCGACGTAGATTCTCATCGGAGCCGCATAATACGGACCCGTAGGACTTAAGAGGATAATAAATTTATAACTGTCCGAGGGTTTTACACCAATTGAAGTATCCGTAGCAAACATCAATGGGCGTATGTATAATGAATAATCTTCCTTATTGGGAATCCAGTTCCTGTCCAGCTCAATTAACCGCCGCATACCTTCAATAAAAATTTCTTCAGGAACTAAGGGCATTTGCATGCGTTCTGCCGATACGTTAAATCGTTTAAAATTGTCATAAGGTCTGAAAATAAAGGCCTCACCCTCCTTATTTCTGTAAGCTTTGATCCCTTCAAATATAGCCTGGCCATAATGCAACGCAGCGAGAGAAGGCTCAAGTAATAAAGGCTGGTATGGTTTGATTTCCACTAATTTCCATTCACCGTCTTCGTAATCAGCTTCCAGCATATGGTCGGTAAAATATTTTCCAAATGGCAGGTTATTAAAATCTATTTCATTTAATTTACTTCTTTCCACTTTAGTAACTTGTATGTCCATCGTATCGATCATAAAACGTTATTTTTGTTATTACAAAGAAACAAAACATTCTTTGCGCAGGCAAAAAAGAGGAACAAATATACTAACAAATGTTAGTATCCCTTAAGGACTTTATACCTGAACCTAAATGTTGAATATTAATATTGAATGCCACGGGCAAATCAATAAAAAAATATTCAATAAGGCAACATTCAATATTCAATTCCAAAGCCGGGATCCTCATCCAGTTGTATAAGCTGACAATCAATTACTATTATGAGTTTAAACAAAATTCAACTACCGGGATCAGTCATTGCAGGCCTTTTCAGACATGCGCTTGTTTTATCGGATAAAAAAAATATTGAAATAGAAAATTCGACTGGTGCAAAACCTGCGTTCAATTTTCTCGGAAGCAATCTCAAAAAAATAACATTGATTGTTAATTCTACGCGGCCATTTTTCCTGGAGGATCAGTATTTGCTTTTTTTTACAAAAATGCTTGATGCCTGCAAGCTCGGTATAAAGGATGTAGCTATTATCAATCATAATACAAATCCGGTAACCATCGCAGAATTGAACGAGGAACTCAATCCGAGAATTGTATTACTTTTTGGTTTGGAGCCAACAGCAATAAAACTTCCTTTCAATAGCCCTTCATTTAAAATACAGGAATACAATAATTGCTTTTATTTGTATGTGCCTGGCCTTGACGAACTCAGCAAGGATACCGAGGAAGGTAAATTATTAAAAAGCAAATTGTGGGTATGCCTTAGAAAGTTGTTCGAAATATAAGATATAAGGCGTGGGGTGTAAGCTATGTCATTCCATATACCCTTTGCCCCATACCTTAAGCCTCATAGCCAATCTCTTTCAGACATCATTATCATATGAAACTGATTTTTGCTACTAATAATCAACATAAAGTACAGGAAATACAAGCAGCCATTGGCGATAGGATTGAGGTGATAAGTTTGAGCGATGCGGGCATTTCTATAGATATACCCGAACCTCACGATACACTGGAAGCAAATGCTTCCGAAAAATCATGGACTATTCAGCGGCTAACAGGTGTGAATTGCTTCAGTGAGGACACCGGATTGGAAGTAGATGCTTTACATGGTGAACCAGGGGTAAAAAGTGCACGTTATGCAGGGGAAAACAAATCTTTCGACGATAATATAAAAAAACTCCTGGAAAAATTAGGTGTTCAGCCAAATCGCAAAGCAAAATTCAGGACTGTAATTTCTTTAATATTAAATAAAAATGAATACCTGTTTGAAGGTGCTTGTTATGGCAGCATCAGTACAGAAAAAAAAGGAACCAAAGGTTTTGGATATGATCCTGTTTTTATACCAGATGGAAGCGATAGAAGTTTTGCAGAGATGACTTTGCAGGAAAAAAATCAATACAGCCATCGCAAAAAAGCAGCTGATAAACTGGTTTTATTTTTACAGGAGCATGGCAGATTGTAAGATGTTAAACAACAGACAATGTAAAATGAAGCCATGAAAACAAAAAAAATAAAATATGCCCAGAATTAAAATTGATTTGCCTGATTTATTTCCTTTCGTTACTCATATACCTATACGCATTACAGATTTAAATTATGGTGGACATGTTGGCAATGATAATATATTATCAATAATTCATGAAGCGAGGGTGCAATTTCTTCGGGATAAGGGGTATGATGAAATGAACATTGAAGGTGTGGGATTAATCATGAGTGATGTTGTTATTGAATTCAAAAATGAATTGTTTTATGGCGATACCATCCGGGCCTCAGTAGTTGCAAAAGAGTTTTCAAAAATCGGATTTGATATTTTTTATAAATTGGAAAAAGAAATGAACGGCAAAAACATTTCGGTTGTAATCGCGAAAACCGGGATGATATGTTATGATTATAGTTTAAAGAAAATTATATCCATGCCGGAGGCGGCTAAAAATAAATTAGCGGATAACAGACGATAATAAATTGTTTTTTAGATGTATAAATGATCATCATGCTGCTAAAATCTCAATAAAGATTGTTCCATATTTTCCAGCTTTCTTCAGCCTGGGTAATAAGCATATCAGACCCATTTTGTATAATGGCACCATGCTCCTCGCCCTTTTGAAGAAATAGTGTTTTAGACGGATTATAAATCAAATCAAAAAGATAATGCTGAGTACTTAAATAATTATACGGCAATGGCGGGCATTGATCCAAATGAGGATACATGCCAACAGGTGTTGTATTCACAATCAAAGTATATAAACCGATAAGTGATGGGGTTATTTGTTCATAGCGGATATATTTTTTCGACGCCGGTATAGGGTTGCGGGAAACAAATTTATAATCTATCCCTGCTTTTCCAATAACGTATTCAACTGCTTTCGCTGCGCCACCAGTTCCTAATATCAATGCTTTTGTATGATGCAACTGCAGGTTTTTTTTTAATGATTGTTCAAATCCGTATACATCGGTATTAAATCCAAATAATTTACCATCCCGGATATGTATGCAGTTACAGGCCGCAATCTGGTGAACCACTTCATTGCTGAAATGCAAAAAAGGAATGACTTGTTGTTTGTAGGGAATGGTAACATTCAATCCCTCTATTTCAGGTTCGGAGATAAGCAAAGCAGGAAGCGCATCGATTGTAGAGAATGAAAAATTTTCATACACACAATCTGCTATATTTTCTTTTCTGAATTTTTCTGAAAAATATTTTTGAGAAAAGGAATGGCTCAAGGGAAATCCTATTAAGCCGAATTTTCTCATTTAACAAAGGTTTTATCAAGGAATAAATGAAAAGTATCTCCTCTTAGCCCTATGCGCATAGCTTCGAGTGCAATCATCTCATTCGGTGCAATATTACCCAGATTCACATTGCAGCCAAGCAGTTCAATAAAATATAATTGCTGTGCCTTTTGCGGAGCTTCCCACAATATTTTTTCCTGAGGTATCTGCGTCAATATCTCCTGGACCAATCCTTCTCTCACTTCGCCGCTACCGCGATAAATGCCCACGTTACCGGCTTCACGTGCTTCTGCTATTACATAGGTTGCTCCTGCATTCAATTCAGCTCGCATCAATTCGATCCATATATAAGGCGGGATGATATGCTCCGCGTCTTTGCTACCTACCTCACTTAAAACTATCCCTATTTTTGTCAACTTCTCGATATAACCGCATTTTTCCGCGTGGGGTATGGTGATAGAACCATCACTGACCTCCATATAAGAAATCCCGTATTCTTTACATACAGCAATATAATCTTCGAACTGGTTGCGGATCAAAAAGGCTTCGAATAAAGTGCCCCCGAAATATACGGGGATATCGTAAGACCTGTATACTTCGATTTTCTCACGGAGATTCGGTGTAACGAAGGATGTACCGAATCCAAGTTTTACAATGTCCACATGTGGGTGGGAAACACTTAAGAAATTCTTTGCTTCTTCAATGCTCAGGCCTTTGTCCATTACCATGGTAATACCCTTTTTCCGTGGCTTTTTATCTCTCTCAGGAATCTGCGTAAGTTTAAAATTCATCCTATAAATAATTTCTTATTAAAAAACAAGTTAGGCGCAAAAATAGGAAACTATATCAAATGTATTCCGGAAAGAGGATGTAGCATTGATAAACTATTGCAAAAAAGCTAAAAGGATTTATTTTTCTTGTACCTGGCAATGATATCTACTACAGGTTGATATTGCAATATAGATGGATTTAGTTCTATAAGTTTCTTTAAAAGTTTAGGTGCTTTTGTCATGGCTTTTTCCAGTTGTATCAAACCTTCTTTGGATTTACCCAATGCAAAAAAAACAGCACTCAGGTAAAAGATAAATATCGACTTACCGCCCGTTATACGTATTGCAGCTTGTACCTGTTCAAGTGCTTCCTTATAAAAAGCAGCATTGTATAAGCAACGGATTAAAGCTTCCCAACTGGAGATATTTTTTGGTCGCATCCGTACAACATTCGAGAAATATTGTATTGCTTCCTTATATTCTCCTAATTGCATTTTACATTCACCCATTGCCAGATTATATTCTGGTTGTTTGGCATGAATATTTATAGCTGTTTCAAGTTGTTTCACTGCATTTGACCATTGCCCTTCATTAATGTAGGTGCAGGCTATTTTATAGTAAAGCTTGCTATCATGCTGGTTCAGGTGAGAAGCTTTGCGATAATAAAATCTGGCCTGGGCATAATTACTTAATTTGTCGTAACAATGTCCGATTGCTTCATAAATTACGTCTTCAGGTTTTGACAATTCCAAAACCTTTTCCAAAGATTCAATTGCATCACGAAATTTCCTAAGCCTGATATAAGCATCTCCCATATTCCGATATGCATAATCGAATTTTTCATCAATTGCAACTGCATATTTGTATGCATCAATTGCCTTTTCATATAATTTTAACCCCTGGTACGCGGCAGCCAGATTAAACCATGCAAGTTCACAATAAGGATTATCGTCAATTATCTTTTGATGAAGCCGGATACTCTCTTCATTTCGTCCGGTAAAATCTGTCCAAAAACAAATTTTATACAATGCTTCTTCATTCTCAGCTTCCTGTTCCAATATAAGTTTGAGACAGTCAAATATTTTGTCAAATTCTTCGTAGTCATCATATACATCGGCCAATTCAAACAGAAGTTCTATGCGTTCCTGCCCTTCAAAATGATGTAAAGCATCTTCCAATAAAGTAACGGCTTTTTCCTGCTGATCAAGTGCCAGGTAGGCATCTGTTTTTAATATAAAAAGATTTATATCCGTCGAATCGAGCAATTCAGCTTGTTCAAGAATTTTCAGCGCTTCATTGTAATGTCTTGTTGCAATCATCAAATCAGCCTTCCTTATCAGCAAGGCAGATGAATAAGGATATTGCTCGATAGCTATATCCACGGCCTCGATAGCCTGCAGCATATCTTCTTTGTCATCAAAATAATCAATAATTTTTTCGAAAGATTCTTCGTCGAGAAAGGAATGGCTACGCCCGTTCCGTAAATTCTGAAATTGCTTTAAAAGTTCTTTTAGATCTTCATGCTCCTGATGGTATGGATTTTCTTTCATTCAGTAGAGGTTATACTAAATTAAAGCATTAAAGACTTTCTGCAAATTTTTTATGTATTTAACAACTCTTTTATTGAAAAGGTCGTATCAATGATATATCGGAGCCAGATATTTGTGTGGAAATGGGGGTAATTACTATCGTCAGAATCGTTAAAAAAGAGCCAAATAAATGATAGATGGTTAAAAAATACCCAAAATTTATTACTATCTTTGTTTCAACTATGTTATCACTAACTAACAATCAAATGAAAAAATTGACCCGGCAGGTGGCTATTTGTGCTGTCCTAGTTGCTATGGTCATTTTAACCTTTGCGAGCAAAGGCGGTGGTGGTGATAAGAAAAATAACAATTTCAGGAGTAATTTTACACCTATTCGTTCATTGAACAGTTTTACGCTTAAAACTTCTTCTTCCTATAATAGTGGAGGTAGTTATGTTTTCAATCAGGGGAAAGAAAACAACAGGGTATCTCTCAATACAATGATAACTTATGAAAAAGGAAATACCATCTACATTCTTCCTTACAAATACAAAGTGAATATCTCAGCATTAGATAATGGTCAGAAAACAAATCTGCAATTCCTTGGTGTTAAAATAAAAATGCCAAAATAATTAATTTTAGAAATTCCATCTGATTAGGATGATCGGTGAATTGCCTCTTGCGCCGGTAAAATCTCTCTTATTTTTCTATATTCAGCTTCTTACTTTCGTCATAAGTCATTTCGCGATATCCGCTTTTCGGAATATCAAATCTGGAAGCCGGAACAGGATTTAAATTAATAGATGACAAGGTATATTTTATATGGAAATTGCCTTTTACAAGCTCATATTCCAGAGGTAACCCCTCGAGGTTTCTAAACTGAGGGTCGTAATCTTTATTTTCAGGAACCAATTCTTTTGTATAGTAAACAGTAATTGAAAAACCGTCAGTCGTTGTGGCAACAGCTTTCTCACACTTATATCCTGCGATAACTCTGCTATCGGCTGAATTGGTAAATTGCAGGCTTTGGTAACGTTTATTTTTGTCCTGCCAGTTTTCCGGATTAAGGCGAATGAGTAATTTTTGTCCGTTTACTTCTCTTAATACGACTGCAAAACCTGTTTTTGTATCATATATAGTACTTGAAGAAAATAAGGAACTTATTGTTTCCGAACGACTCATATTTCCTTTGACGTAAATAGTATTGGTAGCACTAAACGATGAATTGCCTGGTTTTGTTTCAGTGCTATTATTGAGTACATAATTATATACAATGGTGAGCTCAGATATTTTCTTCTGCGACCATCCTGTGCAGATCAATATGAAATTGAAAAGGAAAAATAAAATAGTATACTTGCCTTTTTTCATTTTTGTGGTTAGCATTGCTACTATTAAGATGTAAGACACTGTCGAAAGTTTAACCAATATAAGAAAGTCCCGCTGATTTAACAATATGATCAAAGCAATTCCCAGGTGTAGATCATGATCAGTTAAACCACCCTGAAAAACTATTTCTTATTTTTGGGCTGCTGTAATTTTTTCTGCGCTTCCTGCATTTGTTCAAAGCGCTCCTGCCATTTGGGTTTTGTTTTGGGTTTATTCCTGTTTGCTTTCAATTTTTCAAGTATTTTATCATGATCGATAATATAGGTTTGAATAACCCATTGAAGAATTAAAGTAATGGCATTGGATACAGTATAATACCAGGTTAACGCAGAAGGAAGTTTGTTAAAAAACAAAAGCAACATTACCGGCATGATATAAGGCATATATTTCATAGCGGGATTGCTTTGATCTGGCGTCATACTCATCCCATACAAAGAGATCAGGAAACTTGTTACAACGGCCAGCAATGCAAAAAGGCTTATATGGCTCCCATATGCCGGAATATTAAAACCAAAATTCAATATTGAATCATAAGCCGACAAATCCTTCGACCACAGAAAATGCTGATTCCGTAATTCAATATTGGAGTTGAAGAAACTATATAATGCGAAAAATATAGGAATTTGCAACAATGCAGGAATACAACCGCCTAATGGATTTACGCCGGCTTCGCGGAATAATTTCATTTGCTCCATGCCTTCCCTTTGCTTGTCATTAACCCTTTTTTTCATTTCCTCGATTTCGGGTCGCAGTGCTTTCATCTTTGCTCCGCTTAAATAACTGCTATACACCAATGGAGAAGTTAGTAATCTTATAAAAATCGTCAGCAGCATAATTACAATACCGTAGCTCGAGATAAATTTTTTAAAAAAATTAAATACCGGCATAATAACGTATACGTTAACAGGTCTTACAAAAGAATAAAAATCCCTGCCAAGATCCACGATTCTGTCCATTTCAGGAGCTGTCTTCTTTAAAATATAAAAATCATTAGGACCATAATATAATTGGAATGGAAGAACTGCAGAAGCTGAAGGCTGAATTTTCATCTGAAGACTTACATCAACATTTCCAATAGTTGTAGATGAATCCGCAATATCCCGTGCCCAATGCAATTCACCGGCATTAAAGCCGGTTTTTGAGATCAATGTGGTATTAAAAAATTGTTGCGCAACAGACACCCATTGGACAGGCTTTTCAAATTTCTTTTCTGTTTTCGAAGAGATATAATCGAAACTATTGTTTTCAGAAAAACAGATTTTTGATAATTGCCTTTCATAACTAATATTTTTCTGTGTACCGGTCATTTGCGCGTGCCAACTAAGATTAAAATTATTTTGCGTGAATAATTTTTCCGGATTATTAATCCGCACATTCCAATCAATCAAATAGCTGTCAGGATAAATGACAAACTGATGCACAATGGATTCACCAGCAGATGCAGGTAGATTGAAAGTCACAACCTGGCTACCATCCGGATTTTTTGTGATTTGTCCCTGGTCAAAATAAAGGTCGCCGATTTGTGAAGATTGACTTGCAGAAGTATTGATTGAGTAGGAAATCTTATTATTCGCAGCCGGATCAATAATCTTTACAGAAGTACTGTCAAATGATTTAAAATTTTTTAACTGAACTTCTTTTGGCTGACCACCTTTATTGCTGAAAACAATTTCTATAACATTGTTCCCAACTGTAAGCAATTTTTCCGTTCCGGCTACTGCCCTATTAAACCCGGTTGCAGTATCAGGAATTGAAGTTTTATTTTTTGAGGTATCCTGTAATTTTGCTTGTGCTTCCTGTTGCATTTTAACTCTTGTAACAGAATCCTCATATAACAGCTTTTCCCTCTGTAATTCTTTGCTGTTCTTTGTTGAAATAAACAAATACGTAAACAGCAATACCCCCAACAGTACAAAGCCAATAATAGTATTACGATCCATACCCATTGATGAAAGAATTTAAAGAGGTGCAAAGATAGGGGAATGTGAGGATGTGCGACTTTGCTAATATGCGGATGTGCTGATTCTTTAATACAATCCGGCTTTAAAGAATTCGCACATTTATTATATCATTTCGTCTTGTAAAACCGGATTTTTTACCATATTTCTTTCCTCGGCGAATTCTTTAGCGGCCTTTATAAAGTGAACAAAAATAGGTTGTGGATTTTCAACGGAGCTTTTTAGTTCGGGATGGTATTGCACACCGATGAAAAAGGGATGGCCGGCAAGTTCTATTATTTCAACCAACCCACTTTCCGGGTTTTTACCACTTGCAATCATACCTGCCTGTTCAAATTGCTGTAAATATGCATCATTAAATTCCCAACGATGACGATGTCTTTCCCGGATCTCTTTTTTACCATATATACGATTCGCCAGTGTCCCTTCTTTGATCACACAAGGATAAGCACCTAAACGCATTGTCCCTCCTTTGGCAGTAATTTTTTTCTGTTCAGCCATTAGGTCTATTACAGGCGTTGGAGTATCTGGTTGCATTTCGGTAGAATGCGCATCCGGTAAACCTAAAATATTACGAGCAAATTCGATTACGGCCATTTGCATACCCAGGCAAATACCAAAAAAAGGAAGCTTATTTTCGCGCGCATATTTTACGGCAATAATTTTTCCTTCTATACCCCGGTGACCAAAACCTGGTGCTACAAGCAAACCATCGAGATTACTTAATTTTTCAGCGACATTTTCAGCGGTAATGAATTCACTATGAACATTAACAATTTGTACTTTACATTCATTCATAGCACCTGCATGTACGAAAGATTCCAGTATGGATTTATAAGCATCCTGTAATTCAATGTACTTTCCAATCAATCCGATATTGACTTTGCTTTTAGGGTATTTCAATTTATCCAAAAATTCTTTCCATTTGGTCAATTCAGGCTCACGATAATTGGTGATATTTAGTTTTTTCAGGCATATAACGTCAAGCTTTTCTCTCATCATAGTTAATGGCACTTCATAAATCGTTGATGCATCAGCTGCTTCTATAACTGCCTCTTGTTTCACATTGCAAAAGAGGGCAATTTTTTTGCGTATTTCAGAAGAGAGTGGTTCTTCAGTACGACAAACAATTATATCAGGATTCACGCCTTCCTGACTCAATAATTTAACACTGTGTTGTGTTGGCTTGGTTTTTAATTCCTTGGCTGCTTTCAGGTATGGTATAAGGGTTAAATGTATCACCAGACAATCCTCCTCGGCCATCTCCCATTGTAATTGACGTACTGCTTCAATAAAGGGAAGCGATTCAATATCACCAACTGTACCACCGATCTCACTGATAATAATATCGTATTGATTTGTTTGCCCCAGCAATAACATTCTCCTTTTTATCTCATCAGTAATATGAGGAACCACCTGTACTGTTTTACCCAGATAAGCACCTTCACGTTCTTTATTAATTACAGTTTGATAAATTCGCCCGGTCGTTACATTGTTTGCCTGGGAAGTGTACGTACTCAGGAAACGCTCGTAATGGCCAAGATCAAGATCTGTTTCGGCTCCGTCTTCTGTAACAAAACATTCACCATGTTCATAGGGATTAAGCGTTCCCGGATCAACATTAATATAAGGATCAAACTTCTGAATAGTCACCCTCAGCCCTCTGGCCTGTAATAATTTAGCTAAGGACGCGGAAATAATGCCTTTTCCCAATGAAGAAGTTACTCCCCCCGTAACAAAAATATACTTGGCCATAATATGGTAATTAAAAAAATTTAAATAATATCGAATTAATTATTTGGTGGGTAAGCGATAAAAGCTCAATGTCATTCAACGTTGCCAGACCGTCAACGTTCGTTTCTTTCAACAATTTTCCGTTAAATTAACCCACCGCAGACCTGCAGAAAATAAAAATGGAACAAATTCCTAGAGGTCATGCAAACCTACGGCAAATTTTCCAAACCAGAAAAATGAGTAACCACAGATGTGGATAAATAGCTGACCACATTCATTGTCATAACATTGATAATATGAAATCAGCCCTGAACTTTATGTAAACACATTTCGAATACTGATGCCCTATGGTGAGAGATAAAATCAATTACTCCTTCGAATAAATTACCTCTTTGTTATTCACGAATGGGTGGATTGCATGATTATATTAAACAGGAAACTGAAAATCCTTGGAAAGACCTTTGTATCATTAATTTTATTGCAATCGATCTATATTAAAGTTGCTTTTACAAGAGAAGAAGCTGCAAAATATGTACGGACCGTAACAACTGAAAGGAGCAAATGCAATCTTTAAAGGAGCATTGTATGCAGATTCTGAAGCAAAAATATATGGAATTTGCTGGCGTTTCGGAGGTGGTTGGGGTTTGCAAGTTTCATTATTAATCGGCAATTAGGCAGCAGGATATATTATATATGGAATGACTGAAAAGATCTCAAAAAAAATTATAAAGTTTACATGCAGATGCACTGCGAATGTTCGGTAATAAGATCAATACAATAATAGTTGATGAATTTGTCGCAAATATAAATAAGGCTGGAAAAGCTGAGTTCAAAAAATACGAAGACGATCATGCGTTTGCAAATCCAAGTAACAGTTACTGGATGAATCAACAAAAGAAGATGCCTATAAACATCTAGTATCGTTTCTTAAAACAAGGATCAGCCTATTTTACCATTTTTACGAGTATATAGGCAGGCTTTATTTTTTGATTTGAATCAGGAGAAGAAAAATGAGATGCTGCTATACTATTCTGATTGTTTTTTTCCGATTTTCTGATCTTCGCAGCGTGAAGAAAACTTATTGCAGCAATTTCAATCAACAACACAATCACACTCATGTTCTTTTTCATAGGTTAGGATTTAAGCATTTAATGCCAGGTAACTTATTGTTTTAGTGGTTTTTAGGGGTATTCCTGTATATCAAACGAAAAAAGGAATTATTTATTTCACTTAAAACGATGTAAAATACGTTATTTCTATGTCATAAACGACTATAAATCATGACAATAAGTCGCTTTATAACCTGCTATAAATCAATGAAAAAGGTGTATCAACCTTTTGCAATCTTATCATAGCTAGCCACTAATCCTTTTATAAGAGATGAGCTAAAACCACGATGTTCCATTTCGTTTAACCCTGCAATTGTACAACCTTTAGGTGTAGTTACTTTATCAATTTCCTGTTCGGGATGAGAATCTTTTTTCAGAAGTAATTCAGCTGCCCCTTTAACTGTTTGCTCTGCAATAAGACTGGCCGTTGCTGCATCAAAACCGATTTCAATGCCGCCTTGAATATTAGCGCGGATGTAACGCATCGCAAACGCAGTACCACAAGCGCCAAGAACTGTGGCTGCGTCCATTAGTTTTTCATCAATGTTTACCGTTTTGCCTAATTGATTAAAAATATCCTGTACGTATTGAAGTTGTTCTTCGCTGGTGTACTTTGCAGCTATACAGGTCATACTTTCCTGGATAGCTATTGCTGTGTTCGGCATAGCTCTAACAATAGGTATTTTCTTTCCAAGTATACCTGATATTTGTTCAATGCTTACGCCTGTTACAACGGACACCAATACATGCTTATCTTCTTTAAAATCTTTTTTCAGCACAGTAAGCACATCGTTTACCTGAAAAGGTTTAACCGCAAGTATTATCAGGTCAGCATAATGAACAGCTTCATCATTCTTATCACTCACAAGCACACCTCTTCTTTCCAGTTCGTGCAAGTGCCCGATATTACGTCTGGTTACGAGGATTTGCTTAGGCATTACAAAACCACTTTGTATCAACCCTTCAGCAATTGCCATTCCTAAATTTCCGCCACCAATAATTGCTATTTTTTTATTCATTACTTTAATCCTTTGGCTTAAAATTAAGAAAAACAGTTTAGAGTGTGATGTATGCGTAACATTGACCGAATACTATATCCTGAAGCTCAAACTTCGTACTCACTATCTTCAAAAATATTTTCCACCAGCCAGATAATTCTTTACATAATCGTTTATACCTTTTTCCAGAGTATAAAAAGTATCCATGTATCCCACGCTGCGCAATTTTTGCATATTGGCCTCTGTAAAATACTGGTAAGTTTCTCTTATATCTTCTGGCATATCAATATATTTAATATCAGGCTCCATATCCAAACCTGCATAGGTTGACCTTACAAGGTCATTAAAGGATCTAGCTTTACCTGTTCCGAGATTATAAATACCCGAGGTTGGGTGGTGAAGCATGAACCAATAACAAACCTTTAATACATCTTTTACATATATAAAATCACGCAATTGCTCGCCATCAATGAAATCAGGCCGATGTGATTTGAATAACTTTACGGTTCCTTCTTTTTTTATCTGGTTAAAAGAATGAAAGATTACACTAGCCATACGACCCTTATGATATTCGTTGGGGCCATATACATTAAAAAATTTTAACCCTGCCCAAAAATTAGGTCGGTTTTCCTGGTGAAGCACCCATTTGTCAAATTCATTCTTAGAAACACCATATGGGTTAAGCGGCTTTAATGTATTTACTACCTGGTGGTCGTCGTTATATCCAAATTCCCCAAGACCATAAGTTGCTGCTGAAGATGCATACACTAAAGGGATATCATGTATTGTACAATAATTCCAGATTTTCTTGGAGTACTCGACATTCAGATGTTGATGAATTGAATAATTAAATTCAGTCGTATCGGTCCTCGCACCAATATGAAATAAAAAACTAATTTTCGGTTTATGATGAAACAACCATTCAAAGAAATGCTCCCTCTCAATTTTTTCTGTAAACTTTTTGTTCTGCAGATTTGGAACTTTATCGTCACGGCTGAAATCATCCACCAATAACAGGTTCGTATAACCGCGATAATTTAAATATTCAACCAGGCAACTACCTATAAATCCGGCGGCACCTGTAACTACTATTATTGCTTTTTTATCCATTCAAAACAGAAGATTAATATAATTGAAAGACCCAAATCAAGGTGTGGAGGTAGAAGGAATGATCCATCCAGTATACACCCACTTTCTTCTATAACGAACTCAATGCGCTTTCTGTTTCAGAGCCCGCAAGTAATTGCTCAATGGCAGTATTGTATTTTTCTTTCCATCCGACGATGCTTCCCCAATTCATTCCATCTATTTCAATGGCATTATCGGTTACGATACCCAGTTCTTCATACACATGACTCCCCAATATTTTTTTAAATTCATTTAGCTTACCTGTTTTAACACTCACAACCACTCTGCTCTGCGATTCCCCGAACCAATATGCATCTTTTCTGATATTTGTTCCGGAACTACGTATATTAAATCCAAGATCATTTGCAAAAGCAGATTCGAGCAATGTGATAAATAATCCACCTTCACTAACATCGTGTGCTGATTCAATCATTTTCTTTTTGATCAGTTCAGCAATTTTTTGTTGCAAATGCAATTCTTCCTCCATATCAAACCGGGGAGCGGGGCTAAATTCAATGCCATGGATCTTATGCAGATATTCGGAAGAGTTGATATCATCATTACTTTTGCCAATAAGAAAAATCATATCACCTTCATCTTTAAAATTCAATGTCATTTTATCTTTTATATTTTCCAGGAGACCAACCATACCAATAGTTGGAGTTGGATATACCGCACCATCAGGATGCTGATTATAAAAGCTAACATTTCCACCTGTTACCGGCGTATCCAGCTTGCGGCATGCATCGCCCATACCTTTTATTGCCTCAACAAATTGATAATACACTTCGGGATTGTAAGGATTCCCAAAATTCAGGCAATTTGTAACCCCCAGGGGTTGACCGCCGCTACAAACAATATTACGGGATGCCTCAGCCACTGCTATCATCGTCCCTCTGTATGGGTCCGCAAATACATAGCGGCTATTGCAATCAGTTGTCATGACAATTGCCTTATGTGTTCCTTTTATCACTACAATCGCAGCATCACCCGCAGCATTTGTAGATGCATTGGCAGCACCTACTGTACTATCATATTGCTCACTTATCCATTTTTTTGATGCGATGGAAGGGATTAAAACAATTTGTTCAGCTACCTTTTTTAGATCAGAAGGTATTTTAATAACGGATGGATCAAATGCTTTTATTTCTTCAAAATATTTTGGTTCCCGGTATTCGCGATTATATTGTGGAGCGCCGCCTCCTAATACCAATTCATAAGCAGGGATTTCGGCTTCCAACTGACCCCGCATATAAAACCGAAGCAACCCGTTATCGGTTATTTCACCAATATCGGCACAGGGTAAGTCCCATTTTTCAAATATTTCAACTACTTCACGTTCTTTTCCTTTTCTCACTACCATGAGCATACGCTCCTGGCTCTCGCTTAGTAAAAGTTCCCATGCTTTCATTCCTGATTGGCGTGTAGGTATTTTGTCCAGATCAATACGCATACCCACTTCTCCTTTGGCGCTCATTTCTGCGGTAGAACAAATAATTCCTGCAGCGCCCATATCCTGCATTCCTACTACTGCTCCTGTCTGAATGACCTCAAGGCATGCCTCTAATAATTTTTTTTCCTGGAAAGGATCACCCACCTGTACTGCAGGTAATTCTTCTATACTTTCCTCAGTAATATTTGCGGAAGCGAAAGAAGCTCCGCCAATACCATCTTTGCCTGTAGCACTGCCAACAAAAAAAACAGGATTCCCCTTTCCTTCCGCAGTAGCAGAAACCGTTTCCCCCTTTTTTACAATCCCCACACTCATTGCATTGACCAATGGATTGGTGTGATAGCAGTTTTCAAAATAAATTTCACCTCCAACTGTAGGAACTCCAAAACAGTTTCCATAATGACCAATACCATGAACCACCCCTGCTAATAAATGCTGTGTTTTCGATTCTTTAAGATCACCAAACCGTAAAGAATTCAAAGAAGCCACAGGCCTTGCACCCATGGTAAAAATATCGCGATGGATACCACCGACACCTGTTGCGGCGCCCTGGAAAGGTTCAATCGCAGAAGGATGGTTGTGCGATTCAATCTTAAATACTACGCCAAGTCCATCTCCAATATCCATTAATCCGGCATTTTCTTCGCCTGCTTTTACAAGCATATTTTTACCTTCGCGGGGAAGCGTCTTGAGCCACTTGATTGAGTTTTTATAACTGCAATGCTCACTCCACATAGCGCTGAAAGCGCACAATTCGGTGAAGTTCGGTAGACGGCCAAGTTTTTGTTTGATTAGTTCGAATTCTTCTGCGGTGAGCCGAAGTTGTTCGGCGGTCTTTACGGTTATATCCATGATAACTGGGAAAAATGCAAAAGTACGAACGCAAGCCCAATCTTATACATAATTTTATCACCAGCTAATGCATTTATAATGACCATTGCTTTTATTCATCCACACAAATCATTCCTGCCGGAAATTGATGCTTATATCGATTTTTTTAATACCCAAGGAATTGACATCAGAGTTATTCATTCAAAAACGAACGATACAATAAATGCGGATGTAGAATGGTATTTTATGGGTATGTATAACGGGAATAAGAAAAAAAGCACTATTGTAATACACGAATATGCTTCTGCTTCGGTACCGCCCTTTCACAAAGAAAAAGATTTTCTTAAACGCTCATACAATCCGAAACCCGATTACCGCCTTTTCCTTAACCAATATGTAAAGGAAAGATTGAACTTCAAAGACAACATACCATTTGGATTCAGAGATATGGGTATTCCTGATTTATTTTTTCAATCAAAAGCTGCCACCAACAAGGAATATGATTTCATATATACAGGCAGCATTGAGCCAGGAAGGCGACTTGAAAAATTATTGCAATGCTTTACCAAAAATGATTTGCAAACGCATTCCATACTTATATTAAGTAAGGGCTATCAATATATAGCGACGCAATTTGCTTCTTTTTCAAATATTGATTTTAAAGGACCTGTCCCACATGAAGCTATGGCAGAATATATTTCAAAGGCACGGTTTTGTATTAATTATGTACCGGACAAAGAACCATTCAACCAACAGACCTCCGTTAAGTTTCTCGAGTATCTTGCCTTGAAAATACCTGTAATTAGTTCCAAATACCCTTGGACAGAACAATTTCAACAGCAACATGGAGGAGATTTTTTTTACCTTGAAAAGGACTTGTCAAATTTTACCTGGAAAAACGTAAATCAGCACAATTACTCTTTTCCTGATTTACATAATTGGAACTGGAACAGTCAGATTAAAAAATCGGGCATTTGTGAATTCCTGCAATCGAAATTTAAAGAGTTGCGGTTTTAAAGCCTATTCAATGTGCGTTCATATTCTTCGATCACTTTTGAGACATTGAATTTTTTAATTACAAGCGTTCTGCCATTTTTCCCCATTTTAATCCTTTCGTCAACAGGCAGGTTAATCATTTTTTCCATTTTATCCGCGAGATCGAAAGCGTCATTCAAATTGCACGTGTAGCCGTTAGAGTTGTTAACCACCACTTCCTTACAGCCACGGTTAAACGAGGTAATAATTGGCAACTCCATACTAGCCGCCTCCATGAGCGATCTAGGCACTCCTTCATTGTAAAAAGAGGGAAACACAAAGCAATCAGCTTTCTTTAAGAAAACACGCACATCTTTGGCAAATCCCCGGTATCGAATCAGTCCTTCCAACTCCCATTTTTTTAATTCCTCTTCCGAAACAGAATCCGGGTGATTTTTTTCAAAGAATCCGATCAGTTCAAAATTTATATTATAATTTCTCTTTTTCAGAACTCTAGCCGCATCAGCATATACGCTGATTCCTTTACTCCGCAACAAGCGACTACTCATCAAAAAGCTGAAGGGCACCGCTTCGTTAGAATCCGCTCCCTTATCCGGAAAAAAATAATCAGTATTTATTCCTTCACCTGGCAATACTTTCATCTTTTTAATATTCACAATTTTTTCCCTGATGAATATTGCTGCATCATCGTTGTTTAAAAACCATACTTCTTCCGTATTACGTAATGCTCTTTTATATAAAATACGAACTATACGATATAACCAATTGTGTTTGGCGAAAGAATAACCCAATCCGGTTATTACCGCTACAGATTTAATGGAACAAGCTGCTGCTGCCAATGAGCCATATATATTGGGTTTAATTACATAATGAAAAATAATATCCGGTTTCTCTTCCTTATAAATCTTTTTAAGCTGACGATATAAACTATAATCTTTGAAAGGATTTTCTGAGCGATTGTTAAACCTAATGGAAATAAATCTGCAACCTTCCTGTTCAAGCAAAAGAGAATATTCATCATCGGGGGCGATGACAACAATATTGTATCTTTCCCTCAGATAACGGACAATATCAAGCCGGAAATTATATACAGACCATGCGCTGTTGGATACCAATGCAATCAGCTTTTTATTGATACTCTTGTCTTCCTTCATCAATGTATATTAGATTCAAATTTATAGATTTGATGTATTAAATTCTCTTTTGAAAATTATTTTATGTTTGTGGTTGCCTTATTTGCCTTTTATTTCGTCCTTTTATTGTATATCACCTATCAAATTACTAAAAGGAAAATTTTTAATTTCAACTTCTGGCAGGTAACTGCAATTTTTTCATTTAAAGTATTGCTCGGATGCCTGTATGGATATATTTTCCTTAAATATTATGGTGGAGATGATACCTGGAATTTTTTCAATGACTCCTTAGGCGAAAAGGGTAAACTAATTCATCATCCCGACATTTTCCTAAAAGATTTTCTCCCATATGCATCTTTTGGGCATGAGCATAGTTTCGGTAAAGCCATGGGCCTTTATCTCAGAGATCTCGAGTATTGGACAATGATTAAGCTGCTTGCTATTTTCAATATTTTCAGCAGAGATAACTATTATATTGATGTGTTGTTTTTTGATTTTGCAATATGCTGGGGGCCTTTTCTGCTATTCAAATTATTATTATCAGGTTTTCCTCATAAAAGAAAGGTGTTATACATCTGTATTTTTTTTATCCCTTCAATCAGTTTTTGGTTAAGTGGAATAAGAGGCGAAGGCTTGCTTTTTCTTTTTATTAGCCTGCTTTTATACTATACCAATAAATGCTTTTTACAAAAAAAACTCATTTATTTGTTTTGGATAACGGTAGCATTTGCTGGATTCCTGGTATTCCGGGCACTTTTTTTATTGATTTTCCTACCGGCTTTTTTCAGTATGGTCATGAGTAATAATGGTAAACACAAACCCATCTACTATTTTACACTTACATATTTATTTTGCGCTTGCATTTTTTTTGGAAGCATGCTGGCATTTCCAGGAAATAATTTTTCAAATCGTGTAATTAAGCAACAAGCCGCTTTTTTTGCATTGCAAGGAAATACAAGATTCAATCTGGACACATTAAAACCATCAATAGGAAGCTTTATAAAAATTTTACCCCAGGCATTTGCAAATACTTTTGTACGACCTTTTATTTGGGAAGTAAAGGGAGCACTGCAATGGATAGCCGCTTTTGAAATTATCAGCTTTTGGCTTTTGCTTATGCTTTTATGCATAAAGCCTGAAAAAAAAACAAGTCAATTGCTTACTCACCCACTATTATTATTGTTTCTCTTTTATGGTATCAGCCAAATACTATTAATAGGTTATATAGTTCCTTTTCCAGGCGCCATAGTAAGGTATAAAACAATCCCGGAACTATTCCTGGTGATCATTATTGCAATTTCAATCAATTGGAATTTAAATTATAATAATAAATAATATATTATTTTTTTTGAACAATATCTAATATTTTTTAAGCTATGTAAATATTTGTATACTTTCAAACCAAATAATATAAAAAATACTGATTTTTATTGATTTTTTTGGGCATTATGTTCAATTATCTTTTATTTGCATATCAAAAAAATATAAAGCAATGGAATCCCTAAGATTTAAAGCAATCAACGATCTTACTACTTCCTCAAACGGACATGGTTTTGAAGGACCTGGAAGAATAACTTCAATTTTTGGAGAAAATGTTTTTACTTTAAAAACAGCAAGAGCTTTTTTGAGTGACGAAGCTTTTAAAAGTCTTAATGCATCCGTAAAGGGCGGTAAGAAAATTGACAGGGCAGTAGCAAACCAGATATCAGCAGGTTTAAGACAATGGGCAGAAAGTAAAGGAGTAACACATTTTACTCATTGGTTTCAACCGCTAACTGGTACCACAGCCGAAAAGCACGACTCATTCTTTACCATCAAAAGCGATGGTACGCCGATCGAGCAATTTGAAGGCGATGCACTGATACAACAGGAGCCAGATGCTTCTTCATTCCCTAGCGGCGGCATCCGCGCTACGTTTGAAGCCAGAGGCTATACTGCATGGGATCCTTCCTCACCCATTTTTATAATGGACATTGGAACCGGAAAAACACTTTGTATTCCGACAATATTTGTATCCTACACCGGTGAGACACTTGACTATAAAGCTCCTTTGCTGAAATCTTTGGAGGGGTTGAATAAAGCTGCCGTTGAAGTTTGCAGCTATTTCGATAAGAATATTACTAAAGTTTATGCGACTCTAGGTTGGGAACAGGAATACTTTGTTGTAGATGAAGCATTGGTGAATGCTCGTCCCGACCTGGTGATGACCGGCAGGACCGTTTTCGGACATGCACCCGCCAAAGGTCAGCAACTAGAAGACCATTATTTTGGTTCCATACCTGAAAGAATATATGCTTTCATGAGGGACTATGAACAGGAAGCTTATAAATTAGGTATTCCATTAAGAACCCGTCATAATGAAGTTGCCCCTTCGCAATTTGAAGCTGCTCCAATATTTGAAGAAGTGAGTATAGGAGTCGATCATAATCTTTTATGCATGGATATTATGGACCGTGTGGCCCGCCGTCATAAACTCAGAACATTGTTGCATGAAAAACCTTTTGCAGGCATTAATGGCAATGGGAAACACAATAACTGGAGTATGGCAACAGATACAGGCATCAACCTGCTGGCCCCGGGCAAAACTCCAAAAACTAATTTATTATTTCTTACTTTCTTTGTAAATACTATCAAGGCCGTATATGATTATTGCGATGTACTTAGAGCATCTATAGCTTCTGCGGGTAATGATCACCGTTTGGGTGCAAATGAAGCACCACCGGCCATCATTTCTGTATTCATCGGTCAATACCTCACCAAGGTGCTGGAAGATATCAAACAAAGAGTAGGCGCGAAATTCGATGAACAGGACGAAGCCATATTGAAATTGGATCTACATAGAAGCATACCCGAGCTCATGCTTGACAATACTGATCGTAACCGCACATCTCCGTTTGCATTCACAGGCAATAAATTTGAATTCAGGGCCGTGGGTTCTGCTGCGAATTGCGCCAGTGCAATGACTGCGCTGAATACTATCCTCGCAGAGACATTAAAAAAATTCAAAAAAGAAGTGGATGTCCTGGTAGAAAAGGGTGAAAAGAAAGAAATCGCTATCATGCACGTGATTCGCGAATATATCGTCAGCAGCGAAAAAATCTTGTTTGAGGGTGACAACTACAGCGATGAATGGCAAAAAGAAGCAGAAAAAAGAGGATTACCCAATGTAAAAACCACGCCACTTGCATTGGATGCATTGGTAACGGATAAGGCAAAACGTTTATTCGAAGAAAACAACGTCCTGAATCATATAGAGCTGGAAGCACGTCATGAAATTGAGCTGGAAAAATATATTAAAAAAGTACAGATTGAAGCACGCATCATGGGCGAACTTTGCACTAGTCATATCCTTCCTTCAGCCGTTAAATACCAGAATAAACTGATTGAGAATATTGTGGGATTAAAGGAAATCGGACTTAAGGAAAGTGGCTATAACAGCCAGAAAAAAATCGCAGAAAAGATTTCTGAACACATATCGAAAATAAGTGAACTAGTCAGCAAAATGATCGAAGCGCGGAAAATATGCAACGCAATGGATGATACAAGAACCAAGGCTATTGCTTATTGCAGCCAGGTAAAAGAACCTTTCTTCGACGAAATCCGCTATCATGTTGATAAACTCGAGCTCCTTGTTGATGACAGTGAATGGCCGTTACCGAAATACAGGGAAATATTATTTTTAAGATAAACCCCCTATACTAACATAGAATCAAAAAAAGGCTCTGTTGCAAAACAGGGCTTTTTAATGTGCGAATGTGCGAATTCTTTTTTGCCGACTTGCTTTAAAGAATTCGCATATTAGTTTTTTATTTTTTCTTTTGCCCATTTTAAAGCTATCCTCAACTGTTCTTCCTGACTGAGGTTTGTATTGTCAAGAACAACTGCATCATCTGCTTTTTTCAACGGACTGAATTCGCGATGGGAATCAATATAATCACGCATTTCAAGATTATTCTTTACCTCATCGATCGATATATTCGGATTTTTTTCGAATAGTTCTTTAAACCTTCGTTCTACCCGAACGGCATTATCTGCAATCATAAATATTTTCAGCTCTGCTTTTGGAAATACAACCGTACCAATATCTCGTCCATCCATCACTATACCTTTTGTTTTGCCCATTTCCAGCTGCTGCTTCACTGCAAATTCTCTGACCGATTTTATTGCTGCTACATCACTTACCTTTTCAGCTATTACCAGGTCGCGGATAAGATATTCAACATTCTCTCCATTCAAATACACTTCACTTTCTTTGCTCTTCGGATTATATATAAATTCTATTACGATACTTTTTAAGGCTTTATCCACTGCCGCTGGCTTTGTCCAATCCACATGGTTTCTTAAAAAATACAGTGTGATGCAACGGTACATGGCTCCGCTGTCAATATATTTATAATTAAGCTCCGTGGCTAATTGTTTTGCAAGTGTGCTTTTCCCGCATGATGACCAGCCGTCAATGGTAATTATTATTTTTTTTTCTTTTGCCATAATTAATCATTCACAAAAATGCAAAATAAATATATAAGACACAAGGCTCAGGAAAATAAGGCACAAGAAAAAATCCAAGGCCCAAAATGCAAGACCCAAGGTTAACAACTCCTGGGTCTCGCATTTTGGGCCTTGGGCCTTATTATTTTTTATAATTTAAACTTCTGACTTTTCCTTAGTTTTTTCCTTAAGCGTAAATCTGATTTTTGAATTTTCCTTATCTAAATCAGCAATCATAACATCGCCGTTTTTGATACTCATATTCAATATCTCTTCCGCCAGCGGATCTTCCAGGTACTTTTGAATGGCGCGATGCAATGGACGAGCCCCAAATTGCTGATCGTATCCTTTTTCTGCGAGGAAATTCTTAGCTTCTTCAGTTAGCTCCAGCGTGAATCCTAATTGAATCAGACGCTTCATCACCCCCTTCATCAATATATCTATGATTTCAAAGATATGCTCTTTGTTCAGTGAGTTGAATATAACGATATCGTCTACACGATTGAGGAATTCCGGACTGAATGTGCGCTTCAACGCTTTTTCAATGACAGCCTTATTATTTTCATCTACATTGGCTGTGCGCGAAGATGTGGCAAATCCTACTCCATCCCCAAAATCTTTCAACTGGCGTGCACCAATATTCGAGGTCATGATGATGAGTGTATTTTTGAAATCAACTTTTCTGCCCAAACCATCCGTCAATTGACCATCATCCAATACCTGCAAAAGAATATTATAAATATCCGGATGCGCTTTTTCAATCTCATCCAGCAAAATCACTGAATATGGTTTGCGCCGTACTTTTTCAGTTAATTGTCCACCTTCTTCATATCCAACATATCCGGGAGGAGCACCGATCAAACGACTGACAGTAAATTTCTCCATGTATTCACTCATATCTATCCGTACCAATGAGTCTTCAGAATCGAACATATATCTTGCCAAAGCTCTGGCCAATTCAGTTTTGCCTACGCCAGTAGGGCCAAGGAAAATAAAGGTACCAATTGGCTTTTTAGGATCTTTCAGCCCAACACGATTACGCTGGATGGCTTTTACTACCTTTTGTATGGCATCAGTTTGACCTACAACCATGCCGGCCATATCGGTAGCCATATTCCGCAATTTTTCACTTTCTGCCTGCACCATTCTTTTAACAGGAATTCCTGTCATCATACTAACAACTTCTGCAATATTTTCTTCATCGATCGGATAGCGCTTGTGTTTGCTTTCTTCTTCCCATTCAGCTTTTGCCTTTTCCAGTTCTTCCTGCAAACGTTTTTCTGCGTCACGAAGAGAAGCTGCCTCTTCAAATTTCTGGCTCTTTACTACTTTATTCTTTTCATTCTTTACATCTTCTATCTTTTTTTCCAAGTCAACAATATTCTGGGGAACATTGATATTTTTCAAATGCACTCTTGCGCCTACTTCGTCCAATACGTCAATAGCTTTGTCAGGCAATAAGCGATCTGTCATATAGCGATCGCTAAGCTTTACACAAGCATCAATGGCATCATCTGAATAAGTGACATTGTGATAATCTTCGTATTTGGATTTGATATTGTTTAATATCATGATGGTTTCATCAACACTTGGAGGATCAATCATCACTTTTTGAAATCTCCTGTCCAAAGCGCCGTCTTTTTCAATATACATTCTATATTCATCCAAAGTAGATGCACCGATGCACTGCAGTTCACCTCTCGCCAGAGCTGGTTTGAAGATATTGGAAGCATCGAGAGAACCACTGGCCCCACCGGCTCCAACGATAGTATGAATTTCATCAATGAACAAGATCACATCACGATTTTTCTCCAGCTCATTCATGATGGCTTTCATTCTTTCTTCAAATTGTCCCCGGTATTTTGTTCCGGCTACCAGTGCAGCCAGATCAAGTGATATGACCCGTTTGTCGAACAAAACACGTGAAACTTTTCTTTGTACAATACGAAGAGCAAGGCCTTCCACAATTGCTGTTTTTCCTACTCCGGGTTCACCTATCAGTATTGGATTATTCTTCTTACGTCTGGAAAGAATCTGTGAAACTCTTTCAATTTCTTCCTCTCTTCCAACAATAGGATCCAGCGCATTCATTTCAGCAAGACGGGTAATATCCCGGCCAAAATTGTCGAGTACAGGAGTTTTACTTTTAGCGGTACCAGCGCTACGAACTTTTTGCTGGGAGTATTTTTTTTCTTCATCGAAATCATCTTCATTTTCCTCAGCATATTCACTGCGGGTATCGTTGCTTTTTACAACTCCTAGTTCATTTCTAAATAAGTCGTAATCCACGTCAAATTGATTTAATATTTGTGTTGCAATGTTTTCTTTGTTCTTGAGGATGGAGAGCATCAGGTGTTCCGTCTCTACCGTAGGACTTTTTAATGCCTTTGCTTCAAGCACTGTTACACGAATTACTTTTTCTGCCTGTTTGGTAAGTGGCAGACTGTTGATATTGGCAATATTCTTTCCGGTTTTATCCTTCACTGCCAATTCTACTTCTTTGCGCAATTCATATAAGTCGACATTAAAACTCTTCAGGATGCGGATGGCTGTATTGTCGCCCTCACGAATCAAGCCCAGCAATAAATGCTCCGTACCTATAAAATCATTACCCAACCGTAAGGCTTCCTCTCTGCTGAACGAAATTATTTCCTTTACCTGGGCTGAAAAATTATTATCCATTTTAAGTAATTGAGCGTTATACAATAATAACGAATATTTTTGATTTTTGATTCCGCTTGTTTATTAACGAACGTTAACAAATATAAAGTGTGTATGAAGGTCAAAATTGATACCAGAGAAAAATTCCATGCCATAACCATTCAGGAAACCGCTCTCGCTGCTAATATGACAGCAGATATAGACAAATATTTGCTTCCCCTACTCCAAAATGACGTTAAAAACGTCGTGCTCATATTAAAAGACATCCAAACGATCGATATTGCTGCCGCGGAACATTTGGTTGCAACTCAACAAACCTTCTATGAAAACAATGCATCTTTTGTTATATGTGAACTAAACAAAGCGATTGAAAAAAAGTTGGATGAAGAGGGGCTTCTTGAGCTGATGAATGCAACACCCACCGAAACTGAGGGTTTTGATATCGTTCAAATGGAAGAAATTGAAAGAGAATTGCTGGATTAAGGTATAGCCTTTGGTATAAGGTTTTGGGTAGGTCGTTTCACAATATTATCAATCCCAATCAATGATCACAGCCGGCATTGAATCAGAAATCAGAAACATTCTTGCAAAACAACTCGCCATTTCCGTCACCTCTTTCAGGTTTGAAATTGTTGGAGGCGGATCTATCAATGATGCCTACCGGCTCGTGATCAATAACAGTATCCTCCTATTTTGCAAACTTAACTCAGTTAAAAAATTTCCTTTCTTTTTTGAAAAAGAAAAAAGAGGCATTGAATTGCTGGGCAATCAAAATATCATTCGTATTCCAAAAATCGTAGTATGTGAAAACCTGGATCACTTCCAGGTACTTATTATGGAATGGATTCCACAAGGTTTGAAAACCGAAAAATTCTGGACCAATTTTGGTGAACAATTGGCCAACCTTCATCATATCAGCAATTCCTTTTTTGGGTTGGAAGAAGATAATTATATGGGCGCTTTGCCACAATCAAATAAACCATCCATTTCATGGATAGATTTTTTAACTCATCAAAGATTTATTCCGCAGGTGGCTCTCGCACTTCAAAACAATCTCCTGGAATTCTCTCATGCCCGGCAATTTGAAAAACTTTATGAAAAGCTGCAACATATTTTTCCTGCAGAACCAACTTCATTACTGCATGGCGATTTATGGAGCGGTAATTTTTTAGCTGATGAAACAGGGAACCCTGTTTTGATAGACCCTGCTGTTTATTTCGGGCATCGCAGTATGGACCTGGCAATGACTGCTTTGTTCGGCGGCTTTGACAAAGGATTTTACGAAGCTTATTATTATCATTTTCCCTTTCCTCATAACTATAGTGAACAATGGGAAATCTGCAATCTATACCCTCTGCTCATTCATCTGAATCTATTCGGAAAAAGCTACCAAAGCAGCATTCTTCAAACAATACGGAAATATTAGGTTGCGACAATTGCAATTTTGTACTATTTTCAATTTTAAGCAGCTAATCATAATAGCGCCATATCAACGGTATTGTGATACAGGTCACGGGCGACCAGCAATCTCCCAGCAGGCAGCTTATTATTTATCTAAAAATTGTAACCTTTAAAATTGTATAGTGCTCTCTGTAACTATTTTAGGAAATAATTCTGCCTTACCGGCATTTGATCGCCACCCTACGGCCCAGGTTATAACGATGGATGAACATTTGTTTCTTGTTGATTGTGGCGAAGGAACGCAAACACAGATGTCAAAATACAAGATTCGGCGCAGCAAGATCAATCATATTTTTATATCGCATTTACATGGCGATCATTATTTCGGACTTATCGGTCTCATCACCAGCATGGGATTATTGGGACGACAGCAGGACTTACACCTTTATGCTCCTACTCCGTTGAAAGAAATTTTTGATATGCAACTTAAAGTAGCCGATACCCGGCTTCCTTTCAATTTAAAATTTCATCCCCTGCAGGAAGAAGGAGTTATTGTAAAAGATAGTCGGTTTGAAGTAAGTGCATTTCGCGTTTATCACCGCATCGAATGCTGGGGATTTAAATTCCGGCAAATAAAACCTTTGCGGAAAGTAAATCCGGAAAAAGCTTTGCATCACATGGTTCCATCTTCTTTTTTTGACCGCTTGAAATGGGGAGAAGATTATTTAACGAAGGATGGAGAATTGATAAAAAATGAATGGGTTACTGAAGATGCTCCCAAAGCAAAATCTTATGCCTATTCTGCGGATACCGTATATAATGAATGTGTTGCTGAAAAAATAAAAGGTGTTGATCTTTTATATCACGAAGCAACTTATTTAAAGGATCTCGAAGATCGGGCTATCAAGCGTTTTCACAGTACAACTGTTCAAGCTGCTTCCATTGCACAAAAAGCGGGAGTGCAAAGATTACTGATCGGCCATTTCAGCTCCAAATATGAAAAACTAGATGAATTTGAACGTGAAGCGAAAGAAATTTTTCCAAATACTGAATTGGCGCTTGAAGGAGTAACTTATCGGGTTTGATTTATTGCCGGCTTGAGGGAAATGAGAAATAAGAAATAAGGAATGAGAAATGAGAAAGGGTGAAAATTAATCGATCCTTTCTCATTCCTTATTCCTTTCAGTTTACTTATAGTTGCAGTGAGAGGGTTTTTTTCATATATGATTTTAACCTTGTGTTCAGTGCATCACTTAGAGGCACTAAAGGCAATCGCAGATAATTTCCAATTATTCCCAGTTCGGCCAGGGCAGCTTTTACGCCTGCAGGATTATTTTCTGTGAATAAGAGATCATATCCTTCTATCAACTGATCATTGATCAGTTTTGCATTTTTAAAATCCTGTTTCAAGGCAGCATGAACCATATCAACAAATCTGTCGGGGAAACTGTTGGCAGCCACACTGATCACGCCATCCATTCCGCAGGCAATCTGTGGTAATGCAAGTGCATCATCACCACTTACTATCAGAAAATTTTCAGGGCGGTCGCGCAATATCTGCATGCATTGGGCCATATCCCCACCTGCTTCTTTGATGCCTGCAATGTTTTCTACTTCTTTTGCAAGCCGGATGATTGTTGACGCATTGATATTGCGACCAGTTCTTGAAGGAACGTTATACATAATAATTGGCCTGGGTGTTGCTTCAGCCAACGCCTTATAATGCGCGAATAATCCTTCCTGTGAGGGTTTGCTGTAATAAGGACTGGCGCTCAAAACAGCAATTGCTTTATCTAAAGGAAATTTTTCAAGATCTTTTATTACTTCTTCCGTGTTGCTACCGCCAACACCTACTACCACAGGTACGCGTCCATTCACCTGCTCGTAAGTGAAGTTGATCAATTCAATTTTTTCTTCCCTGGAAAGCGTTGGTGTTTCACCGGTAGTACCTAATGTAACAACATATTCCACTCCACCTTTGATGACAAAATCAATTACTCTTGACAATGCATCAAAATCAATTTCAAGATCAGC
>Ga0137407_10000289_pt1 | contig 35480 bp, 26 predicted proteins | sample CZOMad2_2_16fung_FD_108410 | JGI IMG/M metagenome (GOLD analysis project Ga0137407, IMG submission 108410) | Vadose zone soil fungal communities from Angelo Coast Range Reserve, California, USA - CZOMad2_2_16fungal (Illumina Assembly) | ecosystem: Environmental > Terrestrial > Soil > Vadose... | reverse complement strand
TCTGACAGATTTTCCGGACACAAGGGCGCAGGAAACACCGGGTGCCCGTTGCACCCGCAGCCTCGCGTGCAAAGTATTGGAAGCACACGAGTTAGTCACCACAGGTTCACCGGAACACCCGGCATTTCCTGCGCAATGGTTTTAACGGCTTACTTCGTGCTCTTCCCGGTGACCGGGCTTGTTTGCCACCGTCGCTTCGCGGATCACCTCCGCAAAGCTTAGCGCCAGCGTCGGGGCGCCAGAACCACACGACTTCACCGTCCGCGTTAGCTGCGTTCGTCTTGCGCAGCTCACACGTCCACCGCATCCCACCGCAACGTTCGTGACGATCGCGACCCGCCCCTCATCCGCCGTGAGACGCGCGGACTTAAATCAGTGATTTGCCCGACGGCGAAAGCGGAATATTTTTATGCGAAGGACTGGACAGACTTTTGGTGATTTGCCCGTCGGGTCAATTAGCCGCATGTGAAATTACATTCTCGTCATTGCGAGCCAACGGGTCGCGCGAATGCGCGCCCGGTGACAGGCTCCGCGAAGCAATCCATAGCGCCGCTTGCTGGGCGTCGCAGACCCGCCGTTCTAGCAACAGCCGGACATCGTGGTGGATGTCGCGGGTGATGCCCATTGTAGCGAGCAAAATCCACCAATCTTGGCGGCGGCGCAATACGCTATTGCGCCCTACGAGCTCCGGGCTTGACTTTAAAGATTACGATCGTCATTTAAAAACGGGGCGGCTGGCGAAAGCAAGAAGGAGGCTCCCATGCGTGCCGTTCATCTCACCGCCTTCGGCAATCCGGTCGAGTGTCTCGAATTCGTCCAGATCCAGGAACCCCCGCCGCCAGGCCCCGGCCAAGTCCTGATCGGCGTCGAATTCTCCCCGATCAATCTCAACGACCTGCTGGTGGTCCGCGGCACCTACCCGGTTCGCCCGAGCTTGCCGAGCGTCATCGGCAACGAGGGAGTGGGCCGAATTCTGGCCGTCGGTCCAGGCGTGCAGAATGTCGCGGTCGGCGATCGCGTCCTGACCCCGCTCTACGGCTTTGCCTGGGCCGAGCGGATCGTGGTACCGGCGGAAGGGCTGTTCGCACTGCCCGCCGATGTCGATCCGCGGCAGCTCGCCATGCTGACCATCAATCCGCCGACCGCCGCGTTGCTGCTGAGTGAGTTCGTCGACCTCGCGCCTGGCGACTGGGTCGTCCAAAATGCCGCCAATTCGGGCGTGGGTCGCGCGGTCATCGCCTTTGCCAAAGCGCGTGGCTTCAAGACGATCAATCTGGTCCGTCGACCGGAATTGATCGACGAGTTGAAAGCGCTGGGCGGCGATCTGGTGATCGTGGATACACCGGAAGGTCTGAACCTGGTGAAGGCCGCTCTCGGAACGGCCGCCCCTCGCCTCGCTATCGACGGCGTCGGCGGCCCGTCCGCTGCGACCCTGATCAGTCTGCTCGGCCGCGACGGTATGTTCGTGGTCTATTCCGCGCTGGGCAAGGCGCCCATTCCGATTAGCGGCATAGCGCTGATCTTCAAACGGATTTCAGTGCGCGGGTTTTTCCTGAGCGACCCGGAGCACGCGGCGAAGATCCGGCCATTCATCGTCGAGGCAGCCGAATTACTCCGATCGGGTCGGCTTTATGCCCCGGTGGCCGCGACCTATCCCTTATCGGCCATCAAGGACGCCGTGGCCCACGTAGAACGCGGCGGCAAGGTGCTGCTCGACGTCGGCGCTAGCTGAGCACGGGCTCGGGCGGGAGGGAGACCGTCACGTGTTGAGCACCTAAAGAATAATGAGTACCTAAAGAATAAAATGCGAATTCGACGGAAGCGCGCGAAAGCATGACTTCGCCGTCGTTTCCCCTCACTCCCACTCGATCGTGCCCGGCGGTTGATTTGCCCGTCGGGCGCTGGCAGAGGCCCTTGGCCACCGTCAGTAGTTGATCACCATCGCCCAACCATTAACTCAACCCAATGAATTTCGAAACGGCATCTGCGCCACGCATACGCTGTCGTGTCGCCTCGAAATCTTCGGTTGGGCTACCTGCCGCTGCGAAACTTTTGATGGTGTCGAATGTCACGCGCGCCATCACGCGCGAGATGCTCCGCCCACAATTAATCCGTGTCGCCAAGGCTTCCGGGCTATCACATCCCTCCCGGACTGCGCTTCCAAGCGTTCCTATCACTATGCGTAGTGGCGCTGGATCCGACGACTGCTTTGCGCGGGCTGTCAGTAACCGAGCCGGCAAACCCGCTAGGAAAGCGAGATCCGGCACAATTCTCGACACGAAATGACGAGCATATTCGCATCGGCCAAGGTTGTCCGTGCTGGCCAGGAATTCGGCCTCAAGCTTGCACAACGGAACGCCCGACATCCAGAGTGGGAGGAGTAGGGAAATGGCGGAAAGTGCCTGCCCCGCCCGCTCGACATCGCTTGGCAGTTTCTTGTAGGCTTCCCCGAAAAGCCCCTCAAGGCTCTCCGGTCGAACAACATCCATAAGGATTATCGGTTTCTTGGCGAGCCAGTCGAGAAGAGCGCCGATAGTCTCCATGGTCGTCCCGTCTAATCCGCCCCTATCGGATAGATCGACGAGTTGCTGCAGGATCCCAACAGAGAGTCCGGTCGATCCAGCAACCTGTTCGATCCATTTGCCGTCGTCCGGCAGCTCCACACTAGAACGCGCGGCAATTGCGGCCGCAATCCGGCTGTCGATCCATTCTTGCTGGCCATCAGATTTGGCGCGGTAGGCAGCAAAAGAGCGTTTTAGCAGCGTCTCGGCGGGGTCCTCCAAGGAGGACGCAACCGACAATGGTAGCTTACTTAACAAGTAAGCGGGCACTCCGCCCTTCGTAACACCGTCGTGAATCTGGTCGAGAAGGTTACGCAGGGGATCCTCGATGACAAGGCATTGATCGGCCTGCTCGAAGATTGCCTGTAGTTCCATCCAATGACCATTGATCTGGTTATTTTGATCATCGAAATCGATGACCTTGCTGGGCACAAGCAGCACGAAGCCTTGTGCACCATCTCCGGCCCGACCAGCGCGGCCCGCGGCATTCAAAAGCTCATACGCCTCTAGCCTCTTCATCTTGTCGGCGCCCGGATCGAAACGACTATCGCCGGAGATGATTACGACTGCGCTGGGAAGGTTCATTCCTTGAGCGAGCGTCGATGTTGCAAAGAGGGCGTCGATACCGTCGGGACGCTTGAACAAGCTCTCATGAAGGTCCCGCTCCTCGCGCAGAAGCAGCCCGTGATGGCTCGCAGCACCTCCCCGGAGCAGCCCGTCGTCATCGATTTGCAGATAGCAATGTTTCGCGTCGCCCATTTCCTCCACGGCAAGCATACGCCAGCTCGATTCGTCTTCTGTTAGCGTAACCGCGCGCGTATCAAGCCGCGTGCGGAAATCGGCGACGCAGCTTTCGCAAAAGATTGTGGTCTGGACGAACACCAACGTCTTCATGCCGGCAGCTACGGAGGCAGCAGCGATCGCGCCGCTGGCTTGGTTTCCATTCGGTGTAAGATACCAGCTCCCACCTCTGGTCCTGCCTGTTGAAAGCGGCTGCGGGTCGGTCAAGAGCGGCAGCAGTGCATAGTCTTCACGGTCAGTTGTACTCCAGGTCTGGAGTAGGCTGAAAAGGCCGAACGGCGCGGCCAGCAGCTCCCGCTTGATCGCGGCCGGTGTGGATTTCTGTTTGGGCTTGTCCCGCCGAGCCTTTGTCAACTTGGCATTGAGTGTTGAGATCTGCTCAGCCGGATAGACCACGCAGCCCCTAACCTGACGTGTCGGCTTCCAAGCGAGATCGAGGGTCAGACACGCCCGGCCAGTGAGCGACTCGATCCAGCCTGCGACGTCGCTAGTGTTCTTCATCATCGCGGATAGCAGAAGCAGGTCTGCGGTGGGCGCGGCAAGCGTCAAATTGAGAATGGCCAACATCGCATCAAGGCCTCGTCGACTTCGGTCCTCCTCGCGAGGATGCAAGAGGTGGCACTCGTCGAATACGATCAGGCCAAGGCCGGCGAATGCGTCAGGCTGTATGGATAGCAGCATAAGACACCGTTCTGGGGTCGTCACAGTCACTTCGGGGAGCACCACAACATCAGTGAACGTGATGTCCTCATCGAGGTCGCCGATGATATCGAAGTTTCGAAATGTATTCTTAAGCGCCTTGGTCGTCTGGCCGACAAGAGCGTGCGTGGGTGCGAGAAACACCACCTTTTCGCCTCGCAATAACGCGGTGGCAATCTTGAGCTCCGCCAGCGTGGACTTGCCCCCACCAGTCGGAAAGCTAATCGCAGATGACGTTCCTTGCGCCAGATAGCCTCGATCGATGGCTTCGCGGTGGTTGCGCCAAAGATAAGGCCGCTGGCGTGCCATCCTGCGGATGATCTGCCACCAGCCGCGTTCCTCAACGCCACCAGGTGTTGGGACACGAGTGAGCGAGGTTTCCATCAAATCGCGCTCGACCGAGAGCAGCAAATTGGCCAAATGTAAGGGCCCAGGATAGAGGCTGAACACAGGGTCGCCCGTGTCCAGAACATCCTCAATCGGCTCTACGCTGAGCTGCTTCACACGAGTGAAAATCATCCCAGCCGTTTCTATCCCGCCCGAGGACGGAGCTACGTCCACGCGACGACGAAGCTGGAGCGCAAGACTCTTCACGCCACGTAGAAGCATGAGCTGAAGGGCCTGCAGCGCCTGCTCGCCGGTTTTGGCTTCAACACCAGCGACCTCAGGCGTTTCCTGACGCACAATTTCGATAAGTCGGCCCTGCGCGAGGTTTCTGATCGCCGAAAGCAGAGCGCGTTCGACGGCGTTGGAAGTCTGCGGATCGGCCACAATCCGTTTCGCAGCTTCGGCCGCGTCGGCGTTCGCTTCGGCCACAAGAAACAGAAGTGTAGCACAAATCTCGGGTGTGACCGCCGCGGCGTCAATCCGGCTTTGACCGACGACCGTACCGCGTCTCAGCATACAAGCCTGATGAGCGGCCGCGGCCACGAAAGCTGCGGCTGCCCGATTTTCTCGCTCGGGCAACAGCGCTACGTGGGACTCGTGAGCGGCTGCTAGACGCCGCAGCTCATTGAGCGTTCTGTCGGCTTCGGGATCAACATCTTCAACACCAGCTCTCCTCAATCGGATGCGCGCGGAGACAATGTCGGCGAATGCCTCCGTGAGCCGCTTGGGAAGAGCTTCGAGATCTAGCCCCTCAAGCGGTGGCGCAGTACGAATGAGCGCGGTGGTAATGGGATCAAACATACCCGGACAGCTTCTTCACGTGATCAATCGCCCGCTCCGCAAACCCCTTCATCCAATCCCGAAGTTGCGGCATATATACCGTTTCCGCTCTGCGTCGCTCCACGGCGCCCGGCGCCTTTTGGTCGAATCCTTTGAACAGTAGCGCTCGGTTAGTGTCCTTCAAGTGTGTGTCGCCAATCGTAATACTCACACGGTAACGACGGGCGTCCTTCCATAGAATGTTGGCAATCGCGGCATCAATGTCGAGGTCCGCATCACGATTATGTTGCATCTCCAGCATCGCACTAGTTTCGTGCGTTAACTCCGTGACTCGCTCGCCGGCTTCCAATGCGACGATTCCGGGCCAGACCTCGTCGCGGATCGTACTACGTGCATTGACGGTGGCTTTATCCTCGAAAACGACTACGGCCGTAACGCTCTTTCCGTCATCTGTCAGTTCGAGCTGCATCCCATCGAAGCCCTTATGCGCTTTCAGAATGTGAGGCGGTCGGGTGACGGCACCCTTCGCCTGCTGATGCGCGGCGATCCATGAGATGGTCTGGAATATCCAGCCATCGCGATGCCAAGGGTCTTCGCCGTCCTCGACCGTGAGCAACTTGATAGCCGCCGCGACGTGATCCGTACTCGCTCCAGACTCCAATATGTCGACACCGGCTAGAATTTTCGCCACATGCCGGTATTGGCCCAGAGCAACCCTTGCGACCCGTTCCGCAAGCGCATCCTCATCTTCGACGGTCCAAGCCCAACCGTGACAAAGGTCTCCATGATCGATCTGGGAGAGGGTGAGGGTCATTCTTTAGCGAATCTTCGAGCTAAGCATTTCAGCATAAGCCCGGCTCCAAGCTCCGCCCTCACTCCCACTCGATCGTGCCCGGCGGCTTTGACGTCACGTCATACACCACGCGGTTGACGCCCTTGACCTCGTTGATGATGCGGGTCGCGGTCTCGCCCAGGAATTTCATGTCGAAGGGATAGAAGTCGGCGGTCATGCCGTCGGTCGAGGTCACCGCGCGCAGGCCCACGACATATTCATACGTCCGCCCGTCGCCCATCACGCCGACGGTTTTGACGGGCAACAGCACGGCAAAGGCTTGCCAGATTTTATCGTACAGGCCGGCTTTGCGGATCTGGTCGATATAGACGGCATCGGCGTTGCGGAGGATGTCGAGTTTTTCGCGTGTGATCTCGCCGGGACAGCGGATCGCAAGCCCCGGGCCCGGGAACGGGTGCCGGCCGACGAAAATTTCGGGCAGGCCGAGTTCGCGCCCAAGCACGCGCACCTCGTCCTTGAACAATTCGCGCAACGGCTCGACCAGCTTCATGTTCATGCGCGCGGGCAGGCCGCCCACATTGTGGTGCGATTTGATCGTCACCGACGGGCCGCCGGTGAAGGAGACGCTCTCGATCACGTCGGGGTAGAGCGTACCCTGCGCCAAAAATTCCGCCGGTCCTTCGCCTTTTCTTGCAATTTTCTTGGCTTCGGCGTCGAACACGTCGATGAACAAGCGGCCGATGGTCTTGCGTTTTTGTTCGGGATCGCCGACGCCGGAAAGTTCACCCAAAAACTCCTTCGAGGCGTCCACATGAACCAGCGGGATGTTGTAGTGATGCCGAAACAGGTCGACCACGGTCTCGGCCTCGTTGAGCCGCAGCAAGCCGTGATCGACGAACACGCAGGTCAGCTGATCGCCGATCGCCTCATGGATCAGCACCGCGGCCACCGCGGAGTCGACACCGCCGGAAAGGCCGCAGATCACTTTTGCCTTGCCCACCTGGGCGCGAATTTTCTCGATTGCTTCCTCGCGGAAGGCGCGCATGGTCCAGTCGCCGGAAAGCCCCGCGACCTTGCGGACGAAATTGCGGATCAGTTTGGCGCCGTCCGGCGTGTGCACCACCTCGGGGTGGAACATCAGCCCGTAATATTTGCGGCTCTCGTCCTGGATCACCGCGAACGGCGCATTGGCGCTGACGCCGGCCACGGCAAAACCGGGTGGCATTTTGGTGATGCGATCGCCATGGCTCATCCAGACCGGATGCCGCTCGCCCATGCTCCAAATGGCATCGAATAGGCGGCTGTCCGCCTTGACCTCGACGTCGGCGCGGCCGAACTCCCGGTGGTGTCCGCCTTCGACGGTGCCGCCGAGCTGGGCCGCCATGGTCATCTGGCCGTAGCAGATGCCGAGCACCGGAACCCCGGAATCGAAGATCGCCTGCGGCGCGCGGGGCGAGCCCTCTTCGTGCACCGATTCCGGGCCGCCGGAGAGGATCACGGCCTTCGGCTTCATCTGAAGAAACGCCGCTTCCGCCTTCTGGAACGGCACGATTTCGGAGTAGACGCCCTCCTCGCGCACCCGGCGCGCGATCAACTGCGTCACCTGGCTGCCGAAATCGACGATCAGAATCTTGTCATGCGCCGAGGCCACCGGGGTGGTCTGCTCGCGGGCGTGGGGTGCGGCTGTCATGGGTAGGAATTACGCGTTCGGGGCTAAGCTCGCAACCCTCCCGGGGCCGTCATGGCCGCGCTTGTTGGGGAAACGGCGTCATTCCGGGGCGATGCAAGGCATCGAACCCGGAATCTCGAGATTCCGGGTCTGGTCCTTCGGACCATCCCGGAATGACGGCTCACAACGCTGCCTGCTTCTTTAGCACCGACACGAAAAACCCATCCGTCCCGGTGCGGCGCGGCGTCATCAAAAGCCCCTCCGCCGATTGCAGCGTCGCGGCGGCGAAATCTTCCGCTTTGTCCCAGAGCACGGCGACGGTCTGCGCCGGCGGCACCACGGCAAAATCCGGATGGCGGGCGAGAAAGCTACGGACCTGGTCGCCGTTTTCCGGCGGCAATACCGAGCAGGTGATGTAGGCGATCCGCCCGCCGGGCTTGACCAGGGCGCTCGCGCGATCGAGCACCTCGATCTGGTCTTTCAGACGGACTTCGAGCGCGCCGGGCCGCATCCGCCACTTGGCATCGGGGTTGCGCCGCCAGGTGCCGGTTCCGGTGCAGGGCGCGTCGATCAGCACCAGATCGGCGGACGCATGAATGTCGCTCAAGGGTTCGTTCGGTCCCTTCGGCGTCCGCACCTCGCAATTATGCACGCCGGCGCGCGACAGCCGCTCGTAGATCGGCGCGAGCTGCCGCTTGTCGTGGTCGGTTGCGATCAGCCGGCCCTTGCCCTGCATCATCGCGGCCAGCGCCAGGGTCTTGCCGCCGGCGCCGGCGCAGAGGTCGATCACCTGCTCGCCGGCTTTTGCCGCCGACAACAAGGCCGCGAGCTGCGAGCCCTCGTCCTGCACCTCGACCAACCCCTTGATGAAATCTTCCTCCGCGTGAATGCCGGGATTGCGGGCATCGGCGGAAAGCTCGATGCGCAAGCCGATCGGCGACCATGGCGTCGGCATTGTTCGCAGATGTGCGGACGATGCCAGCACCTTCTCACGCTTGGCCTTCAGGGTGTTGACGCGCAGGTCGAGCGGCGCCCGGCTCGCCATCGCGGTGGCCTCGGCCACGCGGGTCTCGCCAAACACTTGCGTGAGATATCCGTCGAGCCATTCCGGATAATCGCCGGCGATCGGCGCTGGCGCAGCGTCGAGTGAGCGCGATGTCAGCGCGGCGCGCTCGGCCTCGCTCAACGGCGCCGGCGCGAAACGGCCGCCGTCGCAGAGCGCCGCGATGGCATCGGCATCAAAGCCCCGCTCGAGTTTCAGCATGCCCAAGACGCGGGCGCGCGGGGTATCCTCGTCCATGATCCAGGCGCTGGAGGCGCGCCGGCGCAGCACGTCCCAGATCAGGCCGGAGATCGCGGCGCGGTCGCCCGAGCCGGCAAAACGATGCGCGGTGCCCCACTCCTTCAGCGCCTTCGCCGCCGGAATCCTTTGGACGTCGATGGTCTCGATAAGCTCGATGGCGGCGGAGAGCCGCGCGGCGGGGGTCATTCAAAACTTTCGGTTCGAGAAAGCGCGCGCTCAGATCAGAAGAAGAATCCGCAGCGCGAAATAGATCCACATGACAAACAGCACCAACACGCCGGCAAACCACGCCAGCGAACGGCGGTTCAGGTCGTTGGAGGTCACAAATATCCCGGCATGCACCAGGCGCGTCACCACGAACACCCATGACAGCAACACGATCAAATAGTCGGCATGGCGCAGCGGCATGGCGATCGCGATCAGGATGTAGAACAGGATCGGCAGCTCGAACTGGTTCTTGAAGCAGTTGCCGATCTGGGTGGCGCGGACGGGCCAGTTTTGTTGTCCGAGCACGATATCCTTGACCCTGGTCTCTCGGCTGACCAGTGCGTTTCGGCGGGCTCCGGCCATCCAGAGCAAGAGCCCGAAAGTGAGCCCGACCAGGACGAAGACCGGTAACAGAACCGTTTGAGCCGACATGATGAAACCCTCCCCATTTCGCGCCCCCCGCTATAGCGGTGGAGCGCTTGCATGACAATAAAACTGCGATCGCTGCGTGAACCACAATCGGGATGCCGTGACCAAATATTGATAGGTCCAGTGATTTTGTTCCCGCGCGCCCGAGATAACGCGATGAATATCACAGCGCCGATCCTGAAAGGAGTGACCCATTTGGCCGCGCTGCCGGGCGATTCCGTCAGCTCGTTTTTGAAGATGATCGGCGAGGCTACCGGCCTGTTTGACGACAGCCCCGACAGCGGGCTTGGCCTGGTGATGTCGGGGCTATCGGGCATTGCTGCGGCACTTGCGGTCGCCATCGTCCTGACCGTCTATTTCCGCAGCGGATACCGGACGGTGCGTGACGTCGTGAAGCACGGCGTCGCGACACTCGCGGTGCTGGCGCTGGTGGCGTTCGTCGCCTACGACATGCGGCAAGCGGCGCTCGCCTATCTTGGCATCAATCCGTCGAAGCCGGCGGTCGAATTCGAAATCCGCCTCCCGAAAACGGCGTTATTGGCGATATCCGATACCCAGGTTGAATTACGCACCGACCGCAATCAGAAGCTCGCACAAGTGTCTGACACGGTCGATTCAAGCGATGGCCGCAGCGTGCTCCGGGGTTCGGTGACGCTGGATTACCGCACCACCGACCGTGTCGTGGTGCTGAGCCTGCCGGGCCAGGCGCAATGCGAGTTCAAGCTGCGGCTCGCGGCCAATCCCAGCCGCTCCGACCAGTTCGGGCCGTGGCACCTCGTCGATCGCATCGCTTCCCCTACGACCGGGGAGGTTTCGGACACCGCCTTGCATGACGCTTTTGCGATCCGCTATCGGGTTCTGTAGCCGAACAATCGGCCGTCATACCCCACCACCGGGTCCCGCCTTCGGCGAGCCCGATGACAGGCTCATGCGGGGTATCCAGTACGCCGCAGCCTCTCGATTCACAACTCCTGCTCTGGAATACTGGATCATCCGCTTTCGCGGATGATGACGACCGTAGCGGTCTAGAGGTCGTCATCTTTCCTGCTTCCAACAAATATATGATCGGGCCGGAAGGAATATGTGCGGGCGCCGGGCCAGGTCGACATCGGCCTGGACTCGCTGATCGGAACGGCAAACAAAGAGGTACTCAAATAGTACCCAACTTGCGGGAGTGAAGTGACATGCGCCTGAAGGATCGTATCGCTATCGTGGTCGGGGCCGGCCAGAGTCCCGGCGAAGGCATCGGCAACGGCCGCGCCACGGCGCTTACCTTCGCGCGCGTGCTGTGTGTGGATCGCAACGTCAAATCCGCGCAAGAAACGGTCGACATGATCGCCGCCAAGGGCGGCACGGCGATAGCCTTCGAGGCCGACGTCACCAAGGAGGCCGAGATCAAGGCCATGGTCGCCGACGCGCACGGCCGCTGGGGCCGCATCGACATCCTGCACAACAATGTCGGCGTCAGCCTCGCCGGCGGCGACGCCGAGCTTTCCGACATTACCGAGGAGGCGATCGATCGCTGCGTCGCGATCAATCTCAAGAGCTGCATCTTTGCCGCGAAATACGCGATCCCGATCATGCGCCACCAAATGAGCGGCGCCATCATCAACATCTCCTCGATGGCGGCGATCACCACCTATCCCTACGTCGCCTATAAGGCCACGAAATCGGCGATGATCGCCTTCACCGAGCAGCTCGCCTACCAGAACGCCCAATACGGCATTCGCGCCAACGTCATCCTGCCCGGGCTGATGAATACGCCGATGGCGGTCGACACCCGCGCCCATGCCTTCAAGAAGAGCCGCGCCGAAGTCGCGGCCGAGCGCGACGCCAAGGTGCCGCTGCGCCACAAGATGGGCACCGGCTGGGACGTCGCGAACGCCGCCCTCTTCCTGGCGTCGGACGAAGCAAGTTTTGTTACGGGCGTGACGCTGCCGGTCGACGGCGGCGCCAGCGTGCGGCGGGGCTGAAATCTTCTGCATCTTGCTTCACCTCTCCCGCTTGCGGGCCCGCAAGCGGGAGAGGGAGAAAGCTACACGCCGCGCTTTGGGGCCACCGCCAGGCGTAAAAAGCTCATCACGCTGCCGACTGCTGCAAATCCGGCGCCGAGCGCGAGCGCCAGCGTCGCTCCATCGCGGCCGGCGAGTCCGAAGCACAATGCCGCCAGCGCCGCGCCGATGGTTTGGCCGGTCAGGCGTGCGGTGGCCACGATGCCGCTCGCGCCGCCACTGCGATCCGGCGGGGCACTCGACATCAGTGCCCTGAGGTTGGGCGTCTGAAAGAAGCCAAATCCGAATCCGCAGATCACCATGCGCCACACGATGTTGGCGACGCTCGGCGACGCGGGCAGCGTCGCCAGCAACACCATTCCAAGGCTCAGCAATACCAATCCGAGACCACCGAGCACGCCGGCAGAATGGCGGTCGCTCAGCCGGCCGCCGATCGGCGCCATGATCGCCACCACAAGCGGCCACGGTGTCATGAACAGGCCGGTCTCGGCCTGGGTTCGCTGCAGGATGTCCTCGAAGTAGAACGGCAGCGAAACGAACGCGAGCCCTTGGACCGCAAACGAACAGACGGAGGTGGCCGCCGACAGCGCGAACACCGGCCGGCGGAACAGATCGATCGGCAGCATCGGCGCGGGATGATCCGCCTGCCGGCGCATCAAAAGCCCGCCCAGCAGGATCGCCACGGCAAGCTCGATCGCGACCAGAACGGGCGAGGCCTTGTGCGCAGCGCTTCCGATTCCGAGAATAAAGAGACAGAGGCAGCTCGCCGCCAGCAGCGCGCCGGGAAAATCGAACGCGTGACCGGCGCGGGGCGTGTGCGGCAACGTCTTCAGGCCGATGCCGATGGCAACGAGGCCGAAAGGAATGTTGATCGCGAACAACCACGGCCAGGGCCCAAGCGCCAGAATGCCGGAGGCAATCGTTGGCCCCAGCGTGAAGGCGGTCGCGACCACCAGCGCGTTATGGCCAAATCCGCGGCCGAGAAGCCTGCTCGGATAGACAAAGCGGATCAGCGCCGAGTTCACGCTCATGATGCCGCTGGCGCCCAGCCCCTGCAGCGCCCGCGCGATCAGCAGGCTCGGTAATGACCACGCCAAGGCACATCCGAGCGATGCCAATGTGAACAGCAACAGGCCGCCAAGATAGATTCGCTGGTGGCCGACGATCTCGCCGAGCGCGCCCAGCGGCAACAGCGTCGCGACCAGCGCGATCTGGTAGACATTGACCACCCAGACCACATCCGCCGGGCTGACCCCGAGATCGGCGGCAATCGCAGGAAGAGCGATATTGGCGATCGCGGTGTCGAGCGAAGCCATCGCGAGCACGGTAAAGATCGCCGCCACCGCCCACCGCCTGCGTTCCGCCGGCAAGCCGTCGATCGCGGCCGAACAGGTTTTCTTCGCCGCAGTTGCATCCGTTAACATCCGGCAGTGTTCTCCAGGCAGCTGACCAGGCGTTACGCCACCCTGCGGGATGTACTATGGATATGGCGTCGCCCACATACGCCATGTTGCATGATGCGTATGCGCGTCTTGAGGCGAGGTCCGTCCTCTCAGGCAGTGACCTTCGCCAGCGCCGCGTCGAACGCCGCAGCCGCGCTCGGTAGATCCTTGAACGATCGCCCGCCATCGGCCGACTGTTTCTGCGCCTCGGTCGCCGTGGGGCGAATCTCGGCGACGGGCTTGCCGCCATCCAGCAGGGCCAGCGGCGCGATCACATGAAATTCGTGGAACTCGATCGGCTGGTCCTTCAACAGGAAAACGCTGAGCGAGACGATATCCTTGCCACGCCGATAGGAAATATAGCGGTCGATCGCGACCGAACCATCGCGCTGCATGCCGCCGAGTTTTGCGTAACCCTTGGCATCGAGCAGCCGGTGCGCCTTGAAACCCTTCACGCCGGCCGATCTTGCTTTCGCGGTTTCCTCGGACAGATCGTATTTCTCGGCCATCGCCTTGCCCACCGAGGCAAGCTGTCCCGACATCTCGTGTTCGAATTCCTTCAGCTCGGTGCGAGGCTTTGCCGCCTTGCGGGGCCGCAAAGCCTCGCGCCTTTCGAGCTCGGCCTTGCATTGCGCGATCACCGCGGTGGCGGATTTCCGCTCGGCATTGACGAGCAGGTTCTTCAGATCCTGATCTGAAAGCGCCGATATCCTGTCGTCCGACCAATCGACCATAATGAAAACTTCTCTTCTCAATGATGTTGAAGTGAATTGTTTCAAACCTGCGGCCCAGCGCAGACATGTCCGAGCAAACCGCGTTCGCACAGTAGCGCGTTTCGTAGCGCTGGTGGGAGCAATTCAGTGCGGCAGGTTACACCCCGCCCGGGTAGTTCGGGCTTTCACGCGTGATGGTAACGTCGTGGACGTGGCTTTCGCGCAAGCCAGCGCCTGTGATCCGCACGAACTGGGCCTTCTCGTGGAATTCGGCAAGATTGCGCGCACCGACATAGCCCATCGCCGCACGCAAGCCGCCGGCGAGCTGATGCATGACGTTTCCAACCGGGCCCTTGTAGGGAACCTGGCCCTCGATGCCCTCCGGCACCAGCTTGAGCGTGTCCTTGATGTCCTGCTGGAAGTAGCGGTCGGCGGAACCGCGCGCCATTGCGCCCACCGATCCCATGCCACGATAGGCCTTGTAGGAGCGGCCCTGCCACAGGAACACCTCGCCCGGCGTCTCATCGGTACCGGCGAGCAACGAGCCGACCATGGCGATATCGGCGCCGGCGGCGAGCGCCTTTGCCAGATCGCCGGAATATTTGATGCCACCGTCGGCAATCACCGGCACATCGGCTTTCTTCGCTGCCGCAACCGCATCCATGATCGCGGTGAGCTGAGGCACGCCGACGCCCGCGACAATCCTGGTGGTGCAGATCGAGCCCGGACCGATGCCGACCTTGATCGCGTCGGCGCCGGCATCGATCAGCGCCTGGGCGCCCTCTTCTGTGGCGATATTGCCGGCGATGACCTGGACCGCGTTGGAGAGGCGCTTGATGCGGTTGACGGCTTCCAGCACCCGGGAGGAATGGCCGTGCGCGGTGTCGACCACGATCACATCGACACCGGCGTCGATCAGCCGCTCGGTGCGTTCGTAGCCGCCCTCGCCAACGGTGGTTGCGGCCGCAACCCGCAGGCGGCCCTGCGCATCCTTGCAGGCGAGCGGATGCGCAACCGCCTTTTCCATGTCCTTGACGGTGATCAATCCGACGCAACGATACTGGTCGTCGACCACCAGCAACTTTTCGATGCGATGCTGGTGCAGCATGCGCTTCGCCTCGTCTTGGCTGACGCCCTGGCGCACCGTCACGAGGTTCTCGTGCGTCATCAACTCGGAGATTTTTTGTTTTGGATCGGTCGCAAACCGAACATCGCGGTTGGTGAGAATCCCGACCAGCTTTCCTGGCTTGCCGTCGCCGCCCCCGGTGACCACGGGAATCCCGGAAAAACCGTGATCGTTCATCAGCGTCAGCGCGTCCGACAGCATCGCATCTGGACCGATGGTCAACGGATTGACCACCATTCCCGATTCATACTTCTTGACCTGCCGCACCTGTGCGGCCTGGCCATCGGGATCGAAATTGCGGTGGATCACGCCGATGCCGCCCGCCTGCGCCATCGCAATCGCCATGCGCGCTTCGGTGACAGTATCCATCGCGGAGGCAATAATGGGGATATTGAGCGGAATGGCGCGGGTGAGGTGAGAACGGATATCGGCCTCGGAGGGCAGGATATCCGACAGACCAGGTTTCAGGAGCACGTCGTCGAACGTATAGGCTTCGCGAATCCCCTGAAGTCCCTGAACCTGCGCCATTACCAACTCCATTCGGCGGCTTGTGAGCCGCGATACGATCTACGGATGAGCAGCTACGCCGGCAAAGCGAGCGCTTCACCGTCGAATCAGAGCCCATCGGTAGGGTTGGCGGTGGTCGATAGCACGCCACCATGGCGAATCAAAGGGGCGGCGGCCCAAATCCCCGCGGCGAACAAGACGGCGGGCCGTGCCGGCGGTCCGCTGGAGGGGACCGACAGATCGCGGTACAGCCCGCGTTTCCGGGAAGACTTTCGCTTAATTCATATCCTGGGCGGTTCGCACATTCCGCGATGGCCCGGCATTGAGACAGCGTCGCGCAGCCTCGATCTCGGCCTCGGTTGCACCCTTGCTCCGCGCGTAGGCCTCTGCCGCCGAAGCGCTATATTTCGCGACGTAATACCGCACGACGGAGCACGACGCGCGATGGAGAAGGTTTTCACCGGCAGATGCCGCCGCCGGAGACAATCCAAATACGACGGCGAAAACAAACAACAAGCGTGATCCCATTCCGGGTCTTTCCTTTTGACGAGAATTGACGGGGGAAGAGCCTGTTGGCTCGGCGCCGTCTTGCTCCCACAACACAACCCATGAGGCAAGCCCATAACAAGCCGAGGAGCTATGCGTATGGCGGCACGTTAAGGTTTCTGCACATTATCGCCATAAACCTTGCTCGCAGTTTTGGCGAAACTCTCGCAAGAAACCCTTGAAATTGCTACTTTGGGTGCCCTTCACACTGGAAGTCCGCGGATTCCACCATGGCCTGCGTGTGGACGAGATGATACAGCCCGCGTGCAGTTCCTCCCGCCACAGATTCCATGAACAAACAACGCCTGATCCCGCTCATCGTCGCCACTGCCCTGTTCATGGAGAACATGGACTCAACGGTCATTGCGACGTCGCTTCCGGCAATCGCCGCCGATATCGGCACCAGTCCGCTCACGCTGAAGCTCGCCATCACCTCGTATCTTTTGTCGCTCGCAGTATTCATTCCGGCCAGCGGCTGGACCGCCGACCGGTTCGGCGCGCGCCTGGTATTCTCCCTCGCCGTCGCCGTCTTCATGATGGGCTCGATCGGCTGCGCGCTGTCCTCCTCGGTGACCGATTTTGTGATCGCGAGAATCCTGCAGGGCATGGGCGGGGCGATGATGACGCCGGTCGGACGGCTGGTGCTGTTGCGCACGATCGACAAGAGCGCGCTGGTGAACGCCATGGCGTGGGTCACGGTCCCGGCGCTGGTGGGACCGGTGATCGGCCCGCCGCTCGGGGGATTCATCACCACCTATTTCTCCTGGCATTGGATCTTCCTGATCAATATTCCGATCGGGCTACTCGGCATCGTCATGGCGCTTCGCTACATCGACCCGATCAAGAGCGAGAACCACGAGCCGTTCGATCTCTATGGGATGGTGCTGGCCGGCATCGGGCTTGCCGGAATTGCCTTCGGGCTCTCGGTCGCAGGCCTCGATTTGCTGCCATGGTCGATCGTCGCAGCGCTGGTGGGGATCGGCTCGATCTCGATGACGCTTTACGTCATCCATGCCCGGCGCACCGGATCGCCGGTGCTGGATTTCGCGTTGCTGCGGTTACCGACGATGCGCGCCAGCATCGTCGGCGGCTTTCTGTTTCGGCTCGGCATCGGCGCGCTGCCGTTTCTGCTGCCGCTGTTGATGCAGGTCGGATTCGGTCTGTCGCCGTTCCGGTCGGGGCTGGTGACGTTTGCCTCCGCCGTCGGCGCCATGGGCATGAAGACGCTGGCCGCGCGCATCATCCGAACCTTCGGCTTCCGAAATTTGATGACCATCAATGCCGTGGTCAGTTCGCTCTTCCTCGGCGCCTGCGCGCTGTTCACACCAACCACGCCGCTGCTTCTGATCATGATCATTCTCGTGGTCGGCGGCTTTTTCCGCTCGCTGCAGTTCACCGCGGTCAACACCGTCGCTTACGCCGAGGTGGAGCCGGCGCAGATGAGCCGCGCCACCACGCTGGTCAGCGTCAACCAGCAGTTGGCGATTTCCGCCGGCGTCGCGGTCGGGGCGTTCTCGGTCGAATCCACCCAGCTGATGCGCCATGTGCAGACACTGAGCGCAGACGATTTCGCGCCGGCCTTCGTCGTGGTGTCGATCATCTCGGCGGTATCGGCCTGGTTCTTCTGGCAAATGCCCGACGATGCCGGACACGAAATCTCCGGCCGCAAGGCGGTCGAGATTTCCAGCCGCAAGGGTGCGGCGACGGCGGCGGCCAAGGCGGCGAGCGAGGGCACCGAGGACGCGAGGGATCAGCGGCTGGGGTAGAGCCGAGGGCCCGTCATTCCGGGGCGCGCGGAGCGCGAACCCGGAATCTAGATATTGGCTTGCGTCTTTTTCATTCACCTCGAGATTCCGGGTCTGGTCCTTCGGACCATCCCGGAATGACTGCGTTTGGATTGCTTCGCTTCGCTCGCAATGACGGTCGGCTCTCAGGCAGGCGCGTTCGTCCGGCCTACGACCGGCTCCGGCGGACCGCAGCTATGATGAGCATAACAATTGAGCCAATCAGCGCGGGAATTCCAATTGGAGAAAGGAAGAAAGGCGCCATCCACACGTCCCCATCTGGACCGCGGCATTGATTGCCTATTGAAGCAAATTGCGAACACTCCAACTGCGCGGCTACAATTAGAAGAACGAATATTGCTGCCATGACAAAGCAAAGTATTTTTATAATTTGTGCAGCGTCTTTGAGCATTCGTCGCCCGAACTTTCCACCTAAGAAGATTCGCATCAACAGCACCGCGACACGGATGACCGTGGCACTTCGCAACGACAGTCTATCTCAGACTGGCGCCTTCAGCACCCCCCGAAATCCCATCGCCAGCACATAGCGCTCGGAGGAATCTTTCCGGCTCGATGCCGGCTTGACGTGGCGGACGCTGGCGAAGTCGCGCTTCAGCTGCGTCATCAGCTCGGCGTCGGCGCCGCTCTGGAAAGTCTTGGCGAGGAAGGTTCCGCCGGGTTTTAGGACCTCGGCGGCGAACGCGGCCGCCGCCTCCACCAGACCGATCATGCGCAATTGGTCGGTCTTGCGGTGGCCGGTGGTGTTCGCGGCCATGTCGGATAGCACCACATCGGCGCGACCATCCATCATCGCGATCAGCCGGTTCGGCGCATCCTCCGCCAAAAAATCGAGCTGAGCGAAGGCGACGCCGACAATCTCCGGCATTTCCAACAGGTCGATCGCCACCATGCGGCCTTTGCCGGTTGCCGCGCCGACGCGTTTGGCCGCGATCTGGCTCCAGCCGCCGGGCGCAGCGCCGAGATCGACCACCGTGATGCCGGTTTTGAGAAAATGATATTTGTCGTCGATTTCGATCAGCTTGTAGGCCGCGCGCGAGCGCAAGCCATCCCGCTTGGCCTGCGCCACGTAGGGGTCGTTGAGCTGACGTTCGAGCCAGAGTTTGGAGGACAGCTTGCGCTTGCCGCCGCTCTTGACGGTGAGGTGCAATCGCCCCGTGGTGTCTTTCGCCATCTTGATCCTATCCCTTCTCCCCTTGCGGGAGAAGGTGGCGCGTAGCGCCGGATGAGGGGTCGTATCCATGGAAACAGACCCCTCACCCGAACGAGTCTGTATCAACCTGCGGAGTAGCCCTCTCCCACAAGGGGCGAGGGCACAATAACGCGCACCGAAATTCCAGAGCCGCTCCAGGTAGGATCACCTGCCCAGAGCCCCGTCCTCGCGCATCATCTCGACCAGCATGCCCTCGCGCAGGCCCCGATCGGCGACACGCAGCCGCGGCAGCGGGAAGGCATGGCGGATCGCATCGAGAATGGCGCAGCCCGCCAGCACCAGATCGGCGCGCTCGACGCTGATGCAATGATTGGCGGCGCGCTCCTGGTAACTCATGCCGAGCAGGCGCGCGATGGTGGCGGTGACCTCCGCATCGCTCATCCACACGCCATCGATGCGGCGGCGGTCGTATCGCACCAGGTTGAGATGCACGCCGGCCAGCGTCGTCACCGTGCCGGAGGTGCCGAGCAGGTGCATATCCGCCAAGTCCACGCCGTGCTCGGCTGCAAACGGTCCGACATGTTTTGAGACTTCCTCCACCATCGCCGCATAGGATTGCGGCGTGACGTCCCGGCCGCCGAAATGCTCGGCCAACGTGACGACCCCGAGCGGGATCGACATCCAGGCCTTGATGCGGGGCGACGTATTTTTCTCACCGGGATCGCGTTCGATCCGAACCAGTTCGGTCGAACCACCGCCGATATCGAACAGGATCGCGCCTCGTCCATGGGGATCGAGCAATGGCGAGCAACCGATCACGGCAAGGGCTGCTTCGGTCTCGCGATCGATCACTTCGAGGCGGATACCGGTTTCGGCGGCAACGCGATCGCGAAAACCTTCGGCATTCGACGCGGCGCGGCACGCCTCGGTCGCGATCAGCCGCAGCCGCTTGGCCTTTTTGGAGTGGATTTTGTCGCGGCAAATACTCAGCGCAGCGATGGCGCGCTCGATCGCGGCGTCGCTGATGCAGCCGGTTGCGGAAATCCCCTCGCCCAACCGGATAATCCGCGAGAACGAATCGACCACGCGGAACCCGTCATCGGTCGGGCACGCGATCAAAAGGCGGCAATTGTTGGTGCCAAGGTCAAGCGCCGCGTAGACGCCAGTTCCCGGCGCCGGCCTCGCTGCTCCGGCTTCGCCAGCGGTGGCCGGTATGATCGAGCTTCCGCGCGACGCCTGGTCGTCGCGGAGCCCCGTGTCATCCTTCATCCAAATGTCTTTCCCCGGCCGATGGCGGCCGACGAGGAATTTCGCTTCGGCAGAAACTCTAGCAGCGCCAAGGGGCGGCGCAACAACCCTTCACATGGGACCATGCCCAATCAGGCGTTGTCGTTCTGGCGGACGTGGTTTATCTGGGTAACAGGCTTCAAACCGCGCAAAAGCCGGCCATTTCGGGTGCTTTCAATGCAAGATCACACGTCTTCGTCCTCTCTGGAAAACGCTATTGCACTGCAAAAATACGGCGTCGGGCAGCCGGTCCGCCGCAAGGAGGATGACACGCTCGTCCGCGGCAACGGCAAATACACCGATGATTTCAACCTTCCAGGGCAAGCCTATGCGTGGATCGTGCGCTCCAGCCACGCCCACGGCGTCCTCCGTGGCATCGACACGGCCGCCGCCAAGGCGATGCCGGGCGTGCTTGGCGTCTGGACCGGAACCGATCTCGCCGCCGCCGATTACGGCCCCTTCACCTGCGGCCTGCCGCTGAAGAACCGCGACGGCACGCCACTGCTGCAGACCAACCGCACCCCGCTGATGACCGACAAGGTGCGCTATGTCGGTGATCCCGTGGCATTCGTGGTGGCGGAAACGCTGGCGCAGGCCCGCGATGCCGGCGAGGCCGTGGTGGTCGATATCGATCCGCTGCCGGCCGTCACCGACCCCGTGGAAGCAGCCAAACCTGGCGCACCGCAGCTCTACGATCACATCCCCAACAATGTGGCGCTGGATTATTACTTTGGCGATGCCGCCAAGGTCGAGGCCGCCTTTGCCAGTGCGGCGCATGTGACGAAACTCGATATCGTCAACACCCGGGTTGCGGTTGTGGCGATGGAGCCGCGGGCGGGGCTCGCCTCCTACGACAAGGCCAGCGAGCGTTACACCATTCAGCTTCCGACCCAGGGCGTCGCCGGCAATCGGACGACGCTCGCCAAGAGCCTGCTGAAGGTTCCGAACGAGAAGGTTCACCTGCTCACCGCCAATGTCGGTGGCTCGTTCGGCATGAAGAACGTCAGCTATCCCGAATATATCTGCATCCTGCATGCGGCGAAGGCGCTGGGCCGTCCGGTGAAATGGACCGACGAACGCTCGACCAGCTTCCTGTCCGACAGCCACGGCCGCGCGCACAAGATTCACTGCGAGCTGGCGCTCGATGCCGAAGGCAAGTTCCTCGCGGTCAAGGTCTCGGGCTACGGCAATCTCGGCGCCTATATCAGCGGCGTCGCGCCGCTACCGCTCTCCCTCAACATCGGCAAGAACATCGCCAGCGTCTACCGCACACCGTTGATGGCCATCGACATCAAGACCGTGCTGACCAACACCACGCTGATGGGCCCCTATCGCGGCGCCGGGCGCCCCGAGGCCAACTATTTCATGGAGCGGCTGATCGATCGCGCCGCCGCCGAGATAGGTATCAACCGGCTGACGTTGCGCAAGCGCAACTTCATCAAGCCGGCGCAGATGCCGTTCACCGCCTCCTCCGGAATGATCTATGACAGCGGCGATTTCCAGGGCGTGTTCAACAAGGCGCTCGAGATCTCCGACCACGCCAACTTCGCCAAGCGCAAGAAGGAAAGCCGCAAGCGCGGCAAGCTGCGGGGCATCGCGATCGGCTCCTACCTCGAAGTCACCGCACCTCCCAACGTCGAACTCGGCAAGATCGTATTCGAAGCCGACGGCTCGGTCCGCCTGATCACCGGCACGCTCGACTACGGCCAGGGTCATGCGACGCCGTTCGCGCAGGTGCTTTCCGCGCAACTCGGTGTCCCCTTCGAGAGCATAAAACTCGAACAGGGCGACAGCGACATCGTGCATACCGGCAACGGCACCGGCGGCTCGCGCTCCATCACCGCCAGCGGCATGGCCATCGTGGAGGCCTCGAGGCTCGTCATCGAAAAGGGCAAGCGCGCGGCCGCGCACCTGATGGAAGCCGCCGAAGGCGACATTGAATTCGCCGATGGCCGCTTCACCATCGCCGGCACCGACCGCTCCATCGACATCATCGAACTCGCGCGCCGGATGCGCGAGGGCAAGATGCCGGAAGGCGTGCCGTCGTCGCTCGACGTCGACCACACCACCGAGGCGGTGCCGTCGACTTTCCCCAATGGCTGCCATGTCGCGGAAGTCGAGATCGATCCGGAAACCGGCATCGTGCAGATCGTCCGCTATACCGGCGTCAACGATTTCGGCACCATCGTCAATCCGATGCTGGTCGCCGGACAATTGCACGGCGGCGTCGCGCAAGGTATCGGCCAGGCGCTGATGGAACACGTCAGCTATGATTCGAGCGGTCAGCCGATCACGGGCTCTTTCATGGACTATGCGCTGCCGCGTGCCGAGGACATTCCCATGATGGAAATCGGCGACCACCCGGTGCCCGCCACGTCCAATCCACTGGGCACCAAGGGCTGCGGCGAAGCTGGCTGCGCCGGTTCGCTCTCCACCCTCGTCAACGCGGTGCTCGACGCGCTGTCCGACCACGGCATCACCCATATCGACATGCCGCTGACGCCGGAGCGGGTCTGGCGCGCGATCCGGGATGCGAAGAAGGTGGCGTGATTTTTTTGAGCGTCGCGACCCTATATTTCCACGTCATGGCCGGGCTTGTCCCGGCCATCTACGTCTCCAGAGGCGGTGGTGATTGAGCCGTGAAGCCGCGGCGTACTGGATCCCCGCTTTCGCGGGGATGACGACTGAGGTTGAGGCGCGGGCGTGCTGCACTACACACACTCGTCATACGCGGGCTTGACCCGCGTATCCATCAAACATCATGAGAGTCTTGCGAAGAAGATGGATGGCCGGTCAAGCCCGGCCATGACGATTAGAGCGACTGGCGTCTCCCCACCTTACGCCGCCGCCTGCTCGCGCGGTTGGTAGATCGCGATGTGCTGGCAATGCGCCAATGGCGTGCGGCCGTTGGCGACGACGAGCGCGTCGAGCTCGACGAAACGATGGCCCTTCTTCTCGTAATTGCCGGTGACGCGTGCGCGCGCCGTCAACTCGTCGCCGCTTGCAGCGGCGCCAAGAAGCTGCATCCGGCTGCCGACATGAATCCACGGGCCCAGGATGGCGTTGTCGACCAGCACCCTGTTCATGACCCGTTGCAGCAGGCCGGGATGGCCGAGCCCTTCACGCGGATAGATCGGATCGCGCTCGCGCACATCGGCCAGATATTCCCTTGCGGCTTCGCCGGCCCAGGCGCGCGGCACCGTTCCGAGCCATTGGCCGAGTTGGTATGAGGCTTCGTCCACCGGCCGGCGTTCCCCCACCGGCGCTACTTCCGGGAAATCGGCGATCGAGAGCGACGGTGGGGCGGCAGGAAGCGAGGCCGTGCCGGTTGCGCAAAGCTGCCCGCGGCTTTCGACCTCGATCGAAAGCACCCCATCGCTCTCCTCGCCCATGACATTGACGGTCTCGCCGTCATAGACCGGCTTGACGAAGCGCGCCTCGATCAATCCACGCTCGAGAAAGGCTCGGCCCCATTTCGCAACCGGCAGATGCATCATATAGGCCATGACATCGACGCCGGGGACGAGGCCGCCATTAAATCCGAACCGGCGCGCGACGGTGTCGTCGTGCATCTTGTTCTCGGAAAGCTTTGCGGTGTTGTAGGCCTCAACGCGATAGGCCTCTAACCGGCTCGTCATGGCCGTTTCCCTTATTTTGGCTATCTTTGATCGGTAATGGTACGCGAAGGAATTGCGCTGGCAAGGGTGCTCGATCCCCCGTGTTTTCCTCGCATTTCCCGATCCGATGGGGTACCACGCGCATCTCGGGAGCGCAGTTGCGCTCCAGAGGGCGCCCTTGTGCTCCCGGGACAGCGCCGCCGCGCTTCCCCTTCCATTCCTCAACCGATGACGCCAGATTTGAACACCACCCGCATCTATGTCGACGCCGATGCCTGCCCGGTGAAGGATGAGATCTACCGCGTCGCGGCGCGCCATGGCCTTCCCGTCAGCGTCGTGGCGGGCCAGTTCATCCGGGTACCGCACGACCCGCTGATCGAACGCATCGCGGCGGGTTCCGGGATGGATGCCGCCGATGACTGGATAGCGGAGCGCGCCGGTAAAGGCGATATCGTCATCACCGCCGACATCCCGCTCGCCAGCCGCTGCGTCAAGGCGGGCGCTGAGGTGATCGCGCCCAACGGCAAGCCGTTCACCGAACAGTCGATCGGCATGACGCTGGCGGTTCGCAACCTGATGACGGACTTGCGTTCCTCCGGCGAGGTGACCGGCGGTCCAAAATCATTCGCCCCGCGCGATCGTTCGGCGTTCTTGTCGGCGCTGGATCAGACCATCCGCCGCATTCAGCGCCAGCAGGCCGCCGCGCCCGCCCCGAATCAGAATTGAATCGATCGCCATGGCGCCGCCGCTGATCCAATTGAAAGACATCCGGCTTACCTTCGGCGGCACCCCGCTGTTGTCGGGCGTCGAGCTGTCGGTATCGTCGGCCGAGCGTGTCTGCCTGATTGGCCGCAACGGCTCCGGCAAATCGACGCTGCTGAAGATCGCGGCCGGCCTGGTCGAGCCCGATCGTGGCAGCCGCTTCGTGCAGCCCGGCGCGACCATCCGCTATTTGCCGCAGGAGCCCGATTTCGCCGGCCACGCCACCACGCTCGCCTATGTCGAAGCGGGCTTGGGTCCCGGCGACGACCATTATCAGGCCCGTTATGTGCTGGAGCAGCTCGGTCTTCACGGCGACGAAGAGCCCTCAAATCTCTCGGGCGGCGAAGCCCGCCGCGCAGCGCTGGCGCGGGTGCTGGCGCCCTCGCCCGATATCCTGTTGCTGGATGAGCCCACCAACCATCTCGATCTCACCACGATCGAATGGCTGGAAAGCGAACTCGACAGCCGCCGCAGCGCGCTCGTCATCATCAGCCACGACCGCCGCTTCCTTTCAAATCTGTCGCGCTCGACCGCCTGGCTCGACCGCGGCCAGATCCGGCAAATCGACCGCGGTTTTGGCGCCTTCGAGGCCTGGCGCGACGAGGTGCTGGCCGAGGAAGAGCGCGAACAGCACAAGCTCGACCGCAGAATCGTCAACGAGGAGCACTGGCTGCGCTACGGCGTCTCCGGCCGCCGCAAGCGCAACGTCAAGCGGCTCGGCAATCTCCATGCGCTGCGTCAGCAGCGGCGTGACCATCGCGGCGCGGCTGGCAATGCCAACCTCACGGCCGCGGAAGCGGAAAAATCCGGCAAGCTCGTCATCGAGGCAAAGAACATCGGCAGGGCTTACGGGACGCGCAAAATCGTCGATGGCTTCTCGATCCGCGTCCAGCGCGGCGACCGCATCGGCATCGTCGGGCCGAACGGCGTCGGCAAGACCACGCTGATCGAAATGCTCACCGGCGCCAACCCTCCCGATACCGGCACCATTCGGCTCGGCGCCAATATCGAAATGGCGACGCTCGACCAGCATCGCGAAAGCCTCGATCCCAAATCGACGCTGGCCGAAGCATTGACGGGCGGCCGCGGCGACCACGTCATGGTCGGCGGCAAGCCGAAGCATGTTGTGAGCTACATGAAGGACTTTCTGTTCGGACAAGAGCAGATGCGCACGCCGCTCGAAGTGCTCTCCGGCGGCGAACGCGGCCGGCTGATGCTAGCGCGCGCGCTGGCAAAACCCTCCAATCTGCTCGTGCTGGACGAGCCGACCAACGATCTCGACCTTGAAACCCTCGATGTGCTGGAGGAAATGCTCGGCGACTATGACGGCACGGTGATCCTGATCAGCCACGACCGCGATTTCCTCGACCGCGTCGTCACCTCGGTGATCGCGCCGGAGGGCGATGGAAGCTGGATCGAATATGCCGGCGGCTATACCGACATGCTGGCGCAGCGCGGCGCGGATTTGAAGCGCGAAGCGGTGAAGGCGGCCGCGGTGGAACGCGAGAAGCCGGCATCAACTGGTGGGCCTTCAGGCGTGATCAAACGCCGGCTCAATTTCAAGGAAAAGCACGCACTGGAAACCTTGCCGAAAACCATCGCCAAATTGCAGGCCGAAATCGCCAAGCAACAAAGACACCTTGACGACCCCGACCTCTACAAGAAGGATCGCAAGAAATTCGACCAGGCCTCTGACGCCCTTGCAAAAGCGCAAAAGGAGCTCCAGGAGGCCGAGGACAAGTGGCTGGAACTCGAAGTGTTGCGTGAAGAGATAGAGCAGGCTTAACCCATGACCATCCCCCTCGCCGCCAAAATCGCCCGTGAATACGGCACACCCGCCGCCGTCATCGACCTGGATCGTGTCGAGCGCAACATCGCCCGCATTCAGGCGGCCTGCGATGCCGCCGGTGTCGCCAACCGTCCTCACATCAAGACCCACAAGAGCCCGATGCTGGCCCGGCTTCAGATCCAGGCCGGCGCCAAGGGCATCACCTGCCAGAAACTGGGCGAAGCCGAAGTGATGGCCGATTCAGGCGTCGACGACATCCTGATCAGCTACAACCTGCTCGGCGAGGAAAAAATGGCCCGCCTCGGCGCGTTGCAGGCCAGGGCCCACATGACGGTTGCCGCGGACAATCCGGTGGTGATCGCGGGCCTGCCGCAGGCGGCCGCTCACTCCGGCCGGCCGCTCTCGGTCGTGGTCGAATGCGACACCGGGCGCAAGCGTGCGGGCGTCGAGACGCCCGCGGAAGCCATCGCGCTCGCCCGCGAGATCGCGGCTTCGAAGGGATTGATGTTCGCCGGCTTCATGCTGTATCCGACCGAGACCGGCTGGGACGAGGCGCAGAAATTCTACGACGAAGCGCTGGCCGGCGTACGCGCGCATGGGCTTGATGCTGCGATGGTCTCGACCGGCGGCTCGCCGAACCTCAAGAATCTCGGCAAGCTCAAGGGCGCCACCGAGCACCGGCCCGGCACCTACATCTACAATGACCGGATGCAGGTCCAGGCCGGCGTCGCCACCTGGGACGATTGCGCGCTGAACATCTATTCCACCGTGGTGAGCCGCGCCGGCCCCGATCGCGGCATTCTCGATGCCGGTTCGAAAACGCTGACCTCCGACACCGGCAGCGGGCTCGACGGGCACGGGCTGATCCTCGAACATCCCGAAGCCAAGATCGCGCGCTTTGCCGAGGAGCACGGTTTCCTCGATCTCACCCGCAGCAATACGCGTCCGAATGTCGGCGATGTCGTGCGGATCGTGCCGAACCATGTCTGCGTCGTCGTCAACATGATGGACGAGGTGGTGATGGTGCGCGGCGAAGAGATCGTCGGCACGCTGCCGGTGGCGGCACGGGGGAAGTTGAGGTGAGCTCAAGACGGTAGATGCTCTCAATCGTCATGCCCGGCCTTGTGCCGGGCATCCACGTCCTCGGGTCACCGCGAACTAAGACGTGGATGGCCGGGACGAGCCCGGCCATGACGAGCTAAATTCATGGCGGCGACGTGAACCACTTCAACACCCCCCTTCCCGCCGCCGCACCCGTGGCAAAACACGCCTGCAACAGATAGCCGCCGGTCGGCGCTTCCCAGTCGAGCATTTCGCCGGCGGCGAACACGCCGGGCAGGCGGCGGATCATGAAATCGGCGTCGATTTCTTCGAACGCTATTCCGCCCGCGGTCGAAATTGCGCGCGCGATGGGAGCTACACCCGTGAGCTGGACCGGCACGGCATTGATCAGCTCAGTGAGGTTTTCCGGTGACAACGACGACAGCACCACGCCGGAAACCATCGCGGCTTCCTGCAACAGGCCAATGCCAACCGGCGACAGTTGTGCGGTCTTGCGCAGCCAGTTCGAAAATGTCTGCTTGCCGCGCGGCGACGACAGCCGCGCGACCAGATCGCGTGTTTCAACATCGGGCCGAAGCGCGATATGCAGCGTCGCCCCGCCCGATGCGAGTACGGCTTCGCGCAACTCGGCCGAGAGCGCATAGATCGCGCCGCCCTCGATGCCATCGCGCGTGATCATGGCCTCGCCGCGAACGCGATGGAACCCGAACGACAACGCGATCCCTTTCAGCGGTTGGCCCTCGAAGCGATCGCGGAAGATGTCCGACCAGGCGACCGCAAAACCGCAATTGGCCGGTTTGAGGGGCGATATCTTCACACCCTTGGCGGCCAGCGTTTCCACCCATCCGCCATCGGAGCCGAGCCGCGGCCAGCTTGCGCCGCCGAGCGCCAGCACGGTCGCGCGTGCATCGACCATGCTATTTCCATCGGGGGTCTGGAACAACAGACGGCCGTTCTCGTCCCAGCCAGTCCAGCGATGGCGTGGTGAAAATTGCACGCCTGACGCGTCGAGCCGCCGCAGCCAGGCACGCAGCAGCGGGGATGCCTTCAATGCTTTCGGGAAAATCCGCCCCGAGGAGCCGACGAAGGTCGGCTGCCCCAGCGCCTCGCACCACGCGCGCAAACGATCCGGCGGGAACGCCTCAATGGCGGTCGTAAGCTGCGGTATCGCTTCGCGGTATCGGGTGAGAAACGCCGGCAACGGCTCGCTGTGCGTCAGATTGAGCCCGCCGCGCCCGGCCATCAGGAACTTGCGCCCCACCGACGGCATCGCGTCATAGACGGTGACGCGGGCGCCGCCCTGCGCCAGTGTTTCGGCCGCCATCAGGCCGGCGGGACCGGCGCCGATGATGGCGACGTTATTCTTAAGGGCTGAAGCCATGTGCGAGTGTAGGGTCCAATTGAGCAACCACAAAGTGACCGGGCTTGTCCCGGCCATCCACGTCTAAACTGTCTAGCCGCGCCAAAGACGTGGATGGCCGGGACAAGCCCGGCCATGACGCGGTACGGTCAATGCGACGCCGTGTGGCCCCTAAAGCTTCACGCCCGCCCTCGCCGCGGCCTGGGCGACATATTTCTGCGTCTGCTGGAACGCGTTTTCCAGCGCCTTGGCTGTCGACATGTCGCCGATCTCGGCAAAATGCTCGGCAACCGCCTCCGGCGTCCAGTCGGCTTGGCCTAAGTTGATGCCTTCGGTTTCCATGACCTTGATCACCGCAAACGAGCCCGCGCCGGCGCCCATGATGGTGCGGGTCGGCGCGTCCTCGGCCAAGAGATAGAGCACCGCCGGCGTGATCGCTTCCGGCCGCATCAACGCGAGGGCCTGCGGCGGCAGCAATTCTTCCGTCATCCGCGTCGCCGCCGTCGGCGAAATCGTGTTGACGCGGATATCGTTCTTGCGGCCCTCTTCCGCCAGCACGTTCATCAGGCCGACGATGCCGGCTTTGGCCGCGCCGTAATTGGCCTGGCCGAAATTGCCGAACAGGCCCGACGACGAGGTGGTGACGACAATGCGGCCGTAGTTGCGCTCGCGCATGCCATCCCACACCGCCTTGCAGCAATAGAAGGTGCCGGTGAGATGCACGTCCAGCACCTTGGCGAAATCGGCGATCTCCATTTTGGCAAGGGACTTGTCGCGCAGAATGCCGGCATTGGCGCAGAGCAGATCGACGCCGCCCCACTCTTTGGTCGCGCGATCGACCATCGCCTCGACCTGTTCGAAGTTCGAGACGTCGGCGCCGTCGGCCATCGCGACGCCGCCCGATTTACGGATTTCCTCGACCACGGTTTCCGCTGGCGTGAGCGAACCCCCGGTACCGTCGCGCGCGCCGCCGAAATCATTGACGACCACTTTCGCGCCGCGCCTCGCTAACCCCAGCGCATGAGCGCGTCCAAGACCATTGCCCGCGCCGGTGACGATAGCGACGCGTCCATCAAACCTGATTGTCATGCGTAAGATTCCTGGATGGGGGTTGTTTCGTCATGCCCGGCCTTGTGCCGGGCATCCACGTCTTTTTATGATTGTCGCATCAAACAAGACGTGGATGGCCGGGACAAGCCCGGCCACGACGACTCATATTAAGCAAAATAAATCAGGCCAATCCAGTCGGCCACTAACGCTGGCTTGTCGTCGCCCTCGATCTCGACTGTGACGTTGGTGCGCGACAATAGCTCCGTTGGCTTGCGCAACTTCGCCTCGGCCAGCGTGAATCGTCCGCGCACGCGCGAGCCCGACCGCACCGGCGAGATGAAGCGCAATTTGTCGAAACCGTAATTGACGCCCATCGTCGTGCCTTCGATGACCGGCATCACCTCATAGGACATGATGCTCAACAGCGACATCGTCAGGAAGCCGTGGGCCACCGTGGTGCCAAACGCGGTTTCGCGTTTCGCGCGCTCGGGATCGATGTGGATGAATTGATGATCCTCGATCACGTCGGCATAGAGATTGATCCGGTTCTGATCGACCAGATGCCATGACGACACCCCGACTTCATGGCCGACCATCTTCTGATAGGCCTCAAGCGAAATCGGCGGTTTCTTCCAGACTTCATTCATTTGTTAGCTCTCCGTCGACCGCACCTTCTGCAATTCCGGAAAATCCTCTTCGCGGAACTCCTCGCCGCGCAGCGAATTGCCGCGATCATTGTCGTGCTCCAGGCGGCGCAACTGCACCCGACGGATTTTTCCGGAAATCGTCTTGGGCAATTCGCTCACGATCTCGATCCGCCGGATGCGTTTGAACGGTGCCAGCCGCGTGTGCAGGTGCCGAAAGATCGACAGCGCGGTCTCGGATGATCGCTCCGCGCCCGACACCAGCAACACATAGGCCTTGGGGATGGCAAGCCGAATGGGGTCGGGGCTGGGCACGACGGCGGCCTCCGCGACCTTCTCATGTTCCAGCAAAATGCTCTCGAGTTCGAACGGGCTGATTCGATAATCCGATGATTTGAAGACGTCATCGGAGCGGCCGACGAAGGTCAGATAGCCCTCGTCGTCGGCAAACACCACATCGCCGCTGCGGTAGATGTCGCCGTCCGCACCCGATAGTTTGCCGTCGTCGCCCTGATAGCCCTGCATCAGGCCTGCGGGCCGGTCGGCACCGAGCCGCAAGGTGATCTCGCCCTCTTTCGTGAGATGTCCGTCGTTGTCGGTGATCTGCACGCGGTATCCCGGGAGCGGCCGGCCCATCGATCCGATCTTGACCTTCTGCCCCGGCGAATTGCCCGCGAGCGCGGTGGTTTCGGTCTGCCCATAGCCGTCGCGGATCGTCAGCCCCCACGCCGCGCGAACCTGATCGATCACCTCGGGATTGAGCGGTTCGCCGGCACCGCAGACTTCGCGCAAGCTGACCTTGAAGGCTGCAAGTTTCTCCTGGATGAACAGCCGCCATACCGTCGGCGGCGCACATAAGGTCGTGACGCCGCAACGCCCGATGGTCGCCAAAAGTCCCTTGGCGTCGAAGCGCGGCTGATTGACCACAAACACGGTGGCGCCGGCATTCCAGGGCGCGAAGAAGCAGCTCCAGGCGTGTTTGGCCCAGCCCGGCGAGGAGATGTTGAGATGGATGTCGTCCGGCTGCAGCCCGAGCCAGTACATCGTGGACAGCGCGCCGACGGGATAACTGCGCTGGCTGTGCCGGACCAGTTTTGGCTTGGCCGTGGTGCCCGAGGTGAAATAAAGCAGCATCGGATCGTCAACGTTCGTCGGCCCATCCGATGTGAAGGCTTCCGGAAAATTCGCGGCCTGTTCGTAGGCGAGCCAACCTTGTTGCTTGGACGGGGCATTGACGACGATGCGAACCAACTGATCGCCGCCGAGGCCAGCGAATTTGGCGACCTGATCCTGGGTTGCCACCACGGCCCTGGCGCGGCCGCGATCGAGCCGGTCGCGCAACTCGTCCGGCGTCAACAGCGTAGTCGCCGGGATCACCACCACGCCGAGCTTCATCGCCGCCAGCATGGTCTCCCAGAGCGGCACGACATTGCCCAGCAGAAGCAACAAATGATCGCCGCGCTTCAGCCCCAGCGCGCGCAGAAAATTCGCGACCCGGTTGGAACGGCGCGACAACGCCGCGAACGAAAGTTTGGTCTCGCGGTTGCTGCCGGCATCGACGATCCACAGCGCCGGACGATCCTTGCTGTCAGCATTTTGTGCCAGTTCCGCATCGAACCAGTCCAACGCCCAGTTGAACGGCACCGGATCGGGCCAGCGAAAATCCGCGACAGCCTTGTCGTAGTCCGTCCGATGGCGGAGCAAGAAGGCGCGGGCTTCCTGAAAGGTTGTCATTTCATCTCACCGCCTCCACAATCGTCATCCTGAGGAGCCGCGCTCAGCGCGGCGTCTCGAAGGATGGCCATTTGCACCGATCAAGTCATCCTTCGAGACTCGCAAGAGCTCGCACCTCCAGCGACAACGGCGAAGCCGTTGCGCAGGGATGACGCCTGTCACTTTCCCGCAAGGCTGCGGACGTGCCGGATGATCCCGGAGAAATCGACATCGCCATTCCCTGCCGCGTCAAACGCCTTGTAGATTTCCTGGGCATGTTTGCCGAGCGGCGTCGCAGCACCTGCGGCGGTGGCCGCATCCTGCGCCAGCGTCAGGTCTTTCACCATCAACGCCGAGGCAAAGCCTGGTCTATAGTCGTTGTTGGCCGGCGAGGTCGGCACCGGGCCAGGCACTGGGCAATAGGATGTCAGCGACCAGCATTGCCCCGACGATGTCGAGGCGACGTCGAACAGCGCCTGATGCGAAAGCCCGAGTTTTTCGGCGAGCGCAAACGCCTCGCTCACCGCGATCATGGAAACGCCGAGGATCATGTTGTTGCAGATTTTCGCCGCCTGCCCTGCGCCGGCGCCGCCGCAATGCACGAGCTTCTTGCCCATTTTTTCCAGCACGGGCTTGGCCGCCGCGAATGCCTTTTCCTCGCCGCCGCACATGAAGGTCAGGGTCGCGGCCTTGGCGCCACCGGTGCCGCCGGAGACCGGCGCATCGACCGAAGCAACGCCGTGCTTGGCCGCCAGCGCATGGGCCTGCTTGGCGCTTTCGACATCGATGGTCGAGCAATCGATGATCAACGCGCCTTTTGCCATCGCCGGGAGAACTTCGTTCCAGACCGAGAGCACGTGCTTGCCGGCCGGCAACATCGTGATGACCACCTCGGCGCCTTTCACCGCAGCCACCGAACTATCGGCGATGCCAGCGCCGTCAACCCTGGCTTGATCGCGCGAGGCTGCCACCAGATCGAACGCCGTCACCGTGAGGCTGGCCTTCACGAGATTAGCCGCCATCGGGCCGCCCATGTTGCCGAGACCGATGAATGCGATGCTTGCCATGTCCCGTTCCCTCCGCTCAGGCGTCTCTCATTTGTTTTATTAAAATACCAATTCCTCGGCACCGATGTCCGCAAAATACGGCGCCAGCATCTCGGGCGTAACGTCCTCGACGCGTGGCGGCGACCAGCGCGGATTGCGGTCCTTGTCGATGACGGCCGCGCGCACGCCTTCGCGAAAATCATCGCTGCGGAACACTTCGAGCGCGGCGCGATATTCCCGAACCAGGCATTCTTCCAGCGACGACGACCCGCGTGCCAGCCGCAGCAGTTTCAAGGTGACCACCATGCCGCGCGGCGACTTTTCGTTCAACGTCTTGAGCGTCGATAGCGCGAGGTCTGAACCATCCCGCTGCAGGTCAGCGAAGATTTCGTCCATCCGATCGTGAGCAAACCAGCGATCGATCTGCGGCTGGATCGCCGCCACAGGTCCCGCGGTTTCGCCGGTCGCGAACCCATTGATCACGGCTTTCACCTCGGCGGAGCTCACGCCGGCACGAAGATTGACAAGGGTCTCGCGCAAAGCAGAAAGTCTATCGGAGGGTACGACCGCATCGGCAAAACGGGCATAGATCGCATCGGGGCCATTCATGGTCTGGCCGGTCAGTCCAAAGTAGGTGCCGATTTCACCGGGCGAGCGTGACAACAGCCAGGTGCCGCCGACATCGGGAAAGAAGCCCAGCCCAACCTCGGGCATCGCCAATTTTGTACGTTCGGTGACGACGCGATGGCGGCCATGAGCCGATAGACCAACCCCGCCGCCCATCACGATGCCATCCATGAAGGCCACATAGGGTTTTGCAAATTTGGCGATGCGGGCGTTGAGAATATACTCTTCGCGCCAAAGAATCTTGCCGAGATCGCCGTTGGTCTTCGAACTGTCATACAAAGCGCGGATGTCGCCGCCTGCGCACAGGCCTCGGTCGCCTGCCCCTTCCAGCAGGATCAGACCGACCGCGGGGTCGGCCTCGAATTGGTCGAGCGCCTTGTCGATGCCGCGAAACATCTCCAGCGTCACCGCATTGATCGCCTTCGGCCGGTTGAGACGGAGGACGCCCGCCGCGCCTTCGCGCCGCGCGATCAGGTCGCCTTCGGCGCCTGCAACAGCGGCCATTTGCACCGTCATCGCGCGCCCTCGATCAATTTGCGCGCTACGATCAGCCGCATGATTTCGTTGGTACCTTCGAGAATCTGGTGCACCCGCAAATCGCGCACGATTTTTTCGATGCCGTATTCGCTCAAATAGCCATAGCCGCCATGCAGTTGCAGCGCCTGGTTGGCGACCTCAAAGCCGACATCGGTGCCGAAGCGCTTTGCCATCGCGCACAGCATCGTGGCATCACTGTCCTTGCGGTCGAGGGCGGCCGCGGCACGCCATACGAAGGTCCGTGCCGCCTCCAGTTCCGTCGCCATGTCGGCGAGACGGAATTGCAGCGCCTGGAATTCATCGAGGCGCTTTCCGAACGCCTTGCGCTCCTTCATATAGGCAAGCGACCGGTCGAGCGCGTTTTGCGCCCCGCCGAGCGAACACGCCGCGATGTTGATACGGCCGCCGTCGAGGCCTGCCATCGCGACCTTGAATCCGATGCCTTCTTCGCCCAAACGGTTGGCGACCGGCACGCGCGCGTTCTCGAAGATCACCGCGCGGGTCGGCTGCGCGTTCCATCCCATCTTGCGTTCATTGGCACCAAGCGAAAGCCCCGGCGTGTCGCCCTCGACCACCAGCGTCGAGATGCCGCCCGGGCCGCCCTCGCCGGTCCGCACCATCACCACATAGATATCGCCCCGGCCGGCGCCGGAAATGAACTGCTTCTGGCCGTTGAGGACATAATGGTCGCCGTCACGCACGGCGCGGGTTCGCAGCGCGGCTGCGTCGGAGCCAGAGCCCGGCTCGGTCAGGCAATAGCTCGCCAGGTACTCCATGGTGCACAGCTTAGGCAGCCATTTGTTACGCTGGGTATCGTTGCCATAGGCATCGATCATCCAGGCTGCCATGTTGTGGATCGAGATGAAGGCCGACACCGTCGGACAGCCTTGCGCCAAGGCTTCGAAGATCAGCGCGGCATCGAAGCGCGTCAGCCCCGAACCGCCGACATCGTCGCGGATGTAGACGCCGCCGATGCCGAGCTTGGCCGCCTCGCGCATCACGTCGACCGGGAAGTGCTTCTCCTCATCCCAGCGGATCGCATGCGGCGCGATTTTT
>Ga0137407_10000288_pt1 | contig 35548 bp, 31 predicted proteins | sample CZOMad2_2_16fung_FD_108410 | JGI IMG/M metagenome (GOLD analysis project Ga0137407, IMG submission 108410) | Vadose zone soil fungal communities from Angelo Coast Range Reserve, California, USA - CZOMad2_2_16fungal (Illumina Assembly) | ecosystem: Environmental > Terrestrial > Soil > Vadose... | reverse complement strand
TTTAGACGGTTCGTTGCCTTGCCGCCGTACCTCCTAGGGTACTGCTGATGGGACAACAGGTCTGATCGGGACTTCCGCCAGACAATCACTCCAGTAGTTAGCAGGTCGCGTTCGGAAATCGTCTGCCAGGGCCGACCAATTTTCTAAAAACATCGCTCTTTCCCACCAGCATTCATACCGGTATGCTTCGGCTCTGTTTGAGAAACGTCCCCGTGTGTTTCCAATCTCTCGTCTATCGTTCGGAAGACGTTTCGTCCTGTCCCAACTTTCCCCCAAGCGTGGGAGCGTACCTTCTTGCTGATTGCCATTTTGGGATTTCCGAATCTTCACGTTGGCATTGATAAAGTAAATCTCATTTGGGGTATACTGCTTTTTTTCACAGGAGAAAAACAAAATGACGTACGAGAAAATTGACATGAGGGTGCTCGCCCGGGCAGGCGCCAGGGTCTTAACTCAGGAGGAAATCGCAAAAGTAACCGGTGCTGGAAACCTGCCAACTTCGCACCTCAGCCGGGATGCTTCGGGCAGACCCGCTGACATAACACAGGACTAAATTAGATTCGTTTTAAGCATTCATGACGGGGTTCTTAGGCTCCGCCCAGAAGCGTCCTGTGTAGTGTTCTCCCGAGGAAGCAGCGCGACGATTTGTTGCAGCGCATGAAGTGTGAGTGAAAGGCTCAAACGTTGAAATAGGCGTTAGGACGTTCGGCCAAAACTCTATTGCGCAAGCGGAAACCTCAAGAACCAAAAAAGCCAGCGGTAAGCATCGTTTTTTTAAGGCGGTCGCGGAATCTCCCGTTGCTATGGGCGTTCCCGCGCCTGCCGCTTGGGATTACAGAAAAAAGCTATACCGGCAGCTCTTCCTGCTGCCACAGGGGCGGCGCGAGTTTCGGTTCTTCGCAAAGGTAGATGATCAGATTTTCCAGCACCAGGCGTTTGCTGGGGGCGTTGGAGCGAAGCGCCATGTCGGCGCGGGCAATCAGCTTGAGTGCACGGGTCAGCTCGCGACGCGATTTGTAGCGTCGGGCCTGGCGGATCACGTCTTCCGCGGCGAACGGAGGCACGCGGAAGCCCTGCCACAGCGCCTGCCAGATGGCGCGCGCGTCGCGGACGTTTTTTTCCAGGATCACCAGCATCTGGCGGAAGGTCCGGGCCAGCATATAAAGATGGCCGATAGCGGCGTCATCGCCTTCGCTGGTGGAGAGCAGCGCATCCAGCACGGCCAGGGCACGCGCTTTGTCTTTGACGGAGATGGCCTCCGTGAGCTCATAGAGCGAGCGCTGCTTGGCTGCCAGCACCATGGTTTCCACGTCGCCCAGCGTGACGTGTTTTTTCTCACCGGAGTACAGGACCAGCTTTTCCAGTTCGCGGCTTACCAGCATCATGTCCGCGCCTAGGGCGTCCACCAGCTCGCGGGCGGCGTCCTGATCGACTTTTACGCCTTCCGTCTGTGCCTGTGCGATGACCCAGCGCATGCCGTCGCCTTCTTCCACGCGCGCCAGTTCCACGATGCCGCAGTACTCGCCCAGAGTTTCGCGGATGCGCTCATAACGGTCTTTGTCCGTCATGTCCATGCGGCGGGTGTCAGCGGGAATGCTCACATGATCGGCGACAAAGATCAGCACCGCCGCCGGGTTGGGATCTTTCAAATACGCTTCAATGGCGGCAAATTCCTCAGCATGGGAGCCGCGTCCGTAGAGGTTCTTGACGCCACGTATAAAAAACACCTGGAACGGGGCCATCAGGGAAGGCGTGCGCGCACGGTCCAGCACTTCGGCCATGCTTACGTCGGCCAGGTCCAGATCATGCAGACTGAAGTCACGCATGTCCGCCGGGACCATATGCTCCAGCAGCGCCTGCCGGCATTGGTCGCGAAAGAAGACCTCGTCGCCGATCAGCACATAGGCTGCACGCAACTTGCCGCCGGCGACTTCTGCCGTAAACTTTTCTGCCGGAGCAAAGCTGCGTCCGGGCATCAGAAGGCCTCCAGGACGTCACTTACCAGAGTGCGGGCAAAGTCCTGCGACATGCGCTGCAACGCCGGTGTCTCTTCCTCAAAGAAGCTGGTTACCTCACGGGATACCTGATATTGCTGGCGGAAAGAATAATTGAGATTCTCAAACAGCACCTTGCCGGAGCGGTCCGTAAGCGTAACTTTCATGGCGACGGTGACCACGGCGCTGGAGACGCGTCCGGTCTGTGCGTCATAGGTCAGCGGCGCGGCTTGGGCGGAAGAGACGATGCATTTCAACGTGGCGTCAGCGGAATCTCCAGCCTGGTTGAGAACGTGATATTTGGTGCGGCCAATCAATTCACGCACCACGTCACGCGTGAGCAGTTGCCCAATACGGTAGGTCTGCGTCTGATTTACAAACGCAGGCACGGCGATGGTGCGGACGTTCTCCGGCAGCCGCGTGGCGCGGCCCGCCGTGTGGTAACCGCATCCGACCAGCAGCATAACTGTGATTGCGAACAACGCCAGGGCCTTCTTCACTGTACCTTCCCGTGCGGCCGGACTCCGGCCAGAGCGGTGGCACAGTCTGCCGCGGTGAGCGCGGCAAGCCGCAGGTTGTCCACGGCGGCCCACAGCCAGATGCCGTTCGCATGCATCGCGTCGGCCCGAACGGCCACCAGGATCTCATCTCTTCCGGCCACGTTCACATTACTGGGAGAATCCTCCGGCGTCCGCGCAACTTGCACGTGTTCCCCGGCCAGCGCCTGGGCAAAATCGCCGGTGGAGACACTCTTGTCCAACTCGATATAGATGGAAAAAGTGTACGCATGGAATACCGGCGTTTGCAGCAGCACCACAGCCGGCATGGCGGCATGAGTTCCCAATAGCCGGCGCAGATGATTGCATATCCTTCGCTCCGTTGCTTCCACCGTGTGCGTTGACTCCGGGCCGTAACGGTCAATCATGTTGAACGCTACCTGAACATCAAAGACACTTGTAGGCATCGTCTGGAAGTTGAGCAGGTTGATAGTTTGCTCATGTAATTCGTCCATGCCGCGCCGCCCTCTTTCCGAAGCAGGCTCAAACACCGTGGCCAGCGCGGTACGAATTGCACCAGCCTTGCGTGCGCGCAACAGCAATAACGCCAGCGCTACGGCAGCAGGATGCGCGATAACAATAGAACTGGACTCCAGCGTGAACTGCGTGTGCTGCCCCAGTTCGCGCTCAATCCAGGGCGCGCACATGGGAATGTTGGGTTCATTCTCCAGGGCGTAAGAAAGATCGACAATCGCGCTGCCCGCCTCACGCGCCATCTTCCAATTAGAGCGGGTAAAGTCTTCCTCAGAAGCAAAGAAAGTGAAGTCCATGTGCCTGAGCTGGTCACGGGCCACCCGCTGTACCACGGCGATTTCATCCTGCACGCGCTCCAGTTGCCCCAGGGATTCATCATCGTCCAGCAGTTTGATGTCCGCGGTGGGGAAGTTCCGTTCTTCCAGAACTTCCTTGAGTTCTTTTCCTTTTAAGCTTGTGCCGCCAACAATGGCGACTTTATAGAGGTTCTGCGTCTCAGTTTTCATCTTGGTTGTGGGGCTTCCTCATAGACCGGCTCAGTGGGCTGTGGCGGGCGACGCCGGAACATATACGACAACCGCGTGAACACGCCACTCATCATGTACGTGATGGACATGATGAAGAGCATGTGGTTGTGAAAGGCCACCAGCAAGCCCAGGAAACCGCATATGAGAATAAGCGTCTGGAAGGGGCGCCGGTTGCGGAGGTTCAGGTCCTTGAAGCTGTAAAACCTCCAGGTGCAGACCATTAGAAATCCGATGACAATCAACAAGCCAAACCAGATCGGCGCCAGCTGCCAGTGCAGAATCGGATATCCGTGCACCAAGTGGATGGTTGCGGCGACCACAGCGGCGCCGGCGGGAATAGGCAGTCCCACAAAATATTTTCTGCCCGGCCGCCCCGGATTGGAAGGCTGAGGGTTCACCTGAATGTTGAAACGCGCCAAGCGGCTGGCCCCGGCAACCAGAAAAATGAAAGTCGCAAGCAGCCCCAACTGGATCATCTTGGCGTGCGCCCCGGGAATACCGACGTCAATGCCGATGTCAGGCACCAAGCGGAAGCCCCACATCCAGGCGAGCACTGCGGGAGCAACGCCAAACGTAATCACGTCCGCCAGGGAGTCGAACTCGCGGCCAAAGTCGCTGGTGGTGCCGGTCATGCGAGCAATGCGGCCGTCCAGGCCGTCTGCCACCACGGCCACGCCTATCGCCATGGCCGCCAGATCAAAATGCCAGAACTCCGTTTGCGTGGCTTGCAACGTTTGGCTTATTGCAAAATAGCCCGCGCCGATATTGGCCGCGGTGAACAAGGAAGGCAGAATGTACATGCCTTTGCGTAAGCGGCGCTTCTCCACGGGCGAGAGCTGATCTTCCCAGCGACGCATGGGAGACGGTGTTTTCACCGGAGCACCTCCGATTCTTCGTGCGCGGGAGCTGGCGTTGTTTTCCGCGGTACGGGGACGCAGGCCAGAACAGAAGACCCACCTTTGACCCTGTCACCGATCTGCACCTTGACTTCCGACGGCTGGGGCAGAATCACGTCCGTGCGGGAGCCGAACTTAATCAAACCGACGCGCTGGCCGCGGACAAGCATGTCACCCGGCTTGTGATTGAAGACGATGCGCCGCGCCAGCAGCCCAGCAATCTGCTTGAACACCACGGTCAACCCGTCACCTTCAACGGTCACGACGTTCTGCTCATTGGCTTCCGCTGAAGTTGCGTCCATGGCATTGATGTACTTCCCCGGCTTGTAGACCGAGCTCTTGATCACGCCGGTGATAGGAGAGCGGTTTACATGAACGTCAAAGACATTGAGAAAGATGCTGATTCGCGTGCAGGGCTTTCCGTTCAACTGTGTGGTGGATACGTCCGTCACTTTGCCGTCTGCCGGAGATACAACCAGTCCGGCCTCGGCGGGAACAACACGTTGCGGATCGCGGAAAAACCAGAGAAAAAAGACCGCCAGCAACACCGGGAGAAGAACCAAGGCGTGCGGGGCCAGCCACCAAAGAACGGCAGCAACCACCAACATCCCCAGCGCGTAGTAAATTCCGTCGCGAACCATGCCCAACAAAGATTATAGCGACTCAGAATCAAGGGAAGATGAAGTTCTTCAGAAAAGACCTTACCCGCGCTGATTCAGCCCCGAGGGAAGCATTTCATCTGATTGCCAGAAAAGGAGTTAACAACCACGCTGGTTGAGAAGGGGGAGTTTGAGGGGGTTCCAGGTCTGGCCTGGGTCGGCCTATACCAAGCCGCATAAATAACAAACCTCTCCAGACAGGCATAGAGTGCTTGTGCGGAGAGGTTGAACTCTTGGATCGAGCTAAGCTACCTGGGCCTCACGCCTGTGTTCCTGCTCAATCAACTGCATCTGGTCTTTCACGCGCAGTTTTAGTTTTTTCAGACGCACTTCTTCCAGCTTTTCATCTTCCGTCAAATATCTCTTTTCAATCAGGGAGTGAAGACGCTGGGAATATAAGTTGTGTTCCAAAGCCAGCCGACGAAATTCTTCGTGACTGGCAAGAAGCTGTTCGCGAACGGACTCTACCATCCGGAAGAACCTCCTGCATGTTCTTTCATCGAACGTTAACATACGGCCAAGGCTGGTTCAACTAAATTTTCGGGTATTTTGTGGAAAAGAAAGCCCTAATAGGAAGGCATTACTTTTGTCACCGCGGCGCCAAAAGATCTTATTGAGACCCATCGGCATCCTGCCGTGGAAAAGAGAATCGCAAGATCAAGGCATCTTCAGCGGGAGCGTCATAATAGGATTTTCTCCTGCCGCTTTCAACGAAGGCCCATTTTTCATAGAGCGCACGCGCAGCTGCGTTCGACTCACGCACTTCCAGGAAGACATCGCGGCCGCCATGCTCGCGGACCACATTCAAAAACTCGCCCAGCAGGCGCGAGCCCAGTCCATTCCGCCGCGCGGGCCCACTGACGGCAACGTTCTCTATCTCCCATTCATGATCGACCTTTCGGCCAACAATGAATCCCACCACGCTGCCGTCTTGCTCGATCACTAGCGCGGTGCGTGCCAGTCGCGATTCCGGCGTGAAAAGCCGCAAGTAATCTGCTTGTTTCCACTGCGCCGCAGTCACAGAATGTCTGGCGATTTCAACCAGCCGAGGGAGGTCGTTATAAACGGCAGGCCGCACGCGGACCATCTCAGTGTGTTCCTTTGAAAAAAATCTCCGCATCTGAGCGGCGGAGATAGGTGGCGTCCAGCGCTTCTACGGAGACCGTGTTGTCCTCCAGCAGTTTGCGCACGCCGAGGCGCGCAATCAACTCAACCTCCGGCCTGGATTCTTCCCGAACATGCACTCCGGCGGAGATTGCCAGTTCAGCGATGGAATGGTCACTGGTAATCAAGTCTGCGGGACGGGTCTTCGCAATCTCTTCCAAGAATTCTGGTTGCGATAACAACTTCTCCTCGCCTTGCAGGCTGCGGTCTTGGGCGCACTTGTACAGACCCCAAAATATCTCGTTTCTGCCCGCATCCAGCGCGGTTGCGACCAGACCGTCTTTCTGCTCGGAACAGGACGCCAAAGCTTCCAGCAGAGAAACTGCCGCAATAGGTTTTTGCAAAACTTCCGCCAGACCTTTCACCGCGCTCAGGCCAACGCGAAGCCCGGTAAACGAACCTGGGCCGGAAACAACAACAAAACCGTCCAGGTTTTTCGATGTAAAACTGTATTTCTGCAACAGCGCAGCCACTGTAGGCACAAGCTGTGCGGAAAACGTGCCGCCAGCAATGGGCGCGGATTCCAGGACATGAAACGCGTTGTGGTCGCCGGAAGCCAGCGTGATTCCGCCGGACTTGCCCGAAGTGTCTACGCCGAGAATTAGCATTTGGCTCTTATGTGACAATCACTCTTGCTTGCAATCAGTAAAGTGCAAAACCTTTGAAAGACAGAGGAATGGAGGACGCAGAGAGTTCCAGAGAATCAATTTTCCGAACATAACTCACAAAACCTTCGGTTTACTCCTCTCCTCTGTGTTTCAAAGGTGTTTATTGTCTTGAACCAACTCCAGAAGCACACCACCAGCGCTCGAAGGATGCACAAACACATATCGATGACCGCCAGCGCCGATCTTGATCTCCTCAGAAATAAAATGTGTGCCGCTGGCTTTCAGCACTTCCACGGCGCGGGCCAGGTCAGGAACTTGAATGGCGACGTGATGCAGCCCCTCACCGCGTTTCTCCAAAAATTTGGCGATCACCGAATCCGGGCTGGTGGCCTCCAGCAATTCGATCCGGCTTTCCCCCAGCGCGATCATGGCCACTTTGACTTTCTCATGCGGCACTACTTCTTCACTTGCGACCGTCAGTCCAAGCTGCTCGTAGAACTTGCGCGCCTGCTCCAGAGACTTCACCGCGATACCGAGATGGTCGATAGTATGCATGAAAAACGGCTCCTGGCTTTTGGCTTTAGCTATTGGCTCGATAACTCAATCCTGGCACAGGCCCTCTGCCGGCCAGGCGTTACTCGATCCGGGCCTTTTCTTTTCTCCGTGTCTCCGTGCCTCCGTGGTGGGTTCCATCTTCAAAGCTGCCCACAATTTCTTCCACCAACGAATACGGATCGCGCCGGTGTGCGGCAATATCCTCTGCCAGCCGCCCAATCTCGCCTTCCTGCATGCGCTCATTCAGCAACCGGTCCAGCAGGGAGTCGCGCAGCATCTCCACCAGCCGCTCCTGCCAGTTGGTGATCTTCTTCTTCAGCAGCAGGTCCTGTTTCTGCAAGTACTGCTCGTATTCCACAATGGCCGCCGCTAGTTCCGCCACGCCTTTGCCTTCACTGGCCACCGTCTTCACAATTGTCGGCGTCCATTTGTCGGTTCGAATAGCCAGCGACTGCATCGACCGTATCTCCCGTTCCACGCGGTCCGCGCCCTCGCGATCACTCTTGTTGATCACAAAAATGTCGGCAATTTCCATGATGCCGGCCTTGATGGTCTGCACGTCATCGCCCATGCCGGGCACCAGGATCACCACGGTCACATCAGCCAGGCGCACAATGTCAATCTCATCCTGGCCCACACCCACGGTTTCAATCAAGACAATATCTTTTCCGGCGGCATCAAGCACCGTGGCTGCGTCCGTGGTAGTGCGTGCCAGTCCGCCCAGGTTGCCGCGCGTGGCCATGCTACGAATGTAAATTCCCGGATCGGCATGGTGGGTTTGCATGCGTATGCGGTCACCCAGGATCGCACCGCCAGTGTAAGGACTGGTGGGATCAACAGCAATAATGCCCACCGTCCGCTCCTGCCGGCGATACTCGCGCGCCATCTGGTCCACCAGCGTGCTCTTGCCCGCGCCCGGAGCGCCCGTCATGCCGATCACGCGCGCCTTGCCGCTGAAGGGAAACAATGCCTTCAGCAACTCGCGTGATTCCGGACGGCCATCTTCAATCGTGCTGATGGCACGCGCCAGCGCCCGGACTTCTCCGGCGCGTATGCGGTCAACCCAGTGCTGGATGTTGCTTGGCATTTATTTCCAGGGCTAAAGCCCTTGTTCTTTGTCGTACTTTTCGCGGCCCTAAAGGGCCGCTCTTCCACCGATCAGTCCTTCAATAATTGCCTTGCAATCACCAGCCGTTGTATCTCGCTGGTGCCTTCGCCGATGGTGCAGAGCTTCACGTCGCGATAAAACTTTTCTGCCGGATAATCCTTAATGAAGCCATACCCGCCGTGAATTTGTACGCCTTCATTCGCGCATCGCACCGCCACTTCGCCGGCGTAGAGCTTGGCCATCGACGACTCCATTGTCGTCTTCAGTCCTGCGTCTTTCATGCAGGCGGCGCGCATGGTCAGCAGGCGGGCGGCGTCAATCTCCGTCGCCATGTCGGCCAGCTTCCATTGTATGGCCTGGAATTCGCTGATGGCCTGGCCAAACTGTTTGCGCTGTTTGGAATATTTGAGCGCCGCCTCATACGCGCCCTGCGCCATACCCAGCCCCAGTGCAGCAATGGAGATGCGTCCACCGTCCAGGATGCGCATGGCATCGACAAACCCGCTGCCTTCATTGCCCAGCAACGCTTCGTCCGGCACCCAGCAGTCTTCAAAGATAAGTTCGGAGGTATCGCTGGCGCGGAGTCCCAGCTTGTTTTCCTTCTTGCCGGGACGAAAGCCCTTGGCCCCCTTTTCCACGATGAACGCCGACAGCCCGTGCGTGTGCGCGGTCTTGTCCGTTACGGCGATCACCACGCTCACGTCGGCATAGGTGCCGTTGGTGATGAACGTCTTGGTGCCATTCAGGACCCATCCGCCCTTGGCGCGGGTGGCGCTCATGCGCGCGCCACCGGCGTCAGAACCGGAGCCGGGTTCGGTCAGTCCCCAAGCGCCTAGCAACTCTCCGCTGGCCAGCCGGGGAATATATTTCTTTCTCTGCTCCTCATCGCCGGCCAGAAAAATATGGTTGGAGCAAAGTGAATTGTGCGCGGCCACGGTGATGCCCACCGAGCCGTCCACGCGGGAGAGCTCTTCAATCGCGATCACATATTCCACGTAGCCCAGCCCGGCGCCGCCATGTTCCACCGGAAAGATCATGCCCAGCACGCCCATCTTCCCCAGATGCTTGATCACGTCCACGGGGAAGTGGTTGGCTTCATCCCACTTCATCACGTTGGGGGCAATTTCCCGTTCGGCGAATTCGCGGATGGACTTTCTAAGCTGTAACTGCTCTTCCGTAAGTTGGAAATCCAAGGTGCTCCTCTTTCTCTTTCCGGCTTCTCTTGCCCCTCGCGCCGATCACTCCACACTAATTCAGCACGACATCGGACCGTGGTGGGCTATATTTCTATGCAATTAGGGCAAAACATATAATTATCCCACAATGCAGGGCCCATAGGTGCTTGACGGTAGCGATTCGCGGCGAAAAAATGGGCACTCGCGATTGGATCACCTTCATAAAATGACATAATATGAAGGTATGGCAATGACATCCCTAAATATCTCACTTCCTGAAGCGCTCAAAGAATATATAGAAGGGCAAGTGGCTTCCGGCGACTGGGGAACCCCAAGCGAATATGTCCGCGAGCTGATTCGGCAAGACAAAGAACGCAGGTTGTCTAACCTTGAGCAAGATCTCATCACCGCCGCAAGAGGCCCAAAGATCGAGATTTCTGTGACTGAGATTCGCAAAAAAGGCATTGTTGCTGCGCTGCGCCAGCGGACCCGGCGCAAGTGAAACGAGTTTAAGATAGTGGACTCCCTGCCAGATGAACCGCCAGAGGACGACACGGGCTCCTTGCAATTTGAAACAGAATTTGTGCATCCAGGGCCACCTTCTCATCGCCTTTTTTCGCAGGAATGTTTCGGACACAGGAAATCCAGTCAGCTTGCACTCATTTGGGGAGTCGTAAAGTACGAAGACGATATCGGTGGTAAACGCGAATCTGGATTTGGATACGCCATTGCCGCTCACAACAGGCTCCGACGCATTAATCTTCCTGCATACAACAGGTGCAGTTAGAACGGTATGATTGGCAAGAAGTTCTTCTCTTAAGCAGAAGTTCAAACGTGTCTTCGGATTATGATCTGCTTTCCTTTCTGCTGGTCCTCTTGCGCAGCTATAAATCGCCCAATCGTCGTTTTTCCCAGCGCCGCAAGCGGTCACATTTCTATGAGGGCTTCGGCAAATTCGGGTGAGATGTATAAGCAGCGCCTGAGCTCGCAGCCGACGGGCAGACTGAGTGTGGCGGAGAGATTAGAAACGCCGGCCTCCGAAAATAGCCGTAAGGTTTCGACGCCCGCTTCTTCCAGATGCACTTCGACCATCAGCGAGTAGAAGTGCTTTGGCGGAGCGACTGGAGCGGCAGCACCGGAGGCCTGCGCAACTGAATCGACGGCAGGGGAGCCGGAAAGCCGTGCCCGGAGCATAGACCGCAAACCAGACCGCAGCCCCGACCATAATGTCTCCAAGATCCACGGCATCGCGGGCTTCGGTCCGTTTCCCCGGTAACGTCCCAGGAAGACGTTTGTTCGGGGCCTTTCTGCAAACTTTAGTAAACAACCCAACTTTGGCGAGGCTGGACGTTACTCAAGATAATAGTGTTTAGTATACACAACACATTAAACCCACACAATGCCGATGATGCTGGTGTGGCCGGCAAAGTCAGCCCGACGCTCCAGAGCAAACGCAAAGCAGCGACCATGGCGCAAGCCATCGGCGCGGTAGTGACACAGCTCCGCGTTGAGCGCGGTTGGTCCCAAGCAGAGCTTACAGTCAGGTCAGGTTATGGGCGTTCTTGGATCAGTCAGCTGGAAAATGGTAAGGTCAATCCCACGCTGGAATTAATAATCGCTTTAGCCGATACCTTTAAGCTGACGCTCTCACAGTTCTTTGCTCGCGCTGAACGGAAGTATTCAAAGCGGAAACTTGGCGCGCCCGCTTCTGGCAAACCCAAAAAGAACTAGCGTTTCGAGAGAACTCCCTGAACCTTCGTGGTGGAGGACGCAGTGTCGGGATCCTTCCACTCCCACTCGCTCGCTGCGCTCGTTCGTGGTCGGTCAGGATGACAGAGTATAGGCACGAACGTAAACTTTGGTATTACTTTGGAGAACGCAGAGCAAACCTTTGAGGCCGCCGCTGTTTTCAGGGGCGGCCCCAAGCAGTTGTCTCTATCGGTCGTCTCGGTCCCGGTCGTTATCTCTATCATCTCTATCTTTGTCATCATGGTGCTTGCAGCCAACCCCATCCGTGATGCTGGTGAGCACGCCGGCTGCCGCAGCGATGGTACGGCTGAAGCATGCGCCGGTTGAATCACGGCCAAAGTAGGTTTGTGTATTTGCCTGGTTCTGTATGGCGGTCACCGCGCCGGTAGCGTCGAACACCTGCGTGTCAGTCGGCGCAACGGAATTAGAGACCGTGCTGAAGAAACCCGGCCCGTCGTCGTCGCGGTCATGGCCGTCACGGTCACCCCCGCGGACGGTCCTGTTGCTGTTGTATGCCTGTTTGATGGTGGTCGTTTGAAATCCGGAGCCGTCAGGGCTCACGGAAAAGATAAAGTCCAGAGCAAAAGGCCAGTCAAATTTCTGGACCTCCGTTGCATGATCTCCATGGCTCTCCGTCTCCGTCACCGATGAGATGGTGGTGTTTTGCGCCAGCTTGAGCGAAAACAGCGAGTTGTTAATGATGTAGTCCTGGGAGTTGGAAAAGTGAATGTCCTGCTCGACCTCAGTTTCCACGCGGCCATGCGACGTATGTACAAACCCTTCAATGCTGAAATGGCGCGACGATTTGACCGTAACATTCCCGGTAACGTCCCCATTGGTATTGGTCAGGTTCTCCACGATAGTTGGCGTTGGCGCCGCAGTCAGGGTGTTGCGCGTGACCCCGCCGGTAACGTGAGTTGATCCGTGGTCCAGATACAGCAGCAGAGTTGCCGTGGTGGAAAAACCGCTTGTGGCGTTAAATACGTTGACGCTGACCTGGTGCGGAAGACCGTTGCTGAGCACGCCTGCAAACGGCGTAAGGTTCACCCGGTAAGGGACAAAGTTGAGCGTCTGTACGCCGGGGATCGGACGCCATAGCAACACGTCAATGCCGCCGGTGTAGATCCACGGGTAAACCGGCGCGACGCCAGCGGGTTGCCCATCGATAGCGACTTGCGCTTCGCGGAAACCCGTGGAGCCGCAGTCCTGTAGCTCGGCGGCTACATCGTCCGGAGCGCATATGTACCAAAACTCGTCACCTGACTGGCTCTGGGCAAAGACGTCAATAAACGCGCGCTCCACGTTGGCCGGCATGGTGAAAGTACCGGAGAGCAAGCTGCTGGTGGACGAAAGGAAAACCGTGCCGCCGATGGCGTCAGAGGACAGCGGCAAAACCACGTCCGCAGTTCGCGGTGCTTGCTGCCGATGCGCCAGTGGGTAGAACTGCAACTCCGCGGTGCCAAACAGGCTGCTGGTGAACGTGGAATTTACCACGTTGCCCAAATCAACTTTGCCGTTTTGCGTGGTCTTGAATAAAGGACTGTAGTCGGTCAGGTCGCGCTCAATGTGCCAGGACCGCGCCACCAGGCGTGACGGTTCCGATGTTGTGCCAAAGTAAACGTTGGTCCCGCCGATCCATATACTGGCGGTGCGGTCAAACTGGCGGCCTGCCTGAACGGAGAAATCCGCATTCAGAACTACCTTGGCCCAAGGGCCGGGACAGTCCGCCGGTGGCGTAAAGGAAAATGCGTGGAGCGAAAAATCCGCAAATACAAAATCGGTGAACAGCGGTACGACGCAAGGAGTGGTATCGGGCCGCGTGACCGGCGGATCAGCCGTGGCTGTGTTGGCCGATCCAATCTGTAATCCTGGCGGCGGGATAGGTTGCGCCAGGCTGGCGCAAGCGCTGGTTACGATCACGACAGCAAGAAGCGCTTTGGTGATTGGAAAAATTAATTTCGATGGGTTTAGTTTCGACGAGCGAGAGGGGGAGAACACGACTTTCATTGACGCCTCCAAAACTCGTCCAAAGTCTAAGTGGTGAAGAGCGTGGGGTCAAATGGAAGCGCCAGGTTCACCGGCGCCTCCGATGCGCTGCACCGCTCAGAGTTGAAATTCCGATTTAATAAACTGCTTCACACCCTCTCTTCCCATAAGGCGCAGCAAGAATTTGCCGCCTTCCCGCTCCAGCCGGAGATCGATATCGAAAAACGGGCAGCATACGCGTTCCATAATGGCCCATTCCGCCGCTGCCTGGAACGTGGACGCATCGGAAGGAAGCTCAAATTCAAATCCGTTCGTTAACTCGTTGTTGGTATTCATCATCGGCTGAAGAATTTTTGTTAACGCATCTTTTCTCTGTCTCTGCTCCGGGCTAAGGGCCAGCCGTTGGCATGCCAATGGGCTTTCCTGAAGCGCCTTCATGTCTACTCCTTTTTACGAACCGGTCCCAGGGTCACTCCATCCAGACCTTGGCCGTCTCCGCGCTCAGTTCGCGCAGCAGTCCGTTGATCTGGTCGATGACTTCATCCGGCTGGGTTGACTTTAGATTGAACTTGAGCACGCCGCCGGGAGAGAACTGCGCGCCTTTGCTCTGGGCCACGAATCGGGCTAGGCGTTCCGGCTCAATCTGCGCCTGCTCGGTGAACTTGATGGTGGCGGAGTCGCGCTTGCGATCGATCGCCAGAACGCCGGCGCGCTCACACAATAATTTCAGAGAAGACGCGGAGAGCAGGTAACGCACCTGCGGAGGCACGGGGCCGTAGCGGTCCACAAGTTCTTTGCGCACGTCATCCAGGGCGGACTCGCTCTCAACTCCAGCCGCGCGCTTGTACATGCGCAGACGCTGGTTCTCTTCCGTGATGTAGCCGGTGGGAATGCGCAGATCAATGCCCAGGTTCAACTGCGTGCTAACGTGCTCCGCCATGTCCTCACCCTTGAGTTCACGGATGGCGCGGTCCAGCATGCCGGTGTACATCTCAAAACCCACGGCATCAATGTTGCCGCTTTGCTCGCCGCCCAGCAAGTTGCCTGCGCCGCGCAGTTCCAGATCGAGCGCCGCAATCTTGAATCCCGCGCCCAGGTCAGAGAATTCTTTCAGCGCGGCCAGCCTGCGGCGTGCGACCGGCGTGAGTTCCTGTTCCGCCGGCACCAGTAGATACGCGTACGCCCTGCGGTTTGACCGGCCTACGCGTCCGCGCAACTGGTAAAGCTCAGACAGGCCGTGACGGTCCGCGCGATTGATGATGATGGTGTTGCACAGGGGAATGTCCAGGCCGTTCTCAATGATGGTGGTGGCGACGAGAATGTCCGCATCATGGCGGACAAAGGCGAACATCACTTTTTCCAGCTCGCCCTCGGACATCTGTCCGTGGCCTACGATCACGCGCGCGCGCGGCAACATCTCCTGTAGCTTGGCGGCGATTTCATAAATGGTCTCCACGCGGTTGTGAACAAAATACGCCTGGCCGCCGCGCTCCAGTTCGTGCTCCAGCGCGGACCGGACCAGCTTTTCGTCGTAGCCTGCGACTACGGTCTGTATGGCCATGCGGTCTTTGGGCGGTGTTTCGATCACGCTCATGTCGCGCATGCCCACCATGGACATATGCAGAGTGCGCGGGATGGGCGTGGCGGACATAGTCAGCACGTCCACTTCTTTCTTGAGCTGCTTGAGTCGCTCCTTGTGGCGGACACCGAAACGCTGCTCTTCATCGACGATCATCAATCCCAGGTCCTGAAATTTGATGTCCTTGGAAAGGATTCGATGCGTGCCAATCACGATGTCCACTTTCCCCTGTTCGATCCGCTCGACTGTTTCCTTCTGCTGTTTGGCGTTGCGGAAGCGGCTCATCATTTCAATGGTGATCGGGAAGGCGGCGAAGCGGCGCTTGAAATTTTCTGTGTGCTGGAAAACCAGCACGGTCGTGGGCGCAAGCACAGCTACTTGTTTGTTGTCCTGCACGGCCTTGAAGGCGGCGCGCATGGCCACTTCCGTCTTGCCGTAGCCTACGTCGCCGCAGAGCAGGCGGTCCATGGGCAGCACGGATTCCATGTCACGCTTGATGTCAGCGGTGGCGGTGAGCTGGTCATCGGTCTCGTTGAACTCAAAGGAATCTTCAAATTCTTTTTGCCATTGCGTGTCTGGCGGAAAGGCATGGCCCTGAGCGGCTTTGCGCGCAGCGTACAGCTTAAGCAAGTCGTCAGCCATGTCTTTCATGGCCTTTTTGACGCGAGCTTTGGTCTTGGCCCAGGCCGCCCCGCCTAACCGGCTGAGCGCAGGTTTGACGCCTTCCCCTGAACGATATTTCTGAATCAAGTCCAGGCGCGTGAGCGGGACGTAGAGTTTTGCCGCCTCGGCAAATTCGAGCACCATGTACTCCCCGGTGATTTCGCCCTGCTCGATTTCCCTTAGCCCCTGATACATGCCGATGCCGTGCTCCACGTGCACCACGTAGTCGCCCATGGCGAGATCGCGGAAGTCGGACATGAAGGCCGAGGTCTTGGACCTGCGTCGCAGCGGCTGTGGGGGCGCGATCTCAGAATCGTCGAACAAATCTCGTGCGCCGAAGATGACCAAGTGGGAATCCGGCAGCACCACGCCTTCGGGCAGCGGCGCGCGAACAAACGTTGTAGTGGTTAGGTCGCCGGAAAAGTAGGCGGTTTCATCCAGATACGTTTCACTGCCGGGAACTGGCGTGCGCGTGCCCAAACGAAACGGAACCTGATACTCGGTGAAGATGTCAGCCAGGCGTTCCATCTCTCCGGTATTGGACGCGGCAAAGATCACGCGCTGGCCGCTCGCTGTGAGCTTCTTGACTTCTTCCAGCATGGCCGGCACCGAGCCGTGAAAACGCCCGGTGGGATGAGAAGACAGTTCGATCAAATTGCTGTCAGGCACTTGCGGATCAACCAGGCCGAGTTTATTTTCCGCCTGGGCAATCCGCAGCAGACCTAAATGTTCCAGACTGCCGCCGGGCTGCCGGGAGATCAGTTCGTCCCATTGCTCGGGTGAAAGATAAATGTCTTCCGGTGTGGCCAGCTTGCCCACAAGGCTCTGCTCATGGCGCTGCACCACACGGTCCCACCAGCGCTCTTGTTCGGCCTTGATTGCGGAAGGTTCGTCAACAAAGACCATGGCCTTGGGCATCAGGTCAAACAGCGTGTTGGGGGCACTGGCATTGGCGTAAAACTCCCAGCCGGGAAAGACAGCCACACCGGTTTCAGCCAGGGCGTTGCGGACAGCTTCGGCTTCGCCTTGCACGCGCATGCCGGAGAGACGCGCATGAATTTCCGTGAGCAGTTCTTCGCGGACCGGAGTTTCCGTCAGCGGCAGAAGCACCATTTCATCCACCGGCGCGGCAGAGCGCTGCGTGCCGGGATCAAACTTGCGTATGGATTCAACTTCATCGCCGAACAGTTCGATGCGTAACGGACGGTCGGCCTCGGGCGGATAGGCGTCAAACAAGCTGCCACGGACAGCGTACTGTCCAGGCATCTCGACCACATCCACCGCGGAGTAACCAACGGTGTTCAAGTGTTCCACCAGTTCGTTGAGATCGAGCATGTCAGCACGGCGGACGATGCGAGCCAGCCCGGCGTAATGTTCCGCGGTGCGCAGGCGCATTGCTGTGGCGTCGAGCGGGACGATCACAATCGAAGCTGCGCCGGTTGAGATCTTCCACAGCGTGGTGGCGCGCTCCTCCTGGATGTCCGGATGAGGCGACATGTTCTCAAACGGCAACACATCATACGCAGGCAGCTTGACCACCGCGTGCGGGCTGCAAGCGGCAGTCAGCTCACAAAATGACTGAATCACGGGGAAGATTGCTTCCGCTGCGCGATTGTCCGGGACAATCAGAATGAGCGGCACGCCCGCTGCGCGTTGCAGATACGGTAGGAGAAGTGATTTTGCGGTTGCAACCAGGCCGGACAGACGGATACGCCCCGCAGGTGGAGATGACTCCCCCCTACGCGATTTCAGATATGAGGCCGCCTGCTGGAACCCCGGGCTCTTTTCCACGTCCGCCAGGACTTCGCGGACGAACGGCAAGATCACCTTCCTATTTTACCTGTAAGGGCCGCCTCAACACGAATCAGTAATTGCTCTTCAAGAATTCATTGAGGCGCTGTAGCCGGAAAGTAGCATCACCAATCTCAATGCCCAATAGCAACTGCACACTCGTGAGCTGGTTGCGGAAATCAAAAGCTGCCGTGGTATCGGAGTCGCCTACAAGCTGCAAGTTGCTTTCCACTTGCTGGCTTTCGTTGCGTAAAGATTTCAGCCGGCTTTCCTGGGCCGAGATGGTGGCGGCCACTTGCTGCCGGAGAATTTCCGCGTTACGCGCGGCGTCCCCTTCCTGGGCGCTCTTCCAGTTGACGTACGCATCCGCCGCCTGATCAAGATGCTTATTGATGGCGTGGCTGGCAAGATTGTAACTGACGGTAACCTCGCCGTAAGCGCCGGTCCCGGCAACGGGATTGATCTGCTGGTGAGCACCGACGGAGAGTGCCACGTCCCAATTGTTTTGGCGATTCAATTTGCTCAGCGCTTTTTGCTCGTTCATCTCACCGCTTTGTTTTTCAGCGACAAGGTCTTTCAGCGGTCTGGCACTCAAGTCCGGTGCGTACAGGGCGGCAATCTTTGATTGCGTGTCACCCCGGTCAGCATTCAGCTTGATCTTGGTGGTTTCAAGGGCAAAGAGCATGGGCCTGGTAATGTTCTGGGCATCCACCATTTTCGTGGTTTGAGCGATCACCGCGTCCAGCTTCCCAGACGCCTGCTGGATCAGTTCCAGCCGATGTTGCAACGCCTGCTTCTCCAGGCTGGGCAACGCGAATTGGATTTCCTGCTGCGCTGCTGTGGCAGCCTTGTAGAGTTCACAGTTTTTGTGCGCCGCGTCCATCGTGAGCCCAGCCTTCCTGATGTTTGCCAGGCTGCTGGAAATTCCCCACACGGATTGCATAGGCAAGCCTGTGTTCGGCTGAGTCACGCCCGCCACGGCGCTGGGCGTCCGCAGAAGGTCTCGCGTCGCGGCGGCTTGCTCGGTGACATATTGGCAGTAAGCCTGCTGGTCTTTGGTGGTGGCTGTGGCGATAGCGGCTGCGGCCAGATTAGCCGTGGGCAAAGTAGTTGTGGTGTTCGAGGGATTTCCGGCCTGTGCTACGGCCGCTGCCGCCGAGAGCAAGAGCGTGGAGGTTGTCAGCCAAGCTGCAATCGTGAACTTCTGTGTGCTCCGACGCATAACTCACTCCCTAGAACAACAGCGGTTTGTGGTTCAGAAATATAGTTTTAGATCTGGCTGATTCTGGACGGTCCAACTGCAACTGGATCATGAAGCCGCGAATATCGCTCCGGTAGATAGGATGGATGGCGTGCTCTTCTTCCGTAAATACCTGCTTCACGGTGCCTACTTTGCGGCACGCCACCATGTTGAGGTAGCAATCGTAAACCGGCGATCCCGCGGCAACATTGCTCTGGTTGTCATAGGGCACAAAAGCAAAGTGAAGCGGGCCTCCGCCGGATACGATGAGGTTGTACGGCGTTTGCTTGGCGGTAGCGATTGCCTTTTTCAGCCTGTCGATCTGCTGCGCCTCTTCCCGCACCTGCTTTTCCGCAACATTGATGGCAATATCAAGCTGCGCAATTTCCGACCTAAGCTCGGCCTGCTTGTCGAGCACGTCCAGTGACTTGGTATGCGTGGTGGTCTTCTCCAGAATGGCGTCTGTGAGCATGACTTCATTGATCTTGCTGTCAGTGTAAGAGTTTTCGGCTTGGTTCAGCGCCGCACGCTGGGCGGCTGCATCGCCTTTGGTAATGAGCCCGGCGGCCAGGTCTTTGTCGATGGTTACCTCAACCTGCTTTGCCTGGAGCATTACAGTTTGCGTCTTGGCGTTGTCGCTTTGCTTCTGCTGGTCGAGCGTGATCAATTGCGGCCCGGTGGCCCGGTTGTGCTGTTTTTCACGCACAATCGCAGCTTGCAGCTCCGGCGCCAGGGCCAGCAACGCCGCGCGGTGCCCGCCCATCTCAAAGATGCTTGCGTCCAGCCGTTTCTTATCAACCACCAGGTTCTCCAGCGACTGCCTGCTGGTTACCATCTTCTCGGTGAAGCTCAAGCTCTTTTCGTCGGCCGGAGAAAGGATCACCGGCGCCGCCCACGATGTGTTCACGGCATAAAAGCCCATCATGAAGGCGTAAGCCAGCACCCCGAAGAGGACACCATAGAGCGCCAGGATGGCAAACAGGCGATAGAGCGTAAGCACGGACTTGTACAGCATGCCCTGAAGCGTGAAATTCTTCTTCACTTCAGCCGGCAATTTCTTGACCATCAACGTAGTCATGCGGAACCTCCTGTTCTTTGCTGCGGGTGCCCCAGTCCCTGGAATCCATGGTGCACAGAGCGAGAGGGGTGATGAGTAAATTGCTGACCAAGGACCACGCCACATACGCGCCGAAGACCAGCGGATTGGTCACCGTTTCTTTGGAGCTGTACTTTCTGATCGCCCAGCTCAAAGCCGCCGCAATACCCAGACTGGCCACCAAAGGCGCTGGACCTGCCCATGCCATTGGGTTGCTGGAAAGCGTGGTGAGGACCACCAGGAGCGCGACCACCGCGCCCAGCGGCGTCAGCACCAGGGTCAACACGGTGTTGGGGTGGAGCTTCCATACGTGCTGCGGCAAGGTCTTCAACGTGAAAAAAAGATCGCGGATGATACTGCGTCGCCAGCGCAGTTGCTGCTTGAACAACTCACTTAACGTGGTTGGAACGGTGGTCCAGCAGATTGCATCATTGTTGATGTATGTGCCGTAACCGTGCAGGAGGGTTTGGTGCGTCATGAAGCGGTCTTCGCCCTGGTTGACCGGAACGCCAAACCAATGGCGGTCGCGAATTTTTGGTTCCAACTGGAGCAGCAGTTCCCGCCGGATGGCAAACAGGCATCCGCTGATGCAGCCAACGCTGCGGGTCCAGTTCTCCGGGATTTTGTAGAGTTGGAATGCGGCGTAGTAGAGAAACGTCTGGATTACGGTGATAGTTCCGGCGTTGGGGTTCCTGACTCCAACCCGGCCTCCTACCGATCCCATGTTTGGTTCAGAGAAGCACGCCGCCAGTTCACGGATGGCGTCGGGATGAAAGATGCAGTCAGAGTCGATGGAGATGATGATCTCAGACGCGGACTGTTGCAACGCATTGCACACGGTGCGGGCCTTGCCGCTGTTCACGGAGTTGCGTCCGACACGGACGCGTATGTTCGTAAAATCCCGCTGGGCCTTGAGCATCCACTGGTAGCTGTCGTCCACGGAGCAGTCGTCCTGGGCAATTACCTCAAACTTCTCATTGCTGTAGTTACTCTGGCTGATGCTCTTGATGCTTTCGTAAACCGCTTGCCCCTCGTTGTAACACGGCATCAGGACGCTTACCGTGGGCTGGTACGTGTAATCTTTTTTGACCTTCGCGCCAGAGACGGAAAATTTCAGGATCAGCGCAAGCGTGTACTTAATTACCGAGATCAGCAAACACAGAAACAGGATGAGCCAAACCAACACAGGTGCCATTGCGGGCCTCTTTTGCTTTCCTCTTCAAGTCCATGACGGACTGCCTCATTTGACCCAATCCTGAGCGTATCGTTGGTTTTGATTGTTTAAGATTTGTGAGCGATGGTGAATTTCAGGTTACAACCCGCTAACATGCAGGCGCGCCGGACGGCGCACTGCCAGCACGCGCTTAGTTTTGCTTGGGAACCGGGACCGCCTCAATGATTGACACTTCCCGCGCTGATCCAGTTTCTGTCGATACCGGCACGATGCGCCGCAATTCAAACCCAGCACTTCGCAGAAGCTTGGTCCATTCCGCTGCGCTGCGTTCTTTGCCGCCCGTAACCGCCATCATGTTCAGGTCGCTCATAAGATGGGCCTCAAGTTTGGGATCGGCGTGGGCGATGACGTCCGGCAAGACGAACTCAATGACCAGAAGGCAACCGCCGGAAGGGACCACGGCGCGGCAGTTGTTGAGCATGTTGATCGCGGCATTGTCTTCGCGGCCATGGAGCACATGTTTGATGAGATAGACATCGGCTCCGGCAGGAACGCTTTCAGTCAGATCGGCGGCGATAAGCTTGCACCTGTCCGCAAGCCCTTCGGCGTGGAAGCGCGGAGTTGCCGCATCAATGGAAGGTTGGAGGTCCACCAGCATGCCGCTCAGATGCGGATAGCTCTTCAAAACTGCGCTGATTAGAGCGCCGCCTCCGCCGCCCAGGTCCGCTACCACGCGTCGTCCGGCAAAATCCCAGCTTTTGACGATAGGCATGTAGTCCTCTGCCGGGGCCGTACCCATTACAGCGCGAAATATTGCTGAAGCATCCGGGTCTCTGGACCAGAGCGATGCAATGCCGCGGCCCTCCATGACACGCGCGGCTGTGGTTCCCGTACGGACGCAATCGGTCAGGTAAGACCAACTGTCCGCGAGCAGATCAGACCAGAACACCACGGCCGGCCATGCGGAATTAGCAGCATCTTTGCGAAGAGGTTCGCCAAAAGGGGTTAAGGCAAAAACACCCGGCGCGGTTTCAACGGTCACGCCGATGATGGCCAAAGCCCGCAGCAGCCGGTACAGCGAGCCGGCATCGGCTTTGCAAGCGATGGCAAGTTCTTCCACCGTGCGCGCACCGTTGGCCAGAGCATCGGCAACTTCCAGCCGCGCCGCGGCGCATAAAACGCGGCTGCGTGAGTATGCCATCGCCATTTCTACCAGGCCGGTTGAGACTGTTACATTGCCGATTCCCCCATGGGTTGGAGTCATATCCTAAACTCCTATTTGAGTTTCTGTGAATTAACCCGCTATGACGTGCTGTGCGCAAGAATGTCCGCTGGGCTTCACAGACGAGTGCTAGGACTCGTCATGAATTCTACCAATTCGGTATAATCCGTATACACCTACAGGGCAATGGTTGGATCATGGCATCTTATCCCGACATACTCGTAACTTCTTCCGATTCGCCGCAGATTCTGATGGCTGTTGAAGCCCGCTTAGATCATAAGGCTCTGGAAAATGCCATGCACCAACTTCGACATTACATGGTCAAAATGAATTGTCCTGTCGGACTGCTCGTTTTACCGGACGAGTTATATATTTACCGCAACAGATATACAGGAACGGATGAGCGAGCAATTGAACAGGTTGGCCAATATCATGTAGGTGAAGCTTTTAGGAGGTTTGCTCGAGTATCGACAGAACACAGTTCGCAGACCAAAGGCCGCCAATTCGAAAGCTACATCCAGCATTGGCTCGAGCATCTCCCAAAAAGTGATGAAATGGAGCGGCTGCCAGCCAATTTGAAAGACGCTCTGGAAACCCACGTAGTGCCTGCTCTTGAAAGCGGAGTCGTGCGCGCTGCTGGCCCACGCGAGCAGCGGAGCAGTTTCTGAGTGTTGCACGTTTTCGTTGAAACTAACTGGGTGGTTGACTGCACTGCACCAGCACACAATAAAATGCTAGCCGCCGTGGATCTTCTACGCAGGGCAAAGGAAGGCGAGCTTCAACTGCACCTGCCAGCTATTTGCCTCGCAGAAGCTAGGCATCCTCTTTCCACAAAGTTTCAGCCCCGTCCGGCTGCGGATCGTGTCCGTCAATTCGTAACATGGGCTGTCTCGATGCAACAGCTTGCTCCAGAGCAAGCTGAGACCGTACGCCGCTTTGCTTCGAACTACCCGAGCTTAAGCCATATGACCAAGCTGTGCTCGCTGCTGTGCTCATTCGAGCAGATGAGCTGCTTAAAGCCGGTGAACGAGAACTCGTTTTCTGCGAACTCGACACCGATCTCCAACCTTGGGACAAGAATGGTGATTCCAAGCCGAAAACTTACCGAATTATACGATCGAGCCAACGTTTGGGTTTATGGCGACTTCTTGATGCAAAAGCCAGAAATGCAGCCCATTTGGCACTATCGGAGCTAGGGTTTGGCTACAGCCTGCGGCGCTGCCGGCGGGCCCCCGCGGAAGGCTTTCATCTTATGGACGATCTCATCCGCAATCAGGCCATAGACCGTTCCCGCCAAAGAATCCACCTTGCCGGCCATAACAATCGTCTCGGTGCGGCGGTCGGTGACGGTGTAGATGAAGTGGTTACTAAAAGGAACCCGATGCACCCGGACCAAGAGATCGGCCAGCCGCTGGTTATTCGTGATTTGCAGTTCCCACGTCTTGAACTCCTCTCTTCCCAGTAAAGAGCTCACCAGTTGTTCGCGCTTCATATAGACAGTATCGGAATCGACGTACAAGCTTCTGGCCTTGGAAACCAATTCTCTGTTGGTGGGAAGTGAAGGTTGGTCCTGGGCCAGACCGGCAACGGCGGCAGCGCTCATCAAGAAAAAAAGAATTATTTTTTTGAACATGAAACTCCTCCTTAACAACACGCCGATTGTGGCATGAAGACGGTGGCGGGCGAGAGCGACAAAGCGCGACATTCCGCCCCTTTGTACGTCCTGGCCGGTTTTTCTCCGCGTTCCCGTGTTTCCGCGTCGGATGTTTTATAGTGGAGGGCATGAATCGATCGGAAAATTCCAAGCTGCTTCACGCACGCGCCTCCCGCGTGATCCCCGGAGGCGTGAATTCGCCGGTGCGGGCCTTTAAGTCCGTGGGTGGTGAGCCGCTGTACCTTGTTCGTGGGAAAGGCTCGCGCGTGTGGGACGCCGATGGCAATGAGTATATCGACTACGTTGGTTCGTGGGGCCCGCTCATTCTGGGGCATGCTTTTCCCACCGTGGTCAGGGCGGTGGAAGAGATCAACCGTGACGGCGCCAGCTTTGGCGCATGTACTCCCATCGAAGCCGAATTGGCGGAAGCCGTGATTGATGCATTCCCATCGATCGAAAAGATACGCTTTGTCAGCTCCGGCACGGAAGCAACCATGTCTGCGATTCGGCTGGCCCGGGCCTATACCAACCGCAAGTACATCATCAAGTTTGAAGGCTGCTACCACGGCCATGCTGACTCACTGCTGGTGAAGGCAGGATCAGGCGTGGCTACGCTGGGAATTCCTGGCTCCGCCGGTGTGCTGGAAGAGCAGGCGCAATTTACTCTGGCGCTGCCTTTCAACCACCAGCAAGCTGTGGAAGAAGCTTTTGCAACGTTCGATGGTCAAATTGCCTGCGTAATTGTGGAGCCGGTCGTGGGCAACATGGGTTGCGTGCCGCCACGCAAAGGGTATCTCGAGTTCCTGCGCAGCATCACGTCCAAGGACGGCGCGGTGCTGATCTTTGACGAAGTCATGACCGGCTTCCGCGTGGCCTTTGGCGGCGTCCAGGAGTTGCACAAAATCACACCGGACCTGACCACGCTGGGCAAAATCATCGGCGGCGGCTTGCCTGTAGGCGCTTATGGCGGACGCGCTGAGATCATGGACATGGTCGCGCCGCTGGGCCCGGTCTATCAGGCGGGCACGCTCTCCGGCAACCCGCTGGCCATGGCGGCCGGTCTGGCGACTGTGCGCGAGCTCAAAAATCGTCCAGACATTTACCAGCAGCTTGAGCGCCGCACATCGGCGCTGGTGGGTGAAGTGCTGGTGGCGGCAAAAAGAAAGGGCGTTCCGCTTACCGCGAACCGTGTGGGCTCAATGTTTACCTGGTTTTTCCAGCCCGACAAGGTCCACGATTGGGACACCGCCGCTAAATCCGATACTAAAGCCTTCGCCAAATTTCATTCAGCGATGTTAGAGAGAGGCGTTTATCTGCCTCCATCACAATATGAAGCCATGTTTATGAGCGCCGCGCATACAGACGGCGATCTCCAAGAAACCATTGAGATGGCCTCACAGGCATTGGGTTCCTGAATTTTTTCTACGCTCCCGAACTTGCCGGGTTTGCAGGGGAGGGTACCCTATCGCAACGAGGCGCAGATAAATCTCCTGATGCCTTCTTAGCCCTTGAGATGATCGGTGCTGTAGGGGTCTCTCGCTATCGCTCGAGATTTCAGAAAAAGGCTTACTTTCTGGACATATTCGTCAAACGGGCCCATCGTGAACTGGACCAGCCACTGGGCGATTTGCCCGATGGGATGAAGTAACTCTTTACTTGAATCCCACGTAAATGTAAGGAGCCCTACCGGGATGTAATGCACCAGCCCCAACGGGGGCGAAAGGTTCTTGCTGAGAACTAGCGCAAAACAGAAATTTGTTTCTGCCATCAAAAAGTTGGTTTTGCCTTTAGAGTTTCGTCGCTATAGGGACCCACGCGCTACGCTCGGGGTTTCAGATCAAACAGCGCATTCATCTCCGCATAAGGCACAGCTCCCTGGATAAGCGAGTTGTACGTCCCAGCGGTTTTCGCTTCTTCGGCAATCCGGCGCAGCAGTCCCATCGCCGCACGATGCGGTCCGGAACCGAAGCTCACGCGCTTGACTCCCAGCTTGGCTAATTCGGGAATGGAAGGAGTGCCTGGCACGGCCAGAATGTTGACCGGAGCATTGAGTTGCTCCACCACGGTGCGTATCTGATTGGGATCGCGCAGGCCGGGAACAAAAATGCAGTCAGCCCCCGCTTGCAAATATGCCTGGCCGCGTTCCAGCGTGTTGCGCATGGCCTCTTCTGGTGTGGGGCCTTTCTGCCAGTAAGCGTCCACGCGGGCGTTGATGACCAGATGGATCTTGGCCTTCTCGCTGACCTTGCGTACTAACTGGATGCGGGCCACTTGCTCCGCCGAAGGATAGAGCGGACCAAAATGTTCGTGCCCTGGAATGGCGTCTTCCAGGTTGATGCCGACCGCGCCAACTTCGATGATTTGCTCCACCGATGTTTCCAGTTGCTGCAAGTCAGAAGAAAAGCCGGCTTCAATATCAGCGGTCACTGGCACACGGACGACTCCAGCGATCCGGCTGATGGCCTCCAGCATCTCCGGCCAGGGGACATGCTGGCCGTCGGCGTAACCCAGTGCGTTGGCTACCGCGGCGCTGCTGGTGCCGATCGCGGGCAGGCCGGCTTGTTCAATAATCGCCGCGCTGGCAGCGTCCCAGGCGTTGATCAAAACCAGAGGACTGCCGGCGTGGTGAAGTTCCAGAATACGCGTTGTTTTTTGCGTTTGCATCCATCATCGCGTTGCAAAAATTTTGGTTCTGAGTTGAGGTAGGCGGGGCTGGCCGTCGAAAACAAATCAGCCGGTCCGTGAACGGTCGCGCGACCTGACAACGTACTCAACGGCACGGAGAAGATCTTCCGCGCTCGCGGTGGTTTGAATCAGCACATCCGCATGTTCCGTGTTCCCGACGCTGCTGAAATAAAAGATGATGATCTGTGTGCCGGGATTCGTCTGCTTGATGGCAACAGCCATCTCGTTGCGCTCGCCTTCCGGCACCGTGTAGCCCAGAACGGCAACGTCAAAAGCCTGTTCTGTCGCGGCCTGCAACGCATCCGCATACGTCATCGCCAGCGTGACATCATAGCCCGCAGCGCGTAATACCTTCTCGCTGCCCTCAACCAACTCGCGTACATAACTTACCAGCAGTATTTTGGCCATAGTCCCCCCGGGGCATCGCCTTGCGAACGAACAAGGCGATCTATACCAACTGCAAATCAAGCAAATTCAAGGGGGGATGCAACCCAACACTGGCCCGCCCCAGCGCCCAAGTCAGCGGAATCCAAATCTTCAACAAAGGCAATCAAGATAGCGGCCACGAAGCGGCTATAATGATATCCAGTTAAAGAAAAAGGACCGCGTTGTCCTGGGTAAGCTGCATCGCTGGGTTTCATATTACTACAGTTTTAGAGACTCGATCTCCTGTCTTGCATACTCGAACCGCGCGTCACTATACTTTTCCGTTTGCCTTAAATCCTGTGGAGTATCCATGAAAACCGTATCGCTTGAACAGGAGCTGAACCCCTGGGAAGCTCAGGCAGCTCGCTTTGACTTTGCCGCTCAGAAATTAAACCTGGATGAAGGGCTGTGGAAGATCCTGCGTTATCCTCAGCGTGAAATCATCGTCCACATCCCCGTTGCTATGGATAATGGAACGCTGGAAGTGTTTACCGGCTTCCGCGTGCAGCATTCCATCGCGCGCGGCCCAGCCAAAGGCGGTGTCCGCTATTCGCCTGATGTCACCCTGGATGAAGTCCGCGCCCTGGCCAGTTGGATGACCTGGAAATGCGCCGTGGTCAACATTCCTTTTGGCGGAGCCAAGGGCGGAATCATTGTCGATCCCAAGAAGCTCACTCTTTCCGAATTGGAAAAATTGACCCGCCGGTATACCGCCGAACTCATCGAATTCCTGGGTCCGGAAAAAGACGTTCCCGCTCCCGATATGGGAACCAACGAGCAAACAATGGCCTGGATGATGGACACATATTCGATGCACATGCGGCAAACCGTCACTGCCGTCGTGACAGGCAAGCCAATCAATATTGGCGGATCTCGCGGTCGCAGAGAAGCAACTGGCCGCGGCGTGATGATTGTTTGCGAGGAAGCGCTCAAAAAATTCGGCATGAACCGCGAGTCCACGCGAGTGATCGTTCAAGGCTTTGGCAATGTAGGCTCCAACGCCGCCAAACTCATGGCGGACGCCGGTTACAAGATCATCGGCATTGCCGAATATGACGGTGGACTCTACAATAAAAACGGCATCAACGTTGATGATCTTCTGGAATATCGTGATCGCAATAAAACCGTGGTAGGTTTCCCTGGAGCCGAACCGGCTGACTCAAAAGAATTGCTCGTCACCGACTGCGAAATCTTGATTCCCGCGGCCACAGAGAACGTGATCACCAGCCAGAACGCAGCGGGCATCAAAGCCCGGATCATCTGTGAAGGCGCCAACGGCCCCACCACGGCGACTGCCGATGAAATTCTGGCGGACAAGAAAGTATTTGTTATTCCAGACATCCTGGCCAACGCCGGCGGCGTCACGGCTTCCTATTTCGAATGGGTGCAGGACCGTCAAGGCTACTTCTGGAAGGAGTCGTCCGTGAATGAGCAGCTGGAATTCATTCTGCGTGAGGCCTTCGAAGATGTGGTGCATTTTGCGGAAACTCACAGCGTGAATAACCGCATTGCGGCTTACATGCTGGCCATCAGCCGGGTGGCCCATACCATCAAGCTGCGCGGCATTTACGCGTAAGCATTTCTAAACGGGCAAAAGGGCAGCCCGCTGCCCTTTTGCCGTACTACCAAAAATACTTCAGCTGTTGCCCAACACTTGGTTCTTGTCTTCCTGACGGAACTGGTTGGTGCGTTCGGTTCCGTGGGATGAGAACCAGTTTCTCCACGCAGACACATCATTCCCCAGCGGTTCATTCGCAATCTCGCGCAACGCCTGGAAAGCCCAGTTGCGCGCGGTGTCATTCAGGGACGGATCAGCGGCAAGTTCAATCAGACCGGGCACGGCTTTCATGCGCTGCTCGCGCGTTAGCATGCCGGACTTCGCCAGGCTACAGCCTCCGCGCTCGCGCACATCCATTGCAGGGTCGCTGCGCAGCACTTCAATAAATTCCGGAATGGTATCGTCAGTGCCCAGGTGCGCTAAGCCTTCCACGGCCCAGAAGCGGGTTTGCTCGGCTGGATCATGCATCCACTCTTTCAGCAGATCATGTATGCGCTCGGTTTCAACGCCGCGATTCGCCAACATGCCTAGCACCCATGCGTCAAAGGGCCGGCTCTCCGGAGTTTTCTTGCCGCTCTCGATAATACGGTCCGCCGATTCGCTGGTCTTTTCTATTCCGTAGGCCACCAGGTCTACTTCGATCATCGCCGCGCGGACCCGCAAGTCATTGGAATAGAGCGCTGTCTGTTCCAGGGTCTCCAGAGTTTTGGTTTTGCTGAGATGTCCATTCCAACTCGACAGTTTGTCCATGATCATGCTGGTTGCGCCTTCATCATGGTTGATCGCTGCCTGAAGAAGGTGTTCCGCCTGTTTCTGCGGCGGAAGCCCCTCAATATATTCCCGTTCATGCTCAGACAGCTTGGCGTGCGTGGCAGCCACGGGAGTGCCTTGGGCGGGAAGGTTGTGGCCGGTAATGATGTCCAGCACGGTTTGCATCGCGCCGGAGCGAGAGGCAAACAGCAGCAAGGCGACCAGCGAGAGCCCCAGCAGAATGCCGCGGAAGGCCTTAAATCTTTGCATGAGTGCAATTTAGGCCGGAACTGGAGGGAGAGTAAAGTTACCTCCGTCATTGCGCGCTGGTGCACCCGAGGGTCAGTAAAAAACAGTATGCCGCCACAACAGCTATAATTTCGCTTTATCTGGCCCAAAAACCGCTGATTTTGTGCGAAGAGCAAATGAGCGTTAAGGCGCAGGAGTTTGTGAAACACTATTTCAGAGCAATCGCGATTCCCACGCTTTGTATATTGCTGGCTGTTGTCTGTCCGGCCCAGCTGGTGGGTAAAAGCCATTCAGGCCGGGAGGGGAGATTGAAGAAATTCCTTCAGAATTATGAGGGAAATCCCAGCGCCACCGAGGAAAGAACCACACGATATGCCGCTGCTTTCGTTGATCTCAACGATGACGGAACACAGGAGGCGATTGTCTACCTCATCAGCCCCGAGTGGTGCGGTAGCGGCGGTTGTTCCTCTCTCGTTCTGGAACCTAAAGGCTCATCGTTCAAAGTCATTACGCGAACCACGATTACGCGATTGCCGATTCGCGTCTTGTCCGAAAAAACAAATGGTTGGCACGATTTGGCGGTCTGGGTAGGGGGAGGCGGCATTCGACCAGGATATGAGGCAAGACTTAGATTCAACGGCAAGAAGTATCCAAGCAATCCTTCCGGGCCGCCAGCGCAAAGACTGCAAAAGAAAGCAGAGGGGAAAATAGTCATCCCGGACAACGCAAAAGGAACGCCCCTTTATGGTGATTGAGGCACGGCTTGCAAACTCGACCGCCAGTCGGTCGAGTGCAAAAAACAAGGCCGCGTGCGCGGCCTTGTTGGTAAGACGTTTGAACCTTAGCGACGGCCCTTCTTTTTCTTGCCACCGCCTTTTTTAGCAGCCTTCTTTTTCGCCGGTTTGGCGGCCTTTTTCTTGCCACCGCTTTTTTTCTTGCCGGCACTCTTCTTTGCTGCTGGTTTTTTCTTGGCAGCAGGCTTTTTCTTTGCCGCTGGTTTTTTCTTGGGGCTCGGCTTTTTCTTCTTCGCTCCGCCACCACCACCGCTGCTACGGCTTGGTGCGGGTTGACTTGGAGCCGGAGCACCGCCGCCGGTCATCTCGCTTCCGCCGCCAGTTTCCGCGCCAATCGATTCTTCTTCCTCTTCCTCGTAGTCTTCTTCTGTTGAGTTGCCACCGTAGCCACCGATGTCGCCGTAGTCATCGTCCATGTCGTCCTCGCGTTTTTCGTCGAGGGTCTCGTCGTCAAAGCTCATATTTCCTCCAGAAATTAGGACCGCGACCGCATCACTACTGCAAAAGCAAGATAGGCAGCGGATTATAACAATTCACAGGAATCGAATGTCAACTTTTCGCGCAACCAAGTGTGCAACGCGGCGTGAGAATAATCAAGTTCCTTGGCGGTACACTCAGAGTTTTTTTGCGACCGGAGCAGCAGCCTTTGGTGACTTGGCCTGCGTGCCACCTTTAGCGCCCTTTTTGCTCTTCCTTACTGGCGCGGGATCGCCTTCTCCAGGAGCCAGCGGCTTGTAGATGGTAAGGATTCGACCATGACGTAAGTCGTTTCCTTTCAACTTGTTCCAGCGACGCAAACGGTCCGGGGCCACACCAAAGTCTTCCGCTACAGTCAACACTGTATCGCCAGTGTGGGTCTTGTAGCGGGAAGGGTATTTGGAGTAAATAATCTTTCCCGAATCAGCACCGGGGCCGCTGACCGGGATCACCAAACGTGCGTCATTTGCAAGCTCGGTATTTTGCAGACCATTGGCCTGTGAAATAGCACGCTCGGTGATGTGATATTTCCGCGCGACGCTGCCCAAGGTGTCTCCCGCCTGGACCGTGTAATATCGCCAGACAGCCCGCTTTTCTTTGGGAATGGCCGCGATTGCGGCCTCATATTTCGGCTTTGTTCCTTCAGGAAGGTGAAGGTCGAACTTCTGGTCTTTGGGCGTGGTGCGCCGCAGCAAGCTGGGATTCAGCTCGATTAGCTGATCTAACCCAACTTCCACGCACTCAGCCACCAGCCGCAAATCGATTGGATAATCAACGCCCACCACGTCATATTTCAGCGGTTCATCGGGCTGCACCGCATTGATCCCGTACTGGGCCGGGTTCTTGGAAATGATGGTCATGGCCAGGATGATGGGTACGTAGTTCTTGGTCTCCTTGGGCAATACATCGCGTTTGTACAGCTCCCAGAAATCGGCATAACCGGTGCGCTTCACCGCCTGCTGCACGTTGCCCGGCCCGGAGTTATAGGCCGCCATGGCCAGATACCAGTCACCAAACTGGTTGTAGAGGTCTTTTAAATGCTTGGCCGCTGCGCGGGTAGCTTTTTCCGGGTCCTGGCGGTCGTCCACCCAGGCGCTCCGGCGCAATCCATAGCCAACGCCCCGGCTGGCCATGAACTGCCACATCCCACGGGCGCGGGCGCGGGAAAGCGCCAGCGGCTTAAACCCGGACTCAGCCTGCGCCAGGTAGATCAGGTCCTGGGGAATGCCTTCTTCCTTGAAAGTCCGGAGAATCATCTCCCGATATTTGCCGGAACGCGCCAACGCTCCCTCGAAGGTGTTGCGCCCGCGAGTGGAAAAATAATTGATATAGCCGGCCACGTAATCGTTAATCATCAGCGGCAGATCGGACTGTATGGTCTTGAGTTCGGCTTCCGCCGTGGCTTTCATGTTGGGATCCACCGGAAACGTGACCTGGTTGGCTTCATCAATGGGCGCGGGCTCCGGTTGCTGCTCGGTAAAACCATCGCCTTCTTTAAAGGCGACCATTTCCAGCTTGTTGATTTCCTCGGTGATCTTGTCGAACTCCTGTTCCAGCCGGTCATCGGATTTGACGCCGACCGGGCCTTGCATCAGGATGTCCACGGCATGATTAAAATCTTGCTTGGCCGCGTCCAGATGTCCGGCCTTATAGTCGGCCAGGCCTGCTTCGTAGGCATGTTCGGCGTCCGCGATGGTGCTTACAACTGGATCGGGCTTCTCCGGTTGCGGCTGTGGTGTTGGAGTGGGCAATGGCGTAGGAGTAGGAGTTGGCGTGGACTGCACAATCGTCGGGGCCGTTGCATGCGGACCGGGCTTGGCCGCTTTTTTGGCATCATCTTTGGTCTCACAAGAGACCAGCAATAACATCATGGCGCAGAGGCCCACGACAAAAATCCGTTGCACAAAGACACGATGGAGAAAGTTGCTCATAAGAAACCGCGACCTCTCCAATCATACCTTTTCTTTGCAGGAAACAGGCTGGGTTTTAGAACAGTTCCAGAGTTGCTGTAGCCCGTGTGGCACAGCCGCCCTCGGCTGTGCTGCTGTTAGCAAAAATCAAGCCAAGAGCACAGGCGGGGGCGCCTGTGCTACACGATTGTAGAGAGGAGTACACGGTTTCCGGAACGCTTAGTGAAATACGCTCTTAATAAATAATGAAGATGAATGGAAAAGGGCCTCCACTGAGGGAGGCCCTAGTCTTGCCAAGTATTTAATTACTCTTTCGGAAGCCGCTACTCTTCTTCCTCTTCTTCCTCTTCTCCTCCGCTCATCGTTGGAGAAGAGCCCTGGACCGCAGCCGGTCGGCCCGCGCTCAGGTGGTCATAGTTCAGCATGGCGTTAAAGACCAGGAAAAAGCTGCCCATGGTTTCATTGCGCCACATGGGATTGTTGGCAAAAAGCACCACATGGCCTTTGCCGTGGGGCACGTCCACCACCGCGGGTTTTTCCGCGATCTCATTACCGCCGACAATCATGCCGCTCAGCAGCAGGTCTTTTTCCGCGGCAAAGCGCAGAACCACACGCGGCTGCTGGTCTTTGGGCGGAAGCGCCCAACGGGCCGCTTCTGTCAGTTCTTCCGGCACATAGAGTTCCTGCTCCCGCGGTGTGCGCTTCACCGGCTTTTCCGGTGCGGCGTAAGTACGTCCCTGAATGATGTCCGGATCGCTTGCGGTGCCGCGTCCGCTGGACCGTGCGGCGCCACCGCCTGCTTCCTCACCACCGCCCCCACCGCCTCCAGGACCGCCGCCGAATCCACCCACGGTGATGATCGGGCCCTGGCGGAAATAGACATAGAGTTTGTCGTCGTAGCCGTAAGTAATAGGGCTCTTCTTGTCATCGACGCTGGAGAGCACCACGCTGCCCGGAGCTTGCATGGCGCGGGCCTCAGCCACATTCACCATGTCGGTCATGCCGCCCGCGACCGGCAGCGAAGCGCTGGTCTGTACAGCGATCAGCAGTCCGCCGTCGCGCACAAATTTCTCCAGGTTGGACAGGCCTTGGTAGCCCAGGCCGCCGCGGATGTCCTCGGTTGAATCCAGGCCGGGAGCGAAAAAGTTGGGTGTATCTTCACTGTTCTTCCAGGGCATAGGCCCGCCGCGCATGGGCAGACCGCGCAACATCGCGCTCAATCCCGCTGGCCCGCCGCCACCCATCGGCGGCATCAGGATCACATCAAACTTTTCGCGCAGGTTCTGGTTCTCGCGCAACCATGTATCGGCCACATAGGTGTATGGAACTTTCAATTCTTCAAAGGCAATGCGGTACCAGCCGTCATTCTGCGTGTTCTGCCAGTTGTGCACCATGGCCACGCGCGGCGCGGCCAGCGGATGCGTTGCTACACCCAGTTTGGAATCCGTGGCGTGGACTTTGAGGCCCAGGTCTTTGGCGGCTTTCTCCAGTTGGGCGCGGTCGCCATTGCGAATAATGAACGTTCCCGCTTTGTACTTGATGCCATCGGCTTCAAAGGCATCTTCCGCGGCTTCCATCGGTGTGCTTGCCAGCCGGAAGCGCAGCGTGGCCAGCGAGCTCTCCGTGTTGTGCTGGATGAGGAAGGTCTTGCCCTGGCCGTCAACGTCACCGGCCACATCCAACTTGCTCACCTTTTGCATGGGCGCGTCCAGGACGGAAAGATCGGTCACGCGCGTGGTCTTCACATTGCGCAGAGCGCCCAAGGTCCAACCGGTGTCGTCGTAGGAGCGGGGATCGCGTGCGCTGTAATACTGCGTGTCCAGCACCATGTCCGCGAGGCGGCTGTAGGGCTGGTCCATGCGGACCACGTAGCTTCCGGCAGGAAAGACCGTCTCCGTTGGCTTCTTGTCTTCCTTTACATCGGGTCTTGCATCGGGCTTGTCGGATTTTTCAGATCGCTCCGCGCGGGCGCCGGGTTCTCTGGCTGGAGTCTCTCGTGGGCTCTCTGCTGCCGGGATGCGGATTTCCTTTTCCGTGCGATGAACTTCTACACCCTGAACCTGCAAAACACTCAGCAAGCGGGCCTGTTCGCCAGGACGCGGGTCGTCCGCCGGAAACACCCATGCCGCCGGGCCTTCCTTGCGGGCCTTCTCCACGGAACGCTTGCTCTTGAGATAAAAGTTATTCAGGAACTGCGGGCCGTGGGACGCCAGGTTGTTCATGCCGAAAAGAATCGCGCTCTCTTGCATGTTGATGTTGTTGCGCGCGGACCACTTCACTTTGGCCAGCGGAGGATTCGGCCGGAACCATTCACGGTTGGTGTCAGGCGGACGCAGCGTGCGCACGCGTGTGTCCGCGCCGCCGTTGCCGAACGTCTCATAGAACCTGCCGATGGCGTTGTGATTGTTCCCGATGGAGAGCAGGTAATTCGGGGCCCAGCCGTCATAGAACCCATGCGTCCACACGCCCACGACGCCGCGCTTGGTCATCTCTTCAATCTCGTGATACGCCATCTCCTGCCACTCGCTGATCACAATCGGATCAAGCCATGCGTTGTAAGGGCCGGTGCCGGTCATGATGTAGAGATAGGGCACGGACTCATGCAGATCATGCATGACCGTGGGATGCCAATCGAGAAAGGTCTTGACCATGTTGCGGGAGAGCGCCAGGCTTATGCCCAGGTTGTCGCGATTATTGTCATGCGACACATAGTGCCCCCACCATGTCAGAGGATAAGGCGCCTGGTCGGGATGCTTTTTGTGCTGCATGTAAACGTCCACCATGCGGTCGTGGCCGTCCACTTCCACGATGGGCGTGATCAGCACAAT
>Ga0137407_10000287_pt1 | contig 35693 bp, 24 predicted proteins | sample CZOMad2_2_16fung_FD_108410 | JGI IMG/M metagenome (GOLD analysis project Ga0137407, IMG submission 108410) | Vadose zone soil fungal communities from Angelo Coast Range Reserve, California, USA - CZOMad2_2_16fungal (Illumina Assembly) | ecosystem: Environmental > Terrestrial > Soil > Vadose... | reverse complement strand
TTTTGGCCTGGTGGCGACCGCGACGGTAACCCCTTTGTCAACGCATCTACAACATTAAAAGTCGCAGAAGCACTTCATGGTGCAATAATAAAATGCTATTATCTGGATGTAAGAAAACTAAAACGACGACTTACATTTAAAGGAGTTGATACAATACTCACTACGCTGGAAGAAAAATTATATAATAATATTTTTATACCAGACCGAAAAGCTGACCTCAGTAAGGAGGAAATTATTTCAGCCTTAAAAAAGATAAGGGATATTCTTATTCATCAGCACAATAGTTTGTTCCTTCACCTGGTTGATAATTTGATTAGTAAAGTTCACGTTTTTGGGCTCCATTTTGCTACACTGGATATCAGGCAGGAAAGTTCTGTTCATGGGAAAGTGCTGCTTGCAATTGCAGGAAAAGAAAAATTGCTGCCTGAAAACTATATTTCCCTCCCTTCGAAGGAAAAAATGAATATACTTAGCAATTTATCAGGAACTGCTGATCCTGAATTATACCAGGAAAATATTGTAAAAGACACATTGGAAACAATGGCGACTGTTAGAGCCATTCAACAAGCTAATGGTCCTGAAGGATGCAACAGATATATTATCAGCCAATGTAACAGCGCAATAAATGTGATGGAAGTATATGGATTATTTATGCTAAACGGATGGAATAAAGATGATCTTAATATTGATATTGTACCATTATTCGAAACCGTCGATGACCTGCAGCGAGCGGCGGAAATAATGGAAGAATTATACGAAAATCAAACTTATATTAAGTATTTGCAGAAAAGAAATCATACCCAAACTATAATGGTAGGCTTTTCTGATGGAACCAAAGATGGCGGATACCTGATGGCGAACTGGAGTATTTATCAGGCAAAAGAAGAACTGACAAAAATTTCTAAACAATATGGAATTGACGTAGTATTTTTTGATGGAAGAGGCGGCCCTCCTGCACGCGGAGGAGGAAAAACACATAAGTTTTATGCATCGATGGGGAAAAATATTGCAAATAAAGAAATCCAGCTTACAATACAGGGACAAACTGTTAGTTCTAATTTTGGTACCATAGATTCAGCACAATATAATATTGAGCAATTGGTACATGCAGGTATTTCCAACGACCTTTTTTCTTCACGCAAACTAACGTTACAGCAAGATGAGGAACAGTTATTTCAGGAAATGGCAGATGAAAGTTTTGCAAGTTATTCAGCATTGAAGAATCATCCGAATTTTATGCAATATCTAAATGAAGTAAGCCCTTTGCAATTTTATAGTGAAACAAACATTGGGAGCCGCCCAAGCAAACGAAGTAATTCCGGGCGACTTGAATTAAAGGATCTGAGAGCCATACCCTATGTGGGAGCATGGAGTCAACTGAAACAAAATGTAACAGGTTATTACGGTGTCGGGGCCGCATTGCATGCAATGGAGCAGAAAGGAAAGTGGGCAGAGGTAAAAGCTCTATACAATAGCTCTCTTTATTTTAAAACGCTTATTGATAACTGTGAGATGGCGATGAAAAAATGTTTTTTCCCGCTTACTGAGCACTTCTCAAGAAATCCGGTATTTGGAGAAATCTGGACTCAAATCTTTAATGAATTTGAATTGACTCAAAAATACCTTTTTAAATTGTCGGGCAAGAATGAATTGATGGCGGATTATCCTGTTGAGCAATTGTCCATTCAAATGAGAGAAAGAATTGTATTGCCTTTAAGTACCATTCAACAATATGCGATCACAAGATTCAGGAAAATAGAAAAAGGATTGATGACTACCCCATTAAAAGAAGTATACGAAAAACTAATCATTCGCTGTTCTTTCGGTATTATAAACGCTGCAAGAAATTCAGCCTAGTATTCAATTCTTTAACTATTAAAGCCCGTAAAGTGCAAGAAAATAAAAAAATAATTTCATTTTTTTCATCTAAAAATTTTGCAAAAAATCTTCATCTTCTCTAAAAAAATCATTCGTTTCTAATTTAAACCCGTCCTACAATTAGCTTAAAGACGGGAATTCTTTTTCTTTCGCCCGATTTTGACATATTATCTTTTATACTAATGCTTTTCACGCGCCAGAAATTTGGACAACCACTTGTTTTTCTGCAATTTATATATGTACTTTGTACTGCAATTATCAAATTATGCTTACTTTATTTGCAGAAGCTTTTGCTTTCTTTTTCCTCCAGGTGCAGCAGTTTTTTTCTGAGATTGATCCTGCTTATATTGATATCATAAAGATTTTTGCAGGCTCAATAGGCTGGATTGGCAGTTTGACAATTTTTATGTGGTGGAAAGAAAAGCGGAAACAAAGCATCCCGTCTCCTGTTGAAATAAACAATAATTAAATTTGATTTTAAAATTTTTTTCGTTTCTATAACATTACCACTAAAAAATGCCTCTTACTTTAAGAGGCATTTTTTTATTCAGTTTATTCTATCAAAATAAAATAATTATTCTAACCCTATAATTCATATCCGGGAGGTCCGCCAACTAAGATAAATTGAGCTGAACTTCCGGCTTCGGTTCAGTTTGCATAATGGGTTTTTTGATTGTAACAGTCCCAATTGCCCTGAAATAAATATAACTTATAACAACAGACGCTACTACACTTGTCAATATTGAAATCTTGGCAATATCTCTGTAGGCTATTTCAGTAAATGCGAGCATGGTCGTGAATATAGACATTGTAAAACCAATACCCGCCAATGTTCCCATACCAAAAAATTGTTTCCATTTAACATTGCTGGGGAGGTGAGCAATATTTAATGCAACCATTAACCTGCTGATCAAAAATATACCGAGCGGCTTGCCGATAACCAAGCCACATATAATTCCCATACTTAAAGGAGTACTTAGGGATCCAACGATATTAGCAGGAATTAAAATAGCCGTATTTGCTAATGCGAAGAGAGGAAGTATAAGAAAGTTTACATACTTATGAATACCCTTTTCAATTTTTGACAATACATTTACTGGCATTGCAAATGCAAATAAAACGCCTGTAATACTTGCTTCTACACCCGATTGCAGCATCATGTACCACAACACAAAACCTAGTATGATCTGTAAAGCGCCAAACTTGAGTTTAAAATAATTACAAGCCAGAAGCAGTAAATAAGTCAGACCACTCAATCCGAGGAACAGCCACTGAATATGCCCCCCGTAAAAAAGAGCTATCACGATGATGGCGCCCAGATCATCAATAATCGCCAGGGCCATTAATAATATTTTTAACCCCACGGGAAATCTTTTTCCTAATAGCGATGCTGCGCCCAATGAAAAAGCGATATCAGTAGCTGTAGGAATTCCCCACCCATGAGCAGAATTAGTATGAAAATTGAATACTGTATATATTAAGGCGGGTATCAGCATGCCACCAAATGCGGCTCCGAATGGTAATATTGCCTTTTTAAAAGTTGCAAGTTCCCCGGTTAGCAATTCACGTTTAATTTCTGTTGCAGCGAGAACAAAAAAGAATGCCATTAGAAAATTATTGATCCAATCAATAAAAGAACCTGGCAAGCGAAGCATGCTGCTTACATGTATTTCCCCATTCCATAAATTTCTATACCAGCCAGTCGAAGAATTTGCAATAAATATTGAAATAAGCGTACACCCTATTAATAGTACACCAGTAGCACGACTATCGTTGATAAAATCCCTTAAAGGAGTCATTATCCGATGTCGTAATGGTCTTATATTCGAAAGGGTTGAAGCCATAATCTATAATTGACATTACCGTCAATTCAAAATTAGCCACTATTTCATAGAATAATTTAAAATACTGCATATATTTTAAAAAGAAGTTTATATTTTTTTTTGTTTAATATAATGTGAAAATTTTAAATAACCAATTATAAATAAATGAGATATATAACAAAAATGCCCTACTTGCGGTAGGGCATTTTTTTATAAAGGTTACGAATTAATCAACATATCCATGAACGCCCATTTCGGGGATGTCCAAACCGGCGGACTGCTCAGCATCGCTTGATCTCAAACCGATCGTTTTCGCACATATCTTGAAGAAAATGTACATTACCGGAAATACAAACGCAAAACATGCCAACCCCCCGACAATCTCGGCAATAAATTGACTCGAATCACCATAAAATAATCCTTTGACAGGTCCAGCAACGCCGTTCCAACCATCACCATATTTTCCATCAGCAAATAGTCCTAAAGAAAGAACTCCCCAAAAACCATTCACTCCATGAACCGCAATGGCCCCCACAGGATCATCAATTTTTAACTTCCTGTCAATAAAATAATAAGCAACTACTACTAAAATGCCTGAAACAGCGCCAATAATTACTGCTCCACTGGCATTTACAAATCCGCTGGGCGCCGTAATAGCAACCAGTCCTGCAAGCATTCCATTCGCCATCATACCTGGATCTGGCTTGCCATATTTCCACCATACATATAATGTCGCCAATAAAGCCCCGCTTGCACTAGCTAACATGGTATTAACTGCAACCACAGAAATACGCAGATCAGTACCTGCTAAAGTAGATCCTGGATTGAAGCCAAACCATCCGAACGCTAATATAAATGTACCCAGCAATGCCATTGGAATGTTATGAGCAGGAATAGTATTTATGGTACCATCTTTCCCATATTTTCCAAGACGCGGTCCGATCACGATGGCACCAGCTAAAGCGGCGACACCACCTACCATATGCACAACTGTTGAACCGGCAAAATCAACATGCCCGTGACCTAAATGAAAGTTTACTCCTAACTGTGATAACCATCCGCCGCCCCAAACCCAATTTCCATAAATAGGATAAACGAACATGGAAATAAAAAATCCATAAATCATAAATGATTTGAACTTCCATCTTTCTGCCATAGCTCCTGTTGGAATGGTTGCCGTGGTATCCATAAATACCATTTGAAATAAGAACAAGGCAAATATTCCTACGTCATATACATCACTACTAAGAAAATAACCTACCGAGCCAATCACTCCAAAATCATGTCCGAAAATATGCCATACCACTTCATGACTGGTTACACCTGCTGCGCCTCCTAAGGCCGCTACATTCAGTGCCCCACCAAACATGAAGGCAAAACCACAGATCCAGAAACCCAATAGTCCAAGTATGTAAATCAAAAAGTTCATGCCCATTGTATGCGCTACATTTTTCTTTTGGGTAAACCCGGTTTCAACCAAGGCAAACCCAGCCTGCATAAACATTACGAGAAACCCGGTAATCAATGTCCAGACGATGTTGATGGCGATTTTATTATGACCATCTGCGTTGCCGATTGTTTGAACAGCACTTGCCAGTTTACTGACACTAGCTCCTATTGAACTTACTGTCGTATCCTTTGCTTTGGATACGGTATCAAGCGTTTTTGCCAGGTTGGTATCAATGTCGTTGATAGTTCCCGTGGCGCCGCCATTGGGATCTTGTGCAAATGAAAAAATTGGCAGCATGAAAAGCAGTATTGCCGCAATGCTCATCATGGCAATTCGCGTGAACATTTTTTTCGCCTTACCAAATGTTTTGAAAGACATGTGTTGAAGTTTTAAGTTGGTTTAAATTGGGTTTGCTATCTAAATTGATGGTCTGCTACATAATGGTCAAAAATGATAAGTTGCAGCTAAGACAAAGCTGACTGTCGATTTAGTGGTTTCAGTTTCGTTTTTATAAAAAACAGAATTACCCGCATTGTCAAGCCTGAATTCAGGGATGATAGTCAGGTTATCAGATTTAAAGTTGAAGGAAAGCGTTGGTGCAAATGCATTTTTTAATCCTAAATATTCGTCATCATCATTGATATATTCGCCTCTGAGCGTCATACCAAACCAACTTATCGGATCATAATTCAGGTACAGAGCAGCTCCCCACCATTTTGCAGTGCTCCATTCAAAAGTACCCGGATCTTTTAATCTGAGTGATTGTAAGGTTGCATTAAAACCTAAGCTGAATTGGCTACTTGCAGCGTACATTAAAACGATATCTCCCTGCAGCAAATTTTTGTTTTCAGTTGCTTTACCATCCACAAAATTCAGGTAGGCTTTGAATTTATCATCTTTTGAAGCTGTCGAAAATTGTGCGATGACAGATTTTGGCATTGCGGGAGAAGATCTGGAATCAGTCGGATTAGAAATACCAACCATCAAAGCACTTTTACCTCCAAGGCTGATATCTGCTTTCAGCCCCGTATGAGAGAATGGCCCATTAGTAAACATATAACTCATGCTATAGTTTCTATTGAGGTACGCATCTAATACCTCATATCCAACATGTGTACCCCATGTTCCTAATGTGAATTTAATAGCCGATGATGGAGCATAAGTTACATATAGCTGCTTAATTGCAAGCCTTGTATTTGCATCATTGTAAGAAAATTCCTCTGCCCGCGTACCAAAGCCTAAATCGACAGTAGCGCTCACCTTACCAAAGCTATGATCAGCTCTGATGGAAGCCATTCCCAATTCGAAGGAATTACTTGAATGGGTAAAGCTTGTAGGGCTATTATAGGGAGATGCTTTTGGATTGTTAAAATTAAATCTGTAGTAAGCATCTACTGAACCTGTAATTGTAACAGGCGGGGGCGTTTTCTTGGTTGAATCAGTGCCCTGAGCGAATCCCATGACCAAACATAATAACGCAATACTTGTTGCTGAAAGTTTTTGTAACATTGCAGTGGTTTTAAGTGTTAAAAAGGGGTACAGTAATGAACTTGTTCCAGAAGTTCTATAATTGCTGTACCTTTTTATTAATTAAACTTTTAATTACTCCTTTATTTCTCGTCATTACAGGTAAATAAATAATTGATATTTCCACACTCTGGTTATCCCGATTTTCATTCAATTACTTTCATTCCATTTTTGAAAATGAAATAAAATGGTTTGAATACGATTGGATGTACGTGTAGCAATACGGCCAAAAAAATTCCTTTTTGCATAATTGAAATTGAGCAGGCAAGACTTTCGTGATATAATTCAGTGGATAAAGGCAGGTTACGCAAACAGCTTGAAGGATAATATATGCCGATCGAGGTAAGGCTAATGAATAAATATGAATCGATATTGATTTAAGATAAAATGTCAATTGTGATTAAAATTTCGACTAAGATAATAACACATATCGAAAAAAAAATAATTTAATCGAAATATTTTCGAATATAAATTATTTTAATATGATGTATGTTTTATAACATCCTAATTTTTAATATATTAAATTATAATTTACATAAAAGCCAGAAAAGTAAAACATATAAAATTTATTGCAATATACTGATCCTGCTTTAAGCTGTTGAAATAAACCAAGAAATTATCGACTCTCAGGAATACCATTAATGCCTTATCGGTCTGAAAATTAAAAATACATCTTCTTAAAAAGGGTAAAGCCTGGATAGTTCTTTTTCAGAGAATTGCCTTGGCCATTTTTTTGGGGCCGGCGATTGAGCAAGTCTTCCCAATATTTGATAAATCAGGTTCTCATTTTCAAAATTATGAGGAAAACTTTCTACTCTTGATATCAGAAACATTTATCCGATATTATCCATACATGATACTCAATCCAAATTAATATTGGTATAGTAATTGTCAGATGAAATTGTGTAATTTTTGATTGCGTTAAAAAAAATTTGCTCCCAGTATCTTTGCCAAGCCTGATAAAAAACATTAATCTGTCTTTTATCGTTTTTTTAAAATTTTGACGTAATTTTCAAAAGTTGCTACCAGGATCCTCACCCTTCAAGCTATTTTTTTTCCAAAAAAATACTCATAACCAATGCGGCATATTTTCAGAAATCTCTACTTTCTGACTTTTCTTAATGGGTTTTTGTTAGCAACTCTTTTCTATTTTAAGATGGAAGCTAACTATGAGAACGAATTGTTCAGGGCAATACAGTCAAATATCGATAGCAAACTAAATCTTAATTACAACGAAGATTCTGTAGTAGTTAAAGTAATGCATGAATGCAATTCCTTATTAAGTAACAGATCTGCTGTTTTTTCCAACCAGGCTCTTGATGGGTTTAAAGTAAATTATCTTCAGCCCACATCCATAGACCTGATGACGGCCAGGGGTGCGTGCGGAAGTTACGCAATGGTGTTGGCCAGGATCCTGGAAAATTATGATTACCCGGTAAGAATAGCTCAAATGAAGTCAAAAGGTGTATTTGCCGCGCATAATATCGTTGAAGTTAAAACGAACAAAGGCTGGGTGGTACTTGATCCGCTATTTAATGTTTATTTTATCAAACCTGACCTAAATCTTGCCAGTTTTGAAGATGTAAAAAATAACTGGGATTATTATAAAAAACAATTACCACCGACCTATGATATGAGCTATAGATATGAAGATGTAAGATATTCTAATTGGCAAAAAATTCCTTTGATATTACCTACTGTTAAAAAAATTCTTGATCTTGTTTTAGGAAAGCAGAAAGCCGATACCATATCTATGCGTACTTATTTTTTGAAAATGTATGATTTCTACTTTTACATCATGCTATTATTATATTTTCCTGTGTTGATTTTTACTTTTAGAAGACTTATAAAAACAAAGGTCTTCCCTCAACCAAATATCCCTTTCACTACTGCCAATATTATTAAATATGCCAAAGCCCGGTTTTCAAATAAAAATCTGGATGATACAATCAGCACACCTCATTCAGGCTCTCTATCCTGATATCATATGATCTAATGAACCTTGTTCTTGATTTCTTTTTTATACAATTTTTTTGCGGTTGTGGTTGCATTTGTTTTGAAAGCCTGCCCTTTCCTATATTAGCTCGTTTTCATACTTTCACTTTGTCTATATTTGGATCATAAAATCATTTTTGATGCTGAAAGTAGGCGTATTCGGCACAGGCCACTTGGGTAAATTTCATTTGACTAATTGGAAAGAAATCAAAGAAGCCGAATTAATCGGTTTTTATGACCCCGATGATGCCAGTGCTCATGAAGTATCCGAAAAATATCAACTTGAGCGTTATACTGATGTTGACAGGTTAATAGCCGATTGCGATGTGGCAGATATCATTGCGCCTACTAATTTTCATTTTGAATTGTGTGAGAAAGCGATCCGAAAAGGGAAACATGTATTTGTTGAAAAACCACTCGCTAATACGATGCATGAAGCAAGGGAGTTGGTGAAGCTTGTAAAAGAGTCGAATATTAAGTTACAGGTTGGACATGTTGAACGATTTAACCCGGCCTATCTGGCAATTGCTGGCATGCAATTATATCCAATGTTTATAGAAGTACATCGCCTCGCCCAATTCAACCCAAGAGGGACAGAGGTTAGTGTTATACTCGACCTGATGATACATGATATAGATATTATTTTAAGCATTGTTAAAAGTGAGGTTAAAAATATTGCTGCAAGTGGCGTTGCCGTTATGACAGATACACCGGATATTGCCAATGTCAGAATTGAATTCAACAATGGGTGCGTAGCTAACCTTACATCCAGTCGCATCTCCATGAAAAAAATGAGAAAAATGAGACTGTTTCAGAAGGATGCTTATATAGGCATTGACTTCCTGAATAAAAAAACAGAAATCATCAAATTAAAAACGCCATCCGAACAGGATGCATTCTCGTTCGACCTGGAGACAATCAACGGCAAAAAAACAATTTCCATTTTACAACCGCAGGTACCGGAAGTAAATGCGATTAAAATGGAATTAGAAAAGTTCTGTGAATCCGTTATTAACAATACTTCGCCCATCGTTTCAGAACTGGATGGTTATCGTGCGATGGATATCGCTCACCAAATATTGCAAAAAATAAAACACAATACCATCAACACCTGATGATTTCATGCGGGCTTCAAAAAAGATCCATATAAGTTGGTATATTTTCAGCGACTATTTCGCAGGTATCCTGGCCTGGATCATTCTTTACTTTGCACGTCGGTCTTTATTGTCTGAACCTGTTATAGTAAATCACCAGATTTTTTTAAATAATCGTTTTTGGATGGGCATTATCATTGTTCCTCTTGGATGGCTTATTTTTTACGGGATGGTTGGCGCCTATCATTCACTTTACAAAAAATCAAGGCTGAATGAAATTACAATAACTGCAATCTGCAGTATTATCGGATGCACTGTTCTGTTTTTTTCCATCGTTATCAACGATCCTCAAACCGATTATCGTTATTATTATAAAGCTTTTTTTGCTTTTCTATTCACACAATTTTTTCTGATATGGTTTGGAAGATGGATTATACTTAATCTCACCAAACGACAATTAAAAAAAGGAAAAGTAAGTTTCAATACATTATTGATTGGAGGAAATGCCGTTGCATCCAAAATATATAAAGAAAGTCATCGGGGTCTAAAAACAATCGGTTATAATTATATTGGCTATATAAGTAATGAATACGATGGAAAAAATAATAAGATCAAATATCTGCCTCAATTAGGATTTATCGATGCAATGGAAAAAGTGATTGATCAAAACAATATTGAACTTGTTGTAATTGCCTTGGAAAAATCAGAAAAAGAGCACGTAGAAAAAATTATAGAACGCCTCAGTGAAAAAAAAGTAGACATAAAAATTGTTCCGGACATACTTGATATTTTATCCGGATCAGTAAAAACCAGCAATGTATATGGAGCGGTGCTTTCAGATATCCAGACTGGATTGATACCAGAGTGGCAACAAAATATCAAAAGATTGTTAGATGTCATGATTTCACTCATTAGCCTCATTTTACTTTCTCCATTATTAATATATGCTGCTTTGCGCGTAAAATTTTCTTCACCAGGACCTGTCATTTATTCACAGGAGCGCATCGGCTATAAAGGCAGAAAATTCAAAATCCATAAATTACGTTCCATGATAAATGATGCCGAAAAAGCAGGGCCGGCTTTATCATCAGTAAATGACGAACGCATTACCTCCTGGGGGAAAGTAATGAGAAAATGGCGTATAGATGAATTGCCGCAACTTTGGAATATTGTTAAGGGGGAAATGAGTTTGGTAGGACCAAGACCTGAACGTGAATATTATATCGAACACATTTTACAACAGACGCCCTATTTCCGTTATCTTTTAAAAGTTAAGCCCGGACTCACATCATGGGGCATGGTTCAATTCGGCTATGCAGAAAATATTGAAGAAATGATCGAACGTATGAAATATGATCTCGTTTATATTGAGAATATTTCATTGGCTCTTGATCTCAAAATAATGATGCATACCTTACTTACAATTTTTAAAGGTAAAGGCAGATAATTCAAATGCAAAAAAAAATTACAGTGCTCACCCAATGAAAAAATTATTACTTTCTATTGCCTTTCTCGCATGTATATACGCGCATGCTCAAAATTATTGGCAGCAGCAAGTGAATTATACTATTGATGTTTCTCTCAACGATGTAGAACATAGTTTAACCGGATTTATTAAAATACAATATATCAATCACTCACCAGACACGCTTCATTTTATTTGGTTTCATATTTGGCCTAATGCATACAAGAATGATAAAACCGCATTCAGTGATCAACTATTAGAAAATAACAGAACAGATTTTTACTTTTCGGATAAAGAACAAAGAGGATATATCAATCGCCTGGATTTTAGAATTGATGGAAGCATTGCCAGAACCGAGGATCATCCAGAGTTTATCGATATTATAAAAGTAATATTACAACGACCATTGGCGCCCGGCGATTCTATACGGATAAGCACTCCTTTTTACGAAAAATTACCTTTTAATTTTTCCCGGGGCGGGCATGTCAGGCAAACTTACCAGGTAACACAATGGTATCCAAAACCTGCTGTGTATGATCAAAAAGGATGGCACGCCATGCCTTATCTTGACCAGGGAGAATTTTACAGCGAATTTGGCAACTATGATGTAAGGATTACTGTTCCTGAAGATTATGTAGTTGCAGCCACTGGTGAATTGCAGGATGAGGAAGAAGAAAAATGGATGATAAATAAATTCCGGAATCCAATATCAAAAGATCCCAAACCAATAACCAAAAAAACACCGACAAAAAACCGTAAGCCTGCTGCCCGCAAAAAATCTTTACAAACGGAAGTTAGTATGCCAACACATGATACAATAACCAAAACACTTCAGTACAGGCAAAATAAAATTCATGATTTTGCCTGGTTTGCTGATAAAACATTTATTGTAAATTATGATACTGCGCAACTTTCTCCTGGCAAAATCGTCAAGGTATATAGTTATCATACACCTGAAGGGGCTACTATTTGGAAAAAAAGTATTTCATACATCAAGGATGCACTCCGTTTTCATTCATCTGTAATTGGCGAATATCCTTTTAATGTAATGAGCGTTGTAGAAGCTAAAACAGGTTCTCCCGGGGGCATGGAATATCCTACCATTACTTCTATATCCCCATTAAAAGATAAAATAGAACTCGATCTTACTATCAGCCATGAGATCGGGCATAATTGGTTTTATGCTGCAATAGGCTCTAATGAACGGCGATATCCGTGGATGGATGAAGGTCTTAATACTTATTATGATAAAAGATATGAAGAATGGAAATATGGAACACACAATCCGGGATTTAGAAATGGCTGGTTTAAAAATAAATTACCTTCCGATTGGAATAAATTGTTCCTGGATATACTCGAAAAGGAGAAAATGGATCAACCTATTTCCACCAGCTCGCAGGATTTTAACGAAATCAATTATAACCTTATACCTTACGATAAAGCCGGGCTCTGGCTGCATCAATTACAAGATAGCATGAGCACTGCCTTATTTGATAGTTGCATGCACGTTTATTTCCGGGAATGGCAATTCAGGCATCCTTATCCCGAAGATTTTATGTCGGTTATGGAACTCAATAGCGGTAAAAAATTAACCCGTCAATTCGCTTTGCTCAATCAAAATGGCTCGCTTGATTTTCAAAGCAAGCCGAAAAAAATAAAACCAACCTTTTTTTTCTCTTTAAAGAATACTGACAAATTTAGCTATATAAATATTGGTCCAGGCATTGGCTACAATATGTATGACAAGTTCATGATCGGTACAGTAATGCATAATTATAATTTGCCACCCAATAATTTTGAATTTTTTCTTGCCCCACTATATGCAACAGAAAGCCGGCAACTTAAAGGCATCGGCAATATGAGTTATTCCTGGCATCCGGAAACTCATTTCCAAAAAATAAGTATCGGCATAAACGGCTCCACTTTCTCCACGAATGCTGCAACGGATAGCAACTTCAATAAAGTATTCGAGAAATTTCAAAAAATAGTTCCATATATAAGATTAACTTTTAAAAATAAATCAGCCCGCAGTTCTTTAGAAAGATGGATTGATTTTAAAACTTTTCTTATTACAGAAAAGAAATTTGATAAATATGTATTTATCTCCGCAGATTCAAATCTTCATCCAACTTCTGCAAAATACAGCAACCGTTACCTGAATCAACTTAGTTTCAACATCTCCGATTACAGGATATTGTATCCATATAACCTGCAATTACAAATACAGCAAACCGATATTTTTTACCGGATTAACCTGACCGGAAATTATTTTTTTAATTATGATAATAATGGCGGAATGAATGTTAGATTTTTTGCAGCAAAATTTGGATATTGGAATCACAAGACTAGTCCGGATATATCAAGGTATCAGCCGAAATTATTGGGCGTCACGGGTGAAGAAGATTATACATATAGCAATTATTTTTTAGGCAGAACCGCATCCAACGCCATTGAAGAAGCTTCTGTGAACAATAGCGGATTGGCTGCTCAGCAAATCATGATACGGGATGGAGGATTTAAACTCAGGATTGATCAGTACGATTTCCTTCAGGGCAAATCAGATAATTGGGTTACTGCATTAAATTTTAATACAACATTACCTAATCATTTATTTCCGGTAAAAATACCTGTAAAAATATTTTTTGATGTCGGAACCTATGCGGAAGCCTGGAAAACAAATGCTTTAACCAGCAGGTTCTTATATGTTGGCGGAGTACAACTATCCTTATTCAAAAATATTATTAATATTTATTTCCCACTTATCTACAGTAGTGATTTCAGGGATCAATTAAAAACCATTCCTGAACAAAATACATTTTGGAAAAGAATAACATTCAGCATAGATGTACAAAACTTTGACACAAAAAAACTATTCAGAAATATTGCTTTCCATCAATGAATGACAATGATCATATTGATTATGTAAAACGTGAATCCATTGACATTGCGAAATGGGATCACTGTATTGATAAAGCGCATAATGGATTAATTTATGCCTACTCAGTATACCTTGATAATATGGCCAAACAATGGGATGCGTTAATATTAAATGATTATGAAGCTGTGATGCCAATGACCTGGAACAAAAAATGGGGGATAAAATATTTATATCAACCGGCACTGACCCCACAACTGGGGATTTTTTCGTCCACAAATATTTCAGAAAAAATAATCGGTGCTTTTATGAAGGAAATCAATTTTCATTTCAGGTTTGCCGAGATATTTTTTAATTATAATAATTATTATCCCTCATTTAGCATTCATCACAATTTTATTTTACATTTAAACAGACCTTATAACGAGTTGTCTTCATATTATGAAAAAGATCTTCAAAAAAATTTGAAAAGAGCTGATCGCTTTCATTTCATTTATACTACAACATATAACCTGAAAAAGGCGTTATCCCTTCACCAGGAACAATACAAAAACAGAACGCCGTACATGCTTGATAAGGACTATGCACATTTTCAAAAACTTTGTTTTCAGCTTATACAAACCAAAGAAGCAATGATCAGGGCCATACTTGATGAAGAAAATGAATTGTTATCAATAGCCCTTCTGCTCCAAAAAAGAAACAGAATATACCTGATCGAGTCAACCACCACGGATAAGGGAAGGAAAATGCAGGCAAATCATTTTTTATTAGATGCAATTATCCGGGAATTTGCCGGGAAAGATATTACACTGGATTTTGTTGGATCTGATATTCCCGGCATAGCACATTTTTACGAAAATTTTGGTTCCGGTGATCAGCCCTATTTTTTTTATCGTTTCAATCATCTGCCCTGGCCGATAAGGTTATTCAAAAAGTAATTTATTTATTTCGTGGGGAGATGCGTGTAATAATCCAGATAATTGGACATGATGCATATGATATCGACGCAAGGATAATCAAGTGATTGCAATACCTGCTTGAAATCGTCAAAACCCACAAATCGGTCTGAGCCTAAAGTGAAAGATGAAGAATAATTAAAAACGATATCCTTATCGATTTGATGTAAACGTTCAATACAATCAAATGTTTCTCCTATAAATTCCGGCAGATTGGCTTCGAAAATCAAAAATGGGATTTTGAGGTTTAGCCCTTTCATCACTTCTGCTTCATACCCTTCTACGTCTATTTTAATGAGCGAAGGCATTCCATGGATATTTATCAATTCGTCAATCGTAATCAATTGCACTGTGTCAGGTCGCTGTTCATATAAAAAATGAAACCGGTATCCACCCTTTTCAATAAGCTCTTTCCATTTAGAACTTAATGTAGAAAAAGCCGATCCGGCTCTCTGTAAGTATAATTCCTCCTTTCCCAATCTGCTACCTGCAGCATAAGAGGAAAGATGAAATTTCGGATTCTTTTGAAACCGCCTTGTCAAAATGGTTATATTTCTTGTATCCGGTTCAACGGCAACTACAGACAACTCTTTTTCCAGGAAAACTTCTGATATAAACCCTTCATTTGCTCCAATATCAAATGCAATATGCGGACCTGGTTTCAGGTTTTTAATAAATTCAAAATAGTATTTGCTTTGCGTTTTGAGCTGATCCCTAACTGCAGGCCTTACCAATAACCATAGTTTGATAAAAATCGGAGAATATCTCAGACGAACAAAACTTTTGTTCTTCAACAAAATATTTTTCAGGTTTTTTGACCCCATTCTGGAAATTTGTTTTTCTTCATTGTCGAGGAATGTTTGCCGGATTTTAAAGAATCAGCGTTCATGCAATAATTTTTCTGCAACTATCATATCAATCGGGCGGGTAATTTTAATATTTGTTTCTTCCCCTTCTACAAGATTAATTTTTACTCCTGAATTTTCGACCACACTGGCTTCATCAGTAAATAACGTCTTGTATTCCTGCTTAAACGCAGTTTTCAAAATATCACTCTGAAAAGTTTGGGGAGTCTGAATGATTTTAATTTTATTCCTGTCAATTATTTCAGTTTCATCTTCTTTCTGAATCCTTATACTATCTACAGAAGTTACAGCCGGAACGGCATTTCCTTTTTCGATTGCGATATTATAACAGCGTTGAATAAGATCATTTGTGACCAGGCACCTAACACCATCATGGACGAAAATAATCGAAGTATGATTGATGTGCACAAGACCATTTTGCACGGAATGAAACCTTGTTTCACCGCCTTCTATTACTATAATGCGATCGGGTGCAATGGTAGTTTGGATGATTCTTTTGCCTGTTTCAATATAATTCGGTGATAATACCAGTATCACCTCGAGATCAGCGAATGCATGAAGAAATGCAGTAATTGTGTGCCATAATAAAGGTTTGCCCTGCAATAATAAAAATTGTTTTGGGGTTGATGATCCCATACGCAAGCCGGAACCCGCAGCAACTATTACAGCATATTTTTTCATTGATTTACTCAGCTATAAAAAGAATAAAAAAATTCAAAAGAGTCTAAGTTTTTCACAAAAATTTATTCATGCTGCAAAAGCAACTTGCATTCTTTTAACAAACGATCCTTATTGATTGCTACAGTCCCAACATCTTCACATACCAATCCGCCTGCAACATTTGCAATTTTTGCCATCAATACAACATCCTTCGTAATTGCATAAATCAATGATGCCACTGCAATAACCGTGTCGCCGGCACCGGATACATCAGCGATGTGACGCAGGTGCGAAGAAATAATTTTTGCATGATCCTTATATTGATAAAATACACCCTTTTCGGAAAGCGTGATAAAAGAAATATGATGACGAAGTTTCCCGGCTAATTCGGAATGAATATGCTGCAGTGTTTCCAGGTTTATTTTTTCAATGAGGATATTTAATCCTTCTTTTACTTCCGCCAGGTTTGGCTTGAATATATCAACTTCCCTATAAGCAAAGAAGTTTTTTCTTTTGGGATCCACTGCGGTAAAAATATTATACTTCTTACACAAACCTATTACTGTTGCTATAACTTTTTCGGTTAAAACTCCTTTATTATAATCCTCAAAAATAATAACATGAGGTTTTTCCGTCTCTATATAAACTTTAACTGAATGAATGATTGCATCTTCATCTTCGGTGGTAAGATCAATTGTTGTTTCAGAATCCAGCCGCATCATCTGCTGATTACGACTGATAATACGGGCCTTACTTGTTGTAATTCGCGCAGTACTGTTCAGTAAATACCCTGTATGGATATTATTTTTCTCCAGCAGATTTTTCAATACAATACCGTCATCATCATTTCCTATAACCGAAAAAACGGTTACTGAGGTACCTAAAGAAACAAGATTCAAAGCCACATTACCAGCACCTCCAATTCTGTATTCTTTTTTGTCGAGACTCACAACCGGAACCGGTGCTTCAGGAGAAATACGTTCAACATGGCCCCACCAATAAGTGTCAAGCATAATATCCCCGATAACCCCTATTCTTATTGCAGAGAATTGATTAAAAAGTTTATCAAAATCTGTTATCGCCATAAATTATTCGGCCGTTTTCCTTTTGTTTGAAATTGCAAAATAATACAAAGGGATTCCTAATAAAACAATAATTAAACCAGACCTTGCGTAGTCCGATTGGAACATTATTAATAACACGCAAAATGCAATTCCCAAAATAATATAAATGATTGGCAAAAGCGGGTAGCCAAACGCTTTATATGGCCGTTCCGCATCAGGTCTTTTTTTCCGGAGAATAAAAATCCCCATTATTGTTAGTACATAAAAAATAACTACTACAAAGGAAACCATGTTTAGCAGATCATTATATTTTCCGCTCAGGCACAAAATAGAGGCCACTAAACATTGGGCCCACAAAGCCCATTGCGGAACTGCATATTTATTAAGCGTTCCGGCATTTTTAAAAAATAATCCATCCTTTGCCATCGTGTAATACACTCTTGCGCCGGCCAATATTAATCCGTTATTGCAACCAAAAGTAGATATCATGATCATTACTGCAATAACATAAGTACCTATTCCGCCAAATATGGCATTGGCCGCCGATACTGCAACTCTATCCTGGGGAGCAAAAGCAATATCATGCAATGACATCACGCTTACATACATAATATTGGCTGAAACATAAATGATAGTTACAATCAAGGTTCCCAAAAAAAGGCTAAGGCCGATATTTCTTTTTGGATTTTTTATTTCGCCGGCTATGAAAGTCACATTATTCCAGGCATCGCTTGAAAAAATAGAACCTACCATGGCTGCAGCAATCGCACCGAGCATCGCAGCGCCAGAAACGGGCGTGATGATATTCTCCATGCTCATATTTTTCATACTCCATGCATCTGCCCAGTTGGCTTGCCAGATATCACCTTTGGCTGCAAGCAAAAAACCAAAAACAATCAATCCAAACAGAGATAATAATTTCGTTACAGTAAAAATTGTCTGAATGATCTTTCCTCCCTTTATCCCCCTGGTATTAATGTATGTAAGAAAAATAATCAACAAGATTGAAACCAATTGTGCAGGGTATATTTTAAAAGCACCAATATGCATTAGTATGTTTTCTTCCTTTAATTCAAGCCCCGGAAAAAAATAGCCTCCGAATTTAGAAAAAGCGACTCCAACAGCTGCGATTGTTCCGGTTTGTATTACCGCAAAAAAACTCCAGCCATATAAAAATCCAATCAGGGGATTATACGCTTCCTTCAGATAAACATATTGACCACCTGCTTTAGGAAACATCCCGCTTAATTCTCCATAACTAACTGCAGCTGTAACTGTCATAAATCCGGTAAGAAGCCAGATGGCAATCAACCATCCTGCACTTCCTACGTTGCGCGTAATATCTGCACTAACTATAAAAATTCCGGAACCGATCATTGAACCTGCAACTATCATGGTTGCATCGAGTAAGCCGAGTGAGGGTTTGAAAGACGCAGTTTGCTCAGTCATATTATAAAATAAACCGGAAGATAAGAAAAACAATTAGCAAATATGATCTTGATTGAAGGATTAATGGATCGAAAGATTTTATGAATTTATAAAACCATCATGATGGTCCTTAAACGCTGAGTCAAGGTTCAAACATCCGCGCTTTAGTTTTATTTTTTCTTGTACGTTGCATTCAGTCCATCCACCAGGTCCTGCGTAATATTGTAGGTAGTGTCTTTTGCATACATAAAGGAATTAGACTCATATGCAAAGATGTACGAGTAATTTCTCTGCTTATTATATTCTTTCAGAAAGATTTCAATTTTCTTCCTGATATCAGATTTCAAATCTTCCTGATTTTTAAACAACTCTTCCTGGAGGCTTTGTTTTCTTGCCTGATAATTTTGCTGCATCATCGCATACTCCTGTTGCGCCTGTTCACTTTCAGCCTGGGACATAGCTGTTCCTTTTTTTTGCCATTCTGCAATTTTTTTCTGATAAGTTTTTTCCATTCCGCTAAGCTCAACATTCATTGCGTTTTGTTTTTTTTCAACCAAACTCAATGCTTCCTTAAAATAACCATAGTGGGCTTGCAATGAATCTATGTCAAAATATGCAATTTTAAAGGGCGTTACCTGTTGCTTTTCCGGAGCAGATATTTTTTTTATTTGTTCAGAATGATTAAGAAATAAAAAGAATAGTACCCCAATCAATAACAAAGAAATAATGCCAAGTATTGTAGATATATTTTTCATCTGATTTTATTGCAAATTATAATCTTTGCTTAAAACAAAGCGTGAATTACACGAATTTTAACAACACGAATTTTTCAAATTCTGATACTTACTCTTTAATAATAAAAAAATAGGAAGCAAATTACTTCCTATTTTTTTATTATAACATTCTTATAAATTCTTGTACGATTCGAGTGCTGAAATAGTATCACTCCTCCTCGTCGAACTGCATTGCTTCACGGGAAGTCTGTAACAATTCATATTCTTCCTTGCTTCCAACTATCATATTTTCGAAATCACGCAAACCAGTACCCGCAGGAATAGGATGGCCAGTAATCACATTTTCTTTTAATCCCATCATCTCATCTGTTTTTCCCTGGATAGCGGCTGATGACAGCACTTTTGTTGTTTCCTGGAAAGAAGCAGCTGAAATCCAGCTTTGCGTACCTAGCGATGCTTTGGTTATACCAAGCAGGAGTGGTGCTGAAGTAGCAGTTCTGGCATCCCGGAATTCGGCCAGCTTTTTATCACTTCTGCGCAGTATGGAATTTTCTTCTCTTACTTCTCTTAAACTCACTATCTGACCTGGTTTCAACTTAGCGGATTCGCCCGCATCTGTTACTACTTTCTTATCAAATATCCAGTCATTCTCATCGATAAATTCAGACTTATCCACTGTTTCTTCTTCAAGGAATCTGGTATCGCCCGGATCAACAATATTTAATTTACGCATCATCTGACGAACGATGACCTCAATGTGTTTATCGTTGATCTTCACACCTTGCAAGCGATATACTTCCTGTATTTCATTCACTACATATTCCTGAACTGCAAATGGACCTTTGATTGAAAGAATATCGGCCGGAGCGATTTGTCCGTCTGATAATTGTGCTCCGGCTTTGATGAAATCACCATCCTGTGCAAGGATCTGGCGGGTAAGAGGCACGAGATATTTTTTCACCACGCCATCTTTTGCTTCCACGATAATTTCGCGGTTACCTCTTTTGATATTACCAAATGCCACTACTCCATCAATTTCAGAAACAACGGCCGGATTGCCAGGATTACGGGCTTCAAACAATTCCGTAACGCGGGGCAAACCACCTGTGATATCTCTTAACTTACCCAGTACCCGGGGGATCTTCACGATAACCTGTCCGCCGCGTACTTCTTCACTTCCTTCGATAATAATATGACTACCTACAGGAAGGTTATAAGATTTTACCTCTTTTGTACCTTCTACAATCATAGAAGGAATTTTGGTTTTATCTTTTGTTTCAATAACCACTTTTTCACGATGACCAGTTTGTTCATCTGCTTCCTCGCGGTAGGTTATGCCTTCAATTACATTATCAAACTTAACTGTACCCGCAATTTCGGCAATCACAACATTATTATAAGGATCCCATGTACAAATTATATCTCCCTTATTTACTTTTTGTCCGTCTTTTACAGTCAGTGTAGCACCATAAGGAACATTATTAGTAATTAAAAGCCGATCATTTTTAACATCCATAATTCTTACTTCTCCTGTACGGCCTATTACGATATGTGCTTTATTACCTTCATTATTTTCTGTAATAACAGTTCTCAATCCATCAAATTGTATAGTACCATCAAATTTAGCTGTCAATGAAGATTCAACGGATGCAGAACCAGCGACACCACCTACGTGGAATGTGCGCAATGTTAACTGTGTACCCGGCTCGCCGATTGATTGTGCTGCAATGATGCCAACTGCATCTCCCTTTTGAGTAGTATAACCAGATGCTAAATTCTTGCCATAGCATTTTACACAAACACCACGCTTGCTTTCGCAGGTTAAAACAGAACGGATTTCAATAATTTCAATTCCGGATTCTTCAACACGTTTTGCAACTTCTTCTGTAATTTCTTCACCTGCTTTTGCAATCAGCTGATCGTTCAGCGGATCATATACATCATGCAATGAAGTACGTCCGAGAATTCTGTCGTATAATGGTTCTACGATATCTTCATTATCTTTTAATGCAGAAGTAGCAATACCTCTTAATGTGCCACAATCTTCTTCAGTAATTACAACATCCTGTGCAACATCTACCAAACGACGTGTAAGATAACCCGCATCAGCAGTTTTAAGGGCTGTATCTGCCAGACCTTTACGGGCACCATGAGTAGAAATAAAATAATCCAACACGTTCAATCCACCTTTGAAATTAGACAATATCGGATTTTCGATGATCTCGCTTCCAGTAGATCCTGATTTTCTCGGTTTGGCCATCAATCCGCGGATACCAGCCAACTGTTTAATCTGTTGCTTGGAACCACGTGCACCCGAATCAAGCATCATATAAACAGAATTGAATCCCTGTTTATCTGTGCTCAGTTCCTTTATTAATGTTTCTGTAATACGGGTATCCACACGCGACCATATATCTACAATCTGGTTATACCTTTCATTATTGGTGATCAATCCCATATTATAATTCTCCCATACTTCATCCACTTCTACTTTTGCATTCACCAATAATTCTTCTTTTGTATCAGGAATTATAAGGTCATTGATATTAAATGACAGACCTCCTCTGAACGCCATTCTGAATCCCAACTGCTTAATGTCATCCAGGAATTTCGCTGTCTTAGGAACGTTAGTCTGTTTAATAATATCACCGATGATTTCCCGAAGAGATTTTTTTGTCAGCAATGCGTTCACAAAGCCCACTTCAACTGGTACATGCTGATTGAATAATACGCGACCGACTGTTGTTTCCAGCAGCTTATGCTGTAGTTCTCCAGTTTCAGTTCTTACATTAACTTTTACTTTGATGTAAGCATGAAGATCTATCTGGTTTTCGTTGTAGGCGATGATAACTTCTTCTGAACTGTAAAAAGCTTTTCCTTCTCCTTTTACTTTTTCTTTATCAGTTGATCTTTTACCTTTTGTTATATAATATAAACCCAGTACCATGTCCTGCGAAGGAAGCGTGATTGGTGTTCCATTCTGCGGGTTCAGGATATTATGGCTTGACAACATCAGTAATTGTGCTTCAAGGATTGCTGCACTGCTTAGTGGAACGTGAACTGCCATCTGGTCACCGTCAAAGTCAGCATTAAATGCTGTACACACCAGCGGGTGTAATTGAATAGCTTTGCCTTCGATCAATTTAGGCTGGAATGCCTGTATAGAAAGACGGTGTAATGTTGGAGCACGGTTTAACATCACTGGATGACCCCTGAGGATATTTTCAAGAATATCCCAAACAATAGCTTCCTTTCGATCGACCAGTTTACGAGCCGATTTTACTGTTTTTACAATACCTCTTTCAATTAATTTCCTAATGATAAATGGCTTGAATAATTCCGCGGCCATATCTTTTGGTAAACCACATTCATGTAATTTCAATTCAGGACCTACTACAATTACAGACCGGCCTGAATAATCCACGCGTTTACCTAAAAGATTCTGACGGAAGCGGCCTTGTTTTCCTTTGAGCACATCACTCAGAGATTTCAACGCGCGCCCACCTTCTGCTTTCACCGCATTCGATTTACGGCTGTTATCAAATAAGGAATCAATAGCTTCCTGAAGCATGCGTTTTTCATTACGCAGAATAACTTCCGGAGCTTTGATTTCTAACAAGCGTTTCAAACGGTTATTACGAATAATAACACGACGATATAAATCATTCAGATCAGAAGAGGCAAAACGTCCGCCATCCAGCGGAACCAATGGGCGCAATTCCGGTGGAATAACCGGTATATATTGCATGACCATCCATTCCGGACGATTTGTAATCCGGCTATTTGCATCACGGAATGCTTCTACCACACTCAGCCGTTTTAATGCATCAGCCTTGCGTTGCTGGGAAGTTTCATTCGCAGCCGCATTCCGAAGATCAAATGACAGCTGATCCAGGTCTATGCGCTGTAACAAATCATGAACAGCTTCGGCACCCATCTTGGCGATGAATTTATTCGGATCATCGTCGGGTAAATATTGATTGTCCTTGGGAAGGGTATCGAGTAGCTCAAGATATTCTTCTTCAGTCAACAGATCTCCATAATTCTGTCCCTTATCAGCGCGTATTCCAGATTGAATCACTACATACCTTTCATAGTAGATAATAGTTTCCAGTTTTTTGGAACTCATACCCAGAAGGTAGCCTGTTTTATTTGGTAGACTCTTAAAATACCAGATATGCACTACCGGCACAACCAGTTTAATATGACCCATTCGTTCACGGCGCACTTTTTTTTCAGTCACCTCAACGCCGCAACGGTCGCACACAATACCTTTATAACGGATACGCTTATATTTTCCACAAGCGCATTCATAATCCTTTACCGGACCAAAAATGCGTTCGCAAAACAAACCATCTCTTTCAGGTTTGTAGGTACGATAGTTAATTGTTTCGGGTTTCAACACTTCTCCATATGATCTTTCAAGAATGGAATCGGGGGAAGCTAAGCCGATAGTAATTTTTGAGAAATTGGCCCTGGGACGATTTTCTTTTTTAATAGCCATATTACAATATGAGGTTTTTAATCTTTATGAACACTTACCGATGAATTCCAATAGCAGCATTTTATGCCGATGAGCTAAGCTCTTCAGTAATAAGCACTATATTGAAAACCAATAATTTAAGATTGAAAATGATTGTGAAAATGCCAACATATCTAAATTAAGGAGGGCAAAGGTAGTGATTATAATCTAAATAACCATAAAATTAGCTTATAGTTCAGCTCTGAATAAATGGTAGTTATCCGGCGCTTTGTTTAGCGCTTTGACCTCAATTTTCAATCTCAACCGATGCCTTCGACAGGTACTGCGAATCTTTCTTCGAGGCAGAAAAAATAATCAGCCGGTAATAAAATTTGTCAATAATAACAGCAGAAAAGGTTTACAAAAACAATCGTCAAAACAATAAATACTGCTTATATAGAGCGAGCATTTATGCTCCATATAACTTGTGTTAATTATATTTTACGTTTATAAAGCTGAAACAGAGTTTCGTTTCAAAAATTTCTCCCGGATGATATTCTGTACCGGTACATTGCGGATTTTACTCTCCAGCCATGAGATGATATCAAGGTATGCAAAAGCCCGGGTTTCAAATCGGTTTTTTTCGTATGTTTTTAATTTATCCAGCAGCTTTTCAAATTCGGGTCTTAATTGTTTTGGTGAAAGATGAAATGATTTTCTCAAAAATTTAAATATCTCCTCTTCTACCAAACTCAGGTTGCCCATTTTAGCCATGAAACGATAAACAGATTTAATAAGATATTCGAGTAATTGATAATTACCCAGTTCATAATGAGCGATCAGATGCAATAACCTCGAATAACATTGAAGATCTGTGCGGAGATCCACTTTCCAGTTGATTATCTTACTCAAATATTTTATGGTATTTTCATAATCGCCGCTTCCAAAATAAAGAGATGCGAATTTGTAGTAAAACACTAAAACCCGATGAGGGTCAAGGTACAATTCATATTCTTTTAGTTTCCCTTCAATATAAGGTACCAATTGCAAGCCCTCAGTAAAAGTGCCGTCAATAAAATGTTTATTGATCTTAGATATATGCAGGTACACAAAAGTTTGAATACGATTGTTATCATTATTGCGAACAATTTCCGAGTGGTAAAATTTTTCAAATACAGCGAGTGTTTCAATGAATTTGGGATAATTCATCAAGTCAAAATGGGCTCCCAGCAAATTATGCATCCCTTTGATATAATGAGATGTTTCAATACCGATCATGAATTTTTCTTTTTCGAAAAGATCAACCCATTTTTGTGTATACCTGTAATACGATAAAAAATCCTGGCCAATAAAAGCATACCAGCAGTAGCTCTGGAACAGGTATAATTTTTCATAAAACCCGGTGCTACTGCCAAGGTCCGGAGGAAGATGTTTTTCAAAAAACTCCCGTATTGCCTCCTGGTCCCTTTCATTCCGGGCCATGCCGTTTTTTATATACCAGCTATATAATTCCAGGGAAAGATTAGATAAGCTGCCGGTCAGGGATAAGCGATTGTTGACCTCGTCCATTTCATTGGCCAAACGGTCCGCACGATCCTGCATACTTCTTGTAATATGCAATGCTTCGATTTTTTGCTCAAAAAAAAGGACCTGCAACAGAAAAGTCAATTGATTGTAAGATCTCGCATTCTCCTTGATGCGGTCCAGCATTTTTAGGCTTTGCAGATAAAGCCCCTGGTTGTATAATATCCTCGCATAGTCTAATTGCTCGTGTAACTGGATATCTATATTGTCCTCATTTTTTATAAGACGCAGGCTGGAAAGAATCTGTTTGTATAAATGCGCCTTCGCATTTGACAATTGTTTTTTCTTAATGCTTTTATTCTTCTTTAACAATTCAGATTCATCATATTGGTCCATTTTATCCAAAGCATCGAACAGATGAATGATCTTTAGTTCCTCACTGGAGGAATTTCTTTTTACATAAAGCTTAAAATTCCGTTTCTCTGACTTCTTTAACGATTTTACCAGTTGAAACAGGGTATCTGATGATCGGTTGGGCATCGTAATATATAATCTTTAAATCCTTTACCAGCAAGCATTTCAGGCGTATTTCGTACTTTTCAGGAACGTAAACTACGTGCTATTTTGATTTCATTGCTATCCTAAACAAAGATAATTTCGAAAGAACGGGTTCTATTGCTCTGAAACAACCTGTCTTACAAAAGTAAATAGCCTGAATCTTTTTATCAATTCTTTCAATATAAGCTATGTCTAACGATAAGATTTTCATTTTTGATACCACCCTTCGCGATGGCGAACAGGTGCCTGGCTGTAAACTGAATACAAAGGAAAAAATAGAACTGGCTATACAATTGGAAGAGCTTGGTGTGGATATTATTGAGGCTGGATTCCCTATCTCAAGCCCCGGAGATTTTCACTCTGTAGAAGAGATCTCGAAAATCATTAAAAATGCTTCAGTTTGCGGGCTTAGCCGGGCTGTGCAGAAAGATATTGAAACAGCCGCACAGGCTTTGAAATATGCGAAAAGACCACGCATCCATACGGGTATCGGAACATCGGACCTCCATATCAAATCGAAATTCAATTCCACAAGAGAGGAAATAATTGAAAGAGCAGTACAAGCTGTCGCCTGGGCCAGAAATTTTGTAGCTGATGTTGAATTTTATGCAGAAGATGCAGGCCGCACAGACAATGAATACCTGGCCCGTGTAATTGAAGCTGTGATCAAAGCCGGCGCAACCGTGGTCAATATTCCCGATACAACGGGTTACTGCCTTCCTCATCAATATGGAGAAAAGATCGCTTTCCTTATCAATAACGTAAAAAATATCGATAAAGCAGTTATTTCCTGTCATTGTCATAATGATCTTGGGTTAGCAACCGCTAATTCTATCGCAGGTATCATTGCCGGTGCACGTCAAATTGAATGTACTATCAACGGATTGGGTGAAAGGGCCGGCAATACTTCACTGGAAGAAGTAGTGATGGTCATTAAGCAACATGCGCATTTAGGATTTTTTACAGATATAAAAACGCCAAAATTAAATCCTGTAAGCAGGCTCGTTGCCGAGACAATGCGTATGCCGGTACAGCCGAATAAAGCCATTGTGGGGTCGAATGCATTTTCGCATTCTTCAGGTATTCACCAGGACGGATTTTTAAAAGATTCACTTACATATGAAATCATCAACCCGGAAGAAGTGGGCGCTGATGGTTCCCGGATTGTACTAACAGCCAGGAGTGGTCGCAGTGCGTTGGCGCATCGTCTGCAGAAAATCGGCTATGCATTTAACCGGAATGATATCGATGTTATATACGAACAATTTTTACAGGTAGCTGATACAAAAAAGGAAGTAATTGAGGAAGATTTGCATCAGCTGGCAAAAGCATACCTCGCAACAGTAGTATCAGTGTGAAGATGTGCGGATGTGCGAATTATAGAATATAAAAAGACATTAAAAATTTTCATGGCTAGAACATTATTTGAGAAAATCTGGGACATTCACGTCATCAAAACCATCGAGGGTGGTCCGTTTGTTCTATATGTCGACAAACATTTTATTCATGAGGTAACCAGCCCCCAGGCTTTCAAAGGCCTTGAACAAAGAGGATTGAAAGTATTCCGGCCGCATCAGGTAGTTGCCACTGCCGATCATAATGTACCAACGATAAATCAGCATTTGCCGATCAAAGAAGAATTATCACGCATCCAGGTTCAAACACTTAAAGAAAATTGCGAAAAATTCGGAATAGAATTATATGGCCTTGGTCATCCTTACCAGGGCATTGTTCATGTTATCGGGCCGGAACTCGGGATTACACAACCAGGCATGACGATCGTTTGCGGCGATAGCCATACCTCCACTCATGGCGCTTTCGGCACCATCGCCTTCGGTATCGGGACCAGTGAAGTGGAAATGGCGCTTGCAACACAATGCCTGTTACAAAGCAAACCGAAGTTAATGCGTATCAATGTTGAAGGCAGGCTCAATAAAGGCGTTGTTTCAAAAGATATTATTCTTTATATAATTTCTCTTATTTCTGCGAGTGGTGCCACCGGTTATGCTGTAGAATATGCAGGATCTGCCATAAGCGTTCTATCCATGGAAGCTCGTATGACGATCTGCAATATGAGTATTGAAATGGGTGCCCGATGCGGCATAATTGCTCCTGACGAAACAACTTTCACTTATATAAAAGGAAGAGAATTTGCTCCGACCGGAAACGCGTGGGACAAAGCCCTCGCTTATTGGAAAACGTTATACAGTGATGAAGATGCAAAATTCGATAAAGAGATCAATATCACAGCCGCTGATATAGAACCCATGATCACTTATGGCACGAATCCGGGTATGGGTATCGGTGTTACAGGACATATACCTGCGTTGAATGAAATAGAGGAAAAAGAAAAACTTTCCTTTGAAAAATCTCTTCGTTATATGGGCCTTGAACCTGGAAGCCATATTGAAGGGAAAAAAGTAGACTATGTATTTATAGGCAGTTGCACCAACAGCCGTATTGAAGATTTACGCATGGTTGCCGCATTTGTGAAGGGGAAACAAAAAGCCAGCGATGTAGAAGTCTGGATTGTGCCCGGGAGCAAACAAGTAGAAAAACAAGCCAAAGAAGAAGGCATTGATAAAATATTTGAAGCAGCAGGTTTCATATTGCGCCAGCCGGGATGTTCTGCCTGTTTGGGAATGAATGAAGATAAAATTCCGGCAGGAAAATATTGTATCTCGACAAGCAACAGAAATTTCGAAGGAAGGCAGGGGCCGAACGCGAGAACATTTTTGGCAAGTCCGTTGACGGCAGCAGCAGCAGCCATTACCGGAAAAGTAACTGATGTGCGGGAGTTAATGCCTGCGATTATAGCTGTAGAATGAAGGCTTTCAGGTAGAATTAATACAATTAAATCCTTGTGAGGCGCTTATAGATAAACGTGATTAAAAATGAAATAAAAAAAATGATATGAAAAAAACAACAGTAGCTTTTTTCATTTTTTTATTGGCAGGAATTGCCTCTCATGCCCAAACATTTACACTTAAAAGCAAGGACATCGGCGGACAGGCCACGAGTAAACAGGTATTCAATGGTTTTGGATGCACAGGTGAAAATATTTCTCCTGAGTTGTCTTGGGAAAATGCTCCTACAGGTACCAAAAGTTTTGCAATAACTTTGTATGATCCTGACGCCCCTACTGGTAGCGGTTTCTGGCATTGGATCGTATTTGATATACCTGCTAATACCACTGAATTAAAATCCGGCGCGGGTAACCTGTCAAAAAATATCGCACCTGCCGGAGCCATCCAAAGTAAAACAGATTTTGGTCAGCCCGGCTATGGAGGACCTTGTCCCCCGGAAGGTCATGGCTTTCATGAATACATTATCACAGTATACGCATTGAAAACAGATAAACTCGGGTTAGACCAGAATGCATCCGGTGCATTCGTTGGCTTCAACCTTTTTTCCAATACAATTGCTAAAGCATCGCTGGTGATGTATTACAAACGTTAACCATCCAGTAGTTATATAGAAAATGAGCAAACAAATTAATATAATCAGTTCCACAATCGTTCCGATCAATATCGAGAATATCGATACAGACCAGATCATCCCTGCACGTTTTTTAAAAGCGACCAGCAGGGAAGGATTTGGAAAGAATCTTTTTCGCGACTGGCGCTACAATAACGATGATGAGCAACATTCAAAAAAAGATTTTGTATTAAATAACCCGGTATACGAAGGAAGTATTCTGGTTGCTGCTAAAAACTTCGGTTGCGGTTCATCCCGCGAGCATGCTGCATGGGCCATTAAGGACTATGGGTTTGATGTTGTTGTAAGCAGTTTTTTTGCAGATATTTTCAAAAACAATGCATTGAATAATTTTCTGCTGCCGGTAACTGTAAGCGATTCATTTTTGCAAAAAATTTTTGAACTGGTAGAAAAAGATTCTTCAACAAAACTTAAAGTAAATCTGCAAGATCAAACAATTAAAATCTTAAACACAAGTTGGGAGGAGTCTTTTGAAATCAATCATTATAAAAAAACCTGTTTGTTGAATGGATATGATGATATCGATTACCTGCTGAGTATAAAGAAAGAAATAGAAGAATTTGAAAACCAGGCTCACTAAAATCTCCCCCGGAGATTTTATTTGACTCGATAAAAATAAAACCAGGATCAAGTATTGTAAAAAAAATCCCTGATAAAAAGAATGATAAAAAATAATCATACTGCTGTTAAACGCTCTTCGTCACAAGGCGACGCAGATGGAGGAGGCGGAAGTGCCGGCCTGAAAAAAAATATTGTGGTAATAGAAGGTGACGGAATCGGTCCGGAAGTAACGAGGCAATCTGTTAAAGTGCTCAATGCAATTGCCGAGCGCTTCAACCACGAATTTAATTATACTTATTTTTTAATGGGTGCGGTTGCTATTGATAAAACAGGCAATCCGTTACCAGATGAAACCATCGAAGCATCCCTGAATAGTGATGCTATTTTGTTCGGAGCCATTGGTCATCCGAAATATGATAATGATCCGGCTGCAAAAGTGAGGCCTGAACAAGGTTTACTTAAATTGAGAAAGTCATTGCAATTGTTTGCTAACATCCGGCCCGTAACCACCTATCCATCCCTACATCATCTCTCTCCCTTAAAAACCAAAAATATTGTAGATGTTGATTTTATTATTTTCCGTGAATTAACTGGTGGAATTTATTTCGGTAAAAAAGAGACCAATGCAGAAAATACAATGGCCTCTGACGATTGTGTGTATACCAAAGAAGAAATTGAGCGTATTGCTCATCTTGCTTTCAAACAAGCACAGGTACGAAGAAAAAAACTCACATTGGTTGATAAAGCCAACGTACTGGAAACATCACGGCTCTGGCGAAAAGTAGTTCAGGAAATTGCAAAACAGTATGCTAATGTAGCTGTTGATTTTCTGTTTGTGGATAATGCAGCTATGCAGATCATACTCAACCCAAAACAATTTGATGTAATTCTAACTGAAAATATGTTTGGGGATATAATCAGCGATGAAGCCAGTGTAATCAGTGGTTCACTCGGGCTATTGCCATCCGCATCTATCGGTAAAGGGGCAGCGCTTTTTGAACCGATCCATGGTTCGTATCCCCAGGCTGCTGGAAAAGATATTGCTAACCCACTCGGTTCTATCCTGTCTGCCGCAATGATGCTTGATCATTTTAGTTTGCATAAAGAAGCTGATCTGATCAGGGAAGCTGCGGACTGGACATTACGAAACGGTTTTGTAACAAAAGATATAGATCCGGTTAACTTTTATTTTACTTCTACTATTGGTGAGCTGATCAGTGATTATGTAGGGGGTAAAATTCCGGGTGATATTAATAAAGCAAATGTTGAGTTGAGAAAGTCGACAATCATATAAGAAGGTTTAGAGTATAAGGTGGAAGGTATAACAGACTTGCATTTTACCTCATGCCTCCACCCCAACCTTAAAAAGTTCTTTGTATATTCAACGGTGGTTCGTATATTCGCATTACAACGAATTTTCATGTTGAAAAGCAGATCATGTAATAATATTGTTTCCATCTCCATTCTTATTGTGGTGGTCATTATTATTCCTGCAATTCATGGAGGTAGTTGTTAGTATATAAATATCAGAAACTAAAAATAAACGACCCGCCTCCAGAAAAGGCGGGTTTTTTGTTGTCTAACCGGGACTTTAAACGATTATTCTGATTGAACTGAAAAATAAAATTCAGTGATCAAACTACCAGGAAAATCAGCATAGTCATATAAAATCCAGGTTCAGACAATGGCAGCAATAATGAATTAAAATGTAATCAACTATCAGGATAATCAGAATAATCGTATAAAATTCAGGTTCAGACAATGGCAGAGATAAATAAATATTCAAAGGTTTTGACGCAGGATCAGACACAACCCGCAGCGCAGGCAATGCTATATGGTATTGGTTTAACAGATCATGATCTGAAAAAGGCCCAGGTTGGTATTGCCAGTATGGGTTATGATGGTAATACATGTAACATGCATTTAAACGACCTGGCAAAAATTGTAAAGCAAAGTGTATGGGACAATGATCTCGTAGGTTTAATTTTTAATACAATTGGTGTCAGTGACGGCATGAGCATGGGAACTGCCGGTATGCGTTATTCGCTGGTAAGCCGCGACATCATTGCGGATTCCATCGAGGCTGTATGTGGTGCACAATATTATGATGGCCTGATAACAATTCCCGGCTGTGATAAAAATATGCCTGGTTCTATCATTGCCATGGGCAGGCTAAACAGACCCTGTATTATGGTATATGGTGGCACCATCGCTCCTGGACATTACAAAGGCCAGGATCTGAATATCGTGTCCGCATTCGAAGCGTTGGGGCAAAAAATAGCAGGAGAACTGGACGAAAAAGATTTTAAAGGAATTGTTCAACATACCTGCCCTGGTGCGGGAGCATGTGGCGGTATGTATACAGCCAACACAATGGCTTCAGCCATTGAAGCATTGGGAATGAGCCTTCCCTATTCTTCGTCTAACCCCGCCGTTAGTAATGAAAAAATCAAGGAGTGTGCTGCTGCAGGAAAAGCTATCCGGCTCCTGTTGGAAAAAGATATTAAGCCAAAAGATATCATGACAAGAAAAGCATTTGAAAATGCAATTGTAACAATCATGGTATTAGGCGGAAGCACAAATGCTGTGCTGCATTTGATAGCAATGGCAAGAAGTGTTGATGTACCATTAACCCAGGATGATTTTCAGATCATCAGCAACAAAATTCCTGTATTGGCAGATTTTAAACCCAGTGGCAAATACCTGATGCAGGATCTGCATGCACATGGTGGAATTCCTTCGGTAATGAAATATCTGTGGCAAAAAGGTTTGTTACATGGAGATTGCCTCACTGTTACCGGAAAAACATTGGCTGAAAATCTCACTGACGTCGCCGATCTTGATTTTAAAACGCAGGATATTATTCATCCCCTGGAGCAACCCATTAAGAAAACAGGACATCTGCAAATATTATACGGCAACCTTGCTGAAGGTGGCAGTGTCGCAAAAATTAGCGGAAAGGAAGGCGAACGTTTTACCGGACCTGCAAGAGTATTTGATGGTGAACAAAAATTGATCGTAGGAATTCAGAGTGGTCGCGTTAAATCCGGAGATGTTGTTGTTATCCGCAATGAAGGTCCCAAAGGTGCACCGGGTATGCCGGAAATGTTGAAACCCACAGGAGCCATTATCGGCGCAGGTTTGGGTAAATCTATCGCGCTCATCACAGATGGAAGGTTCAGTGGTGGCACACATGGATTTGTAGTCGGCCATATCACTCCTGAAGCCTATGAAGGTGGGTTGATTGCATTTGTTGAAGATGATGATATCATAGAATTAGATGCAGTAAATAATACCATCAACCTAAAAGTTACGGATGAAATAATCGCCAAAAGAAAATCCGGTTGGAAGCAACCGGCATTGAAAGCAACGAAGGGAGCATTGTATAAATATGCAAAGAGTGTAAAAAATGCTTCGGAAGGTTGTGTAACGGATGAATAATAATCGCAGATTAGATGATTTGAAAGATTTCGCGAAGGATGGCTTCGAAATTATCAGAATGCAAAAATGCAATATTGTTGAAATAAAATAACTGACTATTTAAAAACAGCATATGGAAACGCTTATAGTAAAAAAAGGAAAAACCACATCCGGCAAAAAACCGACAACAAATATTTCTGGTTCTGTTGCTGTGCTCGAAGCTTTTCTTGAAGAAAATGTAGATATTATTTTTGGCTATCCTGGCGGCGCTATCATGCCTATTTATGATGCCTTGTACGACTACCAGGAAAAGTTAAAACATATTCTTGTACGTCATGAGCAAGGCGCCATTCATGCAGCACAGGGTTACGCAAGAGTATCGGGTAAAACAGGCGTTGTGTTTGCCACGAGTGGACCCGGAGCAACCAACCTTGTAACGGGCCTCGCCGATGCCATGATCGACAGCACACCTGTTGTATGTATTACCGGACAGGTATATGCGCATTTGCTGGGAACGGACGCTTTCCAGGAAACGGATGTAATTAATATTACCACACCGGTAACAAAATGGAACTACCAGGTTACAGATGCGACTGAAATTCCAACCGTGCTTGCAAAAGCATTTTATATTGCCGGCAGCGGAAGACCCGGACCTGTTTTGATTGATATCACTAAAAATGCACAGCTGCAGAAATTCGATTATGAGGGATACAGGAAATGCGAACATATTCGCAGCTATCGTCCCAAGCCAATCGTCAGAAAAAAATATATTGAGGAAGCTGCGCAACTGATCAACGAAGCTCAAAAACCGTTTGTGATTTTTGGACAAGGTGTAATATTGGGTAGGGCAGAAAATGAGTTTAAAAAATTTATTGAAAAAGCCGGAATCCCTGCTGCATGGACCATATTGGGTATGAGCGCCATTAATACAAATCATCCGTTAGCAGTAGGTATGCTGGGTATGCACGGCAATTATGGACCAAACGTACTGACCAATGAATGCGATGTACTTATAGCTGTGGGTATGCGCTTTGATGATCGTGTAACAGGCAGGCTCGATAAATATGCAAAGCAGGCCAAAATCATACATCTCGATATTGACCCGGCAGAAATTGATAAAAATGTAAAGACAACCGTATCTGTATGGGGCGACTGCAAAGAAACATTGCCGCTGCTTACTGAATTGATTGAGCAAAAAGTATATCCTCAATGGATACAAAAATTCAAAGATTATCAACTGCAGGAAGATAAATTATGTATTCAACCGGAATTACATCCGGATACAGAGGAACTTACCATGGGAGAGGTGATTGATATAGTGAACTCATTTACCAAAGGCGATGCAATTATCGTAACAGATGTAGGACAGCACCAGATGGTTGCATGCCGCTATGCAAAATTCAATCAGTCCAAAAGTAATATCACTTCAGGCGGACTTGGTACGATGGGATTTGCTTTGCCTGCAGCTATCGGCGCAAAGACAGGTGCTCCCGACAGAACTGTTATTGCGGTTATAGGTGATGGTGGTTTCCAAATGACCATACAGGAATTAGGAACGATCATGCAAAGTGAGATAGATGTAAAACTGCTGATATTAAATAATCAATTCCTCGGCATGGTTAGGCAATGGCAACAATTATTTCACGATAAACGATATTCATTCGTTGATATTACGAGCCCTGATTTTGTACAAGTGGCCAAGGGTTATCGCATTGCCGGAAAACGTGTTTCAAAAAGAGAAGAGCTTAAAGATGCAGTAGCCGAAATGCTCGAACACAAGGGATCTTTTTTATTAGAAGTAATGGTAGGAAAAGAAAATAATGTATTCCCAATGGTTCCACAGGGCTGTAGCGTG
>Ga0137407_10000286_pt1 | contig 35704 bp, 31 predicted proteins | sample CZOMad2_2_16fung_FD_108410 | JGI IMG/M metagenome (GOLD analysis project Ga0137407, IMG submission 108410) | Vadose zone soil fungal communities from Angelo Coast Range Reserve, California, USA - CZOMad2_2_16fungal (Illumina Assembly) | ecosystem: Environmental > Terrestrial > Soil > Vadose... | reverse complement strand
ATGTATATCAATGGCAGACCGCATGGTCCCTGGCATGCAAATACCACCTGCCAGTTGCATATGCGTGCTTATAAGAATGGTGATACCATTACTATTGAACCGTGGAGATCCAAACCTTTTCCAGTTATAAAGGACCTCGTGGTTGACAGGTCAGCTTTTGATCGCATTATCCAGGCCGGAGGTTATATTTCAGTTAATACGGGGAACGCTGTTGATGCCAACGCATTGCCTGTAGAAAAAGAAAAAGCCGATGCCTCTTTCGCTGCCGCTGCCTGCATTGGTTGCGGAGCCTGCGTTGCTGCTTGTAAAAATAGTTCTGCAATGCTGTTTGTTTCAGCCAAAGTTTCACATCTTGCTTTATTGCCACAGGGTGCGCCAGAGAGAAAAACGCGCGTACTGAATATGGTCGCCCAAATGGATAAAGAAGGATTTGGAAGTTGTACGAATACCCAAGCCTGTGAGTCCGTTTGTCCAAAAGAGATTTCCATGACTAATATCGCTAAATTGAATTCAGAATATATTCTCTCGGGGTTGACCTCTAAGTAAGAAAGTTGAAAGGTTGAGAAGTTGAAAAGTTGAGAAGTTAGGTTAATAAGATAGTAATTTCCAGTCTCAACTTCCCAACATATCAACTTTTCAACTATTGCGATATCTGACAGTTTATTTGTGTGTTATGACACTGCCTCCGGCATCCAGCTCAAGAAAAGGATTATAAGCAATTTCCCAATAATTATCTTCCACATCGGCAATATATCCGCTATATCCTCCCCAAAAAACTTTTCCTGGTTGCTTGACGATCTTCACCCCCTTTTGTTCCAACTCTTCAAACATCATATCAACTTCTTTCTCTGATCTGCAATTGATGGCGAATGCAACTCTTTTAAAACCTTTGCCATCATTTCTTATTCCAATATCTTCTGCCAGTTCTTCCAGAGGAAAGAGTGCCAATATGAAACCATTGAGTTTAAAGAAAACGATTCCATCACTATCCTTAAGTGTTACCCAGTTAAATTTCTCAACGTAAAAATTTTTCATTTTGTCAAGGTCGTTAACGCCAATAGTCAGGAAGTTTAATACTTGATTCATATTATGATTATTATTGAATGGATAAGTAAAAATATATGGATTTGGCAAATACCTGGCAGGGATTGAAGTTATCGTTTTTGGTTGAATGATACCAGTCGTGCTGAGCAACAGCCGGTTAAGGCATTGACCTTCGTTGGCTGTTCGATTTAGCTATTTATTATCACTACTTTAATATGTATTGTGCTTGGTAAAAGCCTTTATACATCTTACCTTTGCAAATCGAAAAATTGAACAGCATGATCAGAGTGAACAATGTGACTTTATCCTTTGGCAAAAGGGTATTATTTGATGAAGTGAACCTGACTTTTACAAAAGGTAATTGTTATGGTGTCATTGGTGCAAACGGAGCGGGTAAGTCCACTTTTTTAAAGATATTATCAGGTGAGATTGAGCCGAATAAGGGTTCTATAGAAATAGGCACAGGATTACGCATGGCAGTATTGAAACAAAACCATTTCGAGTTTGATGAATCCACTGTTTTGCATACTGTGTTGATGGGCTATAAAAAAATGTGGGAAATTATGCAGGAGCGTGATGCCATTTATGCAAAATCGGATTTTACAGAAGCAGATGGAATCCGGGCAGGGGAACTGGAATCAGAGTTCGGAGAAATGGGTGGTTATACTGCGGAAAGCGATGCCGCTGCATTGCTCAGTGACCTTGGTGTGAAAGAATCTTTTCATAATCTTTTATTGAAAGAATTGCCACGTGTAATGAAAGTGAGGGTACTGGTTGCACAGGCCTTATTTGGCAACCCGGATATATTGTTACTGGATGAGCCTACCAACGATCTCAATGTTGAAACGATCAACTGGCTGGAGAATTTTTTAGCCGATTATCAAAATATTGTGATTGTTGTTTCGCATGACCGGCATTTCCTGGATGGAGTATGTACACATGTGGCTGATGTGGATCGCCAGAAAATAAAAATTTTTACAGGTAACTACACATTCTGGTATGAATCATCTCAACTCATGGCCCGTCAGTTGAATGATAAAAATAAAAAAACGGAGGATAAAAGACAGGCATTGCTTGATTTTATTGCACGGTTTTCTGCCAATGCATCTAAATCAAAGCAGGCTACTTCACGGAAAAAAGCATTGGAAAAATTGACCATTGAAGAAATTGAACCTTCCAATCGCCGTTATCCAGGCATTATTTTTAAGCAGCAGCGTGAAGTAGGTAACCAGATATTGAACGTGGTGAAATTATCCAAAGCTGCTGAAGATGGCCGGATGCTTTTTTCAGATATTAATTTTAGCATTAATAAAGGAGACAAAGTAGCGCTGGTGAGTAAAGATCATTTAGCCTTGCTCAGCTTTTTTGAGATCATCACCGGTGGTATGGTAGCTGACAGTGGTAAATATGAATGGGGATCAACAATTACTACAGCGTACTTGCCGAATGATAACAGTCAGTATTTCCTTGATAAAGATATTAGCCTGATGGATTGGCTTCGGCAATTCGTGCCGCCTCATGTTACAGATGTAGATGAGCCTTTCCTGCGGGGTTTTTTGGGTAAGATGTTGTTCAGTGGTGACGAGGTAATGAAGAAAGTTGGAGTATTAAGCGGTGGTGAAAAGGTCCGGTGTATGCTCAGTCGCATGATGCTGCAGGATCCCAATGTTGTATTGCTGGATGAACCAACAAATCATCTCGATCTTGAATCCATCCAGGCTTTCAATGAAAGCATGAGCAATTTTAAAGGTATTGTCCTGATCAGTTCGCATGATCATACTTTTTTGCAGACGGTTGCTAATCGTGTGATTGAATTAACCCCCGGTGGTTCAATTGACCGCGTCACTTCATTTGATGAATACCTCGATGATGCCCGCGTAAAACAATTACGTGAAGAAATGTATCCTAGTAATACTTTTGTTACTGTATAATATTCTTAAATTAATGTGCGGATGTGCAAATGTGCAAATGTGCGAGTTCATCAAAGAAATCTGCACGACAGAATTCGCACATCTGCACATTTGCACATCCGCACATTAATAATATGGATTATCGTATTCCACCACAAACTCATATCGGTCATGTTCACCTGAAAGTCGCCGATATCAAAAGAGCTTTATCATTCTACCAGGATCTTCTTGGTTTTGAAATAATGGCGTCTTATGGTGACAGTGCAGTTTTTATTTCTGCCGGAGGTTACCATCATCATATCGGATTAAATACATGGTATAGTAAGAATGCCCCTCCTGCTCCGCGCAATAGTGCCGGATTGTTTCATACGGCAATTGTTTACCCAACCCGGAAAGATCTTGCCATTGCATTGAAGCGATTGATTGACGCCAAATATCCGCTTACAGGCGCTTCCGACCATGGAGTATCGGAAGCATTGTATTTGGACGATCCGGATGGCAATGGAGTGGAATTGTATTGGGACAGGCCAAAGGAGCAATGGCCTTTTGATAAAGAAGGAAATTTGCAAATGGGGACGGAGCATCTTGATCTGCAGGATTTGTTATCTGAGATTGGTTGATGGTTCATGGTTCATGGTTTGCAGTAAACTTCTCAATGAACTATCAACTATGAACGAATCAATTTATTTTCTTCTCCCAAGCTTGTAATTCACGCCAAATTGAAAGTTCCCGGTATAAGTGCCGAAGTTTAACTGGCCGAAAGCAATCCAGTTATCCCTGCCAAAATGTAATGTGTTTGAAACGTACGCTGGTGGATTGACTGTATAATTCGCATTGTTCCTGATAGTGATTAGCCCAAGCCCGATGCCAAGTTTATAACCAAAAGTGCTGCCACTCCTTCTTCTTGAAATAATTTCTGTTGTTATTCCAATCGTCCCTGTCCATTTATTTCTATTATCAATATTGGCAGCAGAGTCCGGAAGATTTTTTCTGAAATTCAGGTAATCACCAAATTCATTTTGTGCAGAGCCTTCCAGGCCGATGACGCGCCATTCACCGCCACTCCTGAGCGATACCAATGCATTGAAGCCTCCGTTAAAACCATATCCTCCAAAAAATTTGCTTCCCGCATTTCGGTTGATGGTAGGAGCATCCATTCCTCCACTGAATTCACCATTGGAATAAGACGCTACGTTGTATGATCCTATCGCAACGTTTCCTCCATAATAAAGATGGAAATTTCCAAAGGTGTTGCTACGATGTAGTCCTGCGCGAAATGATACTACATTATCACGCCAATTAGAGTTGGCGCCGCCTATCGCAACAGAACTGTTAATATAAGTTGCTCCTTTTATGGAATCCGATTGTAAAGGAATAGCGTGGTATGGATTCGAATTTGAAGTAAATGCACTCAGGTAATAAGCATGCTGAACACAGCTGCTAAAAAAGATAAATACAATAAATAAAAGCAGGTGTAAATTTTTAGTCATAGTTAGAAAATTTGACATTATTCTACTTTGGGATGCTGCAATTGATCTGTTAAAACTTTTTATTTATCCTCTCTATTGCCATCAATGTAGGAAGAAATATAAATGAAATATGGAGAGAACCTCCTAACTTGCTGATTTCGTCCTATTTAATACAATAAATTCAGATTTTAAGCATTTTAAGAAAAACCATTCTGTTGACTGCGAGGCTGCTTATATTTATTCTGATTTTCTTTGGTTTTGTTTTCACAGTAGTGGCGCAACGCCCACGGCCAAGGAGTACAGCTCCGGTATTGAGTAAACCTGTTTCAAATTTTCATCAAAAATTAATTGCAGTCAGACCAGGAAAATATTCTTTCGATTCAGTGAGCGTTATCCCAAAAACATTTTCGGTATTAGGAATCGCAGATAGTCTTTATACACTCGACTACGTAAATGCTTCGATTATATGGAAGCGGAAGCCAAACCTCGATAGTGTGCTGGTCAGCTATCGGGCATTTCCTTACAGGTTAAATACGGTTGTAAAACGGCTCGATTATGAAAGCATTGAGAATAATTTTATTATTCAACCTACTTTATATAATAACGGGTTCAACCAGGGTAATGATAATTTTTTCAATTTTGGTAATATCACATATAACGGAAGTTTCGGACGTGCTATTTCCTTTGGCAACAGTCAGGATGCAGTGGTTACGTCAAATTTCAACCTGCAACTGAGCGGATATCTTGCCGACAGTATTGAAATTGCAGCCGCTATTACAGATAATAATATCCCGATACAACCCGATGGCACTACAGCGGAGCTGAATGATTTTGACAGAATATTTCTTCAATTCAAAAAAAAGAATTGGGCGCTGAGTATGGGAGATATTGATTTGAGACAGAATCAGAATTATTTTTTGAATTTTTATAAACGACTTCGTGGCGCATCTTTTGAAACTACCAGCCAGATATCACCGGATATTACAAACAAAATCCTTTTAAGCGGCGCCGTGGCGAAAGGAAAATTTACAAGAAATGTTTTCCAGGGACAGGAAGCCAATCAGGGTCCTTACAGGCTGAAGGGTGCAAATAATGAATTATATTTTATTGTACTTGCAGGAACAGAAAAAGTATACATCGATGGTCAGTTGCTGCAGCGGGGAGAGGACCAGGATTATGTGATCAATTACAACACGGCCGAGATCAGGTTTACGCCGAAACGGATGATCACTAAGGATAGCAGGCTGCAGGTTGAATTTGAGTATTCCAATCAATATTATTTAAACGCAAATCTTTATTTGTATGACGAAGTCAATTTCAGCAACAAATTGAAATTGCGTTTAGGAATATTTAATAACAGCGATTCGAGGAATTCGCCTATTAATCAGACACTGGATGCAAACCAGAGAAAATTTCTGAACCTGTTGGGTGATAGTACTAATAAAGCATTTTATCCATTTGCGCCGGTCGATACGCCTTCGGCAGGTAGGATTTTGTATCAGAAAGTGGATACAGTATATCAGGCGGCCAATGGTTTGTTTGTGCATGATTCTGTGTATGTCTTTTCCAATAATTCGCAGGCCACTTTGTATAACCTTTCATTTTCTGATTTAGGCCCGGGCAACGGGAACTATATTCCGGCGCAGAACGGCGCTAACGGGAATGTATATATGTGGATAGCTCCTGCTAACGGACGTAAACAAGGACAGTTTGAAGCTGCTCAGTTCCTGGTAACACCTAAAACACAACAGGTTTTTACAGCAGGGGCAGATTATATGGTGAGTAAAAATACATCTGTAAGTGCCGATTTTGCCGAAAGCAGGTTTGATGTCAACACGCTTTCTTCATACGATAAAGGCAACGATAATGGATATGCGACAAAACTGGTTTTGAAAAATATTCATCCGTTCACTGCGTCAAAGCAGGGTCTTGAACTGGCTACTAATTTATCCTATGAATATGTCGATTCAAGGTTTCAGCCATTGGAGCGTTTGCGCCCTGTTGAATTTTTGAGGGATTGGGGGCTTCCGATTATTTTGGGACAGGATAATGAAACTCTTTATTCAGCGGGATTTCAATTGAGCAATGCGAAAAAAACCAATGTGAAATACGAGCTCTCAGGATATAACAGGGGAACAAGTTTTACCGGGATAAGAAATATATTTTCACATTTTGTGGATTTGAAGGGTTGGCGTTTTGCCGACCAGGTTAGCATAACAAATGGTAATAGTACAACCAATAAAGGATTTTACATCCGGCCTACGGTTGATATATCAAAAAGACTTGCACATTTGAAAGATTATATAATCGGTATGAATTATTCTGTCGAAAGAAATGAAAACCGGGATAAGATCAGTGACAGCATCTCAAATATCAGTTATGCGTTTGAAATTTTACAGACATACCTGAAGTCGCCTGAAAAAAATCCGAATCATTGGGGCGTAACATTTTTTACACGCAATAATTCCTATCCTTTCGGAAAAAATCTGGTAAAAGGTGATCGAAGCCAGAATGTAAATGTATTTGCAGAATTGGCGAAAAATAAACATCACCAGTTTCGTTTTAACGCCACATATCGCAATCTGGAAATCATCAATGCAGCTGTGAATGGACAAAAACCTGACCAGAGCTTACTTGGCAGAGTTGAATATATTGCTAATATATGGAAGGGATTACTTACCGGAAACGCATTGTATGAAGTAGGATCGGGGCAGGAGCAAAAAAGGGCATATTCCTATGTTGAAGTGCCTGCCGGAACGGGTCAATATAATTGGATCGATTTGAATGGAGACGGTATACAGCAATTAAATGAATTTGTTGTGGCGCAATTTGCCGACCAGGCAAAATTCATTCGGATTTTCACTCCTACGAATGATTTTGTAAAAGCAAATTATAATACTTTTAATTATGGAATTAATATTAGTCCGCGTGCACTCATCGATCCGAAAAGCAAAGGGCTGAAAAAAATCCTGGGGAATATTTACCTGCAATCTTCCCTTCAACTCAATCAAAAAGAACAAGCCAGCGGGTTTGTACAGTTAAACCCTTTCAAAGCACCTTTGAGTGATACCTCACTGATTACAAGAACGGCCATTTTTGTAAACACATTTTCATTTAACAAAGCAAATCCCAAATGGGGTTTTGATATCAATAATACAAGGAATAGCAATAAAGCCTTGTTAACATACGGATACCAGACACAAATGTTGAATGAATGGAACCTGCGGACCAGATTAAGTTTGTCAAGATCTTTTTTGATCAATGCAACTTTTAAAAAAGGGATCAACCAATTGTTCACTACGAGTAAAAATTTTGATAATAGTAATTATAATGTTGATCAATATTCGCTGGAACCTGATATCAGTTATACCCGTAAAAGCAATTTCCGCATTACGCTCGGATATAAGTATAACGATAAAAAAAATGCACCCGCGTATGGGGGTGAAAAATATTTTTCCAATTCTATTAATACGGACATAAAATATAATATCCTGCAGAATACTTCTTTGCAGGGTAAATTTACTTTCAGCGATATCAGTTATACTGGTAATACAAATTCCACAGTAAGCTATATTATCCTTGATGGGTTATTGCCGGGAAAGAATTATTTATGGAATATTGATTTAACCAAAAAGTTGGGCTCCAACCTGGAATTGAGTGTACAATATGAAGGGCGTAAGCCCGGGGAAGGAAGAACGATTCATACAGGAAGAGCTTCACTGCGAGCGATATTATAGAACGATGATTAAGGTGTAGGGTTTAAGGCGTAAGGTATGATATGCCCTACGCCTTAAACCCTACACCTTAATCATCGTTCTAATAAAAAAAAACCGGGAGACTGGCTCCCGGCTCTTGATATTGGAAATTATAATATTTTTTTATTAACCGAAGATTCCGCCTTTCTTCAAAGTCCTTGTGCCTTCTCCAATCTTGAAACCATTGTGATAGATTTCAATTTTGTAATCACCTTTTTGGAAATCTGTATTTTGTTTCCAGGCGAACTGAACTGATTTTGTTTTACCAGCTTCAATGTCTACAGGTACTTTTGCAGTGTAAACTTTATCACCTTCATCACGGCTAGTAAAAGTTCCTGAACCTAATGCGGCTACAGAAATTGGTTTGCCGTCAGGGGCAGTGATACAAACATATACATCTGTTTGTCCTGTTTGTGCAATGCGGTTGTTTACATCGAAAGCAATTACAAGCTTGTCTACTCTTTTTGCTGAAGTAGTAACTTTTTCTTTGCCGTTCTTCTTATCATGAATTGGTGTAACGCTGATATTGGATGCATTCAGAGTAGAAGCAATATCCACTTTCTTTTCCAGATCCTGTTTTGCAGTTGTTGTAGTCTGCAGGTCTGTAGTCAGCTTTTCTTTTTCCTGGGTGAGCTGTGTTTTATCTGCAGTGAGCTGCTGATTTTCTGTTGTTAAACGTGCAACTTCCTGCTCCAGATTACTGATCTTGTCGTTTAAATCTTTGATCAGGTCATCTGCTTTTTTCTTTTCAGCTTCCGTTAATTTTTCCTTTTTCAGGATACCACGGATCTGATTTTTTAATTTTCCGATTTCAGTTTGGCGTTCGTTTAACGTGCCTTGCATTTTGTTGTTGCTGCCTGTTAATGAATCCAATCTTACCAATGCATCGTCAAAATTTTTCTGCAATTGGCCTTTTTCGTCGGTTACTTTTGCAATCTGTGTTTGCTGTTGTTGTTGAACCTGCTCTTGTTTGTTATTATTCCACAACAAATAGCCCCAGGTTCCAAGAAAACCTGCAGCCAGGATCCCGATTATAAGATTTTTAAAATCTTTTCTAGGGGGCTGACTTTGAGGAGTAGCTGATGGATAATTGGTTGTACTCATGGTTTTGTTATTTTGTTTTGATGATTTATGATTTGCCTTCGAGGATTAGTAAAGGCTTCAGCTCCAATTTAGGCGAAAACTGTGCCAATTTTTAAATTTATCCCTTAAAGGGCAGCCTTACAGGCTTTTAGGGCAAGTATTACCAAAACCTAAGCTGGTTCATGGTTCATAGTTAATGGCTTACAGACTGAACTCCTATGAACAATTAACCATGAACTATTAACTATAATTGTCGATTATATTGCAGCAAAAATCAGTAATTGACAGTAGAAAAAATCATAAATGACTGGAAAAAGAAGATATTCAAGCCCGTTTACTGGTTTGAAGGGGAGGAGGAGTATTATATTAACCAGTTAGTAGAATATGCTGAGCACTCAATATTACCAGAAACTGAAAAAGCTTTTAACCTAAGTGTTTTTTATGGCAAAGATGCTGATTGGGCGGCCGTAATCAATGCGTGCCGGCGTTATCCCATGTTTTCTGAGCGCCAGGTAGTGCTTCTCAAGGAGGCCCAGCAAATGAGGGATATTGATAAGCTTGAGCCCTATATTCAAAACCCATTGACCTCAACCGTTTTCATTGTATCCTATAAAGAAAAGAAAGTAGACGGCCGTAGTCGTCTTGCCAAATTGCTCAAAGAAAAGGGCGAATTATTGACTACAAAGAAAATGTATGAAAACCAATTGCCCGAATGGACAAGCGATCTGGTAAAATCAAAGGGATATACGATTACTCAAAAGGCATTAATATTATTGATTGATCATATCGGCAATGACCTGAGCCGGATTGACAATGAGATAGATAAATTATTGATAAATCTTATCAATAGAAAAAGTATAACCGAAGACGATATCGAGCAATATGTCGGGATCAGTAAAGAATATAATGTTTTTGAGTTGCAGGATGCTTTATCCCGGAAAGATATTTCCAAAGCATTGCGTATTATACAATATTTCGAAAGCAATCCCAAAGCTGCGCCCATTCAATTGGTGTTGCCTGCTTTGTATAATTTTTTCAGTAAGGCTTATATGCTCTTCGGGCAGTCGGGCAATGATGAAAAAACCCTTGCAGTAACCATTGGAGTTAATCCTTTTTTTATTAAGGATTATATGCTTACCGTTAAAAATTATAATTACACCGGGGTTGAAAATGCGCTATTATTATTGCATCAATATAACCTGAAGAGTATAGGTGTAAATAGTGCAACGACGGACCATGCTTCCTTGCTAAAGGAAATGGTTATAAAGATGGTGATTTGATAAGGCATGAGGCATAGGGTATAGGGTATAGGGTATAACATACCTTATACCCCACACCTTACACCTTATTCATTCACCTCTCATGATGAAAATATGCCATGCTCTCCGATTTATCTTTCGCCAATTGATTTTTTAAAGCTTCCAGTCCGCTGAATTTTTGCTCTCCCCGCAGGAATTTTTTAACATGAATGCGGAGTTTTTTGCCATAGATATCCTCATCAAAATCAAAAATATTAACTTCGATTATTCTTTTTGTTCCGTCTACGGTGGGTCGAAAGCCGATATTCATCATTCCCTGTTTGGTTAATCCGGTTTCCTTCGATTCCACTTCCACTGCATATACGCCATCGCCTGGTATCAATTTTTCTTCGTTATCAATACTGAGATTTGCCGTTGGATAACCGATCTTTCTACCTAATTTATTTCCTTCAACGACCACTCCTTCGAAAAAAAATGAATAGCCCAATAGTTCATTGGCAACCTCCATGTCGCCCCGCGTAATGGCATCTCTTATACGCGTTGAGCTCACTGAGATCGTATTCAATATATGTACAGGAATTTCCCGTAATACATAATGGAAAGTTTCACTCAGGTTTTCGAGGAGATGATAATCACCCTTACGGCCACTGCCGAAACGATGATCATAACCAATGATGATAGTATGCGGGTGAAACTTTTTTATCAGGAATTCGCTTATATATTCTTCTGCTGTCAATTTTGAAAAAGCATCTGTAAATGGAACAATGACCAGATGATCGATCTCTTTTTTTGAGAGCAATTCAATTTTTTCCTCGGTGGTATTGATCAGTTTGATTCCGGCGGCGATATTGACTACTTTCCTGGGATGAGGATCGAATGTGACAATAACCGTTTCGCCGTTTATGTTCGCAGCCTCATTTTTTAATTGCTCAATAACCTGCTTGTGACCTGTATGTACACCGTCAAAAGTGCCAATGGTAATAACGGCATTCTTTGAAAAAGTCAAATCATCGGGATTCTTGTAAACCTGCATAATAAAGTGTTGCGAAAATAAGGAATAAGAAATAAGAATTCAAGAGACAAGGCACAAGGTACAAGAACGAAAATCCAAATACCAAAATCCAATTTTAAATCATATTAGTGATTTAGAAGTTGAATCTTGAGTTTTGGTATTTGGATTTTGGTTCTTGTATCTTGTATCTTGTGCCTTGTCCCTTGAATTCTTATTTCTTATTTTCGCAAAAATAAATCATACCTAATTCATGTCTCTTTATACCAGTCGCGGTGTTTCAGCACAAAAGGAAGAAGTACATAAGGCAACAGAAAAATTGGATAAGGGATTATATCCTCATGCTTTTTGCAAAATTTATGCTGATTTTTTGGGAAAAGATGATAACTGGGTGAACCTGATGCATGCCGATGGTGCCGGAACCAAAACCATTCTTGCATATTTATATTGGAAAGAAACCGGTGATATTTCCGTATGGGAAGGAATTGCAAAAGACGCAGTGGCCATGAACCTGGACGATCTGCTATGCGTGGGCATCACCGATAACCTGCTTTTTTCTTCTACCATTGACAGGAGCAAAAGAGTTATTCCCGGCGAAGTGCTGGAAGCTATTATCAATGGTACACAGAATTTTTTTAACGATATGAAAAATTCCGGAATAAATATTCATTACCTCGGGGGCGAAACCGCAGATGTCGGAGACGTAGTAAGAACCATCGCAGTAAATGGAACAATGACTGCACGTTGGCCCAAACAAAAATTAATCACCAATGACAAAATAAAAAGCGGTGACGTAATTGTAGGCTTAGCAAGCTTCGGACAATCAAGCTATGAAAAAGAATATAATAGTGGAATCGGCAGCAATGGATTGACCAGCGCAAGACATGACCTGTTACATAAAACTTACGGAGCCAGGTTTCACGAATCCTATGATATTTCATTGGATGAACATGTAGTCTATATCGGTCCTCACAGAATGACCGATGAACTGGAAGTGGAAGGTACATCTTTGACTATCGGCAAACTCCTGCTCAGTCCCACCCGTACTTACGCACCGGTAATGAAAGTGTTGCTTGAAAAATATTTTGATAAGATAAATGGATTGATACATTGCAGCGGGGGCGGACAAACCAAGTGCATGAAATACCTCCCCGGAGATTTCAGGATCGTAAAAGACAATTTATTTGCACCACCGGTTATTTTCAAACTTATTCAGCAATCTTCACATGCAGATAACCGTGAAATGTACCAGGTGTTTAATATGGGTCACCGCATGGAAATTTTTACGGATGCATCTACGGCAAATGATATTATCAGTGTTTCAAGACAATTTAATATAGATGCACAGGTTGTGGGAAGGGTAGAAGGGGAGGGGAAAAAAGAATTGATATTGAAAGTAGGAGGGGAAGAGATTGTTTATTAAATTTTTATTCGATTCTCAAACTCTTCGAAGAATTTACTGAAGCTCCTTGCTTAAAATTCGTTATTTAATTGTTGCCGATTTTAGCTTCTTTTTACTCCATCTTTCTCTTACATATTCATATGCCTTTTTTTCATTGGGTGATTGTGGCTTTGCAAGGGCAAGATATGCGGTGTAATATTTTTGTGCGAGCTTCTCATTTTTCAGGTTGCTTTCATAAATCCGGCCGCAGTTATACTTCATTACAGGATTTTTAAAAAGATAATAAGCAGTATCGTATTGCGAGACAGCTTTTTTAAACTGTTTTAAGGCTTCCTGATTTTCTCCAAGATTGTAATAATACATTTCTGCGGTTTTTGAAATTGCTTTAGCAAGACAGGTTTGTAATAATTCATTGCTTTTGGCAAAATCTTTTAGTTTGGCCCATGCTTTTGCTTCATAATAATAAATCGCTTCAATATCAAGATCACTGTGTAGCATATACTCGCAAACCCGGATGCAATCATTGTACATTTCTAAATTATAGTAGGATAAAACAATCTGTGTTAATGCACTCAAAGAGGGTTCATCAAGCCTCATTAACTTCTCTCCTGGCGAGAGCGCATTTTGATAATTCTTTGCTTCATAAGCTGACCGGATGCGTAATTTTAAATAGGGAATGCTTAAGGAATCTTTGATCAGCCCCTTATCAATAATACTATCTGCATTTGAGAAATTTTTTTTATCAATCAGGATATCTGCCAGGCCGGTTCCGTTTCTATAATCATTTGGTGAGAGCTGATAAGCATGACTGTAATATGATAGAGCCGAATCTTTTTGATTTCCTCCACGAAACAATTCGGCCATTTTTCTATACCAGGAGTCTTTGTCAGGTTGAAGGTTGATCAGTCTGCGGGTAAGCATTTTGGCATCTTCAGTATTCATCCTGCTCTTAATAGTTGCCAAATATTGAATGGCAGGTATGTTATTTGAATCAATATCAAACACTCTTTGATAATATTTTTCGGAAACCTTGATATTATCGTTCATATAGTTGGCATAGCCCAAAAATCCCAATACTTCGAGATTTGACGAATCATTACCGGCAACATGTTCCAGGTAACTTATGGCTTCTTCAAATTGCTGATTCTGAAAAAAATCCATCACTTGATTTTTATCTATTGTGATAGATTGCGCGTTAATATGATAAATCAATAAAAAAGTGAATGAAAAAAAAGGAATGATTTTCATCATACGCAGTTTGTTTTTTATTACGACTCCAACTTATAAATAATCGGTTGTTTTTTATATGAATTAACTTTTTTGTGACCTTGTTTAGCCGGTATCCATTTACCGCTTTCCTTTACAATGCGTATTGATTCAGGTTTCAATTCTTCCGGACCGCTGATTGCTTTAACATCACTGATATTTCCTTCTTTATCGATTATGAATTCTATAAGCACCTCACCTTGTATTTCATTCTTAACCGCATTGTCCGGATAATGTAAATTCTTTGTCAGATATTGAATCCATCCATTTTGACCACCCGGATAATCAGCTTCAAACTCCACTTTTTTATAAACTTTTTCTTTGCCTTTTGATTTAGATGGGATAGAATCGTTATGAGTTAAAGATTCAGCCATTGCATCTTCTATCTGTTGTGGGCCAGTTAATTTTTGCTGATCTGTTTGGATATATCCGTAATCTTTTTGAAAACGAACAATTCCTTCCAAAATATCTTTTGCGATTTTTTCCTGATTCTGTTCATCGCTGATATATGAAAGGTCCTTGCTGTTTGTCAGGTATCCACATTCCACAATAATTGCAGGTATGTCGGAATGATTCAGTACTGCAATACCCTTATTTGATCTTATCAGCACATCATCGATCTCATAATCTTTCTTTATTGTTTCCGAAAGATTCGATCCCAATTGTATATTTTTTTTAAGCAGGTTTGCATTGTTATCCGAAATATACATTTGAAACCCACTCCTGGTAACGTCTTTATCATCACTATTAACATGAATGGATATAAAAATATCTGCCCTGCTTTTCACAGCTATATCGGTTCTGTTTTTCAAACCTTCTTTGATATCTGCGGCATTCCCGGGCAATTCATCTTTTTCCCTTGTCATCACAACATTCACATTATAATTTTTAGACAGTTGCTGTATTTTTTTTGAAATCAGTAATACAATATCCTTTTCATTGATCCCCGTTCCGCTTTTCGAGCCCGGATCAATGCCTCCATGGCCCGCATCTATCACTACTGTAATGGTTTTTGTTTTTGCAACAGGGGAAAGTGTTTTATGATTTACATTAATTGCAAATGCACAGAATAAAATAAATAGCAAGGGCAGAATCATGACCCTGCTCAGGTAATTGTTTCCGGGATTTTTGAATTTTGTGATCATGGCTATACGACGTTTTATTTGGTTATGAAAAAAAGGATTGAGGATATGCGCCTGTTTGTTGCGGATTGTTTGCATGACCAGCAATTCTGCATATGCATACCTGCTGCTATCGGATATGGCATATTCGTCCGCAAGAAATTCATGAATTGCTTTTATCTCTTTTTTGATTAGATAGATAAATGGATTGAACCAGGTCAGCATTGCAATGGATTCCATGAATAAAATATCGGCTGAATGTTTCTGCCGTACATGATACAATTCATGCCGGAATATCTGTTGCCCCTCGCTGCTTTCAATATTCAATTTCCTGTTCCAGAATACGCGCTTGAAAAAAGAGAATGGAGTGCCCGGTTCACTTGTCTGAAAAAAATGAATATCATTTACCTGTTCACTGGGATAATGCCTCGAAATTTTCCTGATATATGATAATGACCTGGAAAATGAAATGAAGAGGATGAATACACCTGCTGTATAAACGACAAAACTCAGGTACTGCCAGTTCAGAAATATTCTAAAAAAATTTTTTCGTGCGGTAATTGTAACCGGATCTTCCCAATCTCCCATACCCACTCTTAATAGCCTTGTAGTAGTATTATCATTTGCAAAGCCTGCGAAAGGAATTGGAATATGTAATAACGGCAATATAGCCGCAATCATTACGATGCTGAGCAGATAAAACCTGTTATACTGATGGAACTGCTTATTGCGCAGAAAAAACCAATAGTAGCAATAAAGCAAACCCGCGATCAAAGTCATTTTGATGATATAGAGGAGAAGCATCATGGCTGTGAATTTTTTGCTGATTTAATTTGTTGTAGCAATTCTTCCAGCTCCTGCTGGGTTAGTTTATTATCATTTACAAATTGCGATACCAGTTTGGCAGCCGAACCTTCAAAATACCCTTTCACAAGATGGTTGATCGTTTTCTTCCCATATTCCTGCTTATTGATTTTCGGCTGGTATAAATTATTCCTTCCTACCACCGAATATTCAACAAACCCTTTATCTACCAGTATTTTCAGGATAGTAGCAACAGTATTCGAATGAGGCTTTGGTTCCGGTCCGGCTTCTATAATATCCTTCAGAAACCCCTTGCCTAGTTTCCATAATACCTGCATGAGTTGTTCTTCAGCTTTAGTGAGCGATTTCATTATAACTAGTTTTTTAGTTGTTTGACAAATCTATAACTAAAATTTTAGTTTTGCAAAGAATTTAGAAAACTTTATGAGATTTTTTTTCTGTTTTGAGGACGACTGTGTGTCTTAATAGCAGATTATTTAATACGGGCGCGGATTTTGCAGTGAGTAACGCGCAGGTATCAACGTTATTCACATATTGTGTATAGATTGTCCGGACGGGATTTTATTTTTATCCCAAAAGGTTATGAAGTTCGGATTTCGGTTTGTAGTTTTGCAAATGGTTTAGGACGGATCTTGGTAAATATATCATCTTTACAACATTCCCCTGCCGATTTTTGTTATACATGTGTTGATTTGTACCCCGCAAGCATTTTTGTCAACTTTTATCTTTAAATATGAGGCAACTTAAAATTGCTACACAGATTACGAACCGTGATTCCCAGGCGGTCGAGAAGTATTTGCAGGAAATCTCTAAGATTCCGATGATTACTCCTGAAGAGGAAACTGTGTTAGCCCAGCGAATTAAAATGGGTGACCAGAAAGCATTGGATAAACTTGCGCAGTCAAACCTGCGTTTTGTGGTTTCGGTAGCAAAGCAATATCAACACCAGGGATTGTCATTGAGTGATTTGATTAACGAGGGCAACCTCGGCTTAATTAAAGCGGCACAACGCTTTGATGAAACGAAAGGTTTCAAATTTATATCATACGCCGTATGGTGGATTCGCCAGTCCATTTTACAGGCGTTGGCAGAGCAGGGCAGATTAGTCCGCCTGCCTCAAAACAAAATTGGCACCTATAACAAGGCTAATAAAGCTTATATGGCTTTTGAACAGGAACATGAAAGAGAGCCAAGTACAGAAGAGTTAGCCGAATTGCTCGAAATGAGCGAAACGGAAATCAACAACATTTTCCAAAGCAACACCCGTCATAGCTCATTGGATGCTCCGGTTCATGAAGCTGAAGATGTGGCCATGGGTGATCTTCTTGAAGGTGGTGATGATACGGATGATGATGTAATGAAAGATTCATTACGTGCAGAAATTCGTCGGGTCCTCAAATCATTAAGTCCCCGGGAAGCAGAAATTGTTAATGCTTACTTCGGACTTGATGGCGAAAATGGTGTGACCATCGAACAGATCGGACAGAAATACGATTTAACAAAGGAGCGCATTCGCCAGATAAAGGAAAGAGCTATCAAGCGTTTACAAAAAGCGCGTTATAGCAGCGCATTGAAAGCTTATTTGGGATAATTATATTCCTCGAATTGATTTTAAAAAGCCCCGTTTTAACGGGGCTTTTTGTTAAATAAGAAATGAAGAAAATGTGCGAATGTGCAGATGTGCGAATTTCCTGGAATGATCGAACTAAGGAATTCGCACATCCGCACATCTGCACATTCGCACATTTTCTTCATTAACTTTGAGCACCATGAAATACTTATGTGCAGCTTTTCTATTATTTCTTTTTTCTTCCTGTGAAAAATCCATTGATATCAAACTCGATGAAACTAAATCACAACTGGTGGTAGAAGGAACGATCGAGAATGATAAAGCTCCCGTGGTAATACTTTCTTCAAGCCTTGATTATTTCAGTGAAATATCAGCTGAGATTCTCTCCAATTCATATGTACATAATGCCGGGGTTTTTGTATCTGATGGAAACCTTACACAGCAATTAAAAGAATATAGTGTTCCGGCAGGTACAAGCGGCTATATGCTTTATTATTATACTATCGATTCTTCCGCCAGCAATACTTTTGCAGGGGCATTTAATACAACTTACAATTTACGGATTGAAGTAAATAACCAGGTGTACACGGCTCAAACAAGTATTCCGGCTTTGGCAAAAAAAGTTGATTCAATATGGTGGAAAAAAGCGCCTGACAATCCGGATACAAATAAAATCGTAGTGGAAGCCAGGGTTTCCGATCCGCCTGGATATGGCAATTACATTCGATACTTTACAAGTGTGAATAATGGCCCTTTTTTTCCCGGGCTTAACTCGGTATTTGATGACCAGATCGTAGACGGCACAACTTATAATGTTGACGTTGACAAAGGTGTTAACCGGAATGATAAGATTGATATCAATGATTATCCATTTTTTGCAAAAGGAGATACTGTAGTCGTGAAATTCTCCAATATTGATAAAGCTACCTTTGATTTCTGGCGCACCATGGAGTACAATTACCAAAGCATTGGGAATCCTTTTTCAACGCCAACAAAGGTTACCACAAATATATCCAACAATGCACTCGGTTATTTTGGCGGCTATGCAACACAATATATATCGCTTACTATTCCTAAATAAATCATTAAGCGAAAGACGTTTTTCCTTGAATATTGAGTGTTGAATATTGATTATTGAATATAGGATTAGGTAGAATATTCGCATAAGAAAACCAGTTATTATTTAAATGTCCCAGAAGGACATCTCGTGGGTAGAAATATTTGGTGTAAGATCTGACGTTCCGTAGGAACGTTTGGTGCGCAGCAAGCGTCCGCCAACTGGCGGACGCAACGTCATTTGTTACATCGTTCTACCGACCAACCGTCCGCCAACCGGCGGACGGAGTTTGTGAACATTCTACCTAATCCTATATTGAATATTCTTAGGTACTACCTTCATAAAACATTCAATAATCAATATTCAATTGATGTGTTGTTCGACTTATCCACAGCGACTTATCCGTCGTCGGATAGATGACTTTGATTCTCATCTTTTACCGTTATTTTTGTCAACTTTATTCTCAACTTTAATTTTGAGAGTTAAGGATTTTATAAAAAGCAATTATGGAAAATAATTCAGCTGAAAAGGTACATTGTTTAATTATAGGTTCTGGACCGGCCGGGTATACTGCTGCAGTCTATGCAGCAAGGGCTAACCTCAAACCCGTTTTATACCAGGGACTTCAACCTGGCGGCCAGTTAACGATTACAACCGAAGTGGAAAATTATCCCGGTTATCCTGACGGCGTTCAGGGCCCGGAAATGATGGTACATTTTGAAAAGCAGGCGGCGAGGATGGGCGCCGATATTCGTTATGGTATTGCAACCAAAGTTGATTTTTCGAATAAGCCTTATAAAGTATGGATTGACGAAACAAAACTAATTGAAGCCGATGCGGTCATCATCTCAACCGGCGCCTCTGCAAAATGGCTGGGACTGGAAAGTGAACAGCGATTGAATGGATATGGCGTGAGTGCCTGTGCAGTCTGTGATGGCTTTTTCTTTCGTGGTAAGGAAGTTGCCATAACTGGTGCCGGTGATACTGCAGCAGAAGAGGCTTTGTATTTGGCAAAACTTTGTACTACCGTGCATATGTTCATTCGTAGAAATGAGATGAGAGCCTCGAAAGTGATGCAGGAGCGGGTTCAGCGATCGCCGAATATCAAAATTTACTGGAATACCGAAGCAGTTGAAGTAATCGGAGAGAACAGGGTAGAATCGGTACGGGTTAAAAACAATAAAACAGGCGAGTTACAAACGATTCCGGTAAGCGGATTTTTTGTTGCAATTGGTCATCAACCGAATTCGGATATCTTTAAAGGCTGGATAGAAATGGACGATACGGGTTATATCAAAACAGTACCAGGTACTTCCAGAACAAATCTTGAAGGAGTATTTGCTGCAGGCGATGTGCAGGATAAAATCTATCGGCAAGCCGTAACTGCTGCGGGCAGCGGTTGTATGGCTGCGCTGGATGCTGAAAGATATCTGGGGGCGAATTATTCGCATTAAACCGGATTATCCAAATGCATTATTGGATCTTAAGAATATCTTAGAGAAAATATCTTTTCCGAATTTATGTAATTCGCTTTAATTCGTGCCACTTATTTCAATTTCTTTATGATTACAATTGAATTAAATAATCTGGTTCTTCACGGGTATCATGGTGTTTTTGAAGAAGAAAAAAAAGTGATGAATACTTTTGAAGTGAACCTCAGCGTTAAATATGATGAAAAAAAGTCAGATTTTAACAGTCTGGAAGATACCATTAGCTATGTAGATTTGTACGACATCGTTAAGCAAAAAGCACAGGTACCCGCTTTATTATTAGAGAAACTTTGCCAGGAAATAATACGTAAGATCAAGCATCAGTATCCGATCGTCAGGGAAGTTGTCATTTCTATTTATAAAATGCAGGCGCCTATCGAAAATTTCCAGGGCAAAGTAGGTGTTACCATGAGGAAGAAATTTGACGACTGATTAATCATGATCCGATTTTTATTGTGCATACTATTGTTCCTGCCTTTTAAAAATTATGCTCAGGACTTTAATAAACTACTGAAAGAAGCAGAGCAGCTGGAATCCGCATTCAGGGAAAGTGAAGCCTTCCTGAAATATGCAGAGATCGTGCATCTTCAGCCTTCCAATATTGCCGTTTTATGCAAGTGTAGTGAATTATGCACGTATATTGGTGGCCGTGAGAAGGACAAAGCAAAAAAGGCTGACTATTTCAAAGCTGCAAAAACTTACGCAACAGCAGCACTAAAATTAAACCCAAACAGTACAGAAGCCAATGTGGTCATGGCAATGGCGATCGGCAGGTTAACACTGCTGGCGAGTGGAAAAGATAAGATCGCCTCTGTAAATGACATAAAGGCTTATGCAGAAAAAGCAATCAGGCTGGATCCCGCTAATTTCAAAGCATACCATGTATTGGGGAAATGGAATTATGAAATCAGTAACCTGAATTTTCTTGAAAGAACATTGGCTAAATTATTTTATGGAGATGTTCCCAAAGCTTCTTTACAGGATGCTATTATGAATTATGAAAAGGCGCGTGCCATCAATCCCGGTTATATCCTGAATTATCTCGAATTGGCAAAAGCCTATTACAGGAATGACGAGAAAAAAAAGGCAATTGCGCTCCTTACGCTGATGATGCCATTGCCCAATCATGTATTTGATGATACACGTATAAAGGTGGAAGGAAACCGGTTTTTGAAAGAATGGAAATAAAATTAATGTGCGAATGTGCAGATATGCGAATGTGCGAATTCTTTTTTGCTGAGCGCTTAATAGCATTCGCACATCTGCACATTCACACATCCGCACATTAATCATATCACCTTATTCTTCCATTTTCCACTTCGTATATACAGGAAAGCCAGCGTAAAGGTAAAGATCCAGTAAAGCCATTCGGCCATCCATCCATACAGGATGGGCAAATTCCAATATCCCAATACCTGGTAAACATAAATGCAATAAAATATAATCGTGAACAATTCGATCGCCAGGTTTACTTTGGTATTGCCGGTGCCGGTGACGGCATTTAGCCAGATAGTGCCGAACGACATCAGTATAAGTGCTAAAGAAACAACTCTTAATATCGGGATAGCATTTTCAATGAATGCCTGGTCCTGTCCATAAACAGATAAAAATGCGTGCGGAAAAATATTTAAAAGCAATGCAATACTGATGCAAAAGCTGACACTGAGTTTTACAATCTTATTAATCAGCGTGATTACCTTATCACTTTTTCCCTGCCCGATAATATTGCTCACCATCGTATTGGTAGTGGCGGCAAAAGCCCAGGTAAATGCACCAAACAAACCAAAAATATTTCGCATAGCATTGCTGATAGCCAGGTCGCGTTGTCCATGGTGTTCGATCAGGATATAAAAAAATTCCCAGCTAATAATGCTGATGGCATATTGCATAATAAGTGGGGACGATTGCACGATGATCAGGCGTATATTTTTTGCATCAAAACCAAAATTTTTGTACAGTTGTAATTGTTTGCTCACGCCTTTCAGATGAATTACACCAAATACAACAAACATACCGACAGCTTCCGCAAATACTGATGCAACTGCCGCGCCATTGAATCCCATTTTAGGCAAACCAAGATGACCGAAAATGAGGCCATAATCAAGTAAAATATTTGTCAGTGTTTCTGCAATTGTTCCATAGATCAGGAATTTACTTTGATTAGTTCCTATTAAAACTGCGTTGCGCAATTGATAAATGTATAAGAAAGGTAAACCCCAAATGCGAATTTTGAGAAATTGAACCGCCTCCGTTTTAAGATTGACCGAGGTAAGTGAAAGTTGCAATATCCATGGAGCCAACAGATAAGTAATTGCAATACCAATAGCAGCAAGCAGAAAAACCAGGCGAATACCCTGTGAAAAAAGTTTTCCTATTTCCTCAATCCTGTTTTCACCTGCACGCCTTGCGATAAGAGCCTGCAATCCGTTATTCACACCGTTTCCGATCACTGCAAAAATCAGGTAATATACTCCGGTAATCCCGGCTGCTGCAAGAGATTCCTGGTCCAAATGCCCCAGGAATATATTATTGGTGATAAAATTAATTTGCGGTACAAGAATGGCGAAACTGATAGGCAAAGCGATATTAAGTATCTGCCTGTTCGAAATCCCGACCATAAATTTATTATCGTTTGTAGCAGTCATTTTAAAAAAGGATTGCAAGGTAAGATATTCAAGACACAAGGGACAAGGAACAAGGCCCAAAATCCAATGTCCAGTAACCAATATCTAAAACTCAAACTAATATCAGATACTTAGAGCTGAAGCTTGGATTTTGGACATTGGATTTTGGGCCTTGTTCCTTGTCCCTTGTGTCTTGTTTCTTTAATTTGTAGTATTATTGCGGCCTGACTTATATGTTAAAACCAGACTTTTATATACATAATGAGAGCGCTGTCGTAGAAGATTATACGCAGTGTCGCTTACTCATGGAAATAAATAGCAATTCGTTTGGGTATGTTTTGCTGAATGTAAGGGGAATGAGGCCGGTGGCGATCAAATATTTTCAATGGAATCCTTCAAAAAATAGTTCCCTGGAAGAAATATTGCGTGAACTTGTTTATCGGGACGAGATACTTACCATGGCAGATGTAAATGAAACTTTTCTTGTATATAATTTCCCTGAAAGTAACCTCGTACCGGAAGCGCTTTTTGTTGCGGATGCAAATAAGCCATTAACCGACCTGATATACGGAGACATTGGCAAAGACATTGTCCTGAATGAAAAGATACCCTGGTGGGAATTGCAAAATATTTACCGGATTCCTGCAGGCGTACATCGGTTGCTTCAACAAAAATTCTATAATGGAAAATATTGGCACTTTTATAGTCTCCAGTTAAAGTGTCACAAAATGTTTAACGCGAAAGAAGAAGGGCAATACCTGAAAGTGTTTTTTTATACGGATAAAATGATTGTCCTGATATTCAAAAGTGGCCTGCTACAGCTTATTCAAACTTTTGAATATCATGATTCAAAAGACGTGGCATATAATCTCTTAAATTGTTGTCATCAATTAAATATGGGCCAGGATGAAATTATCCTGGAGCTAAGTGGGCTGATTGAAAAGCAATCTGAATTATATAATGAGCTGCAGAAATATTTTTTGAATATTTCATTCGACCATATGGAAGATAGTATCAAGATAACTGATGAGTTGAGAGAATACCCGCTTCATTATTTTTCGTCGCTATTGAAAATGGCAATATGCGTATAATCGGGGGAACATTCGGAGGCAGAAAAATCAGCCCACCTTCAAAAATGCCTCATACAAGACCAACTACTGATATTGCGAAAGAAGGCCTGTTCAATATACTGGAAAATAATCTCGTCATCGAAGGAATAAAAACACTTGATATGTTTGGTGGAACAGGAAGTATTAGTTATGAACTCGCATCCAGGGGTGCGGCGGACATTACCATCATTGAGAAAGATCGCGTGATGTATGACTTTATCAAAAAAACAATAATGGATCTTGATTTGAAACAATGTAAAGTTGTAAAATCGGATGTTTTCAGATTTTTGCAACATTGCACTGAGCAATTTGATTTTATTTTTGCCGGTCCGCCTTATGCTTTACCAAATATTGACGATATCCCTAAGCTGGTAACCGGAAAACAATTGCTCAATCCAAAAGGATGGTTTGTATTGGAGCATACCCCCCGTAATAACTATAAGGCCTATCCGCTCTATGTTACTGAGCGCAATTATGGAACAACTGTGTTTTCAATTTTTGTAAACAAATGAATAGCTAATGTGCGAATTTACCAATGTACGAATGTGCGCGTTCTGTCAGGTAGATCGCAGCAAAGAATTCGCACATCTGCACATCAGCAAATTCGCACATTAATTATGCAGTCCATATTCATCACTGGTATTGGAACTAATATTGGCAAAACAGTAGCGGCAGCCATCCTTGCGGAGGCGCTTGAAGCCGACTATTGGAAACCTGTACAGGCAGGCTATGAAAATGGTACAGATAGTGAATGGGTAAAAAATGTTATGAGTAATTCCGTAACAAAAATTCACCCTGAGACATATAAATTCCGGTTGGCCGCTTCTCCTCATATTGCTGCAAGGGAAGAAGGATTAAGGATTGAGCTGGATGAAATCGTAAAGAATTTTAAAACAATTCAGCAAAAAGTGAATCATTATCTTATCATAGAGGGTGCAGGCGGATTGATGGTGCCTTTGAATGAAAATGAATTTGTAATCGATCTTATAAAAAAACTAGACGCCAAACTTATTATTGTAAGCAGGAATTATCTTGGAAGTATCAATCATTCCTTATTAACGGCATCCATTTGCAAGTCGAATAATATTCCTGTGGCTGGATGGATATTTAATGATCAATACCTGGATTATGAAGAGGAAATTATTCAATGGAGCGGTATACCACGCATTACATCTATTCCCATGCTTGCAGATCCGGGAAAAGAAAGTATTTCCAAGCAAGCTGAATTAATAGCACCTGATATCAGCAAATATTTGAGCCTTGATTAAAGGATTCAACGATTATCATGATGGATTTGTGCTCTATATAAAATCCTTCAATCCCCTTAATCCTTCAATCAAGGTTCAAACCCTTTGACTTACCTTTAACCTCCTTAGTACTGCATGATGAATTTAAATTTCCCATTATTAAAAACCATACGCATTCTTTTACTGCCTTTCTCGCTATTGTATGCGCTGGTGATTTTTGCGCGTAATTGGTGTTTTGATAAAAAGATATTCTCATCCGCTTCTTTTAATCTTCCGTTAATTTGTGTTGGAAATATCGCTATGGGTGGAACAGGCAAATCTCCCATGGTCGAATTTTTAGTCAAAAGATTAAAAGATCATTTTTCTATCGCCATCCTGAGCCGTGGCTATAAGCGCAAAACAAAAGGTTATGCATTAGCAACGGATACAGCAACTGCCCTTGAAATTGGTGATGAACCGATGCAATTCCTTACAAAATTTCCGGATGTAACGATAGCAGTAGGTGAGGAGCGGGTAGTTGCCATTCCCCAAATATTGCACGATCGTCCGGCTACCAAAGCAATTATATTAGATGATGCTTTTCAGCATAGATCAGTCAGGGCGGGGTTGAATATCCTGCTCACAGAATATAATAACCTTTTTACCAGGGATTGGTTTCTCCCCACTGGTGATTTACGTGACGAAAAAAGAAGCTATAAACGCGCTGAAATTATTGTTGTAACCAAGTGTGAAAAGGATTTATCTTTAAAAGAAAAGAATGACCTGATAAAGGAAATCCGGCCCACTGAAAGTCAACAGATTTTTTTTTCGGCGATTCAATACGGGAATCCATATCATATTATTAGCAGGGAACTTTTAAAAATTGACAATTCGGTTGAAATACTGTTGGTGACTGGCATCGCTAATCCCCAGCCATTAAAAAAATTTCTTGATGAGCATTCACGAACTTATGATGAGTTGATTTATAATGATCATTATATTTTTTCGATTGATGATCTCAAAAATATTATCAGGCGTTTTGAAAATATCCAGGCGAATAATAAAATTATTCTCACCACGGAAAAAGATGCGGTGCGCTTAATGAAATTTGACCAGGAACTAAAAAAACTTCCATTTTATGTAATTCCGATAGAGCCGCAATTCTTATTTGGTGAAGAAAAACGGTTTACTGAATTAATCGTTAAATTCATTAAAGATTTTAATTATCAGTCATAAAAAAATTAATGGGACATAAACATCAGGGAAAGAAAAAGAAAGGATCCGTATCCTTTCATGCGTATAAAGGAGTATTGGAAATAACCAGGTCGGGAATGGGTTTCGTTGTAGCTGAGGGTCTGGAGAAAGATATCCTGGTTCGCCCTGCTGACTTCAATACCGCATTGCATGGAGATACCGTGCGTGTGAAAATAACCAAAGGCAATGCTAAGAATGGTCGTGTGCAGGGAGAAATAATTGATGTGATCGAAAGAAAGCAAACGGAATTTCTTGGTCACGTTGAATTAAGTGAGAATTTTGCATTCTTCATTGCAGAAACAGAAAAACCAACACCCGATGTATATATTCCGTTGCAAAAACTCAATGGCGCTAAAAATAATGACAGGGTAATTGTCCGTATTGTTGAATGGGGGAAAAATAAAAAACCACAAGGTGAAGTAGTGCAGGTGATGGATAGTGTCGACGAAAACGATCGCGCAATGAAGGAATTATTATTGGAGAATGGTTTCCCAATCTTTTTCCCTGAACAGATTTTGGCAGAGGCTGCACGCTTGCCGGATATTATTGGAGAAGCTGAGATCGCTGACAGAAAAGATATGCGCACAGTACTCACGTTTACCATTGATCCTGCTGATGCGAAAGATTTTGATGATGCGCTCTCTTTCCGCCATTTGAAAAATGGACTATATGAAATCGGGGTGCATATTGCTGATGTAAGTCATTATGTGCAACCCGATACATCACTTGATAAAGAGGCATATGACCGCGCAACTTCTGTTTATCTTCCAGACAGAGTAAATCCGATGTTGCCGGAAAACATTTCAAATGAATTGTGCTCTTTAAGACCGAATGAAGATAAATTGACTTTTTCTGCGATTTTTCAAATTACTGTCAAAGGTGAAATAGAAAATTTTTGGCTTGGGAAAACTGTTATTCATTCTGACAACCGGTTTACTTATGAACAAGTGCAGGAAATTATAGAGAAGGGAGCGGGAATTCATGGTGATGAAATATTAATCTTACATGGCATTGCACAACGCCTGCGTAAACGCCGGTTTAAAAAAGGTGCTATTAATTTTTCATCGACCGAAGTGCGTTTTGTGCTGGATGAGAAAGGGAAACCCATAAATATTGTTGTGAAGGAAAGTAGGGAATCACATCAACTAATTGAAGAATTTATGTTGCTTGCCAATAGAACGGTTGCAGAGTATGTGTCAAAAATAAAATTGCATAAAAAACCTGTTCCCTTTCCTTATCGAATCCATGCCACGCCCGATAAGGAAAAATTATTGCCCTTCATTGAATTTGCAAAAAAGTACGGGCACCATTTCGATACCAAAACGCCCGAAGGCATTGCAGCTTCTTTCAACCTGATGCTGGCAGATGTGCAAGGCCGTCCCGAGCAACATGTATTGGAACAGTTGGGTATACGTACGATGGCAAAAGCAATCTATACAACGGAAAATATTGGTCATTATGGTTTGGGATTTGAACATTATTGCCATTTTACCTCACCAATCCGTCGATATCCGGATGTGCTGACGCATCGCATTCTCGAACAATGCCTGGAGCAAACTATTGAAGCGGATAAAAAGCTTGAAGCCAAATGCAGGCATTGCAGCGAAAGAGAGCGTGCAGCCATGGAAATTGAAAGAGCTGCAAATAAATACAAGCAGGTGGAATATATGCAGGAATTCCTGGGAGAAGAATTCGAAGGCGTAATCAGCGGGGTGGCAGCTTTTGGTTTTTGGGTAGAAACAGTTAAACACAAATGCGAAGGGCTTGTAAGCATAAACAGTTTATTGGAATATGATGACTTCCGGTTAATTGAAACCGAATATGCACTTGTAGGAAGACGCAGCGGAAGGCAATTTCGTATGGGTGACAGGGTTATCATTAAAGTGGTATCCGCTAATTTGGGAAAACGCCAGTTAGACTATGAATGGGTAATCGGAGAACTGACAAAAGATAATACAGATGAGAGTAAGAAGAAAAAAAAGCACAAATAACTTTTTGTTTAAAAATAAAATGCACTTCAGGAATATAAAATTGCACCTGCATTAAAAATGACAGATACTGGCAGGAAATTCCAAACTGATGTATGAAAAGTTTTGAAGATTTATCCAAAGATTTTGTAACAAGATTCAGTACAAGGCATTTCCCAATGCAGCCGGCCAGTTTGTATGAGCCTGCAGACTATTTCCTCGGATTAGGAGGAAAAAGGATCAGGCCGGTGATGTGTTTGATGGGGAATGAATTATTTGATGAAATTATTCCTGATGCCTTTGATGTGTCCATTGCGATTGAATTATTTCACAACTTTACCCTGATACATGATGATATCATGGATAAAGCACCACTACGACGCGGAATGCAAACGGTGCATGAAAAATATGATGAGCCGACTGCATTGCTTGCAGGGGACGTTATGCTCGTTACCGCATATGATTATATCAATAAAATAAAACTGTCCAACATTCATAAAATCATTTACATTTTTAATAAAACGGCAAAGGAAGTTTGCGAGGGTCAGCAGATAGATATGGATTTTGAAAAAAAGGAACATGTCCCATTACAGGATTATATACGAATGATTTCATTGAAAACATCTGTGCTATTAGCAGCGAGTCTCCAAATGGGTGCCATATTGGGAGGTGCCGGTGATGGGAACCAGGAACATTTATATGAATTCGGAAAAAATCTTGGCCTGGCCTTCCAGATACAGGATGATTATTTGGATGCTTTTGGTGATCCTGTCAAATTCGGTAAGCAAACCGGCGGAGATATCGTTTCCAATAAAAAAACTTTTCTTTTTATCAAAGCCATGGAAGTTGCCACGGCTTCGCAAAAAAAAGAAATGAATGAACTTGTAAAGACGAATGCTGAAGATAAAGTAAAAAGAATACTTTCTATTTTCAAAGCCTGTGGTGTAGATGAAGAAGCAAAAAAACTGAAAGAAAAATATAGCAATATCGCTTTTCAGCATTTAGAGGATATTGCGGTGATGTCCATACGAAAAGAACCACTCAGAGAATTAGCAAAATTTCTGGTGCAAAGAGATTTTTAAAAAAAATTATTTCACGCAAAGCCGCAAAGGAGTTGAATAGTTGAAATGTTGAGCGGTTGATAAATTCAAGACCAGGATCTAATCTGATTCTACCAGTCAACATTCAACTATTCAACTTCTTTGCGCCTCGCAACTGGATATTTTTCCCTAATTTGACATCTTAATAAACCCATATCGCATGGCCCATTCTTTGTTCAGGAAAAAATCGCTGACGAAAATTATAGCAGATGCAGAGGCGGGATTGGGCGATGGACATGAAGGTGGAGGAATGAAGAAAGTGCTAGGCGTGCGTGATCTTACTTTTATGGGAGTAGCTGCTGTAATCGGCGCCGGTATTTTTTCCACAATCGGTACCGCAGCTTATCATGGTGGTCCTGGCGTAATTTTTCTATTCCTGATCACTGCAGTGACATGCGGGTTTACAGCATTATGTTATGCCGAATTTGCTTCACGTGTACCCGTAAGCGGTAGTGCATATACATACTCATATGTAACCTTTGGAGAAGTGATCGCCTGGATCATTGGCTGGGCACTGATCCTGGAATATGCCATTGGCAATGTGGTAGTCGCTATTTCCTGGAGCGCTTATTTCAACAATATCCTGAAAGCTGTTCATATCTATTTACCGGACTGGCTTACTATCGGTTACCAGACAGCGAAAATGAATTATGAAAGTGCCGTTCAAAACGGTCAGTCAGTTGCAGCGCAGATATATGCAAATGCACCGACTATTTTTGGATTTAAGTTTATCATCAACCTGCCTGCGTTTATCATTGTTGCATTGATTACTATGCTGGCTTATATCGGTATCAACGAAAGCAGGAAGAGCGCCAATTTTATGGTAGGATTAAAGATTGTGGTGCTTATTTTTATTGCAATCATTGGATTTTATATTATTTTTTCTACCGGAACAACCGGCAATTGGTCTCCTTTTTTGCCGGAAGGTATGGGCGGCGTTTTACAAAGCGTATCTTCTGTTTTCTTCGCATATATTGGGTTTGATGCTATTTCGACAACGGCGGAGGAATGTCGTCAGCCACAAAAGGATTTGCCCAAAAGCATGATCTATTCTTTACTGATATGCACAGTGATTTATGTTGTTACAGCACTCGTCATTACAGGCCTGGTAAATTATAAAGAATTTAATGGCGTGGCTGATCCACTTGCATATGTATTCGATAAGATCAATATGCATAAGATAGGTTTCATTATTTCCATCAGTGCAGTAATTGCATCAACCAGCGTATTGCTTGTTTTCCAGATCGGACAGCCCAGAATATGGATGAGCATGAGCCGGGACGGGTTGCTACCCAAACGTTTTTCAACCCTCAGCAAGCGATTCAAAACACCCTCATTTGCAACATTGATGACCGGATTGCTCGTTGGCATACCAGTTTTATTTGTCGATGATAAACTCATGACTGATCTCACCAGTATCGGAACCCTTTTTGCGTTTGTGCTTGTGTGTGGTGGTGTGTTGTATTTGCCTACCACAGAAAAACAAGCTGGAAAATTCAAAATACCTTATATCAATGGAAAATTTATTGTCGGATTAATGGTTGCATTATTTATTCTTTTATTCAAACAAAAACTGATTGATGCTTTTTCAAATTTTAGTTCGGAAGACCACAAGGAAATCCTTTTTATTTTATTTGTGATCGTCGCTATTATTATTGCCGTGCTTAGTTTTTTACGGAATTATTCTTTAATCCCGGTATTGGGCGTATTATTTTGTTTATACCTGATGATCGAGATCCCTCCTAATAGCTGGAAGGTATTTTTTGGGTGGATGGCATTTGGCCTCTCAGTTTACCTGTTGTACGGCCGAAGAAAAAGTAAATTAGCATCTAAATAATGTGCGGATGTGCAGATGTGCAGATGTGCGAATTCTTTAACGCGACCATACAAAAGAGAATTCGCACATTCGCACATTCGCAAATCCGCACATTAGTTTTTCTGTTAGCCTTGTGCGAAAAAATAAAATCTATGTTTCGCTTTCATTCGTTCGTAACTTTGTAATGTTTTCTAATCATTTAAAAAAAAGCTTTCATAATCTCCGTTCTGATGAAATTTGAAATTGGCGATAAAGTGCTTGTGTTGCATTCGAAAGAAGAGGGCGAAGTCGTGGAAATCCTCAATAATAAAATGGTAATGGTAGATGTTCGCGGGGTGAAATTTCCTGCATACATTGATCAATTGGATTTTCCCTATTATAAAAGATTCACGGAAAAAAAGATCTCATCTTCACCAAAACCAAAAAAATATATTGACCAGTTGCCAGTGGAAAAAAAAGAGAGGATTGCCAAAGTCACAACCGGCGCATGGCTGACTTTCTTACCTGTATTCGGTACAGACGATTTTGGAGATGATGTGGTAGAAACGCTTAAAATCCATTTAGTGAATAATTCGCAACAGGCTTACCGGTTCACCTATGGGGTCAGTTATTTGGCAAAAGAAGGATTCGAGTTGCAAAATGAAATTTTTGTTTTCCAGGATTTTTACCTGCACGATATCCCTTTTGAAAATTTAAATGATAGCCCTGTATTTGAATTTGATTTCAGTTTACTGCAACCGGATAAAAATAAAGTCCCTCATTATGAGCATTCGTTGAAACTAAAACCAAAACAGGTTTTTTCAAAGATCGAGGAGATCAAACAAAAAGGCGAAGCCACTTTTTCTTATAAATTATTTGATCAATACCCCGACAAAACAGAAGAGGAACCGATCGATGTACCATATCTGCATTCGGCGGAATATAAAATGTATGAAGCTTCGAAGGCCAGGCAATTTTTGGAACCAGCTAAGCATGAAGTTGATCTGCATATAGAAAAGCTTTCTGAAAATTGGAGACACCTGAGTAATTTTGAAATACTCACTTTGCAATTACAGACGATGGAAAAATACATTGATCTTGCTGTTGCACATAAACAATCATCCATGATTGTTATTCATGGCGTGGGCAGTGGAAAACTGCGTGATGAAATTCATGAACTGCTCAGGTTAAAAAAAGAGGTCAAATCCTTCATCAATCAATATGATCCGCGTTATGGTTATGGCGCGACGGAGATTTTTTTTCAATACTGAGATGTAAATGGCTAGTGGCGAGTGGTGAGTAGCGAGTGGGGTTTTTCCACTCGCTACTCACCACTCGCCACTAGCCATTCATCAAAAGCTTTCATTATTTTTGCCCCTGCTACCGGCCGGGCCATCGTTCTTTCGTCATAAGCGGGAGGAAGGAAAGTCCGGACAGCATAGGGCAATGCACCGGTTAAGCGCCGGGTCCCCCACTTAAAGTAAGACGGGAACAGATAGTGCCACAGAAAATTACCGCCATCGTCCGCCGAATCCGCCTCTGGCGGAGTAGGCAGGCCAGGGTAAGGGTGAAAACGTAAGGTAAGAGCTTACGATCCTGGTGAGTAATTACCAGAAAGGGTAAACCTTGCATGCTGTAATGTCACATATACCAGCCTTAAGAGCGGCTCGTTCGAGTTCTGATCATATCGGAACAGGTCGGAGGGTAGGCAGCAAGATCTCTATAGTAATGTAGGGGCCAGATAAATGATGGCATTCGCCGCATTTTGCGGGGAAAACAGAATCCGGCTTATGGGCCGGTAGCAAATTTTAATGTGCGAATGAGCTGATGTGCAAATGTGCGAATTTGACCTTGATTAAAAGATTTAAGGATTACCATGATAGGTTTGCAAAGCTTGCGTAAAATCCTTCAATCTTTTAATCCTTCAATCAAGGTCAAATTCGCACATTTGCACATCAGCTCATTCGCACATTACCTAAGTATCCGCCGATTTCCATTAAATATGCAATTCCTAAATGGACCATCAAACCTCCAATGATAGATTTGCTGCGATAAGCAATCACCCCTAATGCCAATCCTCCAAAAAAAGAAGAGATACATTCACCCAATGGTTTTCCAAAATGAATCGTGCAATAAAAAGCAGCCATTGGCAGGAGGCTATCGATGCCTGCAAAACGTATGAATCCTATTACCAGGAAGCCTCTGAAAAAAAGTTCAATAGAAACAAAATCGAGTCCATAAGAAATCTCGTATAGCAATTTCCATGGCCACGAGGGATGCGCATAATGATCGATAAAAGAAACTGAATTTAGTTTAGGGTAAGCATGCAGGAAATCGGGTCGGGTTGAAGCCAGACCAATGAGCGGCAGCATGCATAAAAGAATCAGAAGGTATGGCCAGGGTTCAAAATGTTTTATCGTGAATCCCCAAAATGAATTTTCATCATGAGCCAACTTTTCCAAAGTTTTAAACTTTGGAAAAGTTGGCTCATGATGATAGCTTTTCCAGATCAGGAATAATATTACAACGAATACCAGTAATTTCATGGGTAATTGTAAGGTGATTGACCAGTATTTCCCCCAGGCCCGGCTGTCGTCAATAAAAGGAAAATGCCAATGGATCATCTTTAAAGAAAAAAGGAATGCACTAAGAAAAAGCATTCTTATAAAAATTTTTTTCTCGGCTATTTTTTTCCCCTCTTTTCCTGCAAATTGAATTAGGTACCCAATACCGAATACAAAAAGATAAAAAATAAAAAACAGGACCAGGCTAAGATACCAATGAGGGATTTCTTTAAATGTATTTTCAATGCCCCATTTGTAGTTGACGAAAATAAGCACAGTAGTAAACAGGATCGTGAAAAAAAATTGTTTGAGCGGGATCGTTCTGAAATAATCTTTCAGATACCGGTAAAAAATACTCATCAAAGGAAGGATTGAAGGAGGGAAGATAAGATATTTAATTTCCTTCGAAACTTGATTTCATTTTGCCCATCAGGTCTGTTTCGATCATTTTTTGTGCAAGTGCGATCATATTCTTAAATGCTTTTGCGTGGGAAATCCCATGACCTATGATTACGGGTTTGCTCACTCCGAGCACGGGCGTACCGCCATAATCTTCAAAATTGAAACGGTCAAAATATTCGTTATGTACATTTTGCCGTTTGGTAATCTCAAAAAGCGATTCGGCTAATTTTAAAATGATATTGCCTGTGAAACCTTCACAAACCATTACATCAGCTTTATCGAGAAATACATCACGTCCTTCCACATTGCCGATGAAATTGATTTGGGTATTCGATTTTAATAATGGATATGCGGCCTGGGCGAGTATATTTCCTTTACCTTCTTCTTCACCAATATTGATTAGCCCTACACGTGGATTGTCGATGCCCAATATATGCTGGGCATACAATGAACCCAGCAATCCAAACTGGTTCAGATTTTCGGGCTTGCAATCTGCGTTCGCACCTACATCCAGCAATAATCCTGTTTTGCCATTTTCTCTCGGAATGATTGTTGAAATTGTTGGACGGTGGATGCCTTCCATCGTTTTGATGCTATATACGGAACCTACAAGCATCGCTCCTGTATTACCAGCACTGATAAAAGCATCTGTTTTACCGGTAGCGAGTAAATGAAAGCCAACGGAGATGGATGACTGCTGTTTTTCTTTTAGTGCTTTTGTAGGATGTTCATGCATGCCGATGATTTGCGAGGCATGAATCACTTTAACAGAAGTGGAAGGAATATTATTTTCCCGGAGTAATGGGTTGAGCATTTGCTCATCTCCAAGTAAAAATAAAAAAGCCGGGGATGCTAACCCAGATAAATACTGTTGAACACCTTTCACCGTTTGCTCTGGCGCAAAGTCTCCACCCATCATATCTAAAGCAATATTCATTCCCGGCAATCTACAATAAAAACCAATTAGTTAATTAGTTTATAGGAGCTTTTTCTGTAACAACTTTTCCCTTGTAATATAATTTGCCTTCGCTTACATGAGCACGGTGACGAACATGCGTTTCACCGGTAGTACTGTCTTTACTTAGTGTTACTTTCTCAGCTTTATAGTGCGTTCTTCTTTTAGCGCTGCGTTGCTGTGAATGTCTTCGTTTCGGATTTGGCATGACACATCAATTTTATAATAACAAAATAATTATTCCAGATTTTTAAATTTTTCCAATCCTTTCCACAAAGGGTTTTCAGGTTTGGCGTCTCCTGTGTTCAATTTTTTCAACATATCCAATACTTCCTTGTTGCAATACGGACCTCCCATTTCTTCTTCATTGCACATACGCTGGATAGGAATACTAAGGTTAATGAATTCATATATCCAGTCTGCAATATACAAATGGCTTTCACTTCTT
>Ga0137407_10000283_pt1 | contig 35935 bp, 32 predicted proteins | sample CZOMad2_2_16fung_FD_108410 | JGI IMG/M metagenome (GOLD analysis project Ga0137407, IMG submission 108410) | Vadose zone soil fungal communities from Angelo Coast Range Reserve, California, USA - CZOMad2_2_16fungal (Illumina Assembly) | ecosystem: Environmental > Terrestrial > Soil > Vadose... | reverse complement strand
TCTGAGGAGAAGGGGCCGCATGCCGGCACGCCCACTCGACCAGAAGGTGAAGATCCTCTACATCGAGGACAACCGCGAGAACCGGATGCTCGTCCGGGCGGTGCTCGAGGCAGCTGGATACCTCATCGTCGACGCCGAGGACGGCCTGGCCGGGATCGAAGCGGCCATCCGCGAGGAGCCGGCGCTCATCCTGCTCGACATCAACCTGCCGGGGGTCGACGGATACGAGATCGTCGCCATCTTGAAGTCGTTTCCCAACCTGGCCTCGACGCCGGTGATCGCGGTGACGGCGTACGCGATGCAGGGTGACCGGCAGCGCACGCTGGTGGCGGGCTGCGACGGCTACATCCAGAAGCCCATCGACGTCGACGCCTTCCCGCGCCAGGTCGCGGAGTTCCTGGGCGGCAAGCGCGAGCGCGTCGAGAGCAACGACGAAGGCGTCTATCTGCGCGAGCTGAACCAGCGGCTCGTCTATCGCCTGCTCAACCAGGTCGAGGAGCTCAAGCGGCTCAACCAGCATTTCGTGCGCCGCGCCTCGCAGCTCGAGGATCTGCACCGCTCGATGGAGGACATCACCTCCGAGCTGGGCGTGGCCGGGATGCTCGAGAAGCTCCTGGGCGGCCTCGCGCGGTCGATCGGGAGCACGAGCCTCAGCGTCGAGCTCAGCGAGCCGCCGGGCGTGAAGGTCTCCGTGCGCCGCGACTCCGACGTCCAGCCGCGGAGCGTCTTGACCGGCTCCGGTGTGCCGGCGGCCGACGACTGGACGGAAGTGGAGTGGCGCCTGCCCCTCACCGTGCGCGGGCGTCCCCTCGGCGTGATGATCGCCCGGCACGTGCTGCCGCCCGGGGCGAAGGCCGACGAGGAACAGCTGCTCAAGATCGTCGCCGATCAGGTGGCGATCGCCGTCGAGAACGCGCGGCTGTACGAAGGGGTCATGCGCCTGCACGAGGAGACCCAGGAGCGCCTGCGCCACACCGAGACCTTGCTGGCGGTCAGCCAGGACGCCAGCGCGACCCTGGAGCTGAACGAGATCCTGCGTCGAACGACGCGGGCGATGGTGCGGGCGCTCGGCGCCGACACCGGCGGAGCCTGGCTCCAGAGCGAAGACGGGACCCGCTTCGTGCCGATCGTCGGCTACCACGTGCCCAAGGAGCTCCTCGGGGCGCTCGAGAGCGCGAGCATCAAGTCGCTCGATCCGCGCGTGAGCGACTGGCGGCGCGTCGAAGGGCCGGTGTACTCCAGCAACAGCCAGGAGGACTCGCGCTTCGATCATCCGATCGCTCGGATGCTCCCGCACAAGTCGGTGCTCATCCAGCCGATGCGCTGGAAGGGCGAGAGCATCGGCGGCTTCGCGCTCGCCTGGCTCAAGGACCACCATCGCTTCACCTCGGACGAGCTCCGGCTCGCCGAGGCCATCGCGCTGCAGGCGGCGGTCGCCAGCGAGAATTCGCGGCTCTACGAAGCCGAGAAGCATCAGGTGGCCGAGCTCAAGCGGACGCAGGCCCAGCTGATCCAGTCGACCAAGCTCGCGGCGATCGGCGAGCTGGCGGCCAACATCGCCCACGAGATCAACAATCCACTGACGAGCGTGCTCGGCTTCGCCTCCTACCTCGCCGAGCAGGTGCCGCCCGGTGAGCCGTGGCGTGAAGAGCTCGATCTCATCCAGGAAGAAGCGGGGCGGGCCCGCGACATCGTGCGCGACCTTCTTCACTTCAGTCGCCAGCGCGAATTCATCCCTCAGATCACCGATCTCAACACGGTCCTCGAGCAGACGCTGGCCATGGTGCGCCGTCAGGGCGCGCTGGAGTCGATCACCCTCCGCGAGGAGTACGCGTCGGGGCTGGCGCCGGTCGAGATCGACGTGCCGCGCATCAAGCAGGTCTTTCTGAACCTCATCAACAACGCGGTCTACGTCATGAAGGACCGCGGTGGCTCGCTGACGATCCGTTCGTCGGCCAACGGCGACACGGTGCAGGTCGAGGTGATCGACACGGGCACGGGGATCGCGCCCGAGCACCTCCATCGCATCTTCGAGCCCTTCTTCACGACCAAACCCGAAGTGAGCGGCACGGGCCTGGGCTTGTCGGTGAGCCTGGGAATCGTCGAGAGCCACGGCGGCTCGATCGAGGTGCAGAGCGAGCCCGGCAAGGGCTCGACGTTCACGGTCAAGCTTCCGGCTAAGCCGGGCGCGACGATCGAGGAACGGGATCCCGAGCTTTAGCCCGCACGCTTCTGTCTCACCGCGTTAAGTTTCTGATCGGTCGCGACGCCCCTCCAGATCTCGTCTTAACTACTTGAATTATTTGATCTGGATGCGAGCGAATCCCATTTCCGGACGAAAAAGGACAATAAATCAATCACTTACGGATACTTAACTCCGGAAAGATCAGAGCAGTAAGTCAACATAATCAATATATTAGGAGTCGAATCGCGTTGGTCTCCGCCTTGCACTTACTCCCGTTGGCTGTAGCTGTTTAACCCCTTTCATACGGCGACGAGGAGAGAGAACGATGACCAGTATCTGCTGGAAAAGCGCAGTGACATGGAGCCTTCTCGGGCTGATGTTCCTGCTGTTCGCGCTGATGGTTGGGCCACTTCCGGCATTGGCCGGTGGCCCGGATGCAGTCCTGTACGAGGTCACCGAGGACATGTACCTGAAAGACACAGCCGGAAACTTCGTGGCCGGCGTCGCCACCGCGGCTCGGCGCAGCGCGGTCGCTCAGCTGTCCGGCTGGGCGAAGATTGGGACGCCGCTCTGCCCGGCGTACGTCCGCCTGATCGTTCCCAAGGCCAAGCGGTGCGCGGTGAACGCGACCGGCGCCGACGACCTGAGCCTGGCGACGGGCACGGGCACCCTGGGTGGAACGTTCGCGGTGGTTGTCCAGGGCGACAATCACGTCGACGCTCCGGAGTTCGTGATCATGACCGGGACCTTTTCCGGCAACGCTGACCTCTCGCTGTCGATGAGTCAGCAGGCGCCGCTCGGAATCATCACAGACGGTGTCGGCACGATCGACGGCTACTCCGAAGCAAGCTTCAAGTTCACGGGGACGTTCCGGCTGCCCTTCGCGCTGGACGAGGTCGGTCGGCACCGCCGGGTAAGCCGCGAGTTGAACGCGTACTACCTGGACGACCACGGTCATTTGATCGAGGTCAAGGATCAGGAGCGTTCGCTCGGCATGCCGACAGTACGGCTCGAGATCAACTTCTAGTCCGGACTCCTCGTCGCCTCGCGCCAGGGCCCCGAGCCGGAACTTCCGGCTCGGGGCCGCGGCGTCTGAGAAGGTCAGCGCGTCAGTCGGCCTTGAAGTACTTCGCGGCAGGATGATGGAACACGAGTCCCGACACCGACGCCTCCGGATCCATCATGAAGCCTTCGGTGAGGGTCAGGCCAAACGTCTCGGGCTCGAGCAGCCTGAACAGAGTGGCCTGATCGGCGAGGTTGGGACAGGCCGGATACCCGAACGACACGCGAACGCCCTGGTAGTGGGCCTTCAGCTTCTCGCTGATCGGAAGCTCCGGCGGATCCGGAAATCCCCAGAGGGTCCGCATCCGGGAGTGCAGCATCTCGGCGAACGCCTCCGCGCACTCGATGGCCAGCGCCTGGAGCGCGTGGGAACGCACGTACTCGCCTCGCTCCTTCCAGTCTGACGCGAGCTCTCGCACGCCCGCCCCGCAGGTGACCGCGAACAGCGCGACGTAGTCGTCCGCGTCGTCGCGCACGTAATCGGCGAGACACAGTCGCTCGCCGTCCCGCTGGCGCGGAAAGTCGAACCTGGACGTCTCGCGTCCGGAAGGATCGAAGAGGATCACAGCATCTCCGCCGGCGCGAGCGCGATACCAGCGGTACACGCCTTGAGCCGAGAGGAGACCCCGGCCGACGGCGTCGCGCTTCAGCGTCTCGACGATCTCATGGACTTCGAGCGCCTTGGGATCGCTGGCCGCCAGCAGGCGCTCCACGAGCCCGCGTACCCCGAGATGCTTGCCGTAGAGCATCTGGAGGTTCAGGTACGGATAGATGTGGGTGAGCGGCACATCGCGCAGCACGTGCCGCTCGAGGTCGGGCGGCGCGGGAACGGCGGCGCGCTCGAGCCGTCGCGCGGGCGCCGGCGCGGCCGCCGCCGGCGCAGTGTCCGGCGTGCCGGTGGCGCTCGCCGCGAGCGCCGCCTGCTCGCGCCGGAGACGCGCCACCATCGCCTCTCGGGTCGGCGCCGAGAAGAGCTGGTTGGCCAGGTCGAGCCCCTCCATGGCGTCCTTGGCGTAGACCGTGAGCCCGCCGTACTCCGTCGCGATCCGGGTGGCGGCGAACCGCTTGGTGAGCGCGGCCCCGCCGACGAACAGCGGGATCTCGATGGCCGCCGCGCGCAGGTCCTGCGCCGTCACCACCATCTGCTGGGCGGACTTCACGAGCAGGCCGGAGAGCCCGAAGGCATCCGGCTTGTGAGTGTGATACGCCGCGATCAGCTCCTCGGGCGGCACCTTGATGCCCAGGTTGATCACCCGATAGCCGTTGTTCGAGAGGATGATCTCGACCAGATTCTTGCCGATGTCGTGGACGTCGCCCTTGACCGTCGCCAGCACGATCGTGCCGCGGGTGGCCGCCTCGGCCTTTTCCATGAACTGCTCGAGGTGCCCGACGGCGGTCTTCATCGCCTCGGCCGACTGGAGAACCTCGGCCACGATGAGCTGGTTGTCATTGAACAGGCGCCCGACCTCGTCCATGCCCCGCATCAGCGGGCCGTTGACGATGTCCAGCGGCGCCGCCTCGCGGAGCTTCGCGTTCAGGTCGTCGACCAGGCCGTCGCGAGTGCCCTCGACGATGTAGCGCGCGAGCCGCTCGTCGAGCGACAGGGTCTCGGCGGGCGGTGGCGCCTTGCGCCTTTCCCGGAAATACGCGGCGAAGGCCGCGACGGGGTCCTGGCCCCGCCCGTAGATCAGATCCTCGGCGAGCCGCCGCTCCTCCTCGGGAATCGACGGGTAGCGCTCGAGACGCTCGGTGTTCACGATCGCGTAGTCGAGGCCGGCCTTGGTGCAGTGGTAGAGGAAGACCGAGTTGAGGACCTCGCGCCCGGCCGGGGGCAGGCCGAACGAGACATTGGAGATCCCCAGGATCGTCTTGCACTCTGGAAACCGCGCCTTGATGGCGCGGATGCCCTCGATCGTCTCGACGGCGGAGCCGAGGTAGTTGGCGTCGCCGGTGCCGACCGGGAAGACCAGCGCGTCGAAGATCAGGTCGCGGGCCGGGAGCCCGTACTTCGCGGTGAGGAGGTCGTGGCAGCGCTCGGCGATCGCGAGCTTGCGGGCGCGCGTGACCGCCATGCCCTGGCGCTTGTCCTCGTCGATGCAGCCGACGACGACCGCGCCGCCGTAGGTCCTGAGCAACGGCACGACCTTCTCGAACCGTTCCTCGCCGTCCTCGAGATTGATCGAGTTCACGATCGACTTGCCCTGACAGTGGCGCAGCGCCACCTCGATCACGCCGGCGTCCGTGGAGTCGATCATGAGCGGCACCTTCACCTTGCGGGTGAGGTGCGTCATGAAGCGGTCCATATCGCCGGGCTCATCCCGGTCGGGATTGGCCAGGCACACGTCGAGGACCTGGGCGCCGTTTTTCACCTGCGCGCGGCCGATCTCGGCCGCCTCCTCGAACTGTTCGGCGACCACCAGCTCCTTGAAACGCCGCGAGCCGATCACGTTCGTGCGCTCGCCCACGAACAAGGGGCGGTTGTCGTCGGCTGGATAGAACACCTCGATGCCGCTGACCGCCTGGGCTTCGCGCGCGGCCGGGACGCGCGGGGGACGGCCGGTCACCAGCGCCTTCAGCGCACGGATGTGGGCCGGCGTCGTTCCGCAACAGCCGCCGATGATGTTCACCCAGCCCTCGTCGACGAAGCGCGTCATCTTGAAGGCTAGGCTCGCCGGGGTCTCGGCGTACTGTCCGCGCTCGTCGGGGAGGCCCGCGTTCGGGTACACGCTCACGAAGCGGGTGGACAGGGTCGCCAGCGAGCGCAGGTGATCGGTCATGAACTCGGGGCCGGTCGCGCAGTTGAGCCCGATCGAGAAGAGATCGAGATGCTCGAGCGCCACGTAAAGCGCCTCGACGCCCTGGCCCGCGAGCATCGTCCCCATCGGCTCGATCGTGACGCTGATCATGAGCGGCAGCGCGACGCCGGCCTCCCGCATCGCCGCGCGCACGCCGAGCGCCGCCGCCTTGACGTTCAACGTGTCCTGGACCGTCTCGAGGAGCAGCGCGTCGACGCCGCCGGCGATGAGCGCCGCCGCCTGCAGCGCGTACGCGTCGCGAACCTGGTCGAAGGTCACGTTGCGGGTGACGCTGATGGAGCGCGTGGACGGCCCCATCGCGCCGACGACGAAGCGCTCCCCGGCCACCTCGCGCGCCAGACGCGCGGCGGCCAGCGTGATCTCGTGAGCCCGCTCCGCCAGCGCGTACTCGGCGAGCACGTACGGCGCGCAGCCGAAGGTGTTGGTCGAGATGAGGTCGGCGCCGGCGGCGAGGTAGGCGGCGTGGACGGCGCGGATCACGTCGGGTCGCGTCAGGTTCAGGTATTCGTTGCAGCCCTCGTACTGGGCGCCGCCGAAGTCCTCGGCGCCGAGGCCCGCGGCCTGGATCATGGTGCCCATGGCCCCGTCCAGGACGAGGATCCGCTGCGTCAGCGCCGCCCGGAGTCGCGACATAGCGTTATAGTAGCGCACATGATCACTGGAACCCTCTCGCTCGACGGTGTCCGCATCCTCGATCTCTCGCGCGTGCTCGCGGGGCCTTTCTGCGGCATGCTCCTGGCCGACATGGGTGCCGACGTCATCAAGGTGGAAGACACCGGATCGGGCGATGAATCGCGCACCTGGCCGCCGCACAAGGGCGGGGAGTCGGCGGCCTATCTCGTCATCAACCGCAACAAGCGGGATCTCACGCTCGATCTGAAGGCCCCGGAAGGCGCCGACATCCTTCGCAATCTCGTGAAGGGCGCGGACGTCCTCATCGAGAATTTCCGGACGGGCACGATGGAGAGCTTCGGGCTCGGCTACGACGTTCTGTCCGCGATCAACCCCGGCCTCATTTACTGCTCCATCTCCGCGTTCGGCCGGACCGGACCGCGGAAGGACGGCGCCGGGTACGAGGCGCTCATGCAGGCGTTCAGCGGAATCATGTCGATCACGGGCGAGCCCAACGGCCCGCCCGTCAGAGCCGGCGTCTCGTTCCTCGACCTGACGACCGGGATCTTCTCCGCGCTCGGCATCTGCAACGCGCTCCTGTACCGGGCGAAGACCGGCCTGGGCCAGCGCGTCGACGGCTCGCTCCTGGAGACCGCCGTCACGCTCCTCAACTATCACGCCGAGGGGTTTCTCCTCACCGGGAACGTGCCGAAAGCGCTCGGCTCGTCGCACCCGTCGCTCGCGCCCTACCGCAACTTCCGCTGCCGTGACGGCCAATGGGTGTTTATCGCCGGGGCCAACGACCGGTTCTGGCAGCGGCTGGTCGCCGTGCTCGACCTCGCCTCGCTGCGCGACGAGAAGTTCGCCACGAACCTCGGACGCGTGCGTCATCGCGACGAGCTCGAGGCGGCGGTCGCGGACGCGATCGGCACGTACGATCGCGAGCCGCTGTTGAAACTCCTCGAGGACGGCGGGGTTCCGGCGACGCCGGTGAATACAGTGGAGCAGGTCATGAGCGATCCGCAGACGGCGGCGCGCGAGATGATCGAGCGCGTTCTCCATCCCAAGCTCGGCGAGATCCCGGTGATCGGGACGCCGACCAAGTACTCACGGATGCGCCCGGGCGTTCGCAGTCCGGCCCCCCTTCAGGGCGAGCACACCGACGAGGTGCTCGCCGAGTGTGGCTACTCCGCCGAGGCGATCGCCTCGCTCCGAGCGAAAAAAGTGGTCCGGTAGGTCACGGGGGCCGCCACGCGACGCGCGGGACTCGCGCTCATCGTCCTGGCCAGCTGCTGCTGCCTCGCCACGCCCGCGGCCGGCGACCTCTATCGCTGGACCGACGCCGAGGGCACCGTCCACTACACCGCGGATCTGGCCGCGATCCCGCCGACCTTCCGAGACACGGCGACGCTCTTGAACGCGCCCCAGGCGCGCCCGATCCCGCCGCCCGCGGCGAACGCGCCCGTGGCCCTCAAAGTCACCCCCGGGGCGCCGATCACCGTCGAGGCCCGTCTCAACGGCGTCGCGCTCACCTTGATCGTGGACACGGGCGCCGACCGCACCGTGATCTCGCCCGAGGTGATCGAGCGCGCGGGACTCGGGGGCGGGGCCGGGCGATCGATACAGGTCATCGGGGTCACGGGCACCTCGACCGCGACACTCGTGACCGTTCCGCTCCTCGACGTCGCGGGAGCGCGGATCGGCCCGATCGTGGTCGTCGCCCACGCGCTGCCGTCGACGTTTCGCGGGCCGGAGGGAGTCGACGGGCTCCTCGGGCGCGACGTGCTCGACGCCTTCACGCTGAGCGTGGACACGGCCTCGGGCCGCGCCACGCTCACGCCTCGCTGAGCGCTCGACGCGCCGAGCCGCGTGCGCGCCCGGCGCCGTCTGGGGTCAGCGCGGGTTGGTCAGCGCGGGTTCTTGACGCTCGGGCGCAGGCCGCTCAGTCGCGCGATCACGTCGAAGACGACGGCGAAGTCGTAGTCGGCCAGGTCGAGCCCGCGCGCGGCGGTCATGAGCTCATCGGTGAGCGCGACGCTCGGCAGCGGAACGCCGAGCGCGCGGCCCATCTCGAGGGCCAGCCCGAGGTCCTTCTGGATCATGTCGACGTTGAACAGCGCTTCCGCGGGCATCCCGAGCACGAACGGGCCGCGATACTTCACCATCGGCGAGGCGATGACCGACTTGAGCAGGACCTCGACGGCGCGCTCGCGGACGATCCCGGCCTTCTCGGCGAGCGCGACCGCCTCGCTGAACGCGAGCATCTGGACCGCGAGCCCCAGATTCGTCGCGATCTTCATCGTCACGGCGAGCCCGAGCTCGCCGACGTGGGTGATGGTCGGTCCGATCGCCATGAGATCGCCGCGGACCTTCTCGAGCGCCGCCGGATCGCCGCCGACCATGAACGAGAGCTGGCCCGCGTCGAGCGTCACGGGGCTCCCCGACACCGGCGCATCGATCAGGGCGGCGCCGCGCGCCGCGACCGCTCGGCCCAGCTCGCGCGTGACGTCGGGGCTCACCGTGCTCATCTCGGCCCAGACGGCGCCCGGCCGGAGCCCGGCGATGACGCCGTCGGGGCCGAGCGCGATCGCGCGCAGCGCGGTGCTGTCCGTGACCATGCTGAAGACCGCGTCCGACGCCTCGGCGACCGCGCGCGGGGATTTCTGGAGCACGAGCCCGGCCGCGACCAGCGCGCGTGCCTTTTCCGGCGTCCGGTTGTAGCCGACGACCTCGCGCCCGGCAGCGAGCAGCCGCTTCGCCATCCGGCCACCCATCGTGCCGAGCCCGACGAAACCCAGCGGCGCCATCAGCCGTGGCCCTCGTCGACCACGGCGATCGCGCTGATCTCGAGCTTGCACCGCGCGTGAGTGGCCAGGCGAGACACCTCGACGGTCGTCGTCGTCGGCAGGTGACCGCCGAGATACGCGGCCCACACGCGATTCAGGTCGTCCTGTTCGGCTACGTCGGTCAGAAAGCGCGTGGCCGACACGAGGTCCGCGAAGGTGCAGCCGGCCGCCGCGAGCGTCTTCTTGAGGTTCTCCATCGTGAGCACGGCCTGCTCTCGCATCGTCGTGGGCAGGTCGAACTCCTCCTCGCGATGCGGATGGCTGTGATAGACCGCGGCGGCGGTCACCCCCGAGAGAAACACGAGCTTGCCGCGGCGCACGACGATGCCGGGCGCGTAGGGCATCATCACATCGGTACGCCGGTCGGCGTGGTGGACGATCGAGATCTCTTTCGTCATCGACATCCTCCGCGAATGCTCTGGCATCCTACCACGCTGTGCCGCGGCCGCTCGGCCGCCGGGGTACACTCGGCGCGATGCCGCCGGTGATCCTCGTCCTGGAGGACGATTCCGCGACGAGGAACGCTCTCGTCGAGGCCTTGCGGACGCTCTTCGCGCGGGCGCGCGTGGTGGCGGGTCCAGGCGACGCGGCGGCCGGGGCGGTCGCGCGCGAGGGGGCGAAAGTCGTTCTCGCGAGCCTGGCCGCCGTCGAGCGCCTGTGGCGGGAGGGAGTGCCGGCCGGCGTGGCGGTGGTCGCGTTGACCCGCGAGATGAGCCCGGATACCCTCATGAGGGCCGAGGCGCTGGGCGCCGCCGGGGCGTTGCGGACCCCGGCCGGAGCCGAGCAGCTGGCGGCGGTGCTCGGACCGATGCTCGACGGGCCGCCGCAGTGACATCTTCGATCGGAGAAGGAACGATCGGTTCGATGGACGCGAGATGACCGAGCTCGACGGACGTGTCGCCGTGGTGACCGGTGGGGCCAGCGGGATCGGTCGCGCCATGGCGGAGCGCTTCGCCCGCGAGCGGGCGAAGGTGGTCGTCGCCGACATCGACGCGCGTGCGCTCGCCGCGGTCGTCGACTCGATCAAGACCCGGGGAGGCGAGGCGCTGGGCGTGCCGACCGACGTGACGGATCTCGCGTCCGTGCAGGCGCTGGCGGAGGCCGCCTTCAAGGCCTTCGGCAAGGTGAACGTGCTCTGCAACAACGCCGGCGTCGCCCTGTGGGGCGGCCTCGAGTCCGCCACGCACCGCGACTGGCAGTGGGTGCTGAGCGTGAACCTCTGGGGCGTGATCCACGGCATCGAGGCGTTCGTGCCGCGGATGATCGCGTCGAAGGAGCCCGGCCACATCGTCAACACGGCGTCGATGGCCGGCCTCATTGCGACGCGCGGCCTGGGCGTCTACAACACCTCCAAGTATGCGGTCGTCGGCCTGTCCGAGACTCTGGCGAAGGATCTCAGGCCCTACCACATCGGCGTCTCGGTGCTGTGCCCGATGGGCGTGGCGACCCAGATCCGCGAGAGCGCCCGCAATCGACCGGCCGATCTCAAGAACGAAGCGGCGAGCGCCGTCGAGCCGGTCGAGCTGATGGGGCGTACGCTCGCTCCGGCGGCGGTGGCCGAGATGGTGCTTTCGGCGATCCACGCCAACCGCCTCTACGTGATCACCCACGAGGAAGGTCTCGAAGCGCTCCGTCGTCGCCACGAGCGGCTCGAGCAAGCCGTCCTCGAGACGAAGGCCTGATCGGGACCCGGCCCATCGCCACGCTCGGGTCCCACTGGGTCGAGACCGTCCCCGACCTCGCCGAGGTCTCGCAGCGCCTCGTGACGCCCGGCGAGGTCGCTCTCGACACGGAGGGTGACAGCCTCCATCACTACCCGGAGCGGCTCTCGCTCATCCAGCTGGCCGTGGCCAGCGGCGACGTCTGGCTGGTCGATCCGCTGGCCCTCGGCGACCTTGGGTCGCTTGCATCGGTGTTCGCGACGCCGTCCCTCGTCACGGTCCTGCACGCCGGCGACAACGACCTGGTCCAGCTCAAGCGTCGGGGGTTCGGCTTCGCCGCGCTCTTCGACACCTCCATCGCGGCCCGCTTCCTCGGCGCCAAGGCGCTCGGCCTCGACGTGTTGCTGGAGACCTATCTCGGTGTCGAGCTGCCCCCGTCGCGACAGCGCGACGACTGGTCGCGCCGCCCGCTCTCCGAGGCTCAGCGCCGCTACGCGGAGTCCGACGTGCTGCATCTCTTCGCGCTCAAGCGCCGGCTCACGGAGGAGCTCGAGCGGATCGGGCGGCTCGCGTGGGTCGAGGAGGAATGCGCGGCGCTCGCGGCCCAGCCCGCCGTCGAGCGCGTCGTCGATCCCAACGCGTTCGCGCGGCTCAAGGGCGCCCGCGATCTCCCATTGCGCAACCTCGCGATCCTGCGCGAGCTCCACGAGCTTCGCGAGCAGCTCGCGCGCACCGCGGACCGCCCGCCCTTCAAGATCCTCGCCGAAGAGACCCTCGTGCGCTTGGCCCAGACACCGCCGGACGACCTGGCCGCGCTGGCCTCGATTCCCGGATGCACGCCGAAGGTGATCGCGCGGTGGGGCGAGGCGGTCCTGGCGGCCGTGGATCGCGCTCGAGCGATTCCAGACGACGCCATGCCGACGCTCGAGCGCCCGGCCCGCCTGAGGATCCCTGGGGTCGCCGCCCGCCGCATCGAAGCGCTCCGTCAATGGCGGACAGAGGCGGCGCCGCGCTTCGGGCTCGAGCCCGGACTGCTCCTGCCCAATCGACTGATCACCACGGTCGCGCTGGCGGCGCCGCGCGACACGATCGCGCTGGGGTCGCTCGATGGCGTGCGCCGCTGGCGGGCCGAGACCTTTGGCTCAGAGATCATTGCCGCGCTCGCCGCTCCGTGAGAAGGTGAAGCTCCTATGAGCGACTGGCGTGTCTTGCTCGTCGACGATGATGACGGCCTCACGGCGATCTTCCGAGAATCCAAGACCGTGGCGGTGCTCGGCGCCAAGGCTAACGCGTCGGAGCCCGCGTACTACGTACCGGCGTATTTGCATTCGCGCGGCTACCGGATCCGACCGGTCAACCCGCGGTTCGCCGGCCGCCGCTTGCACGACGCGGAGACCGTGGCGGCCCTCCGCGACCTCGCCGAGCCGGCCGACGTGATCGAGATCTTCCGCCGCCCCGAATATCTGTCCGGCCACGCCGACGAGATCCTGGCCCTGCCGTGGCGACCGAAGACGGTCTGGTTTCAGCTCGGCATCAGGAACGACGAGGCCGCCGAGAAGCTCGCGCGCGCCGGGATACGCGTGGTCCAGGATCGCTGCATGATGCCCGAGCACCGTCGCCTCAATCCCCAGGGACTCTGAGAGAGATATGGCCGGCGAATACGCGTTCGTCATGAAGGATCTCCGGAAGGTCATCCCCCCCAAGCGCGAGATCCTCCGGGGCATCTGGCTCTCGTTTTTCCACGGCGCGAAGATCGGCGTGCTCGGCGCCAACGGCGCCGGCAAGTCCACGTTGCTCCGCATCATGGCCGGCGTCGACCGCGATTTCCTCGGCGAGGCGTTCCCCGCCGCGGGCCTCCGGATCGGCTACCTCTCGCAAGAGCCCCAGCTCGATCCGGGCAAGGACGTGCGCGGCAATGTCGAAGAGGGCGTCGCCGAGGTCCGGGCGCTGCTCACGCGGTTCGAGGAAGTCAGCGCGAAGCTCGGAGAGCCGCTCGAGGCCGAAGAGATGGAGAAGCTGCTCGACGAGCAGGCGCGACTTCAAGATCGGATCGATGCCGCGAACGCGTGGGATCTCGACCGCACCGTTGAGCTCGCGATGGACGCGCTCCGGGTTCCGCCCGGCGACATGGACGTCACGAAGATCTCGGGCGGCGAGCGACGGCGGGTCGCCCTCTGCCGCCTCCTCCTCGCGCGTCCGGACATGCTGCTGCTCGACGAGCCGACGAACCATCTGGACGCCGAGTCGGTGGCGTGGCTCGAGCGCTTCCTGAAGGAATACCCGGGGACGGTCGTCGCGATCACCCACGACCGCTACTTCCTCGACAACGTCGCGGGCTGGATCCTCGAGCTCGATCGCGGCCATGGCATCCCGTGGGAGGGCAACTACTCGTCCTGGCTCGGGCAGAAGGGGCAGCGCCTGGAGCAGGAGGAAAAGGCCGATCTCTCACGCCAGCGCACGCTCGCCCGCGAGCTCGAGTGGGTCCAGATGGCCCCGCGCGCCCGCCAGGCCAAGAGCAAGGCGCGTCTGCAGGCCTACGACGCCATGCTCAGCGAGTCGTTCGAGAAGCGCGCCTCCGCGCTCGAGATCGCCATCCCGCCCGGGCCGCGACTCGGCGACATCGTCGTCGAAGCCGACGACGTCCGGAAGGCGTACGGCGACCGGGTTCTGGTCGATGGCCTCTCGTTCAAGCTGCCGCGCGGCGCCATCGTCGGCGTCGTCGGTCCCAACGGCGCGGGCAAGACCACGCTCTTCCGCATGATCGTCGGCCAGGAGAAACCCGACGCCGGCACGTTGCGCGTGGGCGACACGGTGAAGCCCGCCTATGTCGACCAGAGTCGAGACGCGCTCGATGCGAAACGGACCGTCTGGGAAGAGATTTCGGGGGGCGCCGACACGATCACGCTCGGCGGCCGGACGATGCAGTCGCGCAGCTACGTCGCCTCGTTCAACTTCCGGGGCAGCGACCAGCAGAAGCGCGTCGCGGAGCTCTCGGGCGGCGAGCGCAACCGCCTGCACCTGGCGACGATGCTCAAGAGCGGCGCGAATCTGTTGTTGCTCGACGAGCCCACCAACGACCTCGACGTCGACACGCTGCGCGCCCTGGAAGACGCGCTCCTCGACTTCGCCGGCTGCGCGGTCGTGATCAGCCACGATCGGTGGTTCCTCGACCGGATCGCGACGCACATCCTGGCATTCGAGGACGAAGGCAAGGCGGTCTGGTCCGAGGGCAACTACGCCGACTACGAAGCCGATCGCCGCAAGCGACTCGGCGCCGAGGCCGAGCGGCCGCATCGGCTGCGATTCAAGCGCCTGCGGCGCGATTGAGCAAGGGGCGCGAGCAGCAGATCAGCGTGTTCTCGCCGGTGCGCCGCACCCGGCGAAGTCTGACGTCGGCGAAGTAGAGGCGCAAGGTGCGAGCCAGTGGCCGCGGATCGCCGTGCCGGTGGCGGTTGATCACCAGCGATCCGCGCGGCGTCACCAGCGGAACCCTCGCCAGGAGCTTGGGAAGCGCCACGTCCGGCTCGTCGGCGTAGGTGACGTCCTCCATCACGTAATCGAACCGTCGTCCGGCCCGCGCGAGGCCCGTGATGGCGCTCTCCGCGTCGGCGCAGACGATCTCGAGCTTTTCGACCCGGTCCAGCCCGAACCATTCGTTGGCCACGCGCACGATGACCGGATCGCGCTCGATGACCGTGATCTGCCGAGGGGCGGCCAGTCGGTGGAGCAGGTGAATCTGCGTGCCGCCGCCCAGACCGACGAGGAGCGCCGTCGGTCGCCGGGGCAGCTGGGCGAACGCGAGCGCCTTCCACCAGTACTCGCGGCGCACCCGTGTCCAGTTCCCGTCGAGCGGATAGACCGAGAGAACCTCGCCGTGGACCATCAGCTGGCGGTCGGTGCCGCGGTCGACGACTCGGATGCGCCCCGACAGGCGTGACCACCCTCGGTAGACGATCCGTGGCCGCTTGATCACCCGGAGCGACGCGCGTCGCGCGGCCGGAGCCGTGGGCGCCTCCGGCGTCGCGAGAACGGGGACTACATCGGGATGGCTCGCCTCGGTCGGCGGGGCCCCAGCCCCGCGACGCCCTGCGGCTCGGATTGTATCGGGATGGCTCGCCTCGGTCGGCGGGGCCCCAGCCCCGCGACGCCCTGCGGCTCGGATTATATCGGGATGGCTCGCCTCGGTCGGCGGGGCCCCAGCCCCGCGACGCCCTGCGGCTCGCACTACCGGGGTTGCATCCGGATCGCGCCGTCGAGCCGAATCGTCTCGCCGTTCAGCATCGAGTTCTCGATGATGTGGAGTGCGAGTGCCGCGAATTCGCCGGGCCGGCCCAGACGCTGCGGAAATGGTACCTGCTTGCCGAGGGAGGCGCGAATCGGGTCGGGCAGGGTCGCGAGTAGCGGCGTGTCGAAGATCCCGGGCGCGATCGTGACGACGCGGATCCCGAGCTCGGCGAGATCGCGCGCGACCGGGAGCGTCATGCCGACGATGCCGCCCTTCGAGGCCGAGTAGGCGGCCTGGCCGATCTGGCCGTCGAACGCGGCGACCGAAGCGGTGTTGATCACGACCCCTCGCTCCCCCTCGGCTCCGGGGGTGTTCTTCGCCATGAGCGCGGCGGTGAGACGGATGCAATTGAAGGTGCCGATCAGGTTCACCTGGATGACGCGGGTGAATTCTTCGAGCTTCGCCGGACCCGATTTGCCGAAGGTCTTCATCGCCGTGCCGATGCCGGCGCAGTTGACGAGGACGTTGACGCCGCCGAGACGCTCTCCGGCGGTCTGGAGGGCGGCGCCCACCTCGTCGGCGTTCGTCACGTCGGCGGGAGTGAAGAGCGCACGCTGCCCGATGGTCTTGGCGGTCTCCGCGCCGGCCGAGGCGGGGCGGTCCAGCAACGCGACGGTGGCGCCGGCCGCGACGAGGCGCTCTGCGGTGGCGCGCCCGAGCCCGGAGGCACCTCCGGTGATGACGGCTTTCACGCTCCGAAGTTCCATAGGGCCTCCTCCTGGGCTCGCATTCTAGCCGATCGCGACTTCTCGGGCTGAACCCCTGTATCTAGTGGCATTTTTCGTTCGTTTCCACCACATCTTCGTCTTGCCTGATACTCGTCACGTGATTAGCCTTTTCACATGGATGAACGCCTGGTGCCGATCCGAGGCGAGATCACCGAGATCGTCGGAGGTCTATCGTCGGGGCGCACCAGCCATCTGCTCGCGTGTCTCGGCGACGTCGTGGGCCGGGGCGAGACGGCGGCGCTCATCGACACCGAGGAAACCTTCGACCCGGGATCGGCGACGCAGGCCGGGATCGACCTGCGCCGCCTTTTGTGGGTGCGCTGTGGAAGCAATCGCGAGATCGCGCTGCGCGCCGCCGACATGCTCGTGCGCTGTCCGGGTTTCGCGCTGATCGCGCTGGACCTGGGCGAGAGGGTGCCACGCCTGCCGACGACCATGGCGTTCCGGCTGAAGTTCGCGGTCCGACGGACCGACGTCGCGTTGCTGATCGTCGGTTGTCGTCGGCTCACCGGATCGAGCGCGGCGCTGGCCCTCGAGACCCTCCGAGAGGGGATCGAGTGGGCCGGCCCGGGACCGGCTCCCACACATCTCGCGCGCGTGCGGACGACCACGCGAGTCCTCCGCGCTCGCGGCGCAGAATTCGGACGGCCGCCGTCGAGTTGGTGGAGTGCGTGAGTCGGTTCGCCTGCGTGCTGGTCGAGCATTTCGACGCGGCCGCCGTCGAGCGGTGCGAGCCCGCGCTCCGCGAGCGCCCGCTGGCGATCCTCAATCCCAGCGTCGATCAGCCGAACGTGGGGCGCGAAAGTGCCCCGACGTCCAATCGAAACGGCGCCCTGGCCGCCAGGATCATGACGACCATCGAGGCGAACGCCGCGGCCCGGGAGCAAGGCGTGCGTCCGGGCATGACGGAGACCGAAGCGCGGACCCGCTGCCCGATGTTGCTGACGCGACCGTGGGTCGAGGAACACACGGCGTCGGCGCGTCATGCCCTGCTCGAGGCCGCTCTGGCCGTTTCGCCGCGGATCGAGGATGGTGGAGCGGGGGTCGCCTACCTCGACACGGTCGGCCTCGAGCGGCTCATCGGTGATCCCGCTGCCATCGGACGACGCCTCGTGCATCAGGTGCGAGCGATCGGGCTCATCCCGCGTGTCGGGCTCGCCGCGAGCCGCACCGCGGCCCGGATGGCGGCGGCGACCGGGTCAGGAGCCGTGACGGTCATCCCGCCCGGACGCGAGCGCGCGACGCTCGCGAAGGTTCCTATCGCGGTGCTCGACCTCGCTCCCGATCTCGCCGCGACCTTCGGCCGCTGGGGAGTGCGGACTCTCGGCGAGCTGGCCGCGTTGCCTCGCGAAGGTCTGGCCATGCGCCTCGGGCCTCCCGGGCTTCGCGCTCACGATCTGGCGCTCGGTCTCGATCGCGATCCGTTCCGCCCCTGGACGCCGCCACCGTTCTGGGAAGAAGCGCAAGGGCTCGAGTGGGAGATCGACTCGCTCGGGGTCCTCGCCGGTGTGCTCGAGACCGTGCTGGAGCGACTCTGCCGGCGGCTCGCGGCGGTGGGGCTCGTCGCCGACGTGCTCGAGGTCCGGTTGGGGCTCGCCTCCGGCGGCCATCATGCGCGGGACGTCTCGCTCGCGTACCCGATGAGCGAGGTCAAGCCGATGCTCACCCTGGCGATCCTCGACCTCGAGGCGCATCCGCCGCCCGCCGCCGTGATCCGTGTCGCGATCAGCGCTCATCCGATCCGGACGCAAGTGGGGCAGGGAGGGCTCTGGCAGCCGCCCGCCCCCGCTCCCCGCGATCTCGTCACCGTGCTCGCGCGTCTCGCGGCCCTCGTCGGCGCCGACAATCTGGGATCGCCCGTGCTCGTCGACTCGCACCGCGCCGATGCCTTCACGATGCTCGCGTTCTCGCCGCCGACCGAGCCCGCCGCGTCAGAGCGTCGACGTCGAGGAGCTCCGCAACGAGACGACATCCCCCCGCCCCCGCCCGCTCCGCGTCGGCTCGCGCTGCGGCGGATGCGGCCGGCGCGGCGCGTGCAGGTCGAGACGGCGGGCGAGCGTCCGGCGCGCGTGGAGGCATGGCTCGTCATCGCCTCCGCGGGCCCGTGGCGAGCGTCAGGCGAGTGGTGGGACCAGCAGGCGTGGGCGCGCGACGAGTGGGACGTGGTGCTCGGTGACGGCGCGCTCTGCCGGATCGCTCGCGACCGCCTCACCGGCCACTGGTATCTCGACGGCTTCTACGACTGATCCGTGTTCATCGAGCTCCACGCGCAGTCGGCGTTCTCGTTCCTCGAAGGCGCCGAGCATCCCGAAGCGTTCGCCGCCGAAGCCGCGCGCCTCGACATGCCCGCCATCGCCCTGGTGGATCGCGACGGTGTCTACGGCGCCGCCCGGCTGGCTCGCGCCGCGACGAACGCGGGCATCAAGCCGATCGTCGGCAGCGAGATCACCTTGGCCGACGGCTCACGCCTGCCGCTGCTCGTGGAGGACCGCGAGGGATATCAGAATCTCTGTCGTCTGATCACGCGGATGAAGCTCGGAGCTCCCAAAGGCGCGGCCTCGCTCGCCCTCGACGATCTGGAGCCGAACACCGGGGGGCTCGTGTGTCTCACCGGCGGCGCGCGCGGCCCCCTCGCGCTGAGGCTCGCGGCCGGTGACGACGACGGGGCGCGCCGCGTGCTCGATCGGCTCGTGGCGCTCTTCGGGCGCTCGAGCTGCTTCGTCGAAGTCCAGCGCCACTATCTCCGCGAGCAGGAGCAGATCCTCCAGCGGCTGGTGACGCTCGCGCGCGCGGCCGGCGTCCCGCTGGTCGCGTCCAATCAGCCGCTCTTCGCGCGCCCGGAGGGTCGCCCGCTCGCCGACGTGTTCACGTGCATTCGTGAGAAGACCGATCTCGATCACGCCGGCCGTCGTCTGCTGGCCAACGGCGAACGCTCCCTGAAGAGCCCGGCCGCGATGACCGAGCTGTTCCGTGACATCCCCGATGCGCTCGACAACACCGGCGAGCTGGCGCTGCGGCTGGCCTTCACCCTGAAAGATCTCGGCTACCGGTTCCCGGAGTTCCCGTTGCCACCCGGCCAGACTCCGCTCGGGCACCTGCGTGAGCTGAGCGAGCACGGCGTGCGCGCGCGCTACGGCGATGGGCCGCTGGCCGTGCGCGCGCGCCGCCAGATCGCGCACGAGCTCGAGCTCATCGGCCGGCTCGATCTGGCGGGCTATTTTCTGATCGTCTGGGACATCGTCGAGTATTGCCGTACCCACGACATCCTGGTGCAGGGCCGCGGCTCGGCGGCCAACAGCGCCGTCTGCTACGCCCTCGGGATCACGGCGGTGGATCCGGTCGGCATGGAGCTCTTGTTCGAGCGCTTTCTCAGCGAGGCGCGAGGCGAGTGGCCCGATATCGATCTCGATCTGCCGAGCGGCGAGCGACGGGAAGCGGTGATCCAGCACGTCTACCGACGTTATGGACGACTCGGCGCCGGGATGACCGCCAACGTGATCACGTACCGGGGACGCAGCGCGGCGCGCGAGGTCGGCCAGGCGCTCGGGCTCCCGCGCGAGATGCGCGATCGACTCGCCATGCTCGTCGCCAACTGGGGCTATCAGGATCCCGAGGAGCTCCTGACCAAGCATCTGCCCGAGGCCGGCTGCGATCCAACTTCTTCGCGCATCCGGCGCTTCGCCACGCTCTGGACGCGGATCCAGGACCTGCCGCGCCATCTCGGCCAGCACTCGGGCGGGATGGTGATCGCCGCGGGCCGGCTCGACGACGTCGTGCCGCTCGAGCCCGCGACCATGCCGGGCCGTGTCGTCGTCCAGTGGGACAAGGACGACTGCGCGGGGCTCGGCATCGTCAAGGTCGATCTCCTCGGGCTCGGCATGATGTCGGTGCTCCAGGATTCGCTGACGCTCGTGCGCGAGACCGGCGGCTCTGTCGATCTGGCGCAGCTGCCGCCCGACGATCCCGCCGTGTACCGAAGCCTGCAGGAAGCCGACACCATCGGCGTGTTCCAGGTCGAGAGCCGCGCCCAGATGGCGACGCTCCCGCGCGTGCGGCCGGAGCGGTTCTACGATCTCGTCGTGCAGGTCGCGATCATCCGCCCCGGTCCGATCGTCGGCGACATGGTGCACCCCTACATCCGGCGTCGGCGCGGTCGCGAGCCCGTGACGTATCCGCATCCAAGCCTCGAGCCGATCCTTCGGCGCACGCTCGGCGTGCCGCTGTTCCAGGAGCAGCTCCTGAAAATGGCGATGGTCACGGCCGGCTTCACGGCGACCGAGGCCGAGGAGCTCCGGCGCGCGTTCGGCTTCAAGCGCAGCGAGCGCCTGATGGCCGAGGTCGAGACGAAGCTGCGCGCGGGCATGGCGCGCCAGGGAATCCATGGCGCCGCCGCCGAGGAAATCGTCCACGCCATCACCGCGTTCGCGCTGTATGGCTTCCCGGAAAGCCACGCCAGTAGCTTCGCGCTGCTCGCCTACGCGAGCGCATATCTGCGCGTTCACCATCCCGCGGCGTTCTACGCGGCGCTCCTCAACAACCAACCGATGGGGTTCTATCATCCGGCGACGATCGTGAAGGACGCGCAGCGCCACGGACTACGCATCCTGCCGATCGATGTCACGCGCTCGCCGTGGCTGTGCACGATCGAGCCCATCGATGCCGCTCGCCCGGCGATGCGGATGGGCTTGCGCTATGTCAAGGGACTCCGGGAGCGGGTAGGCCGTGCGATCGTCGAGGCGCGGGAGGCACGGGTGTTCGGCTCGATCCACGACCTCGCGCGCCGGGCCCATCTCGATCGCGACGAGCTGGAGACCCTGGCGGCCATCGGGGCGCTGGCCCCGCTCGGCGGGACACGACGGACGAATCTCTGGACGGCCGCGGTGCCACACCCCGGACCTTTGTTCATGGATCCGCCGCGCGAGCCGAGCCCGTTGAGCGAGATGACGGACATCGAGCGTCTCGCCGCCGATTACGCCGGCGCCAGCGTGACAATCGGCCGCCACCCGATGACCTTGCGCCGCGCGGCGCTCCAGCGCCGCGGGGTGCTGAGCGCGCGCGACCTCGGGAGTGTGGAAGACGGCACCAGGATCCAGGTGGCGGGAAGCGTCATCGTCCGCCAGCGCCCGGGCACCGCGAAAGGGTTCGTCTTCCTCTCTCTGGAGGACGAGACGGGGATCTCGAACGTGATCGTGACGCCGCCGATCTTCGCGCGTCATCGCCTGGCGTTGGTGTCCGAGCCTTATCTCCTCGTCGACGGGATCGCGCAGCGGCAAGACGGCGTCGTCTCCGTGCGCGCCATCCGGGTCGAGGGCCTTCCCGCGCTCGGCCACCACGTGCCGTCTCACGACTTCGGGTAAGATCGAGGCCGGAGGAGCGCATGTTCGACCTCAAGGGGAAAGTCGCGATCGTCACCGGCGGCAACGGCGGCATCGGCCTGGGCATGGCTCGCGGTCTGGCGGGCGCGGGCGCCCGCGTGGTGGTGGCCGCGCGCAATCAGACGAAGTCCGACGCCGCGGTTCGTGAGCTCGAGAAGCTCGGCGGACAGCCGTTCTCGATCGCCGTCGACGTCTCCGACGAAGCGGCGGTCAACGCGCTGATCAAATCGACCGTGGACCGGTGCGGCCGTCTCGACATCCTCGTGAACAACGCGGGGACCAACGTCAGAAAGCAGCCCCAGGACTACACGCTCGCCGAGTGGCACCAGGTCCTCGACACCAACCTCACCAGCGCGTTTCTCTGCTCGCGCGCCGCCTACGCGCCGATGAAGGCGGCGGGCGGTGGCAAGATCATCAACATCGGCTCCATGATGTCGATCTTCGGCGTCTCGTTTTCGCCGGCGTACGGTCCGAGCAAGGGCGGGCTGGTCCAGCTGACCAAATCGCTCGCGACCGCCTGGGCCAAGGACAACATCCAGGTGAACGCGGTGCTCCCGGGCTGGATCGACACCGATCTGACGCGGGGCGCCCGCCGCCAGGTTCCGGAGCTCCACGACAACGTGCTGCGCCGGACACCCGCCGGACGCTGGGGCACCCTGGAGGATATGTCCGGCATCGCGGTCTTCCTGGCGAGCGCCGCGTCCGACTTCGTCACCGGCACCGCCATCCCGGTCGACGGAGGCTATTCCGTCCTCGGCTGAGGAGCACGCGGGGGAGCGACGCACCGAGACCAGCGCTGGACGAAAAATCACCGCTGGTACCGTTGCGACGGTCAGTCTGGACGAATCGACTCCGGTTCTCGTCCGCGAGAACGTCGTTCGCGTCGATGCGCGTTCTCGCACGCCTCCGTAGCCCGAATTTCTTTGCGACGCCGTGAGGCCCCTGATAGGCTCCGATCATGAGCATTCAACGTACGCTCGTCGCGTTCCTCGTCCTCGCGCTCACGGCCGGGTGCGCTACCACGTCATCCAGGGCCACTCGAAGCGAGTTCGAAGACATCCCGGTCCCGAAGGGGCTCACGTACCAGCCCAGCAAGTCCACGATCATCGAGTCGCCCACGGTGAAGGCCGCGCGGCTCGTGTATCGCGGTCGGCTGGAGGTCGAAAGCCTGAGCGTCGCGATGCGGACCACGCTGGAGGCGAACGGCTGGCGCCATGTCAGCAGCACCTCCGCCGGGGACCACGGCGTCACGCAGGTCTACGAGAAGACCGGGAGCTCGCTCGAGGTTCGTCTGCTCGACGGCTGGTGGTTCACGTTCGTCGAGCTGACGGCCAGCCGCGCTCAGCAACAAGCCACGAAGTAAGCGCCGAAGTAGCTGAGCGTCAGGGTCGGGGGAGAGCGCCGGGTGTGCCTTCGCCGACCCGTGTAGTCAGCGTTGTGCCGACGACTCCGCCGCGATCAGACCTCGAGGGTGTTGGCTAGCGGGTCGGCGGAGGCGCGCTCGGCGCTCTCCCCCGACCCAGCGTTCAGCTACGGCGTTCTCCACGATCCTCCGTCGCGAGCGATGAACGAGTCGGCTTCCGGCGGTCCCCAGGTCCCCGCCTCGTAGAGATAGGGCGCAGGAGCCCCGTCCTGCGCCCACGCGTCGAGCACCGGCTCGAGGAGCCACCAGGCCTGCTCGACCCAGTCCGCGCGAGCATAGAGGGTCGAGTCGCCGTGAACCGCGTCGAGCAGGAGCCGCTCGTACGCCTCGGGGGGCTCGGCGCCGAAGACCTCGCCGTAGCGAAAGTCGAGGCCGACCGGCAGGAGCTTCAGGTCGGGCCCCGGCATCTTCGCCGCCACCGTCAACGCCACGCCCTCGTCAGGCTGGATGCGGATCACGAGCTCGTTGGGATCGACGCCGGCCGCGGGGTCGCGGTGGAAGATCATGTGCGGGGTGCGATGGAAGCGGATCGCGATCTCGCTCACCCGCTTCGCCAGGCGCTTGCCGGTGCGCAGGTAGAACGGCACGCCCGCCCAGCGCCAGTTGTCGACGGTGAGCCGAAGGGCCGCGTAGGTCTCGGTCCTCGAGTCCGGCGCGACGCCTTTCTCCTGTCGGTAGCCCGGCACCTGCTTGCCGCCGACGAAGCCGGGGCCGTACTGGCCGCGCAGCGCCACCTCGTCGACCTTGCGCGGATCGATTGGTCGGATGGCGCGCATCACCTTGTTCTTCTCGTCGTGGACCGGGCCGGCGTCGAAGGTGACCGGGGGCTCGAGGGCGATGAGGCACAGGAGCTGGAGCAGGTGGTTCTGCATCATGTCGCGCAGCGCGCCCGCCTCTTCGTAGTAGGCGCCACGCGTCTCGACCCCGATCGTCTCCGCGACGGTGATCTGGATCTCGGCGACGTGACTCCGGTTCCACAAGGGCTCGAAGATGCCGTTGGCGAACCGGAGCACCAGAAGGTTCTGGACGGTCTCCTTGCCGAGATAGTGATCGATCCGGTAGATCTGCTCCTCGTGAAAGACCCGGCCCAGGCGGCTGTTGAGCTCGCGGGCGCTCTCGTAGTCGTGTCCGAAGGGCTTCTCGACGATGATGCGCGTCCAGCCCCCCTGGGGGCGCGCCAGGCCCGAGGAGCCCAGATTCTCGACGATCGCGTCGTAGAGGCTCGGCGGCGTCGCGAGATAAAAGAGACGGTTCGCGGGTCCGGGGCGCGCCTTCTCGATGTCCCTCAACGCCCGCTCGAGCGAGGGGTAGAGCGCGGGATCGGCCGGGTCGCCGTTCACGTACGAGAGCGAGGCGGCGAAGCGGTCCCACACGTTCGCCGACGGTGGCTTCACCCGCGCGAACTCGCGGACCGCGTCGCGCATGCGCCGGCGAAACTCGTCGTCGGTCACCTCGCTACGCGCGCTGCCGATGATCGCGAACGGCTCTGGAAGGGTGCGCCCCGCATACAGACTCCAGAGCGCGGGGACGAGCTTCCGGCGCGTCAGATCGCCAGAGGCTCCGAAGATCACCAGCGTGAACGGCTCGTCGGATATCGCCGGCATCGCTAACGAGCCCCGCCGATCGGATGGAGCGAGGCCGCCGCGCGATCGGCCAGCCAGATGAGCTCGCCGTCGGTCGGTCTCACGAGCGCCGCCGGGAGCACGGCCTGATCGGAGAGTACGGCCTTGACGACCTTCGCCTTCTCGGCGCCGGCCACCAGAAAGATGAGCCGCGCGGCCGCATTGAGCACGGGGAACGTGAGCGTCAGCCGCTGCGGGATCTGCGCCGCCGTGACGTGGACCGCGGCGACGGTACGGAAGACCTCGCGAAGCACCGGCGAGCCCGGGAACAGGGACGCCGTATGTCCGTCGACGCCGAGGCCGAGCAGCACGAGGTCGAAGCGCGGCAACTCTCCGCGCCGGGTGCCGAAGACCTCGGCCAGAGAGACGGCGTACGCGGCGGCGGCGCCCTCGGCATCGGCATCCTCGCCGCGCATCCGGAGAACCTGCGCGGGCGGAATGGGCACCCGCGAGAGGAGCGTCTCGTGCGCCATGCGGTAGTTCGACTCGGAATGTTCCGGCGGCACGACGCGCTCGTCGCCGAAGAACGCCCACGTCCGATCCCAGCGGACGCGTTCGCTGAACGCGGGAAGCGCCAGCCGCGCGTACGTCGCGCGCGGCGTCTCGCCTCCGGCCAGACACAGCATGAAGCGGCCGCGTTCTCTGACGGCTTCGGTCGCGACATCGATGATGAGATTGGCGGCGGTCTCGGCGAGCGTCGCGGGATCGGCGCACACGGTCAGGGTGGCGTCGGAGGCCATGATCAGATCATACCCTCTCGTCCAGCCGGCGCTGGCGTTCGAGCGCTTCGCGGTAGCGAATATGGTGTGCCGGCTGCGGCACGAATGTCTCTCCTATGGGCTGGCGGGCCGACGCCAGGTCCGGCAAAACCCCGAGTGCCTCCAGGGCGAGCAGGGCGGCGCCTCGACTGGTCGCTTCGGGCTCGATCGACCACGCGACCGGGTGTCCGATCGCGTCGGCGATGATCTGGGTCCAGGCGCGGGAGTGGCCCAGCGCCGCGCCGGAGGCGACGATCGTGTGATCACGCGCCGCGCTCGGCGCGAGCAAGCCGTACACCGCCGCGAGCCGGAGCGCCACCGACTCGAGGGCCGCGCGGACGATCTCAACGCCGCTCGTGTCCAGTCGAAGGCCGCTGATCGCTCCACGCCGCCCATCGCGCCATCCCGGCGCGCGCTCGCCGGCCAGGTGAGGAAGGATCGTGAGGCCGTGATCGTCCGGCGGCAGAGACGTCAGAGCCGTTTCGATCTCCTCGTCGCTTCCGAGCCGTAGCACCCGGCGGCACCACGCATAAATGTTACCGCCCTCCGAGGTCGCTCCTCCCACGATCGCATGGTTGCGGTCTACCCGGTAGCGCCAGAGTCCGCGCGGGGGGACCGGCTGCTCTCTTGTGACAAACCTGAGCGCCGCCGACGTACCAACGTTGAGGGCAATCCTCGTCGGGTCGACGCAGTCGGAGCCGACGTTGCTGGCCGCTCCGTCGCCGACCGCCGGGAACCACGTCGCGGTCCGGAGGGCCGGCCACCGACTGGTCCACGGAGCGCGCAGGCCACGGCGGGGCTCGGTGCGATCGCTGAGGGGGAACAGGCTGTGCGGATCGACCTCGGCGGCGGCCATGGCTTCCACGTCCCAGCGCCCGGTCGTCTGATCGACGAGGCCGGTCCCCGACGCCATCGAGACACTCGTGGTCGCTTCGCCGAACAGGCTCAGCTCGAGGAATTCCCCGAACGAGCCCCACCGCGCCACGCGGCCCGATTCGGCCGGGTGCTCACGGGCCAGCCACCGAAGCTTGGCCGGCCAGTACGAGGAGTGCAGGTGGCAACCGGTCCGCGCGTGGAAGGCCTCGTCGTCCAGTGCCGATTGAAGGATTTGGGCTTCCCTGGAGCTTCGTGTGTCGGCCCACATGTATACGGGCGTGATCGGGCGGCCGCCGGCGTCGAATCCAAGGAGGCCATGCCAGAATGTCGCGATACCGACCGCGCGAGTATCCTCGGGTGGCCGGTTAGGGTGAATGGCGTCCAGGCACGCGACGACCGCCTCCAGCAGCTGGCGCGCGTCGTGCTCGACCCCGCCGTCTCGGGTCAGCCTGGGCGTGTAGTGCACCTGGTGGGAGCGTCCCGCGATCGCCCGACCATGGCCGTCATAGAACGCCGCACGCGCGGACGAGGTCCCGACGTCGAGCGCGATGACCACTGAGTTAAGATAGCCCCATGTCGGAGACGTGGGAAATTCTGACCCTGCGGGGACTGGCGGCCACCGACGAGCGCGCGGAGAAGTTCGTGGGCTCGCTCGTCATCCATCGTGAGGGCGACTCCGAGCCCGTCGAGTCCGTGACGGTGGCGATCAAGCGCACGGTCCTGGCGGAGCTGCACGAAAACCTGGGACGCCTTCTCGCCCGATCCACCGGGATCAAACGGAGAACTTCATGAGCCACATTCGCGTCCTGAGCCCGGTCGGTGTCGCATCCAGCGGCGCGGTCAGCGTGCCGAGACTCCCCCCGTCGCTCGCCGGCCGTACCGTCGGCTTCATCGACAACAGGAAGGCGAACTTCGATCTGCTCGCCGACGAGATCGGCGCGATCCTCTCGGCCGAGCACGGCGTCAAGGCCGTCATCCGACGCCGCAAGGCCAATGCCGCGACGCCGGCCGCTCCCGAGATTCTGGCCGGGCTGGCGAAGGACTGCGACGTCGTCTTCGCTGGCTCAGCCGACTGAGGATCCTGCACGTCGTGGAGTCTCCACGACGCCATCGAGCTGGCGAAGGCGGGAACTCCCAGCGCGCTCATCGGCACGACGGTGTTCCAGGGGCTCGCTCAGAGCGAGCTGCGCGCGCTCGGCATCTCCGGGCTTCCGCTCGTCACGATCGAGCATCCTCTCGGCGGCGAGCGTAGCGAGGGCATCACCCGAAGGGCGCGCCAGGCCGTCGACCAGCTCACGAGCTTGCTCACGACCGCGACGGGCGGGACCGGGCATGCGGAGCTGGCTCGCACCAATCTCAGGCCACCCGCGGTCCAAGCCGGCTTCACGGCCCCCGCTACGAACAATCCCGCTGCGACAGATCTCATCACGGTCGATGACACGCCCGAAGCCGTGCTCGCCGCATTCTGCGAGCGGCAATGGTGCGACGGGTTGCCGATCGTCCCGCCGACCGAAGCTCGCGTGCGGGCGATGCTGGACGGAGCGCCCGGCGAGCGGTCGCTCGGCGTGATGCCGCCGCTCTGGCGCGTGGCGACGCTCGAGAAGCTCGCGGTCAACGCGGTGATGGCCGGCTGCGAGCCCGCGGCGTTCCCGCTGATCGTCGCCGCGGTCGAGGCCATGCTCGAGCCCTCGTTCAATCTCTATGGCGTCCAGGCCACGACGCACCCGGTCGCCCCGCTGCTGATCGTGCACGGCCCGATCGCGAGCGAGCTCGGTGTGCACTCCGGCAGCGGATGCTTCGGTCCCGGCTTTCGCGCCAACGCGACGATCGGTCGCGCGATCAGGCTCATCCTGTTAAACGTCGGGGGGGCGTGGCCGGGCCGCCATGATATGGCGACCCAGGGGAGCCCCGCGAAATTCTCGTACTGCATCGCGGAGCGGGTGGACGCTTCGCCCTGGGGCGCACTCCACGAGGACAACGTCGTCACCGTCTTCGGCGGCGAGCCGCCACACAACGTGAACGATCACGTGTCGACGACCGCCGGCGGTATCCTCGCGACGGTGGCCGACACCGCCGTCTCGCTCGGTTCCAACGTCGGCTGGTATTTCTCTCAGAGTCAGCTGCTGATCGTGCTGGGGCCGGAGCACGCCAAGACGATCGCCGGCGACGGCTTGAGCCGGGGCGACGTCCAGCGGTTCGTCTTCGAGCACGCGCGCCTGCCGCTGAGGACGTTGAAGCTCGGCGGCATGTGGGGGATCCACGACTGGCCGCACTGGATGCACGCCGTCACCGACGACGAGGCGCTCTTGCCGCAGGTTCCGTCGCCCGAAGACGTGATGGTGATCGTCGCGGGCGGCCCGGGCAAGCACTCATCGGTCGTTCCGAACTGCACGTTCAGTCGCGCGGTGTCGCGACCGATCCGTCCGATCTCGCCGTAGTGCGCGCCGCAGGCCGTCGCGGGGCTGGGGCCCCGCCGGCCGAGGCGCGCCGGCAAACTAAGTGCGCGCCGCAGGCCGTCGCGGGGCTGGGGCCCCGCCGGCCGAGGCGCGCGCCTGCAAACTAAACTCGTCCGCGATCGGCCAGCAGGAGGCCGAGAGCGACGACCAGGAGCAGGGCCCCGACTCCGCCGGCGGCGCCGAGCCGCTCGCCGAAGAGCGCCACGCCCAGGATCGTGGCCGTCAGCGGCTCGAGCAAGGTCGTCACGCCGGCGACCGCCGCGGGCACGCGCCGAAGGCCCACCGTATAGATCGCGTAGGCTCCGGCGGTCGCCACGCCGCCCAGATACAGGAGCCACGGCCAGCCGAGCGCGAGCTGGGTCAGTGGCGCCGTCGTCCAGACGAGAGCCGGCGTCAGGAGCACGGCGCCGATCGTGAAGGTGAGCGCGGTCATGGGGAGCGGCGGCGAGCGCCTGAGCGTCGCCTTCGCCGCGAGCACGTAGAGCGCGTAGGCGAGCCCGGCGACGAACGCCAGGAGCGCGCCGCCGACGAATCGCGCCGACGGATCGAGCGATCCGGACGGCGAGGCCACGAGCAGCGAGGTGCCGATGACACCGAGCAGAAGCGCACCACGCACGCGCGGTGCCAGCCGCTCGCCGAGGAGCCATGGGGCGAGCGCCGCGATCATCAGCGGCGCCGAGCAGATCGCGACGAGCGCCGCCACGGCGATGCCAGCCAGCGTGACGGCCGTGAAATACGCCGCCTGGTAGCCCGCCATGCACGCACCCATCGCGAGGCAGCGCCAGCGGTCCGCCGACGAGATCGCGAACGGGCGGGGGGTCATCGACGCCGCGAGCAGCAGCAAGATCGCGGCGAGCCACAGCCGCGCGACGCCGACCAGCAAGGGGCTGGCCGCGGCGCGCCCGCCCAGCACGGTCATGACCGAGCCGCTCGTTCCCCAGGAGATCGCGGCGAGCGCGATGAGGACCAGACCGCCGACGGTCCGGGGGGCTTGACGCGCTCGGTGCACCCCGCGATCATAGCCCGGGCGCGGCAGCGTTCGCGGCTCGATATCATCCCGACGCTCGGAGCCACGAAGGAGCTTCTCCATGAAGATCGGGTTCATCGGAATCGGCGCCATGGGCCACCCCATGCTGGCGAACGTCCTGAGGAAAGGGCACAGCGTCGTCGCGTACGACGTGGTCGAGGCCGCCCTGGATGACGCGGTCAAGCTCGGCGCGGCCCGCGCCGCGTCGTCCGCCGCGGCGGCGCGCGACAGCGAGCTGGTGATCACGATCCTTCCGTCTTCGTCCCACGTCGAGGCCGCGTATCTGGGCTCCGGCGGCGTCCTGGAGGGCCTCGGCGCCGGGCGTCTCTGCATCGACATGTCCACGATCGATCCGAGCGTGTCGCGCCGGGTCGCGGAGGCGGTGAGCCGCCGCGGCGCACGCTTCATCGACGCGCCGGTGTCTGGGGGCGTTCCGCGGGCGATGGACGGCACGCTCGCGATCATGGTCGGCGGCGACGCGCGGGACTTCGAGGAGGCGCGTCCGGTGCTGGCGACGATGGGCGCGAACATCATCCACGTCGGGCCGGTGGGATCGGGCGAAGTCGCCAAGCTCTGCAACAATCTGGTCGCGGGCGTCGCCGCCGTCGCGGTCAGCGAGGCGTTCCGGATCGCCGAGGGATTCGGCGTCGATCCGAAGGTGCTGACCGACGTCATCTCCAAGTCGTCGGGCAACACGTGGGTGATGGAGCACATGCATCCCGTGCCCGGGCTCGTCGGCAAGGCGCCGTCGAGCCACGACTACGCCCCGGGCTTCACCACAGACCTGATGGCGAAGGACCTCGGGCTGGTCGTCAACGCCGCGCGCGAGCTGCGCGTGCCCGTCCTGGTGGCGCCAGCGGCGCAGCAGGCGCTCCGGCTCGCGTCGTCGCACGGCTTGGGGCGGAAGGATTTCTCGTCGATCTATATGTTTCTGAGAGCATCAAGCCGAGAATCACCGGTCTGATATGCTGGCGCGGGCGTGAACGGCTGAGGGAGGCCATCGTGGCGACGTACGTCATGCTGAGCACGCTGTCCGAATCGGGGCGCAAGGTCCTACGCGGGCGGCCTGGCTGGATCCGCAAGGTCAACGCCGACGTGCAGCGCATGGGCGCGCGCGTCGTCGCCCAGTACGCGGTGCTGGGCCCGTACGATTTCGTCACCATCATCGAGGCGCCTGACAACGCGACGATCTCGCGTGTGTCCGTCGAGCTCGGCGCTCGAGGCGGCGTCGCCGGCATGACGATGGCCGCGATCCCGCTCGACGAATTCATCGGCCGGCTCGAGCGCGGCACGGCTCGCCGACGCGGCGAAAGGAAGAAACGTTGAGGGTTCTCAAGATCCATCCGGAGAAGTGCACGGGCTGTCTGCGCTGTGAGCTCGCGTGCTCGTACATGCAGACCGGCGACTACCAGCCCGCCAAGTCGGTGATCCGTGTCTCGCCCTTCGAGGGGCACACGTCGTACGCGCCGTACACGTGCACCCAGTGTGCGGAAGGCTGGTGCATGACGGCGTGCCCGGTCGGCGCGATCACGATCAGCGCCGTCGGCGCCAAGGATGTGCTCGACGACCTTTGCGTCGGCTGCAAGCTCTGTACGATCGCCTGCCCCTACGGGACGATGTTCTACGACCCGGCGACCCGCAAGGCGTTCAAGTGCAACCTCTGCGGCGGCGCCCCGGCGTGCGCGGAGGCGTGCCCAACGGCCGCGATCACCTACGAGGATGTCGAGACCGCGGACTGGCTCGGCGACTTCGCCCGCGAGCGAACCGCGCGGGTGCTGGCGGGAGCGAGCTGATGGCCCGCCGACATCTGATCATCGGCGGCGGCACCGCCGGGATGAACGCGATCCGGACGATTCGCGAGGAGGAGACCGAGCGGTCGACGATCACGCTCGTGAGCGCGGAGAAGCCGTACTCTCGGATGGTCCTGCCGTACTACCTCGACCGCTCGATCGCCGAGTCGCACGTGTTCACCGCGACCGCGAGGGTGCTGGCCGGCTGGGGCGTCACGACGCAGCTGGGCAAGCGCGCGACCGCGCTCGATACGAAGGCGAACGTGTGCACCCTCGACGACGGCACGACCGTCGAGTACGACGATTGCCTGATCGCGACGGGCTCATCGGCGGTTCGGGCGCCCGTTCCCGGCGCCGACGGACCGGGCGTCCATTCTTTCTGGACCCTCGATCAGGCGCGCGGCGTGCTCGCGCAGATCCAGCCGGGCAGCCACGTCGTGATGGTCGGGGCGGGCTTCATCGCGTTCACGATCCTCAACTCCATCCTCTCCCTCGGCGCCAAGCTGACGATCGTCGAAGTGGCTCCGCGAATTCTCCCGCGCATGATCGACGACACCGGCGCGGGGCTCGTCCAGGCATGGCTCGAGAAGAACGGGGTCGCGGTGCGCACGGGCGCCAAGCTCACGCGGATCGACGACGCGAAGGGCCGGCGGCGGCTCAAGATGGCCGCGGGCGGCGATCTGGTCGCCGACGTCGTGATCATGGCGACCGGCATCCGGACGAACCTCGCCTGGCTCAAAGGCTCCGAGGTGACGATCAATCAAGGCGTCGTCGTCGACGATCACCTTCGCTCGAGCGTCCCGAACGTCTACGCTGCCGGCGACGTCGCGGAGGGCCGCGACCTGATCGGAGAGACCAACGCGGTGCATGCAATCGAGCCGACAGCGCAAGAGCACGGTCGTATCGTCGGCGCCAACATGGCCGGCAAGGACGTCAGCTATCGCGGCAGCCTCATCATCAACATCGTCGAGGTCTGCCACCTCGACGTCGCGTCGTTCGGCGCCTGGGACGAGGCGAAGGCCGAGACGGCCAGCGGCGTCAAGGCCGACCGGCCGGCGTACCGTAAGCTGCTGTGGCGCGGCGATCGGCTGACGGGCGCGATCATCCTGGGGCCGTCGAGTGACATCTGGACGACCAACGACGTCGGCATGCTCAAAGGGCTCGTGCAGTCCGGCGTCTCGCTCGGGCCCTGGAAGGCTCATTTGAAGAAGAACCCGTTCGACATCAAGCCGGCGTTTATCGCGTCGAAAACAACCGACCGCTTGCTCCCCGAAACCATCCTGGGCCGCCCGTCAAAGGCGCCCGGCGAAACCCCGGTGGCCGTATGACTCCAGCAGCCGCGACCGCTTCCAAACAGTCCGAGACGAAACCCGCCGCCACCGCGCGCCCCGGCGCCTTCGCCGGCAACCTCCTGCGCGTCGACCTCACACGCAAGAAGTGCTGGGCCGAGCCGTGGGGGCCCGAGCGAATGCGCGAGCAACTCGGGGGCGTCGGTCTCGGCGCGATGATCCTCTATCGCGAGACCGCGGCGAAGGGGCGCAAGGCCAACGTCGCGTGGGACCACCCCGACAACCGGCTCGTGCTGGGGACGGGCCCTCTCGCGGGTCTTCCCGTATGGGGCACGGGCGGCCTCACCGTCTGCACGATCGGCCCGGGCACCAACGGCCCGACCTCGACGCAGGCCAATGGATTCTTCGGCACGAATCTGAAGTACTGCGGGTACGACGCGATCATCATCCAGGGCCAGTCGAAGGACTGGGTCTACCTCTACATCAACGACGACGTCATCGAGCTTCGCGACGCCAAGACGCTGGTCGGCCTGGACACGTGGGAGACTCAGAACGCCCTCTACCGGGAGACCGGGCTCGTGGGCCATCAGTTGTCGGTGTACTCGATCGGCCCGGCCGGCGAGAACCTCGTACGCTTCGCCGCCATCCAGGGCGACTTCGGTCATGTCGCCTCCAAGAACGGCTGCGGGGCGGTGATGGGCAAGAAGCGGCTCAAGGCGGTCGCGATCGTCAAGGGCACCAAGGCCCTGCACGTCGCCGATCCGCGCGGGGTGATGCAGGCGGCCGAGGACATGTCGCACGATCTCCGCACCGACGCCTCGGCGCGCTCGCTCTACGAGTACGGGACCTTGCCGGGTGTCGTGAACCTCTCGAAGATGGGCGCGCTGCCGATCAAGAACTACACGACCAACCTGACCTCGAACGTCGCCGGCGCCGACATGAGCGCCTGGGAAGCCCCGAAGCTCCGCGAGAACTTCGATCACCGCGGCCACCAGTGCAACGCGTGCGGCATGCACCACTGCCACATGTCGGTCATCCGCCACGGCGACAAGAAGGGACAGATCGTCGACGAGCCCGAGTACGAGGGCTGGTCCGGCTGCGGCTGGGCGATCGGCGCGGCCGACCGCGACGGCGTCGCCTGGCTCAACACCGAGTGCGACAAGGCGTGTGTCGACGTCAACGAGTGGGGCTGGCTCTGCGGCTGGGTCATGGAATGCCAGGAGAAGGGTTACATCACCCGCGAGCAGCTCGGCTTCGAGCTCAAGTGGGGCGACATCAAAGGTGCCCACCGTCTGCTTCAGATGGTGAGTCGCCGCGAAGGCTTCGGCAACATCCTGGCCGAGGGTGTCAAGCGCGCCGCCGAGAAGCTCGGCGGGCGCGCCAAGGAGTGCGCGATCTACATCGAGAAGGGCGCGACCCCGCGCGGCCACGATCACCGCGCGCGCTGGGAGGAGATGCTCGACACGTGCACCTCGTCCACCGCGACGATGGAGACCGGCAACCCCGTCCATCCGACGGAGATCGGCCAGCCCGCGCGCATCAATCCATTCGACGGCGAGCAAGTCGCCAAGTACGTCGCGGGGCTGCGCGGACGACGAAGCTTCGAGGACTCGCTCGGGATCTGTATCTTCACCTCGCGGACCCGGCTCGAGAACATCTGCCGCGCGCTCTCGGCGGCGACGGGCTGGACCTTCACGGTCGACGAGGCGCAGCGCTTCGGGCGGCGCACCGCGATCATCAACCGGGCGACGGCGCTCCGATGCGGCCACACCGGCGCGATGGAATATCCGTCGGCCCGGTACGGCTCGACTCCGGTGGACGGTCCCGCGAAGGGCCAGGCGATCCGCGCGCAGTGGGAAAAGATGCTCGACACGTGGTACGCCGAGGTCGGCTTCGACCGCAAGACGGGCAAGCCGTGGCCCAAAACGCTGAAAGAGCTCGGTCTCGACTGGCTCGCGAAGGACCTCTGGGGCAAGAAATCCTGAGCTGTTAGCGCGCCTCCCCGAGACTCACCGAGCGGCCGTCTCTTGACCCCCTCCGCGTCGGTGTGCTAATTGTTGTCACTTCCTTCGATACGGATCAGGGGGTCCTATGGCGCAAGTGATTGGTTTTATTGGTCTTGGCATCATGGGACGCCCAATGGCCCGGAACCTATTGAAGGCGGGCTACCCCCTGGTCGTCCATAGCCGCAGCCGCGGCCCCGTTGACGAGATCGCCAAAGTGGGCGCCAAGGTCGGCACCTCGCCCCGCGACGTGGCCTCCCAGTGCGACGTCCTGATCACGATGCTGCCCAACTCGCCCGACGTCGAGCAGGTCGTGCTCGGCCGCGAGGGAGTGATCGAGGGCGCGCGCCCCGGCCTGGTGCTCCTGGACATGTCGACGATCTCGCCGCTCGTGTCGCAGAAGATCGGCGCCGCGCTCGCCGAGAAATCCGTGAAGATGCTCGACGCGCCCGTGTCGGGCGGCGAGAAGGGCGCCGTCGACGGCGTGCTCTCGATCATGGTCGGCGGCGACAAGGCGGTGTTCGACAGAGTCCTGCCGATCTTCCAGGCGATGGGCAAGACGATCACGCACCTCGGCCCGCTCGGCGCCGGCGGCTTCACCAAGCTCGCCAACCAGATCATCGTCGCGGTCAACCTGACGGCCCTCGGCGAGGCGCTGACCCTGGCCAAGAAGGCGGGGCTCGACCGCGAGCTCACGTTGACCGCGCTCGCCGGCGGCCTCGCCGGATCGAAGTGCCTGGATCAAAAAAAGCCGAACTATCTCGCCGAGACCTACAACCCGGGCTTCAAGATCGATCTGCACTACAAGGACCTTGGATTGATCATGGAATCCGCCCGGGCTCTCGGCGTGCCGCTCCCGGCGACCGCGGTGGTTCAGGAATTGTTCAGCGCTCTCCGCGTGAAGGGGCGTGGGGGCCTCGATCACTCCGGAGTGATCACCCTGCTGGAAGACCTCGCGGGCCTCTCCCGGTGAGGGCCACCGTCGATCGCGCCGGGCTCGACCCTCAGGGCCGGCTTCCCAAGGTTCAGATCCGTCGGGTGCGCAAGGGCGACCTGTCGAAGGTGCGCGACGTCATGGAGCAGACCTTCGGCGATTTCCTCGAGCGGCAGCTGGGCACGCG
>Ga0137407_10000282_pt1 | contig 36138 bp, 34 predicted proteins | sample CZOMad2_2_16fung_FD_108410 | JGI IMG/M metagenome (GOLD analysis project Ga0137407, IMG submission 108410) | Vadose zone soil fungal communities from Angelo Coast Range Reserve, California, USA - CZOMad2_2_16fungal (Illumina Assembly) | ecosystem: Environmental > Terrestrial > Soil > Vadose... | reverse complement strand
GGATAACGCACGGCGTGGTCGGGATCGAGCACGAGATAGAGTCTGCGCTCGTTGGTCTTCACCACGATCGTTCCCGGCGAGTAGTCACCCCGGAAGCCGACCACATCGGGCCGCGCCTGCGCGGTTGTCGTTCCCAAGACGCCCGCCCCGATGATGGCCGCCAGCGCCACTGCAATCCTCAACGACATTCATCTCTCCAATATTTCCGCTGCCCCTTCCGGGGCCGTCAATTCCGACCAGAACCCGCGAAACCTGCGGATTTCCCACTAATTCTTAACCGCGCGCGTTAACCGAACGCTTTCCACGGCGGTCTTGGGGAGGGTTCTGCGGCGGCAACAATGGAAATGTTCGAAACAAAGTAAATGACCTGAAAACAACACTCCTCGGTAAACGTGCCGCAACGGCCGCGCGGCACTGACAATGGCGTGAGCGCGGCATCGGGATTAGTGTCCCGGGCGCGGCGCAGCGCCTCTTCGGCGGTGCGCCGCAGAACCGGGATCCACGAAGACCGCGGCGACAGCGTGCGTGCAATATGGACCCCGGATCAGTAGCACACCGCGCCGCATGCATAGCGCGTCGAAGACGCGCGTGAACGCGCTGATGTCGCTGCGCAGCATCCGGGGAACGGCGCTTCCTGCGGGCTTCGAAGCGCTTAGGCCCCCGCCCCCTTCTTGTTCTGGCGGTGTCGCACCAGATCGTCGACCACGGCGGGGTCCGCCAGCGTCGAGGTGTCGCCGAGGCTTCCCGGTTCGTCCTCGGCGATCTTGCGCAGGATGCGGCGCATGATCTTGCCGGAGCGGGTTTTCGGCAAACCCGGCGCGAACTGAATCTGGTCCGGAGAGGCGATCGGTCCGATGTCCTTGCGCACCCACGCCACCAGCTCCTTGCGCAGCTCCTCACTCGGCTCGGTGCCGGCCATCAGCGTGACATAGGCGTAGATGCCCTGGCCCTTGATGTCGTGGGGATAACCGACCACGGCGGCTTCCGAGACCTTGGCGTGCGCCACCAGCGAACTTTCGACCTCGGCGGTGCCCATGCGGTGGCCCGAGACGTTGATCACGTCATCGACGCGACCGGTGATCCAGTAATAGCCGTCGGCATCCCTGCGGCATCCGTCGCCGGTGAAATATTTGCCCTTGTAGGTGGCAAAATAGGTCTGCTCGAAGCGGGCGTGGTCGCCATAGACGGTGCGCATTTGCCCCGGCCATGATCTGGCGATGCAGAGATTGCCCTGACACTCGCCCTCCAGCACCTTGCCATCGGCGTCGACGATCTCGGGCACCACGCCGAAGAAGGGGTTCGTCGCCGAGCCGGGCTTGAGCTTGGTGGCGCCGGGCAGCGGCGTGATCAGAATGCCGCCGGTTTCGGTCTGCCACCAGGTGTCGACGATCGGGCAGCGGTTGTCGCCGACCACGCGGTAGTACCATTCCCATGCTTCCGGATTGATCGGCTCGCCGACGCTGCCGAGCAGGCGAAGCGACGCCCGCGCGGTCTTCTTCACGGGCGCATCGCCGGCCTGCATCAGCGCGCGTATCGCGGTCGGCGCGGTGTAGAAGATGTTGACCTTGTGCTTGTCGATGACGTTCCAGAACCGCGAATTATCGGGATAATTCGGCACTCCTTCGAACATCAGCGTGGTCGCGCCGTTGGCGAGCGGCCCATAGAGAATGTAGCTGTGGCCGGTGACCCAGCCGACGTCGGCGGTGCACCAGTAGATATCGCCGTCGTGATAGTCGAACACATATTGGTGCGTCATCGACGCGAACACCAGATAGCCGCCCGAGGTGTGCAGCACGCCCTTGGGCTGGCCAGTCGAGCCCGACGTATAGAGGATGAACAGCGGATCCTCCGCGTGCATGTGCTCGCACGGACATTCCGTCGTCACCATCGCGGCGGCTTCGTGGTACCAGAAGTCGCGCGACGGATTCATGTCGACCTTGGCGCCGGTGCGCTTGACCACCACGACCCAGTCGACGCCGCCACTCTTGGCGATCGCCGCATCGACATTGACCTTGAGCGGCACCTTCTTGCCGCCGCGCAGGCCCTCGTCGGCGGTGATCACGATCTTGGATTGGCAGTCGCTGATGCGTTGGGCGAGGCTGTCGGGTGAAAATCCGGCGAACACCACCGAATGAATCGCGCCGATCCGCGCGCAGGCAAGCATCGCGTAAGCGGCCTCCGGGATCATCGGCAGATAGATCGTGACGCGGTCACCCTTCTTGACGTTGCGGGTGCGCAGGATGTTGGCGAATTTGCAGACCTCGTCGTGCAGCTGACGGTAGGTGATGTGTTTCGATTCGGAAGGATTGTCGCCCTCCCAGATGATGGCGGTCTGGTCGGCGCGGGTGTGGAGATGCCGGTCGATGCAATTCCAGGCGACGTTGAGAACGCCATCCTCGAACCATTTGATCGAAATTTGGCCGGGGGCGAAGGAGGCGTTCTCGACCTTGGTGAAAGGCTTCATCCAGCCGATGCGCTTGGCCTGTTCGGCCCAGAAGCCGTTGGGATCGCTGACCGAGCGCGCATACATGTCGCGGTACTTGGCCTGATCGAGCCAGGCGCGCTTGGCCCATTCGGCCGGTACGTCGTAAATCTTCTCGGACATTGTGATCCTCCACCGATGCGGCCAGCGAACGCAGGCAGCCGTCTTCGTTATTGAAACAATTATGCGCCGGGGCTGACGGCGCCGACAAGCCGAACCACTACGACCTTCGGCGGGGCATCCGTGTTGCGCGGAATCAAAGTGCGGGCGAGGCGGAACATCGGACAGTGCCTCCAGCGGCCATCACGATCGCGTTTTCCGGAATGCCAAAAGGCCGCAGAGTAGGTCCGCGCGGGCTACCGAACGGTAACCAGAAACCTTAACCGCCAGCGAAGGGGCTGGCGCTTAAGACAATAACCCCCTAAATGGCCCCCCCGGGGTGCAAGCCCCCCGGCCGGAACAAACGAACAAGAACTGGCATTAGCAAAATAGAGCTGGAGCAAGGCGCCTAAAGTCATGGTGGAACAGCAGAATTTTGAGCCTGAGCTGCCCGTTGCGGCAGATCCTGCTGTGGCTTTGGCAAAGGCGCTCGGGCAATGGCCCAAGGCTCCCGCGGCAAAGCCCAAGACGTTTTCGGGCAACACCCACGCCAAGACCGGTCCGTCGGTGGAATCGCTCGCCAAGGAAATCGGCCTCAAGCTCGGCGACCAGAACGAATTGACCATCCGCCGCATCAAGCGGGGCAAGAGCTATTCCTTTGTTCGGGCCAACGGCTCGCACATCCGCGATTCCCGCACCATCCGCCGTCTGCATTCGATGGCGGTGCCGCCGGCCTATGCCGAGGTGCGCTATTCGCCCGATCCGAATTCGCATCTGCAGGCGGTCGGCCGCGATGCCGCGGGCCGGCTGCAATACCGCTATCATTCCGATTGGGAAAAGGTCCGGGAGCACCGCAAGGCCCACCGCCTGGCGCGGCTGGTGGCGGCGCTGCCAAAAATCCGGCGCAACGTCTCTCAGCACCTGTCGGGCGAGCTGCCTACCCGCGAGTTTGCGCTTGCGGCCGTGATCGAGCTGATCGCGCGCACCGCGATTCGCCCGGGCAATGAATCCTATGCCCGTCTCAACGGCACCCGCGGCGCCACCACGCTTTTGAAGTCCAACGTGACGCTGGATGGCGATTCGCTGGTGCTCAGCTTCAAGGCCAAGGGCGGCAAGGCCGTGCGCAAGGAATGCGATGCGGCCAAGCTGGTGCGCGCCATCGCCATCCTGCGCGGCCTGCCCGGCAAGCGCATGTTCCAGTATCGCGACAATTCCGGCACCGTCCGCGCGGTCTCCACCACACAAGTCAACGCGTTCCTGCGCGAGATCGCCGGCATCAAGATTTCGCTGAAGGATTTCCGCACCTTGATGGCATCCGCCGTGGTGCTGGAATCGCTGTCGCGGATTTCACCCGCCGCCAGCGCCCGCGGCCGCCGCAAGCAGGTGCTGGAAGCGGTGCGCGCCGCGGCGGATGAGCTCTCCAACACGCCGGCGATCTGCCGCAAGAGCTATGTCCATGATACCATCGTCACCGCGTTTGAAGACGGCATCCTTGAGCGCTTTGCGGCGACCATGAAGGGCTACCGCACGCAGTCGAAGCGCGAGGCGCTTCTGGCGCAGGTGGTCACGGCGGCAGCGGCGTAAGCGGTCGCGCGTTTCCCGATTTGAATTTCAAACAGCCACTTACGATGGTCATTCCGGGGCGATGCGAAGCATCGAACCCGGAATCTCGAGATTCCGGATATGGTGCTAACGCACCATTCCGGAATGACGGAAAACTCGACACCGCATTCCCGCGGCGCGCCGCGCCCGAGTTGATGAACGATCCACCCTCGAAAACAGGAGGGCGCAGGGAATGCCGGGTGCCCAATGCACCCGCAGCCTCGCGTGCGAAGTAAAAAAAGCACACGAGCGTAGTCACCACAGGCACGCCGGATCGGCCCGGCACTCCCTGCGCAATGGTTTTAACGGTTTCCTTCGGGCTCTCCTCGGTGACCGGGCTTTCTTGCCACCGTCATCCGCGGATCATCTCCGCGAACTTGACACCAGCGTCGGGGCGTCAGGACCACACGACTTCGCCGTCCGCATCAGCGCCGCTCGTCTTGCGTCGCCGCCGCGTCCACCGCATCCCACACCCAACGTCCGTGACGATCGCGCAAACGCCCCTCTTGAGGGGCACGGGATAGGGTGGAATCTGCCGGTGATTTGGGGTCGAGATCAAGGACGCCCGCCCGCGGCAGATTGGCACGACGGGCAAATCAGCGGTTGGGGCCGTCACAACTGTGAAGACCAGTTCGCGCGGCCGGTGAAAGCTTGGGGCTCGTCATGCGCGGGCTTGACCCGCGCATCCATCTTAAAAAGGTACTTCTTACAAGCGCGATGGATTGCCGGGTCAAGCCCGGCAATGACGGAGTCTGGGAGCTACACCCCACCCATCTTGCAGACGATCTTCCATTCGTCCGGCGTCGTCGGCGGCACAAAGAGCCTTGAATATTTCACCAGCGCCATGTCGGCGAGTTTCTCGTCGGCCTTTATCGCGAGTTCGCCGGGACAGCTGCAGAGCGAAGCAGCAAAATCACTCTCTTTAAAAGTGCATTAAGCATTTTTGAGTTACTGCTGCCTTGCATTTTTACATAGAATCGAGGGGATTCGAATGTCAGGCGTTCTCAGCAGCCTCGGGGTCAAAATCAGCCTGGGGTTCGCAGTCATTGTGATGACGTTCGTCGGCCTCGACTTTTACATCTCGGGCCAGATCCGTGTGACACTCCAATATGCGAATGACCTGCACGACCACCCGTTGCAAGTCTCGAATGCGAGCGCGGACACTCGCGGCGCTATGTATCGGGCCGAGGTGCTCGTCTCGCACGCCATGCTCGGGCTGGAGCAGGTGAACGAGGCAGCTTTGGATGGTATCAAGGCTGACGCGCTAAAGAATTTCGATGTGATGGATCGCCTCTACCTCGGCGACAAAACGCCACTTCCAACATTGAAGGCCGCTATCACCGAGGGATTTGGCTACGCCTCACAGATTGTCCGCCTGCTCGCGGAGGGTAAGCGCGATGCTGCCGTTGCCCTTTACACCAAATCCCTCATTCCGTCGTTCGACAAGGGGCGGCCGATCGCCAGTTCCGTCCACGGAAACGCTCTCCGCATCGCCGATGGCTTCATAGCGAAGGCCCAAGCTGCGACGGAATCGACGATCATGACGATTGTGGTTATCAGTATCATCGCCGTCTTGGCCGCTATCGGCATCGCGGCTTTCTCGGTCCTGTCCGTCACTCGCCCGATAAGCCGTTTGCGCGACGCGGTGCTGAAGCTTGCCGAGGGCGAGCTCGACATAACCGTCCCCTACACTGACAAGCGCAACGAGATCAGCGCGATGGCCAACGGCATCGTGACTTTGCAGGATAGCCAGAAGGAGGCTGAACGGTTTCGCGTCGAACAGGCCCGCCGTGCCGAGACGGCCGAAGCCGAGAAGCGGCGCAGTATGATCGCGCTCGCAGACGGGTTCGAGCGCCAGGTTGGATCTGTCGTCGAGGCGGTCTTGAGCTCGGCGACGCAATTGCAGTCGAGCGCGCAGGGCATGTCGAGCATTGCAGATCAGACGAATCGACAAGCGGCCATTGTCGTGTCGGCCTCGGATCAGACCAATGCGAATGTGCAGCAGGTGGCGACCGCGACGGAGGAGATGACGAGTTCGATCGGTGAAATCACTCGACAGGTCGAGGACTCGACGCGCATTGCCGGCGAGGCGGCAACAGAGGCGAATCGGACAAATGGCCTGGTCGAGGGTTTGGCCGCCGCCGCCCAGAAGATCGGCGAGATCATCGCGCTCATCAACAACATTGCGAGCCAGACCAATCTTCTGGCGCTGAACGCGACGATCGAGGCGGCCCGCGCGGGCGATGCCGGAAGGGGCTTCGCTGTCGTCGCGTCCGAGGTCAAGGGGTTGGCCGCTCAGACCGCCAAGGCCACCGAAGAAATCAGCGCCCAGATCTCGCAGATCCAGCAAGCGACCGGTGAGTCGGTCGAAGCCATTCGCGGCATTACCACCATCATCACCCGCGTGAACGAGACGATCGGCTCGATCGCGGCTGCCGTCGAACAGCAGGGGGCGACGACCGACGAAATCGCGCGCAGCGCTCAGGAGGCCGCGAAGGGCACGCAGCAGGTCTCCACGAATATCATTCAGGTTACCTCGGCGACCGAGGAATCCGGCAAGATGGCTTCCGGCGTGCTCTCTGCCGCCCAGCTCTTGAATAATGAGTCAGGTCGTCTACGGAATGAAGTCAACGCATTCATCAGCCAGGTGAGAGCCGCCTGAAAGCTGGCTGTGAAATTGCATCGAACGGCAGATTCGCTGCGCTATTCCACCGGCGGTTGCGATCGGCGTCAAATCCCGCCCATCTTGCAGACGATCTTCCATTCCTCCGGCGTCACCGGCTGCACCGAGAGCCGTGAATATTTCACCAGCGCCATGTCGGCGAGTTTCTTGTCGGCTTTGATCGCCACCATCGTCACCGGCGTTTTCAGCGGCTTGTCGGCCTTGATGTCGACGCAGACGAACTTGCCGGTCTTGTCGGTGGGGTCGGGATAGGCCTCCTTGATGACTTCCGCGATCCCCACGATCTCCTTGCCCTCGTTGGAGTGATAGAAAAAGACGGAATCACCCTTCTTCATCTTCACGAGGTTTTGGCGGGCGGTGAAGTTGCGTACGCCGGTCCAGGCCTCGCCCTTGGCGCCTTTTGCGACCTGCTGATCCCACGACCAGCTCGACGGTTCGGATTTCACCAGCCAGTAATTCATGAGACCTCCCTCCACTCGTCATGCCCGCGCTTGTCGGGGCATCCACGACTTATCTTGCAAAGAAGAAAGCAAGACGTGGATGGCCGGGTCAAGCCCGGCCATGACGAGGAACGGCCATCTCATGCTTGCGAAGCGCGGTGTTTGTCGGGCGGCCTCGCCCACGGCGAAAGTACAGGGGAGATCACCGTGGGCAAGGGGGCAGGGTGGATATCTGCAATTTGAGCGATAGCTGCCGCGCGGGCGACATATCTCAGGGAATTTCCGGCGTGCTACTATGACAGCGAGACCAGCCGAGAGGGTGCCGTGCCGTCACAATTATCGGGTCAAGGTCGAACAACAAATCGAGCCTCGGGCGCTTGCGGGCGGTTAGGGGTTGCGCAACAGGGAGGCTTCTATGCATCGAAAGACTGCCGAAATGGTTTTCGCCGTTGGAGTGACGGTTGCTGCGTTGACAGGCGCCGCGGACGCCCAAACGGCGAGCCCGCAGGGCCAGCTCAAGCTCACGTCAGGGGAAGGTGCAGCTATCGACGCAAGCCTGCGCGGCGCCGTCGCGCGCAAGGACGTGCCGGGCGTCGTCGCGCTGATCACCGATCGCGCGCACGTGCTTTATCAGGGCGCATTCGGCGTGGCCGATGTTGCCACCGGGCGCCCGCTCACCGCTGACGCGCTATTTCGGATCGCCTCCATGACCAAGCCGGTCACTTCGGTGGCATTGATGCAGCTCGTCGAGCAGGGCAAAATCGGGCTCGACGATCCGGCCGAAAAATACCTGCCGGAGCTTGCGAACCCCAAGGTCATTGAATCCTTCAATGCTGCGACCGGCGACTACCGGCTCCGCCCGGCATCAAGGCCGCCGACCGTCAAACATTTCCTGACGCACACGTCGGGATTGGCCTATCCGTTCACCAGCGCGATCTGGCGCGATTTCAAACCACATGCCGGCGAAACCTATCCGTTCGGAGGTCCGTTGCTGTTTGATCCCGGCGAACGCTGGCACTACAGCACGAGCACGGATGTCGTCGGCAGACTGGTCGAGGTGGTATCTCACCAAAAGCTCGAGGATTATTTCCGCGAGCACATCTTCATCCCGCTCAAGATGGACGACACGTCATACAATGTGCCGGAGGCAAAGGGGCCGCGCCTCGTCGCCCAACAGCAGCGCGCGGGCGAGAAAATGGACGGCGCCATTGTCCTGCAAAATCAGCAAGCAGGACTCACCATAGCTTCGCCGATCGGCGGCGGCGGTCTCGCCTCGACCGCCAGCGACTACGGCCGCTTCATGCGCATGCTGCTCAACGGCGGTGCGCTCGACGGGGTGCGCGTGCTCAAGGCCGAGACGGTGGCGCTGATGGGCCAGAACCAGATCGGCGCGGTCTCGGTCCCCGCGCTCAAGTCCGCGCTGCCGCGGAGCGCGACTTCACCTTCATCGCGGATGGCCGCGACAAATGGGGGCTTGGCTTCCTCATCACGACCGATCAGGTGCCCGGCAAGCGCTCTCCCGGCAGCCTGAGCTGGGGTGGCATCAACAACACGTTCTTCTGGATCGATCCCGCCCGCGGCATCGCCGGCGTGATCATGATGCAGTATCTGCCGTTCGCCGATGCCAAGGCGCTGACGACCTATGACGCGTTCGAGCGCGGCGCCTATCAACTCGTGCATGCGGAGCGGTAGAGGTAGCAACCGTCATTGCAAGCGGCGTAAGCGACGAAGCAATCCAGCCCTTCAAGATGGTTCTGGATTGCTTCGCGGAGTCCGTCATCGGGCGCGCATTCGCGGGACCTGTGACGGACGATAGGCTTATGGCGTCACGCCACTTGGCCCGAGGGCGCGCAGCGCGCCGTCTTCCATAGCTGCGCGGACGCCATCTGCCAGTCGAACGCGTAATCGCTCGGGCCATGCTGCTTCAGGTGCTCCATGCGCGCGACGGCCTCCTCGACGCTCGGCCGATGCCCGACCGGCACCCACCACAGCGCGACGGCTGGCCCTTCAAAGTGTTCGAACCAATCGGCGCGGCGGCCATAGAAGTGCTTGTGGACTGTCTGCCAGACAAAGTGCTCGAGCGCAGCAACGCTTTCCCACACCGAAAAATTGACGATGATGCGCGCATCCGCATAAGGCCGCGTTTCGGTGGCGTTGCCGCTGTCGTCGACATAGCGCCAGATGAATCCGGCGCTGCGTTCGGCGACGCCGTTTATCAGTGCCAGATTGTTGGTGAAATCCGCCATGCGCGGATCGTCGAGCTCGTATCGAATGCGGCCGATATTCAGTTGTGCCAGATGATGACCGGGTGGCTGCTTCAAGGTCCTACTCCCTCTTCGAGATCGTGTGAATTTTTGGCTTTGTGGATCTACCCCTCTGCCTTGAACGGGCGCGTCAAGAGGCTCTCGATCGCTTCGTCGATCGTGGTGGCGCCGCGCAAAATATCGGCGACCGCGTTTGAAACCGGCATATCGACATTCTCGGCGGCCGCCAGCTCCATCAATACCGGTGCGGTGAATTCGCCTTCGGCGAGTCTGTCGCGCGGTCGCGGCTGGCCGCGTCCGAGCGCAAGGCCAAGGGCGAAATTGCGCGATTGCGGGCTTGAACAGGTCAGGATCAGATCGCCCAGACCCGACAGCCCGGCCATGGTTTCGCTGCGCGCGCCGCAGGCCCGCCCGAGCCGTACCAGCTCGGAAAAGCCGCGCGTGGTCAGCGCCGCCAGCGCAGAGGCGCCGAATTTCTTGCCGGTCAAGATTCCCGCCGCGATCGCCAGCACGTTTTTCGCGGCCCCGCCGATCTCGACGCCGCGCACGTCGGAGGTGTGGTAGGGCCGGAAGGTCGCCGACCCCAACGCCTGCACCAGGTGGCTTGCGAGCTCGGCATCGTGCGCCGCAAGGGTCACCGCGGTCGGCAGGCCGCGCGCCACGTCCTCGGCAAAACTCGGCCCCGACAAAATCGCTGGCCGCGTTTGAGGCGCCGCTTCGGCAATCACTTCGGTCATGAATTTGTGGGTGCCGCGTTCGATGCCCTTGGCGCAGGCGACGATCGGTGTCGCGCTGGCGAGATGGGGGCTAAGCGCTGCGACCGCCGCGCGCAAACTCTGCGCCGGCGTCGCGATCAGGATAAGCTCCGAGGCCGCGGCGAGGCCGATATCGTCCGTGACCTGGACGTTCGCTTCGAGCTTCATCCCAGGCAATTTTGGATTGATACGGCTGGCGGCGATCCCGGCCGCGATGGCCGGGCTGCGCGCGCAGAGCACGACCTCACGTCCGGCGCGCGCGGCAACCCCGGCAAGCGCGGTCCCCCATGCCCCGGCGCCGACTACGGCGATGGAGTTGAATGAGGTCATCGCGGGACCTCTAGTCTGGAGGTCAAGTGTGATTGGTGCATCGGCCGCATAGGGGCCTCATGGTTCGAGACGCCACGCAAGGGGCGCGGCTCCTCACCATGAGGGTTTGCGCTCCAGCCCAAAGCAACGACCTCATCCCGAGGAGGCGCGAAAGCGCCGTCTCGAGGGATGGAAACGCGGAAAGGTCGCGCAGTCGTCTTGGCCATAGCTAACCTCAAAACCCCGCCCGCGTGTTCGCGAACTTGCCCGGCGCCGTGGCGTTTTCGTCGAGCAGCCAGCGCGCGCGGGGGGCTGTGTCCATCGTGTCGGTCAGCCCGATCGCCAGCCGCTCCGCGCCGGCCCAGGCGATCATCGCGCCATTGTCGGTGCAGAGCGCGGGCGGCGGAATGATCAGGGTGGTCTGCGCTTTCGCGGCGACATCCTGCAACGCGCCGCGGATCGCCTGGTTGGCGGCGACGCCACCGGCGGCGACCAGTGCGCGCGGCGGACCGAACCGTTCGTGGAAAAGTCTTAGGCCGACGCTTAATCGATCCGCGGTCGATTCCAGCACCGCCGCCTGAAAGCTGGCGCAGAGATCGCAGATGTCCTGGGGCTCCGGGGGCGTCAGCCGGGAGGCCTCGTTGCGCACCGCGGTCTTCAGCCCCGACAGCGAGAAATTGGCGTCGGGGCGACCGAGCATCGGCCGTGGAAATGCGAAGCGCCTGGGGTCGCCAACTGCGGCGGCGCGCTCGACCTCCGGTCCGCCGGGATAGGGCAGGCCCAGCATCTTGGCTACCTTGTCGAAAGCTTCCCCCATGGCGTCGTCGACGGTGGTGCCGAGGCGGACATATTTGCCGACGCCGATTACGGCGACGATCTGGGTGTGACCGCCGGATGCGAGAAACACGCAATAGGGAAAAGCCAAAGCACAGGTCAGCCTTGGCGTCAGCGCGTGGGCCTCCAGATGGTTGACCGCGATCAGCGGCGTGTTGTGCACCATCGCGATCGCTTTCGCGGTCGTCAGCCCCACGATCACCCCGCCGATCAGGCCGGGGCCGGCGGCCGCCGCCACGCCCGAGAGTTGCGCGAAGCCTGTGCCCGCTTCCTTCATCGCGCTGTCGATGATGCCGTCGAGCAGGTCGACATGGGCGCGCGCCGCGATCTCCGGCACGACGCCGCCGAAACCGGCGTGCTCTTCGATCTGCGACCGCACAATATTGGACAAGATCCGGCCCGTGCCGTCGCCCTCGCGCTCGACCACGGCGGCTGCGGTTTCATCGCAGGTGGTCTCGATTCCCAGCACCAAAATTCGCGTGTCGTTACCCAATTTGAGCTCTTGTGCTTTCGAGCAATCCGGCGTTTCCCTTAACCCGGTAACATTCCGGGGTCGCCAGATGCAATCGTCCGTTGGAACTGAAGCGGCCCCAGTGAGAGCCTGACCGGTGGCCATTCTCGTCACACGCCCGCATCCGGACGATGAGTCCACCGCTAGCGGCCTGCGGGCGAGGGGCTTTGAGGTTTTGCTGGCGCCGATGCTGCGGTTTGAACCCGCCGCCTTCCATGAGGACGCCGACGCCGATTACGGCGCGGTCATCGCCACCAGCGCCAATGCATTGCGCGGCATCGAACCGCAACTCAAGGCCAGCCGATTACTCAAGCTGCCGCTGTTTGCGGTCGGCGAACATACCGCGAGCGCCGCAAGCGCCATCGGATTCGGGCATGTGATCGCGGCCAAAGGCGGTGCCGCCAGCTTGCTCGACCTCGTCGTGGCCAGCGTCAAGGCGAAGGCGCTGAAGAAGACGCGCCCGCTGCTTTATCTGGCCGGCGCCGATCTCGCCCGGGATTTGGCGAGTGAACTCGGCGAACGCGGGTTCACTGTGGTGACGCAGACGACCTACCGGATGGTTGCTTTGTCCAGCCTGCCATATGAGGTCTGCGACGCTTTCACCGCCAACCGGATCGAGGCCGTTCTGCACTACTCCAGACGCAGCGCGCGGGCGTTCCTGGAGTCGGTTCGCGCCGCCGGCGTCGAGATATCGGCGCTTTCGATCCCGCAATACTGCATCTCCGCAGGCGTTGCCTCGGTGGTCCGCGACGCCGGGGCGACCCAGGTCGTGGCGGCGGCATCGCCGGATGAAAATGCCTTGTTCGCGCTGCTGGACCGTGCTTTGCGCCCGTGATCGCGCTACAAGGCGTTTCGAGCGACTGGGCACCGGTTCGCACCAGGAAAACGCGTCAAAATAAGACTAGAACAAGCTGATTCGTGCGATTGAGGCCGAAGCCAAAGAGGAACTTTGTGATGGACGAAGACAGGCCCGAGGACACCTCGCCGTCGCCGGATTCGGGCCGGCCCAAGCGCGCCCCGCCCACCATCGACCTCGAGGCGTCAGAGGTATCGGGCGAAACCCAGGGCGCCGGCCCGCAGCCCAGGCGATCTTTCGCTTGGTCTTTTCCTTGGCCCTTTTCACGGCGGTTTTCCTGGCCTTCCTCCGCGGCGATGCCCGCTACCCTCACGGCAGCCGTAACCGGTGCGCTAACGGCGGCGCTGGTGATCGCGGTCGCCTGGATGGTTGGATGGCCGGGCGAAACGGCGTCGCCGGCGGCGTCTCCGCAATCCAACGCAAGCGCAATCGACACGCTCACCTCGCGCGTTGCCGATATCGAGGCGAGGTCGATCAAGCCTTCGGCCGCCGCACCCGACCCGGCGCAGGCTTTGCGGCTCGACGCGCTGGAAAAATCCCTTGCATCGCTGCGCGCCGAGATCGCCGGCGCCCGCGCGCAGTCCGAGAAGCTCGCCGCCGATCTCAATGCGGTGAAATCTGCACCGCGCGAAGGCGCCGCAGCGCCGGATCTGGCGGCGATCAACGAACGCCTCAGCCAGATCGAACGCGCTGCCCGCACTGACAGCACCGCGACCGCACAGCGCGACAACAAGCCGGCCGATGATACCGCGCTTCGCAGGCTTGTCGTGGCATCGATGCTCGACGTTGCGGTCCGGCAGGGCGAGCCTTTCGTCGCCCAACTGGCCGCGGCGAAATCGCTCGCGCCAAATCCGGATGCGCTAAAGCCGCTCGATGAGTTTGCGGCCTCGGGCGTGCCGCACGCGGCCGCTCTCGGCCGCGAACTGCTGACGCTGGTGCCAAAACTATCGCCGCCGGCGCAGGAGAATGCCACCACCGGCGCCGGTATCGTCGATCGCCTGCAGGCGGGCGCCGCTAAGCTGGTTCGCATCGAGCGTACCGATGCCGTCGGCAACGACCGCAGCGCCATCGTGGCGCGGGTCACGGCGGCTGCGCTCCGCAATGATTATGTCGAGGCGCGGCGCGAGTTGAATACGCTTGCGCCCGGCGATCGCGCCCCCGCCCAGGCATGGCTCGACAAGGCCAATGAGCGCGATGCGGCGCTCGCCAGCTCGCGTCAGTTCGCGACTGATGCCATGGCGGCGCTCGCCAAATCGGCGCAATAGGATTTCGATGTACCGGATCATTCTGTTTCTGCTGTTGATCGCGCTCGCAGCCGCGGGTGCGGCGTGGGTGGCCGAGCAGACCGGCGACGTCGCGCTGTCATGGAGCGGCTGGCGCGTCCATACCACGCTGCCGGTATTTGCACTGGCGCTCGGCGTTGCCATCGTCGCGGCGATGCTGGCGTGGAGCATGCTGCGCGCCTTGTGGCGCGTGCCGGAACGCCTTCGCCGCAACCGGCGCGAACGGCGCCGCGCCCGCGGCCGGCACGCCATCACCCACGGGCTGCTCGCGATCGGCCACGGCGATTCCACCGCCGCCCGCATGCATGCCGATGTCGCGCGCCGCCATGCCGCGGACGATCCACTGGCGCTGTTGCTGCACGCGCAGTCGGCGCAGCTCGAAGGCGATCGCGACGCCGCGCGGCAGGCGTTTCGCGCCATGGCCGAGCGCGAAGATACCAGGCTGTTGGGTTTGCGCGGACTGTTCATCGAAGCCCAGCGCGCCGACGATGCGGTTGCCGCGGTCGGAATCGCCGAGGAGGCGCTAAAACTTTCGCCGGCATCGACCTGGGCCTCGCATGCCGTGCTCGGATTTCGTTGCGCCAGGGGCGACTGGGGCGGCGCGCTCGCCATCCTCGACAACAATCTGGCCTCGGGCCTGATCGACAAGCCGGCCTATCGGCGTCAGCGCGGCGTGCTGTTGACGGCGCGCGCGCTGGAGCTGGAGACGGTCGACCGCGATCTCTCGCGCGAGACCGTGATGGAAGCGGTCAAGCTGGCGCCGACGTTGGTGCCGGCCGCAGTCCTCGCCGCCAAATATCAAAGCGAGGCGCACCAGACCCGGCGCGCGATGCGGATCGTGGAAGCGGCGTGGCTTAAGCATCCGCATCCCGATCTGGCGGACGCCTATGCCCATGTGAAGCTCGGCGATTCCGCGCGCCAGCGGCTGGTGCGGGTCGAGACCCTGGCGGCGAAAGCGCCGGGCCACCTCGAAAGCGCACTCGCGGTGGCGCGCGCGGCCATCGACGCCTCCGAATTTACCCGCGCGCGGGAGGCACTTGTGCCTTTCATCGCCGCGCCGACGCAACGCGTGGCGATGCTGATGGCGGAAATCGAACGCACCGAACATGGCGACAGCGGCAAGGCGCGGGGGTGGACCTTGCGCGCGGTGCGCGCGCTGCACGATCCGGTGTGGACCGCGGACGGCTATGTCAGCGATCGCTGGCGGCCAGTGTCGCCGGTGTCCGGCCGGCTCGACGCCTTCCAGTGGCAGAGGCCGCTTTCGGCGTTGCCGTCCGACAAGAGCGCCGCGATCGAATCTTCGCCTTTCGAGGAGGCGATGCTCGCCGCCCCTCCATCGCCGCGGCGCGGCGAAATATCGGGAAAGAATTTGGTCGAGCCGCCGCGGGAACGTGAGAGCGAGGTGTTCTCGCCGGCGGCGCAGGATAATTCTCCGGCAAATTCGACTGCTGTTGCATCTGCCATCGCGTCCTCATCGCCGCCGCCTACCGAAGCCGTTCCCGCCGCTGCGCCGCCATTGTTCCGGGCGCGGACGGATCTCCCGAAAGCGGCCGACAAGCCCGCCGCCTCCGCCATCCCGGCGGTGATCCCGATTGTCCGCCCGCCCGACGATCCCGGGATCGATGACGATGGGGAAGCCGATGAATTCGCCGAACGGATCGCCCCCGCGCAGGGTCAGGCCGGCGGTTGGCGCGGCTTTTTGTCCCGCTGGGGCGGGTGAATCGGCCCGTGGAGGCGTTTCTGTTGCAAAATCAGGCATTGCCCGATATCAGGTGCAGGCGTTTTGAGGCCTTGCCGAACGCAAAGCCCACAGCGTTTTCGAGCGAAGTGGGTTCGGTTCGCGTCAAGAAAACGCATCAAACGAGGACTCTGGTCCGCCGCAATAGCTCAGTTGGTAGAGCACGTCATTCGTAATGACGGGGTCACAGGTTCGAGTCCTGTTTGCGGCACCAGGCCTCCCTTTAACCCCACCATCGGCCGATCACCGCAACCTCGCGAAAGCGTGTTCGCGACGGACGGAATTTTACCGGCAAGTGTGAACCCGTTCACACCCGAATTCCGTCATAGCATTAGAAGTCGTTGCGTACCGTTTTATGGGAGGCCGCCATGCCCTCACCAGCCAATAACAGCCCAGCCAGCCGCCAGAGCTTTTGGCCGTCCATCGCTCGAATCTTCGTGATCGAGGTATTGCTTCTGCTGGCGCTGTCGGGCGCGGTCGTCGGCTATCTGAACTGGTCGTCTGAGGCCGCCTGGGCCGAATTTAACGCCGCCAGCAAAATGTCGGCGCATGAGCCAAAAGCTCCGGTCCAGACCGTCAAGAGCCATATGCCTTGCGATCGGAAAGCGTGAGCGCACAAGGGGCCGCCGCTCGCGCGATACGCTCGCGCGCAACGATGGTCTCAATCTATTGCGAAACCGTCTGAACCACGCTGCCCACGGAGCGCGTGCTTCCGACCGGCAGTTTCGTGTCCTTGACCATGGCCTCGTCATATTCGGGCAGGGTCGCGACCTGTGTTTTGGCCTTCATCAGCACGACCTTGTAGCCGCCGGCCTTCAGGCGGCGAAGCAAAGTGGGCATGGCTTCGGCGGTGTGCTTCTGGAAATCGTGCATCAGGATGATGCCCTTGCCCTGCTTGTCGAGCTTGGTCATGACGGTATTGACGATCTGGTCGGAATTCTTCGCCCGGAAGTCGAAGGAATCGAGATCGCACGAAAACATCGCGATGTTGCGCGAGCCGAGATAGGCCATCGCCGCGGGACCGTGTTGCAGTTCGGGAAAGCGAAAGAACGGCGACGGGGCTGCGCCCAGCGCCAGCTTGACCGCGCTGTAGCCCTTTTCGATCTCGTCCCTGGCGAGCTGCTCGGTCATCTTCTTCGAATTCAAATTGGCATGCGACCAGGTATGCGCGCCAACGGTGTGACCCGCCGCGGCCACCTGTTTGAGAATTTCCGGATGGTAGGTGGCATGCTTGCCGATCGGAAAGAACACCGCCTTGGTGCATTCATCACTGAGCGCCTTGAGCACGGCGGGCGTATTGGCCGGCCACGGGCCGTCATCGAAGGTCAGCACGACTTCCTTGTCGGTCAAAAAGTCGAACTGCTTGAAATGCTGAAAACCAAAGCCGGGCCCGCCGGTGGTGTCGATTTCCACCACGCGGGCAACCCCCAACGCATCCGGATTGGCGCACGCGGATTTCGGTGGCGGAGCAGGCGCGGCGGGAGCCTTGTCCGCAATGGCGCCGGTCGTCTCAACCTCGTCGCGGGGGGCAGCGGATTTGGCGGGGGCGGCTGGAAGCGGCGGGGCGTGCGCGGCGCTGACCGTCTGAGGGGCGGTCACACCGTGCGGGGACGCCGTCCAAAACCATACGCCGGCAATCACGGCAGCGGCCACGACACTCGCCAACATCAGACCCAACGCGTTACGCATGGTTACTCTTTCTCAAATACCACCGATAAAAATCTCGCTCGGTCATTTATGGGAAACAGGTGTTAACGCCGCACCAACGCCGGCCCGGTTCCCTTGGGTTCCCGTGGGCCCTTAGCGCGGGCTGTGCTTGAGTGACGGACGTCACACTTTGGCAACGGCGTGAGGGAGGTCACAGTCCGGTCCGCGCGGTTGAGGCACTCACAGCCATCAACAACACGCCGATCCGGCGAACCAACGGGAGCCACGCATAGCCGCGTCTCACCCGTACGATTCGCCAGGCCGGTTTGGTGCTGGCTGTCGCCGCCGCCGTCGCGGCGCTGTCGTCGGCCGCGAGCTTCGCCTTCACGGCCGAGGTGCAGCAGATCTGCACCAGCGACACGTTTGGCCTGCGTAGCTCCGGCCCAGCACGGTCGCTGCGCAGTGATCGGAACTGCAGCAAGGCTTTTCGGTAATTCGTCAAGTCGTGATATGCCCGGAACAAACCCGAGCCGTGACGACTTGTTTTTTTTGTACCGCTCGGAAAGCGGGTCCTAGAGCGTTTTCGAGCGAAGTGGATACCGGTTCGCGCTAGGAAAACGCGTCAAACCAAAAGATTAGAGCCTCGGTTCTGATTCAATCAGAACCGAACAGGCACTAGGTGAAGCAGGGCGTAATCAGATGTTCAGGGTTCTCTTGGTTTTTCCGCTTGTTCTGATGGCCTCAGAGGCGTGGGCGCAACAAGGCCACGACGCCTGTGCGCGCGACGTTTCGCGGTTTTGCCGGGCTCACATGAACGACGGCGATTCGGTCGTGCTGGCCTGCCTGAAGCAACACCGCTCGCGGATCAGCAAGGCCTGCGACAAGATCATGACGGAAAACGGACAATAGCGCTGTCGTCCCGGCCTTGAGCCGGGACGACGCGGGTAAATTGCCGAGCAAACTACGTGCTGCTGCCTGCCGCAGAAGCGACCGGCAAAACCTCGTGGGCGGCACGGTCGGGAGTGTCTTCCTTCCAGCGCACCGATCCGAACGGCCGCTCCAGCATGCGGCGGACACGCACCGGGTCGGGTCCGAGATGAAAGTCTATCGCGCGCTGGTGCAGCGCGCGTTCGGATTGCGTCGAGCGGTTGCGCTGGCGCAGATAATCATGCCAGGTCGGGCAATGATAGCGTTCGGTCCACAATTCCGGGTCGGCGATGTCGCGCGCGATCGACCAGCCATAGGCGCCATTGCGCTGTCGGCTGAGCTGCACCTCCTGCATGACATTGTGAAAGGCGCGGGCATTGTCCTGCGCGACCCGATATTCGATCTCGACCACCAGCGGCCCGCTGCGCGCGGTCAGCGACAGCCGCACCTCGGGATCGGCGAGCACTTCCGCATCCTCGTTGCGCGCGCCGACCCGCGGCATCTGCAGCCACAGGCCGAGCAGCGGCGAGGCCAGCATCAGGGCGGCGGACACCAATAGCGCGACCTCGACGCCGACCGCATCGGTCAGACGCCCCCAGCCCCAGCTTCCGATCGCGATGCCGCCGGCAATCGATGCCTGGAACGCCGCCAGCGAGCGGCCCGCCACCCAGCGCGGCGCGGAGAGCTGAACGCCGATGTTGAACAAGGCGACCGCGAGCATCCAGACCGCGCCCGCGACCACTAACGCTGCCGCCGTCAGCACCGGCTCACGGCTCAGCGCGACCGCCGCGATGGCACCGCCCATCGACAGAGCGCAGGCGCGGATCGCGGCTTCGCCGCTCATGCGCTTGCGCACCTCGGTGATATTGAGCGCGCCGATCACCGCGCCCATGCCGAAGGCGCCGAGCATAATGCCGTAGGTCTGCGCGCCGCCATGCAGCAGATCGCGCGCGACCAGCGGCATCAGCGCCGATACCGAGCCGCCGATCACGCCGGTCACAAAGGTGCGCGTCAGCACGATCTTGATCGAGGGTGAATTGGCGATGTAGCGCACGCCCGAGACGATGGCGCGGTTCAGGCGTTCTCGGGGGAGCCGCGACGGTTCGCTGGTGCGGCGCCAGAGAAACAGCACGACCAGCAGCGGAAGATAGAGCACCGCATTGGCGGCGAAGGCCGCGACCGCGCCAGCGGCGGCGACGACGATGCCGCCGATTGCGGGGCCAAAACTTCGCGCGATGTTGTAACTGATGCCGTTCAGCGCGACTGCCGAAGGGAGCGTTTCCGCCGGCACCTGCTCAGTGACCGAGGATTGCCAGGCCGGGCCGAACAGCGCCATGCCGCAGCCGACGACGAAACAGAACGCCAGCAGGATTTGCGGCGTGACCATATCAAACCATGCCAACACGGTGAGCGCGGTTGCGCCTGACAGCGCGATCACCAGCGACACCAGCGCCACGATGCGGCGGTCATACATGTCGGCGATGGCGCCGGCCGGCATCGAGATCAGCATCACCGGCAGCATCAGCGCCGTCTGTACCAGCGCGACCTTGTCGGCGGACGACGTCATCTGGGTCATGGCCCAGGCCGCGCCGACCGCCTGGATCAACAGACCGAGATTGGAGAGCAGACTTGCCAGCCAGATCCGCCTGAACGTGGCATGCCGCAGCGGAGCTGCGACGCCGTCGGCGGCAAACATCGAGCGTTCTGGCTGTCGGGTCATGGCCTGTTCCGTTGACGCCGCTGACGGCCGGCGTGATTTCCTGACGATCCGCAGTGATGCCCGCGAATGTGAGGCGCTGTCCAGTGGTCGGGCCGCGGACAGCGGGGGTTGAGCGCCAAAATACCGAAAATCGCGCTGGCGTCACAAATGAACCGATCCCGGCCCCTTTCGGCCGGTAAAGGAGGCACGGGGCGCCTTCATGGCGTCTGGATTTTGGAACTGGTATGAACATATTAGTAGCCGGCATGAGCCGACGGGTCGCGCGAATGCGCGCCCGATGACAGGCGCCGCGGCATGCGGGGTACTTTGAAAATCCGCCCCGGATATCGTTTCGCTCGTCCGGGCAACCAGCGCGAGGTTTTAGATGAGCATAGCCGAAGCCTGGGACATACCGGCCCCGCGCCCTGCACTGGTCCCTCCCAGTCCGCCGCGCGCACCCGAATCCATGACCACTCTGGCGCGGTTGGCGGCGATGCGCGAGAGCGCGATCGGAACCTGGGGCCAGCGCGCCTATGAAGAGGACATCATCCAGGGCCGCTTCTTCTGGCGCTCCAGCTTTATTCTGAACACGCCGGATGCGATCCGGCACGTGCTGGTCGACAATTACGAGAACTACCAGCGAACGCCGGCCTCGATCCGGGTGTTGCGCCCGATGCTCGGCGAAGGCCTGCTGATCGCCGAGGGCCGCGCCTGGAAATACCAGCGGCGAACACTGGCGCCGGCCTTTACGCCGCGCGCGGTCTCTACCCTTGTTCCGCACATGATCGCGGTGACGGATGAGACGATCGCGAAGCTGCAAGCGGTGAGCGGCGCCGCCGTCGATCTGCGCGAAGCGATGCAGCGGATGACGCTCGAGATTGCCGGGCGCACCATGTTCTCGTTCGGGATGGACCGCCACGGCGCGACCTTGCGCGACTTCGTGGTCGAATATGGCGAGCGGCTGGCACGCCCGCATCTGCTCGATCTGGCGTTGCCGCTGGGCTGGCCGAGCCCGCAGGATTTTTCCCGCGCGCGTTTCCGCAAACGATGGACACGCTTTGTCGGCATGCTGATGGCGGAGCGTCGCGCCGCGGGCAAGAACGAGGGCGCGCCTGCGCGCGATCTGTTCGATTTGATGGACGCCGCACGCGATCCCGAAACCGGCGAAGCCTTCACCGATGAGCAGCTCGGCGATCAGGTCGCGACCATGATTCTCGCCGGCCACGAGACCACCGCTACCGCGCTGTTCTGGTCGCTCTATTTGCTCGCGCTCGATCCCGCGACCCAGGAGCAATTGGCGGACGAAGTGCGCGAGGCGACCGCCAACGGCGCGCTCGATCTCGAACGGCTGAAATTCACCCGCGCGGTGGTCGATGAAACCATGCGACTCTATCCACCGGCGTTTCTGATCGCACGTGCTTCCGCAGCTCCCGACGCGGTCGCAGGGATTCCGATCCGCAAGAACGATGTGGTCCTGATTGCGCCGTGGCTGTTACATCGCCACGAAAAACTCTGGCGCGATCCGAACGCATTCATCCCCCAGCGTTTCATGGCGCCGGCGCCGCCGCCCGACCGCTTTGCCTATCTGCCGTTCGGAGTTGGGGCGCGGGTCTGCGTCGGCGCGCATTTCGCGCTGGTGGAGGCCACCTTGGCGCTCGCCAAGATCATTGGTGCGTTCCGCGTCACGCTTCTGGACAAGGAGCCGGTGATGCCCATCGGCGTGGTAACGACGCAGCCCGACCGCTCGCCGATGTTTCGCATCGCGGCGCGCTAACGGGGGATTGTCCGGGGGCACCTGCAATCCCATCTATGCTGAGGTCATGAGCGAGATACAGGCCCAGTTTTCAGTTCTGAAGCAGACTGCCGATCCGGCCGTCGCGGACGCCATAGCTCGGCTCATCGACAAGGGCGAAGACCACGAGCTCAATCGAATCAATGTCCTGGACTTTTCCAGGCGCGGCGGGTTCGACGAAGAGCGGGTGATTTCCGGCTTCCTGCATGCCTCGCGGCTCGGCCTGTTCGATCTCACCTGGAACGTGCTCTGCCCCGGCTGCAGCGGGGTGCTCGATGCCCACGACACGCTGAAATCACTGCGCCCCGACGACTACCACTGCGGACTATGCTCCTGCGGCTATGAACCTTCGGTCGACGAACAGGTCGAGGTTGCCTTTACCGTCAGTCCCAAGATCAGGCGCATTGCCGCGCACGATCCCAACACGCTGCCGCTGTGGGAATATTACAAACAGGTGTTCTGGAGTTCGGGCATCGATCTCGACAGGGATTCCTTTGCCTCGCTGACCGAGGAGGTGACGCTCGACGCGCTCGAGCTGCCCGCCGGCGAACGGGCGGTGCTGTCGCTGCAGCTCCCGCCGCAATTTATCATCGCTTTTGAGCCGGTGACGCATTCGGCGCATTTCATCGACGTTCAGGGCGAACCGACCAGGGAACGGCAGCAGCTCGCATTGCTCTACAACAAGGCGCATCCGCCGACCGGCTCCATCACCTTGCGTCCGGGCCCGTTGCGGCTCTCGCTCGACAATCAGGCCGGCGTGCGGACGCTGCCCACCGTCTTTATCGCGGCCGACGCTCTCCACGGCCTGCTCGGCAAGCGCCGGCCGTTCCTCACCGCCAAGCGGATGCTGTCCAACCAGACCTTCCGCGACGTCTTCAAGGCCGACAATCTCAACATTGATCAACGCCTCAAGATTACTTCACTCACCTTCCTGTTCACCGATCTCAAAGGCTCGACCGCGCTCTACGAGCGCGTTGGCGATCTCGCCGCATTCGACCTGGTACGCGCGCATTTCCATGCGCTGCTGGAAATTATCTCGTCCGAGAAGGGTGCCGTCGTGAAGACGATCGGCGATGCCGTCATGGCGACCTTCATCAAGCCCGAACACGCGATTGTCGCGGGAATGCGGATGCGCGCGGCGATGGATGCGCTTAATGCCGAGCGCGGTACCAATGATCTGGTGGTCAAGATCGGCATTCACGAGGGGCCGTGCCTCGCGGTCATGCTCAATGAGCGGCAGGATTATTTCGGCCAGACCGTCAACATCGCAGCCCGGGTCCAGGGCCTTTCGACGTCGCAGGCGATGCACGTCACCGGGCCGGTGATCGATGCGCCGGCGGTGGCTGCCATCCTGGAGAAGGCGGCGATCGCGCCGATCCAGAAGCAGGCGGCGCTGCGCGGCATCGCCGACAAGATGCTGGTTTACGAGATACCCTGAGATTGCCGATTGGTAATGCGGATGCGTCATCGGCGCGGATTGCGCGCGCCGAATTTCCGGCCCATATATTGACGGTAGGCCGCTGCAGCGGCCACGCGATCACTCTATTCGGCAGGAAATAATGCTCGACGGACTCCGCCAATTCATCGCCGATGTAGTTGCTCCGACCGCGCAGGAGCACCGGACGTTTGACGATACCGGGTATCGCCTGGCCGCAACTGCGTTGCTGATTCACGTCATTTCGCTCGACGGCGAACCAACCGAGGTTGAAAGGCGCAAACTTCATAGCCTGATCGAAAGCCGCTTCGGGCTTGATCGCGGAACCGCGGACCAACTGATCGCGTCTGCGACGCTGGTCGAGGGCGAGGCGGTCGATCTCTATCATTTCACCAGCGTCATCATGCGTTCGGTGGACGAGGCAGGCCGATTGCGCATCGTCGAAATGATGTGGGAGCTGGTCTACGCCGACGGCCAGGTCAGCGAGTTCGAGGATAATGTGGTCTGGCGTGCCGCCGACCTGCTCGGGGTGTCGTCCCGCGACCGGCTCGATCTCAAGCACCGTGTCGCCGCCGGGCAGTCCGTGCCGGAGGTGGGCAACTAGGACGTCGCGGGCGCGGCCTCCTGGCAGGCCATGGCTCGCCGCTCCTCGCTGCCCCCCAAACCGCGGCGCCGCAGATGACGAAATTTCCAATCAACCTGACCATGTGGCGTTGCAGCGGAACATTTTGTTTCCAAACGTTGCTGTTTCAATTCTGCACGATTATGGGTCTCTTGTTGCCGAAATGCTTGCAGGCGGCTTGCATCCCGCCTAAGGCCTGTGCTCTCGTCGATGGGGTGGCTGTATACCGTGTATTTTTTGCGAGCATTTAATCGTGACTGAGCGGGTGACGTTGATTACCGGTGCCTCGGCTGGGATAGGCACCGAACTGGCGCGTGTTTTCGCGGCCAATGGCCATCGTGTAGCTCTGGTGGCGCGCCGCGTGGATCGTCTCACCGCGTTGGCGGCCGAAATCGCCGCTGCCGGGGGTATCGCTCCGATCGTGATTGGCTGCGATCTCGCGCAACCCGATGCCGGTGACAAGATTGCCGCCGCCCTGGCCGCCGCAGGGGTGGAGGTCGAATTTGTCGTCAACAACGCAGGCTTCGGCTTGTTCGGTAATGCGATCGAGCTGGACCGCGCGGAGCAGCTTGGCATCCTCGCGGTCAACATCCGAGCGATGACCGATCTCTCATTGCGGTTTTCCGATCATCTGGTCCGGCACCGCGGCGGCATCCTCAATGTTGGATCGATTGCGGGCTTCCTGCCGGGGCCGGGAATGGCCGTGTATTACGCTTCCAAAGCCTATGTATTGTCGTTCACGGAAGCGCTGCGCGGGGAGCTTGGTCCCCGTGGCGTGCGCGTGACCGTGCTTTGTCCCGGTCCGGTGCCGACGGAATTTCAGGCGCGGGCGGGGTTCGAACCCGGATTTGATTCCGCTGTCCTCAATGTTTCCGCCGCCGATGTCGCGAAGGCCGGATATCGCGGGCTGATGGCCAATCGGCGGGCGGTGCTGCCTGGCTTCGGCATCAAGGTCGTGCCGCTATTGCTGCGGATATTTCCGCGCGGGTTCATCCTGGCGGCTGTCGCCCGCTTCCAGCTGCGAAAGCGCTGATCGGCGTATCTGCAAGCGGGAGAGGGAGCGCACTAGCGTCGTCGCCAAAAAATTCGATCTAATCAATTACCCGTCGCGCAGGGATGGACATGACCGGTGATGAATTCGCGCAGCTATTGAACGACTTCACGCGCTCGGCGGAATCCGGCGACGGCGCGCGCTTTGCGCGGCATTTCACGCTGGACGCGATCTACTACGACTACATCTACGGCGCCCATCGGGGCCGCGCCGATATCGCGCATATGATGGCCGAGCTGTTTCATCGCGACGCCGCCGACTATCGATGGGAGATGTTCGATCCCGTCTGCGACGGCGAGCAAGGTTATGCGTGGTCGCTGTCGAGCTTCACCTCGAAAATTCCGCAGTTCGAAGGCCGCCGGGTGGTGATCGACGGCATCAGCCGGTTCATCCTGCGCGACGGCCTGATCGCCGAGTACCGTGAGTCCGTCAATGGCGGCGTGGCGATGGTGCAGCTCGGTGTTGAGCCCGACCGCATGACAAAAATTTTTCGGCGTTGGACCGGATGGCTGAACGAGCGGCCGGAAACACGGGACTATCTGGCGCGGGCGAGGGGATCGCGCCGAGAGGGCGCCGAGGGTTTCTAAATAACAAAAGTCATAAGCAGAGCGCCCGTCTTCGCCCTTCGGGCTACGACGAGGCAGCCTTCGCCACGATAAGGCTTGCCTAGCCGAAGCAGGCGTAGCCGCTTGCCTAGCCGAAGCAGGCGTAGCCTGCGAAGGCTGGTGGAGCCAGGCGGGATCGAACCGCCGACCTCGTCATTGCGAACGACGCGCTCTCCCAGCTGAGCTATGGCCCCTTCGCGGCCGCCTCGACGTGAGGATGACGGCCAACAATCGCCGTCATTTACAATCCGCGCCAAGGCCAAGTCAAGAACAGCGAAAATCGCGGTTTTCCGGGGCTTTTGAGCGGAACTTCCCTTGTTTGCGAAGGGGGGAACCGATATTTAGCAGTTGGTCGAATTCACGACCTCCCTTGCGAGCAAGCCCCCCATGCGTGCCGTTCTCGACATCGTTCTCATCGTTCTGGATCTCTATGTCTGGCTGCTGATTGCGTCCGCCATCCTGTCCTGGCTGATCGCCTTCAATGTCGTGAACACGCGCAACCAGTTTGTGGCGGCGGTGGCGGAATTCCTGTACCGGATCACCGAGCCGCTGTTGGCGCCGATCCGCTCGTTCATGCCGAACCTGGGCGGGCTCGATATCTCGCCGATCATCCTGATCCTGATCATCCTGTTCATTCAGCGGGTGATCACCTACTACATCTACCCGAGCGTTTTCTGATCGAGTGGCTGATCCCTGGCGTTATTCCACCCACGGCGTCAGTGTCGCGCTACGGGTGACCCCGCGCGGCGGCCGCGACGACATCGACGGGGTTGAAACGCTTGCCAATGGCCGTAGCGTGGTCAAGGAGCGGGTGCGCGCCATCGCTGAGGGCGGCGAAGCCAATCGCGCGGTGATGGAGCTTTTGGCAAAGGCGCTCGGCGTGCCGAAGGCCAAAGTGCGGATTTTGTCCGGCGCGACGTCGCGCCTCAAGCAGGTTGCCGTCGACGGCGATCCGGCCAAGCTCGGCGAGGCCTTGCGAAGGCTGACCGCGGCGAAGCCGGACTAGTTTATTGTTTGAGCATGATCTTTTCGGAAAACCGGTATCCACTTTTCCGGATCATGCTCTAATCAAGGGATCAGGCAAAGGACCAAGGCAAGGGCAAGGGACAAGGATTGAGATGACGGCCCGGATCATCGATGGAAAACGTATCGCTGCCGAGCTTCGCGCCCGCGTCGCCGATGAGGTCGCGCGGGTGCAGCGGGAGAACGGGTTCACGCCCGGGCTTGCGGTGGTATTGGTCGGCAGCGATCCCGCCAGCCAGGTTTATGTCCGCAGCAAGCACAAGCAGACGCAGGAGGCCGGCATGGCGTCGTTCGAGCATGTGCTGCCGGCTGATGTGGCGCAAAGCGATCTGCTGGCGCTGTTCGCGCGGCTCAATCGCGATCCGCTGGTGCACGGCATTCTGGTGCAACTGCCGCTGCCCAAATCGCTTGACACCGAAGCCGTCATCAACGCCATCGATCCCGCCAAGGATGTCGATGGGCTGCATCCGAACAATGCCGGGCGGCTTGCCGGCGGATTTGCGGCGCTGTCGCCGTGCACGCCGCTCGGCTGCATCATGCTGACCAAGAGCGTGCATGGCTCGCTCGAGGGCATGAATGCGATCGTGATCGGCCGTTCCAATCTGGTCGGCCGTCCGCTGCTGCAATTGCTGCTCAACGAGAACGCCACGGTGACATCAGCGCATTCGCGCTCGCGCGAACTCAAGCAATTATGCGCCCGCGCCGATCTGGTTTATGCCGCGGTGGGAAAGGCGGAAATGGTGCGCGGCGACTGGATCAAGCCGGGCGCCGCTGTCATCGATGTCGGCATCAACCGGCTGCCTGCCGCCGACGGCAAAACCCGTCTGGTCGGCGATGTCGCCTTTGCCGAAGTGTCGCAAGTTGCCGGCGCGATCACGCCGGTGCCCGGCGGCGTCGGCCCGATGACGGTGGCTTGTCTGTTGGTCAACACGCTGAGGGCGGCGTGCGCGATTCACGGATTGCCGAAGCCTGCGGTGTAAGCGGACACGTGTCCCGGGCGCGGTGCAGCGTTCTTCACGCTGCTCCGCAGAACCGGGACCTACCAATACGATGCGTGGACCCCGGATCAGCAGCGCACCACGCCGCAAGGCATAGCGCGTCGAAGACGCGCGTAAACGCGCTGATGGCGCTGCGCTGCATCCGGGGAACGCCTCCGATGCTGACCTGGATTATCCAACCTTTCCCTTCGCCCGGGCTATCCCTTCCACGATCAATTGGTGGGCGTCTTCGGCGCCGCCCCAGCGCAATACTTTCACCCATTTTCCGGGCTCGAGATCCTTGTAGTGCTCGAAGAAATGCTGGATCTGCTGCAGCGTGATGTCGGGCAGGTCGCTGTAGGTCCTCACCTTGTCGTAGCGCTGGGTCAGCTTCGACGACGGCACCGCGATGATCTTCTCGTCGCCGCCGGCCTCGTCCTCCATCAAGAGCACGCCGACCGGCCGCACGCTCATCACGGCGCCCGGGACGATCGCGCGGGTATTGGCGACCAGCACGTCGCAGGGATCGCCGTCGTTCGAGAGCGTGTGTGGAATGAACCCGTAATTGCCGGGATAGCGCATGGCGGTATAAAGAAACCGGTCGACGACAAGCGTGCCGGCCTCCTTGTTCAACTCATATTTGATCGGCTCACCACCGACCGGCACTTCGATGATGACGTTGACCTCACGCGGCGGATCGATCCCGATCGAGATGGCGTCAACGCGCATGGATGGCTCCCAAGGCTTTGGAGTTGAAGGGCTATGGAGTTAAGTCCGCCACAGCGGCGCGGCGGGCTCTTTGATTCCGAGGCGGCTTCTTTTTGCGAATCGGCGTCAGGCAGCGCGCCGATCGCGGTGACCGGATCGGACGTTGGTCGAATTCGCAGGACTCAATTGGTCCAGGCGAAGGCAACCTTGTCGAGCGACTTGGGCCCGAATTTCTCCGAAGAGCGCGCCACCATGCGGCCGCCCAGCGCACGGTAAAACTCCGTCGCGGGATCGTTATCGGAGAGCGCCCAGACCACCATGCTCTTCAGGCCGCTCTGCAAAAGGTCACGCCGGGCCGCGGTGAACAGCCGGCGGCCGAAGCCGAGACCCTGAAATTCCGGCCGCAAATAAAGCTCGTAGATCTCGCCTTCGAAATGCAGGCTGCGGGCGCGGTTGCGGCCGTAATTGGCATAGCCGGCGACCTTGTCGCCGAAAATCAGCACGCTGACGCGGCTGCCCTTGCGAATCGCGCTGTCCCACCATTGCGGGCCGCGGCGGTTGATCAGCTTCTCGAGCTCGGCGCCGGGAATGATGCCCTGATACGCTGAGCGCCAGGCTTCGTCATGGGTAGACGCTACCGCGGCCGCGTCCGCAGCTTTGGCCGGTCGAACCTCGATCAGGGTTGTGCTCATGCGCCCAATCAAAGCAAGTCGGCGCGTCGGCTTCAAGGTCTATCGTTAATTATCAGTTAACCTGTGGATTTTCGGCATCACTTGGCTTCCCCGGCTGTATCGAAAGTGGACAGAGTGGTGCCTTAAGGCGCATTTGGCCGATGGCTGGCAGGATTCTGGCGGGGGTTGCCGGGCCGATCAGGGCTGTTGCCGAACTCGTCTTCACCAAAAAATGCTCAGGATGTGATTCGCCGTGGGTATGCTGTTGGCCGATCTCGAAATCCCCTCCCACCGTCGTACGGGTAAGCCCATGCCATCGTTCAAGGCGCTTTTCGCTGTGGTCGTGCTCGGGGCGGTCTGGATGCAGACCGCGACCGCACAAGAGCGATTCGGCCCGCAGGGGCCGGAGGGAGAGCCAAATCGCGAGCAGCAATGGCTGGTGCCGTCACCCGATCCGGACACCGCGGCCCACGCCGTCTTGTTTCGTCCGCCTGGCGAGGGACCGTTTCGCCTGGCGCTGATTGCGCATGCCTCGGTCCAGAATGTTCTGCTTCGCGCGCAAATGCCGCAGCCGGAATACCGCGCGCTGGCGTCATGGCTGGTGGCGCGGGGCTTTGCCGTGCTGGTGCCGGAGCGCCCGGGCCATGGCAAGACAGGCGGAAGATATCTCGAGGACCAGCGCGGCTGCGACGAGGCCGACTATGCCCATGCGGGGCGCGTCACCGCCGAGGAGATATCGGCGGCGCTGACCTATCTGCGCGAGCAATCCTTCGTCCGGCAGGATGGCGTGGTCATTCTCGGGCACTCGGCCGGTGGCTGGGGTGCGCTCGCGCTCGCCGGGGCTGATCCGGCCGTGGTCGGCACCATCGTCGTATTCGCAGCCGGCCGTGGCGGCCATGCCAACGACTTCCCCAATCAGGTCTGCGCGCCGCACACGCTGATCGCCTCGGCGGCCGAATTCGGCCAAGGTGCCCGGGTGCCCGTGACCTGGTTGGTCGCGGCCAATGACAGCTATTTCTCGCCGGATCTTTCGAAAAAACTGGCCGACGCGTTCCGCCGCGGAGGTGGAAAAGCCGATGTTCGTCTGCTGGCGGCATACGGCAGCGAGGGTCATTGGCTGGCGGAAACGGAGGCTGGCGTCAAAATCGCCGGAGCAGAGCTGGATCGCGCGCTGAAGTCGCCTGGCGCGACCAAGAAGCGATGACGCTCTATTTCATCATCAAATATCTGCACGTGCTCGGCGCGATCGTCATTCTCGGCACCGGTACAGGCATCGCCTTTTTCATGCTGATGGCTCACCGCAGCTGCGATGTGGCGTTCATCGCCCGCACCGGCGCCACGGTCGTGATCGCCGATATGGTGTTCACGCTGAGCGCGGTGGTCCTGCAACCGCTCAGCGGCGGATTGTTGATGGCGCTGTCTTCGACCGGGGTGACCGAGCGCTGGCTTATGACTTCGCTTGGCCTTTACGCGGTCGCCGGTCTTTTTTGGATTCCGGTGGTCTTCATGCAAATGGAAATGCGCGATTTGGCGCGTGCGGCCGTGGCCGAGAGCCAGCCGTTGCCGCCGCGTTATTACGCGCTGTTTCGCCGCTGGTGCATGTTCGGAATTCCCGGATTCGGTTCGGTCATGATCATCCTCTGGCTGATGATCGCCAAGCCGGTGTTTTAGGATGTGCATGGCTGAGACAAAGAAGATCCTGGTGCTGGGGGCCTCCGGCCTGATCGGGCGGCATGTCACCGACGATCTGCGTTCGCGCGGCTTTGCGGCGATCGGGGTCGCACGGCGGTTCTCGCCGTCGCAGAGGAAGAGCGCGCTCGATCTTGAGCTGCCGCTGCTGGCGCTGGATTCGACCGCGCTGGCGCGGCTGATCGCCGATCATGGCATTGATGTCGTCGTCAATTGCATAGGGCTGCTGCAGGATGGCCCCGGCGGCGACGTCGCTGCCGTGCACGGCGATTTCGTCGTGCGGTTGCTGCGGGCGATCCGCGGTTGCGGCCGCCCCATCCGGCTCGTGCATATCTCGATCCCGGGCGCGGCGACTGAGGACCGCACCGCGTTCAGCGCGACCAAACGCGAAGCCGAACGGCTGATCGCCGCTTCCGACGTGGCTTACGCGATCCTGCGGCCGGGTTTTGTCATCGCGCCGTCGGCCTATGGCGGCAGCGCCATGGTGCGCGCGCTGGCGGCGCTTCCGTTGCAGCTTCCCGCGACCGAAGCCTCAAAGCCGTTCCAGCCGGTGATGGTCGAGGACATCTCCGCCACCATTGCCTGGCTTGCCGCCTGCGATATCGGGGACAAACGCGTGGACGCCGTGGTCTGGGATCTGATGCAGCCGCAGCCGATCACACTCGGCCGCGTGATCGAACTGTTTCGCCGCTCGCTCGGAACCAGCGATGATCCGCGCGTCACCTTGCCGGCCTTCATGCTCGATCTCGGCGCGCGACTGGGCGATCTCGCGAGCTGGCTTGGCTGGATGCCGCCGATTCGCAGCACCGCGATCGCCGAATTGCGCCGCGGCGTGCGCGGCGACCCGTCGCCATGGATGGCGGCAACCGGCATTGTGCCAACGGCCGCAGGCGAAGTCGTGGGATCGCGCGGGGCGACCATCCAGGACAAATGGTTTGCCCGGCTTTACCTGGTCAAGGCGCTGGTGATCGCGAGCCTTGTGGTGTTCTGGACCGTCTCGGGCTGCATCGCCTTGTTTGTCTCCTACAATGCCGCCGCCGATATCCTGCGGTCGCACGCCTTTCCGCCGGCGCTGGTCGCGCCCGTCACGGTGCTCACCAGCCTCATGGACATGGCGATCGGCATATTGATTGCCTTCCGCCGCACCTCGGCCGCCGGATTGATCGCAGGCATCGTCGTTTCGTTCGGTTATATGCTGGGGGCGGCGATCCTGACGCCGGATCTGTGGATCGAGCCGCTCGGCGCGCTGGTCAAGACCGGACCGGCCGTAGTGCTGATGCTGGTCGCGCTGCTGACGCTGGATAACAGGTGATCCGATTCGAAGCCTGCCTTCGGGCTTGACCCGAGGGTGGATACAGGCTCGCGTCAAGAAAACGGGTCAAGATAAGAGGCGCTATGAACACATGGCCCGACGATGATGTGATCCTCTATGACGGCGTCTGCGTGTTCTGCTCGCGCTGGATCCGCTTCATCGCGGCGCGCGACAAGGACAGGCGCTTTCGCTTCACCGCGATCCAGTCCGGCTATGGTACACGTCTCGCACTGGCGTTCGGCATCGACCCGAAAGACCCCGACACCAATGCCGTCATTCATGGCGGCATCGCCAGTTTCAAATCCGACGCGGCGCTGACCGTGCTGAGCCATCTGCCGGGTTGGGGCTGGGTGCGGGCGTTGCGTGCGGTGCCAAAGCCGCTCCGCGACGCCGTCTATGATCTCGTCGCGCGCAACCGCTACCGGATATTCGGGAAATATCAGGAGTGCTTCGTGCCGGATGCGGGGTTCAGGGACCGGGTGATGGAGTAGCACGAGCCGTCATTGCGAGGAGCGAAGCGACGAAGCAATCCATATGCCACGACGAAGGCATGGATTGTTTCGCGGAGCCTGTCATTGGGCGGCGCTTTGCGCCGGCCCGTTGGCTTGCAATGTTAGTCGTTCGCCAAGGCCCCCATCACTTCCCCCGCCGCCCTCTCCCCTGAATCCCGCGCGCCGTGCGCGGTGGAGAAAAAGTTCGGCGAGGTCGCTTCGCCCGCGAAGAACAGGCGGCCGTCGACGGGCGCGGCAAGCACGGCGCGCATCCCGGCGTGGCCGGGCAGGGCGTGCGAATAGGAGCCGCGCGCGAACGGGTCCTGCGCCCAGCGCGATTCGGCAAGCGGCTTCAACCGGCGGCGGAAATCCGAGCCGAGCAGGCCTGCGATCTCGTCGATGCTGTGGGCCGCGATCGCGCCGTCGCCCGCATCTTCCAGCGCTTGCGCAAAGCGTCCGCCGAAAAAGCCTTCAATACAGGGCTGGCCGAAAGGGCGCAGATGGTAGGTGCCCATCTCGGTGCGCATGGTGGCGGCCCGCAGATTGCCTTCGCTGGGTAAATCCTCCGGCTGCTCCAGCGCCAGCACCACCTTGTCGGCAACGCCGAGCGGCAGTCCGCGCGCGGCGTCCACTTTGGAGGGGAGTGCCGGGTGAAACCGAATCGATTCGTCAGCGATCAGATTGGTCGGCACCGTGATGATCGCCTGGCTCGCCGTCAGCGTGCCGCGCGATGTCGCGATCCGTAGGCGGGGCCCTGAGTGATCGATCAGCGTGACATTGCAATGGAATGCCAACGGCAGCGAAGCCCCATAAGCCGCCATCAGCGCGCCATAGCCGCGGCGCACCCGCCAGTTGATATTGGTGTCCTCATAGGCGTCCATGTCCAGGATGGAGACCCGGTCGAGCTCGCAGCCATTCACGTAGGTCGAGATCGCGTCGATCATCGGGTTCCAGCGATTGCCGGGCTCGAGATAGAGATTGGCAGGGCTGTCGCGGCCGACTTTCGCGGCTTGCTCGGCGCGGTCATAGAAGGCCTCGAGCGCGCGGATGAAATCGTCGCGCTCTGGTTGTAGAAACGCCTTGCCAAAGGCGCGCTCGCGCCAGGGCGGCAGCGTCTTGTTGATCTCGAACTTCAGTTGCTCGGCGATGGCGACGAATGAATTCTTGTCCGCCGAATGCAGCCAGCCGCAGCCGACGTCGAAGGTGACGTCAGGTGACGCCATGATGGTGTGGCCGCGTCCGCCCACGCGGCCACGCGCTTCCAAGACGATCAGCGAAAGGCCGGAGCTCTCCAACGCCCGCGCCGCGCCAAGACCTGCGGCACCCGCACCGACAATGGCGACATCGACTTCGGAGGGGAGGGACATGAATTATCTCAAATCGTCATTCCGGGATGCGCGTAGCGCAGGCCCGGAATCCATACTCCCGATGGTGGTTATGGATTCCGGGCTCGCGTCTTCGACGCGCCCCGGAATGACCATCAATATTGAAGCAACGGCGCCAAGCCAATAGGCGCTACGCCACCGCCTGCTTGGCCTTTTCGGCGCGCTTGCGGTCGTTGGCGTCGAGGAACTTCTTGCGCAGCCGGATCGACTTCGGCGTCACCTCGACCAGCTCGTCGTCCTCGATATAGGCCAGCGCCTTTTCCAGCGTCATCTTGATCGGGGGCGTCAGGCGCACCGCTTCGTCCTTTGAGGTGGTGCGGATGTTGGTGAGCTGCTTGCCCTTCAAAACATTGATCTCGAGATCATTGTCGCGGGTGTGCTCGCCGACGATCATGCCCTTGTAGACCTTCCAGCCGGGCTCGATCATCATCGGGCCGCGGTCCTCCAGCTTGAACATCGCGTAGGCCACCGCCTCGCCCTGATCGTTGGAGATCAAGACGCCGTTGCGCCGGCCCTGGATGTCGCCTTTATAGGACGCGTAGCCGTGGAACAGGCGGTTCATGATCGCGGTGCCGCGGGTGTCGGTCAAGAGCTCGCCCTGGTAGCCGATCAGGCCGCGGGTCGGCGCGTAGAACACCAGCCGCAAACGATGGCCGCCTGAGGGGCGCATCTCGATCATCTCGGCCTTGCGTTCGCTCATCTTTTGCACGACGACGCCGGAATGCACTTCGTCGACGTCGATCACGACTTCTTCGATCGGCTCCTGCCACTCGGCGGTCACTTCGTCCTTCCTGAGAACGACGCGCGGCCGCGACACGCTGAGCTCAAAGCCTTCGCGGCGCATGGTCTCGATCAGGATCGCGAGCTGCAATTCGCCGCGGCCCGAGACTTCCATGGAATCCTTGTCGGCGGCTTCGGTCACGCGCAGCGCGACGTTGCCTTCGGCTTCGCGCAGCAGGCGGTCGCGGATCATGCGGCTGGTCACCTTGTCGCCTTCGGTGCCGGCGAGCGGGGAGTTGTTGACGATGAACGACATCGACACCGTCGGCGGATCGATCGGCTGTGCCTTCAGCGGCGTATCGATGGAAGGGTCGCAGAAGGTGTCGGCCACGGTGCCCTTGGTAAGGCCGGCAATGGCGACGATGTCGCCGGCTTCGGCTTCTTCCAGCGGGGTGCGCTCGATGCCGCGGAACGCGATGATTTTCGTGATGCGTCCCTGTTCGATCAGCTTGCCGTCGCCGCCCAGCACCTTGACGGCCTGGTTCGGCTTGATGCTGCCTGAGGTGATGCGGCCGGTGATGATGCGGCCGAGATAGGGATTGGCCTCGAGAATGGTGCCGATCATGCGGAACGGCCCTTCCTCGACGGTCGGGGCTGCGACGTGGCGCAGGATCAGGTCGAACAGCGGCTGCATGCCGGCGTCCTTCGGACCTTCGGGGCTTTCCGCCATCCAGCCCTGCTTGGCCGAACCGTAGAGAATCGGGAAATCGAGCTGCTCCTCGCTGGCGTCCAGTGCCGCGAACAGATCGAACACCTCGTTGATCACTTCCGTGGGCCGCGCATCCGGCCGGTCGACCTTGTTGATGACGACGATCGGCTTCAACCCGACCTTGAGCGCCTTCGACACCACGAATTTGGTCTGCGGCAAGGGGCCTTCGGCGGCATCCACCAGCACCAGCGCGCCATCCACCATGTTCAAGATGCGCTCGACCTCGCCGCCGAAATCGGCGTGGCCCGGCGTATCGACAATGTTGATGCGGGTGTCCTTCCACTGTACCGAAGCTGCCTTGGCCAAAATGGTGATGCCGCGCTCGCGCTCCAGATCGTTGGAATCCATCGCGCGCTCGACCACGCGCTGGTTTTCACGATAGGTGCCGGACTGCTGCAGCAGGCGATCGACCAGCGTGGTCTTGCCGTGGTCGACGTGGGCGATAATGGCGACGTTACGGAGTTGCATAGCTCTCTTCTGCACTAGACAATGGGAAGCGCGATCTCACCGGAAAACCGGGACCCATTTTTCCGGATCACGCTCAAAAACGCTGGAGACTGGTGCCTCGCTTCCGAAGTTCGAGAACCCTTGCGGCTCCACTTACGCGAACTTCGGAAACAAAAGGGCACTAGCAGGGCGCTTTGGCGCCCAAAAAGGAAGCCCGGCCAAAAGGACCGGGCACGCCTCACTCGTTGCGGCGCAATATAGTCAGAAATCGCCGGAAAACAATGCGTTGTTTGCAATTTGGTTAGCCGATTT
>Ga0137407_10000281_pt1 | contig 36354 bp, 14 predicted proteins | sample CZOMad2_2_16fung_FD_108410 | JGI IMG/M metagenome (GOLD analysis project Ga0137407, IMG submission 108410) | Vadose zone soil fungal communities from Angelo Coast Range Reserve, California, USA - CZOMad2_2_16fungal (Illumina Assembly) | ecosystem: Environmental > Terrestrial > Soil > Vadose... | reverse complement strand
GATTATCGGAACATTGCTTTCAGGAATTTATCCTGCATTGGTATTATCTTCTTTCAAACCGGTATCCGTATTGAAAGGAAAATTGAAAAGCACAACGAGTGGAATTTTATTACGAAAAGGATTAGTGGTTACACAGTTCATGGCCTCGATCGCACTGATTGCAGGAACATTCATTATCTATCGCCAGCTTGGTTATATGATGAGCCAGAGTTTGGGAATGAATATCAACCAGGTACTGGTATTGGACAGGCCCGGAATTGCACCCAATGATCGCAAGGACAGGAAAGTTTATACAAATGCAATTGATCTTTTTCGGGATGAACTTAAAAAAAATCCCAACATAGAGGCCGTTTCAACTTCCGTAACGATCCCAGGACACCAGCGTGCATTTAAGGTAACGATCAGAAAATATGGCGGCAATTCCAATGACTCAACCATTGTCCGTATCAATTCCATGGATTATGATTTCTTAAACGTATTCAAGATGAACCTGGTAGCAGGAAGGAATTTTTCCAGGCAATTTCCTGCTGATCCTGATACTTCCATAATACTAACGGAATCAACCACACGCTTACTCGGTTATAAAAAGCCGCAGGATGCCGTTGGCAAAACCCTTATCATCACTGAATTTAACGACTTCAAACCCATTGTTGCCGGAGTGGTAAACGACTATCACCAGGTATCTTTAAAAAAACCCATCGAACCAACTGCATTTTTTTGTTCGCCTTATGATGGGGAATATTATTCCATTCGCGTGCGTACAGATCACCTCGCGCAAACATTAGAGCATGTACAAAAATCCTGGACAAAGGCATTTCCCGGAAACCCTTTCGAATATTTCTTTTTGGATGAATATTTCAACCAGCAATATAAAAATGAACGCAGGTTTGGAGAACTGTTCACCACATTTGCCATTCTTGCGATTATGATAAGCTGCCTCGGTTTATTTGGCCTTTCAGCATTCACTGCCAGCCAGCGAATCAAAGAGATTGGTATCCGGAAAGTTTTAGGTGCATCGATAACTGATATAACGACCATGCTCTCCAAAGATTTTTTAAAACTTGTACTTATATCAATCCTCATTGCATCTCCGCTGACATGGTTTATTATGAATATATGGTTGAGAGATTTTGCGTACAGGATCAATATCAGCTGGTGGGTTTTTGTTACTGCTGGAATAACAGCATTGCTGATCGCATTGCTTACAGTCAGTTTCCAGGCAATAAAAGCGGCGTTGACAAATCCGGTGAAAAGTTTGAGATCGGAGTAGTCTGAACCGGGATTTGTGGGATAAATTGGATTTATAGGAAATAAAAAAGATGCGATCAAAAAAATAATTATTCACTAAGGCACGTCCCCCCTCTCCACTTGTGGAGAGGGACCGGGGGTGAGGTAAACCATCTACTATGTTCAAAAACTATTTCAAAACCGCACTGCGTAATCTTGCAAAACAAAAAGGACTAACGTTCATCAATATTTTTGGATTGTCGGCCGGACTCGCATGCTTTGGATTATTCATGCTCTATGCAGTGAATGAATTCAGTTTTGATCGCTTTCACAAAAATGAAAAAAATATATATCGCATGTATCTCTGGCATGAGGCAAAGGGAGAAGAATCTGCAGGGGGAATGGCTTATCATCCCATGCCACTCGGCCCGGCGATGAAACAGGATTTTCCTGATGTTGAAAATTATGTACGTCTTCGTGAGGGATGGGGAGAAAGTTTTCTAAAAGCAGATAACAAAGTAACCCGTGAAAAAATAGTTTTTGCTGATCCTTCTTTCTTTTCTGTGTTCTCCTTCAAATTGAAATCAGGAAATCCCGCTACTGTTTTGCAGGATTTGCATAGTGTTGTTTTAACAGAGGAGGCAGCAGAAAATTTATTCGGCAAAAAAAATCCGATAGGAAAAATAATTGAAATAAAAACCGATGAGGAATTTGTACCATTTACTGTTTCAGCTATTGCAGAAAATCCTCCTTCCAATTCAAGCATTCAATTTAAAATATTAGGGAATTTTAATTACCTCGCTACCACAAAAAGAGGCGCGAAGCGTGTTAATGACTGGCACCAGTATTCATATCAAACGTATATACAGTTAAAGCAGGGAAGCAGTTTAGCATTAGACAAGACCGCACTCGTTGCATTTAGAAAAAAATATAATCCTGATGAAGAAGCAAAATCCAGGAAGAATGGTTGGACTGGCAAAGGACCAAGAGCGTATTTTGGTCTACAGCCAATTCGTTACATGCATACCGATACGAAAATTGAAGGCGGAGTTGTTGAACCGGTTGATCCGAAAACAATCTGGATATTGATTGGCATTGCCGGAGGTGTATTGCTGATCGCCTGCATCAATTTTACAACACTTGCCATTGGCAGATCGGCCGGTCGTGCAAAGGAAGTGGGTGTTCGCAAAGTAATCGGAGGGAGCAGGAGATCACTGGTATTTCAATTCCTGACGGAAGCGCTGATGCTCACAATTTTTTCTGCAATACTCGGAATGATTCTCGCAAAATTATTATTGCCGTTATTCAATGAACTTTCCGGAAGGGAATTGAATTTTTCTTTTACCCAATATCCTGAATTATTATGGTTGATGACAGCCTTGATATTAATAGTCGGATTACTTGCCGGGAGTTATCCCGCACTAGTCCTTTCCAATTTCAAACCGGTTGAAGTGTTGAAAACAAAATTAAAATTGGGTGGTGCAAATATTTTTACAAAATCTTTGGTGACGCTTCAATTTGTCCTTTCAGCAGGATTGATTATTTCGACGGTTATCATCATGCAACAGGTACATTATATGCGATCAAAGAATCCGGGTTTCAATAAGAATAATGTGATCGTAGTAGATGCAGAAGGTATTTCAAATACAAAAAATTTATACGCTTTATTCAAACAGCAGCTTTCGGCAAGTCCTGAAATAGAAGGAACAGCAAGTGCCGAACTGGGGTTAGGTGCAAACACAGGATATAGTCAGGCAGGATTTAAATATAATGGCAAGGACAAAAATGTGATTGAATATTTCGTCGATCATGACTATATGGGTGTGCTTGGGTTAAAAATACTCGCGGGAAGAAATTTTGATCCTGCTGTTTCAACGGATACAGTGAATGCTGTGATCGTCAATGAAGCCATGGTCAGCGATTTTGGATGGACGATACAAAATGCCGTTGGACAGCGGATAACTGGCTATACCGACAACTTTACGCCGGTTGTTATTGGCGTTGTAAAAAATTTCAATTATTTCTCATTCAACCAGGAAATCAAACCGCAAATGTTTCAGCAGTTTTCCTCTTATGAATTTTCTTATCAGCCATACAAATTTTTTGTACGCACGAAACCCGGTGATCCTGCAAAAGCTCTGGCAACGATACAAGGAGCATGGAAAAAAATAGCACCCGATTACACATTGAAATATAATTTCCTGGATGAGAACCTGGATCGTTTTTATAATTCAGAAGAACGATGGAGCAATATCGTTGGATGGGCCGGTGGTATTTCCATATTTCTTGCATGTCTCGGTCTGCTTGGATTAGCAGCGCTTGCAGTTGCGAACCGCACCAAAGAAATCGGCATCCGAAAAGTATTGGGCGCATCATTGTCGACGATTATTCAACTATTATCAAAAGATTTTTTAAAGCTGGTGATGATCGCATTCATCATTACCATTCCACTAACGTGGTGGGTGATGAACAAATGGCTGATGGATTATGCATATCGCATCAATATACAATGGTGGGTATTCGCGATCACGGCGTTAATGATAATTATTATTTCATTGCTTACGGTGAGTTATCATGCGATTAAAGCCGGATTATCAAATCCGGTGAAGAGTTTGAGAACGGAGTAGAACCATGATTGATAGGATTAAATAGGATTATGAGGAAATTGATTGTATGGATGTTGATTAGTTGAATGATAAATAAATGCTGATGTGTTATTTCAAAAGTAAAATTATTAACTAATGCCTGGCCTCCCTCTCCTCCAGGAGAGGGAACGAAGGTGAGGCTTAAAATTAATTACAATGCTCAAAAATTATTTCAGTATTGCTTTCCGGAATTTTCTGCGGAATAAAATTTTTTCGCTGATCAATATTTTGGGGTTGTCGATCGGTATCAGTGCATCACTCGTGATTTACCTGCTGGTTGCATACGATTTCGGTTTTGATAAGTTTCATAAAGATGGTGATCGCATTTACCGCGTTGTATCGAATTTGGTTTTTTCCGGCGAATCTTATAAAAATTCAGGTGTCCCATATCCTATGCCGAAAGCTGTTCATAATGAAGTATCGGGGCTTGATGAAGTAGCAGCTTTTCGTTCTTGGGAAGGCGGCCCGAAAGTAAGTGTTCCCGGTACAAAAAATAGCAAGCCTCTTATTTTCAAAAAGCAAAGTCATATTATTTTTGCCGATGAGAATTATTTTAAGCTGATTGAATATAACTGGGTAGCAGGATCTCCAAAAACATCTTTAAATCAACCGTATCAGATTGTATTGACTCAATCCAATGCCAAATTATACTTCCCCCGTCTTTCCGCAATGGAAGCAATTGGCAAAGAACTTTATTTTGATGATACGATACGCGCTACCGTTACAGGTATTGTAAAAGACCTGGAACAAAACACGGATTTTAGTTTTAAAACATTTATCTCAAGAGCTTCGCTCGAAACTACCAGTTTAAAACCAAATGGCTGGGACGACTGGGGCGCCCTCAGTTCTTCATCCCAATTATTGATAAAACTATCGCCGGGAACCACAACTGCAAATATCCAGACCCAGATCGCTAAACTTTTTAAAAAATATTACATCCCCAATCCTTCTTTTCACAGCACAACAGAACATTTATTACAACCTTTAAGTGATATACATTTCAATACTGATTATGATAATTTTAACCAACGGCTGGCACATAGGCCTACGCTGTATGGTTTATTGGCTGTTGCTGCATTTTTATTGCTCCTGGCGTGTATTAACTTTATTAATCTCACAACGGCACAGGCTTCACAAAGAGCAAAGGAAATTGGAATTCGCAAAACAATGGGCAGTTCGAGAAAACAATTGATATTCCAGTTTTTAAGCGAAACATTTTTGCTTACACTGATTGCAACAATATTATCCATTGCGCTTACACCTTTGTTGCTAAAAATGTTCGCCGCTTTTGTCCCGGAAGGTTTACATTTTAATTTATTTAAGCAACCGGATATAATAATATTTTTATCAATACTTATATTGACAGTTAGTTTATTATCCGGTTTCTACCCCGCATTGCTTCTTTCATCCTATAAACCTGTGTTAGCATTAAAGAACCAGGCGTATTCAAATACGGGCAAAACACGAAATGCCTGGTTACGTAAAACATTAACCATATCACAGTTTGTAATTGCGCAGGTGTTTATTATAGCAACAATGCTTGTTGGCAAACAAATCAGCTATACCCTGAACAAAGATTTGGGCTTTAAAAAAAATGCCATCCTTTATTTCACAACCAATTTTTTTGATAAAGTTCACAGCCACAAATCGATGCTGATGGATAAACTGAAAGCAATACCTGAAATAGCGATGGTTAGTTTGTCCAGCGATGCCCCATCCTCCGATGGCACATCAAGCTATACTTTGAAATATAAAGATGGGAAGAAAGAAGTTGTAGCAAATGTGCAGACAAAAATGGGAGATGCCAATTACATTAAACTATTTCATATCAAATTACTGGCCGGTAATAATTTCTCGCCTAATGATACGGCGGCGGGCCTCGTAGTTAATGAAACTTACGCACACATACTTGGCTTTACCAATCTTCAACAAGCGGTGGGAAAATATATCGAATGGGGTAATGACAAAAGAAAAAGCCCAATAATCGGGGTGGTGCAGGACTTTCATCAGCAATCCCTTCACGAAATAATAAAGCCCCTATTCATAGCCAGTATACCAGATAATGAATATGTTTTTAACGTTGCCCTGCAACCGAAAAATGCGGAAGGTACAATATGGAAAACAGCGATCACCAAAATACAAAAAGCATGGAAAGAAGTTTACCCGGAAGATGATTTTGAATATGCTTTCCTCGATGAAACCATCGCTAAATATTATGGTGCAGAACAAAATATTTCTGCCTTACTAAGATGGGCAACAGGACTGGCAATATTTATCAGTTGCCTGGGTTTATTAGGACTTGTTATATATATCACCAATCAAAAAACAAAAGAGATAGGTATCAGGAAAGTAGTAGGTGCATCGGTTATCCAGCTTGTTGCCTTATTGTCAAAAGATTTCCTTCGCCTGGTAATGATCGCATTTATTATTGCAGTTCCCATTGCATGGTGGGGCGCTCACAAATGGCTCGAAAACTTTGCCTATAAAACAACTTTAAGCTGGTGGATATTTTTAGCAGGCGGAATAACGATGCTGATAATGGCTTTTATCATATTAAGTATAAGAACTTTTAAAGCAGCAAATGCAAACCCGGTGAAGAGTTTGAGAACAGAATAAATCAATGTGCGGATGCTTGCCCGCCGTAGCTTTAGCGAAGGTGTGCCCACTAGCTCCGCCCTTTAGGGCGGAGACACAGAGAGCTAGGATTGAATGTGGATTATCAGGAAATCTGGTATAATAAATGTTGATTGGTTGAATAGTTGATTTGTAAAATAAAAGTTGATTTGTTATTTCAAAAGTAAAAATTATTAACCACCGCCCGCCCCTCTCCGCCGGAGAGGGAACGAGGGTGAGGCTTAAAATCAATCGCTATGATTAAAAACTATTTAATAACAGCTTTCAGAAATTTTTGGAGAAATAAAACTTTCTCTTTCATCAATATTTTTGGATTGGCATTGGGCATGACCTGTAGCCTGCTTATTCTTTTATGGGTGCAGGATGAGCGCAGGATGGATAATTTTCATAAAAATGCTCCTTATTTATACGATGTGTATGAGCGTGTGTTTTCGGAAGGCAAACTGGAAACAGCACACTGGACACCCGGCAGGCTCGCAACTGAATTAAAACGCACCATTCCGGAAATCCGCTATGCAAGCGGATTCAATGAGCAGCCACCATCAATATTCGAAGCCAGGAACAAAATTATAAGCATGCAAGGCAATTGCGCCGATTCAGATTTTTTTAAAATGTTCAGCTACCCGTTACTGGAAGGCACTCCCACATCAGCCTTGAGCAACCCTGATGATATTGCCATTTCCCGAAAAATGGCGGAAAATTTTTTTGGCGGTCCCGGAGCAGCTTTTGGAAAAACCATACGATATAATAATTACAAAGATTTTAAAGTATCGGCCATTTTTGAAAATCTTCCTGATAACAGTTCACAAAAATTTGACTACGTAGCTAACTGGAAATTTTTGTTAGACACTGTTACCTGGCTAAAAGAATGGATATACCGGAGTCCATATACATTTATTCAATTGCAGGCGAATGCTGATCCTGCGCGCGTAGAACTTAAGATCAAGAATTTTTTAAATGCTTATCTGAATGGCAAAGACGGTGCGGGTTTTCACCTGGAATTGGGGCTGCAGCGGTTTGATGAAATGTATCTTAATTCCAGTTACAAAAATGGCAGGCCGGACGGAGGTCGTATTGAATATGTACGGCTCTTTAGTATGGTAGCTATTTTTATTTTATTAATTGCCTGTATCAATTTCATGAACCTGGCAACAGCTCGTTCGGCGAAACGTGCAAAAGAAGTAGGCATCCGTAAAACAATCGGCGCAGTCCGCTGGACTTTAATCGCACAGTTTATCGGTGAAGCCATGCTGTTAACTGTATTGGCTGTAATTGTTGCGCTGACTTTGGTAATGTTTTTATTACCGGTATTTAATCATCTTACAGAAAAACAAATTACACTTCCCGTTTCATCGCCTGTTTTCTGGTTAAGCATTTTGGGGTTAACATTTTTGACCGGCTTCGTTTCAGGCTATTACCCCGCGCTGTTCCTGTCCTCTCTTCGTCCCATTAAAGTATTAAAAGGCTCGCTGAAATTTAGTATGAGCGCTTTGTGGTTCCGTAAGGGATTGGTGATTTTTCAATTTGTACTTTCAATCATACTGATCATCGGGACCCTTATCATTACACGGCAAGTGAATTATATTCAAACAAAAAATCTTGGCTTTAATAAAGAGAACCTGATATATGTCCCGTTCCAGGGAAATATGGCAAATAAATTTGCTCTGTTTAAACAACAAATTTCGGGTATGCCGGGAGTAAAAGATGTTACGCGGACAGATCAACCACCTACACGAACCGGCGCACACGCCTATGATATGGAATGGGCCGGCAAAAATCCCAATACAAGAACTGTAGTGATACATGTTACCGTGGGACATGGTTTTTTAAAAATAATGAACCTGCAATTGTTACAGGGCCGTGATTTTTCACGGGATTTTCCTACTGATACTCTTGGATATATCATTAATGAAACCGCATTAAAATTGATAGGATATAAAAATCCGATTGGCCAGCCGCTCAGCATATTTCAGAATAAAGGACATATCATCGGTGTGGTGAAAGATTTTCATTTCAAATCTTTGCACGAACCCATTGAGCCGCTTCTCATCAATTTAAATGAACATATACATTGGGGTAATGCGCTTATAAAAACAGATGCAGGAAAGACAAAGGAAGCAATTGCGAGTATAGAAAAAGTTTGCAAACAACTGGAACCAAAATTTCCATTTGCTTATTATTTCGTTGATGAAGATTATAAAAGATTATACGATAACGAGCAAACCGTAAGCAAACTTTCCGATGGTTTCGCCTTCCTCGCTATTTTCATTTCGTGTTTAGGATTGTTGGGTCTTGTTATGTTCACTGCAGAACAACGCACCAAAGAAATAGGCATTCGCAAAGTGATAGGTGCTTCTTTCGGTGATATCGTAATCATGTTGCTGAAAGATATTTTACAACTCATTATGCTCGCAGCAATTATTGCAACACCTGTTGCCTGGTGGGCAATGACGAAATGGTTACAGGATTTTGCTTATCGCACAACAATTAGTTGGTGGATATTTATTATTGCTGGAATTATTGCTGTGGTCGTCGCATTGATTACCATAAGTTTCCAGGCGATAAAAGCTGCATTGGCAAATCCTGTGAAATCGTTACGAACGGAGTAAAAGGAAATGTGCGGATGTGCAAATGTGCAGATGTGCGAATTAGACTACTGCTAATAAAAAACCTGGCATTAAAATTTATATGCTAAAAATTAGTTCCGATGCTTAAAAATTATTTCAATATTGCTTTCCGGAATTTTCTGCGGAATAAAATTTTTTCGGTGATCAATATTTTAGGTTTGTCCATTGGCATCAGTGCATCACTCGTGATTTACCTGCTTGTTGCATACGATTTTAGTTTTGATAAGTTTGAAAAGGGCAGCGATCGTATTTATCGCGTTGTTGAAAAATTCGATTTTGGCGGACAGGTTTTTCATCAACCAAGTATATCCACGCCACTGGCAAAAGTGATTCGAAATGATTTCACCGGCCTCAGCATTGTTGCCCCTTTCCGCTTGTGGGAGGAAGATGTAAAGGTGGCAATACCAGGCAAAAACAATGTTGAGCCAATAGTTTTCAAAAAGCAAAACCATATGGTTTTTACTGATGAGAATTATTTCAGCATAATTCAATATGATTGGTTATCGGGTTCCGCAAAAACTTCTTTGCAGCAGCCTTATCAAATCGTATTAACTGAATCAACTGCCAGGTTATATTTTCCGAAACTATCATATGCTGAAATACCTGGCAGCAAAATTTATCTTAATGATACGATCACCGTTACTGTTAGTGGAATTGTAAAAGATATTACCCGGAATACCGACTTTATTTTTAAAACATTTATTTCAAGAGCAACGCTTGAAACTGCAAGATTAAAACCCATTGATTGGGATCAATGGAATGCCACCGTAGACGCGTCACAATTATTTATCAGACTATCGCCAGGGACAACGGTCGCAAAAATTCAAAATCAATTCAAAGGAGTTTTAAAAAAATATGGCGAATCAAAGCCTGGCGATAATCGCCCATTGCCCTATCTTCTCCAACCACTGAATGACTTACATTTTAATACCGACTATGGCAATTTTGGTCAGCGAATTGCTCACAAGCCAACATTGTATGGTTTACTTACGATTGCCGCCTTTTTGCTAATTCTTGCTTGCATTAATTTTGTCAATCTCACTACAGCACAAGCATCTCAGCGCGCTAAAGAAATCGGCATCCGTAAAACAATGGGCAGCTCGAAGATTCAGTTGGTATTCCAATTTTTGAATGAAACATTTCTATTAACTCTTTTAGCAACTCTGCTATCCCTAATGCTTGTGCCTTTATTGCTAAAGATATTTGCTGATTTTATTCCTGACGGATTACATTACGATTTAATCCACCGACCTGACATGATTGTATTTATGTCAATTTTGTTAGTTGGAGTAAGTTTATTATCCGGCTTTTATCCAGCCATTGTACTTTCTGGCTATAAACCTATCCAGGTTCTAAAAAACGAAGTGCATTCCAATTTGAGAATGACGCGAAGTGCCTGGTTTCGCAAAACCCTCACAGTTGGACAATTTGTTATCGCGCAAATATTTATTATCGCAACTATATTGGTAAGCAAACAAGTCAAGTATTCGCTGAATACAGATCTTGGCTTTAAAAAAAATGCGATTATCTTTTTTGATCTTAATTCTTCAGACACCGTTCCGAACAGACGATTTCTATTGATGAATAATTTGAGAGCTATCCCGGAAATCTCGGCAATTAGTTTATCCAATGATATTCCTTCTTCAAATGACACTTATATGCTCACCGGGCATTATCTGGAAGGCAATGATGAAATCAAAACTCCATTACAGGTTAAATTTGCGGACACCAATTATATTCGGCTATACCATATGAACCTATTGGCCGGCAATAACCTGCCATACAGTGATACAATGAATAATTTGGTGATCAATGAAACTTATGCACATATTCTCGGATTTACAAATGCAGAACAAGCAGTCGGAAAATATATTGAATTGCAAAATAAAAGCTATCCCGTAGCTGGTGTAGTTCAGGACTTTCATCAAAAATCTTTGCACGAAACGATAAAGCCGCTGCTGATAACCAGTGATGCATCGCATGAGTTCACAATGAATATTGCCCTACAGAAGCAAAATATTGAAGGTGATACATGGAAAACAGCTATTGCCAAAATTCAAAAAAAGTTTAAAGAAGTTTATCCGGAAAATGATTTTAACTACAATTTCCTGGATGATAGTATTGCGAAATATTATGAAGCAGAACAAAATATTTCACGTTTATTAATGTGGGCAAGTGGTCTCGCAATTTTTATAAGTTGTCTTGGATTGCTTGGGCTTGTTATCTACATCACCAATCAAAAAACAAAAGAGATAGGTATAAGAAAAGTTTTAGGTTCTACGGTTACTCAAATTGTTTCACTGCTATCAAAAGATTTTTTGAAGCTTATCATTATTGCATTCATTATTGCAATTCCGATTGCATGGTATGGCGCAAATAAATGGCTCGAAAATTTTGCATACAAAACAACTTTAAGCTGGTGGATATTTTTAGCGGGCGGAATGATTATGTTATTAATAGCGTTAATAATACTTGGCATAAGAACTTTTAGAGCAGCAAATGCCAACCCGGTGAAAAGTTTGAGAACGGAATAAATCAATGTGCGGATGTGCGAATTGCCCACTAGCTCCGCCCTTTAGGGCGGAGAATCCTTAAAAATTTTTATAAATAATATTCGATAAAAAAAACACCAATAAAAATCTTCTTTATGTTTTACCATAACCTAAGACTCGCCTTTAGAAATCTGCAAAAGCATAAAATCTTTTCCTTCATCAATATTGCGGGGCTAACCGTTGGGCTTGCGAGTTGCATAATAATTGGATTGTATGCTTACACGGAATTATCATTCGATAGCTTTCATTCAAATCACAAAAAAATATATCGCGTCAATAAAGCGACCAATGAAAAAGAGAAACAGGCTCAACGCGATGGGATCACACCAGGACAACTGGCTCCTGCTCTTGAAAAAGAAATCCCGGAAGTGGCCCGTGCTGCACGTTTCAGACCCTGGTTCTCGGATATACTCGTAAGCCGCGATACGCTTCGGTTGAAATTAAAGGATGTGGCATTTGCCGATCCCTCATTCATACAAATTTTTGATTTTGCTTTATTGAAAGGAAACAGGAATACCGCATTGAAGGAACCTTTTACTGCAGTGATCACAGAATCGACAGCGCGAAAATATTTTGGTGATACAGATCCTATAGGTAAAACACTTAGGGCATTAAATAATATTCCCGTCACCATAACTGCGGTTGCAAAAGATGTTCCCGGTAATTCTTCCATTCAATTCAATATGCTGATTTCCTGGTCAACATTGACAGCACCTGCGAATGCCGATCAATTTTCGTGGATCAACAATTGGTCAACACAGGTATGCTTCAGTTTTGTACAATTGAAAGGCGGCGCCGATGCTGCTGCCACGGGCGTTAAAACTTCAGCCCTGTTGCATGCGCATTTTCCTGAAAAAGAATTTCAATACAGGTGTTACCTGCAGCCATTGGATGAAATACATCTCGGCTCAGCAGACATTGTATATGCAAAAGATTTCCGAACAAATAGCGGAAAAATCGTTTATACGCTTCTGATCGTTGCAGTATTTATTTTGTTGATCGCCTGTTTCAATTTCATCAATCTCACTACCGCCGGAGCATTGGGACGTGCAAAAGAAACAGGTGTTCAAAAAGTGCTTGGTGCAACGCAATGGCAGTTGATCAGAAAATTTTTTAGTGAATCTCTGTTATTATGCAGTATTTCACTGCTGCTTGCAATTATAATTGTAATCATGGTATTGCCATTGTTCAACCAGTTAGCAAACAGTGCACTTTCAATATCAACATTGATTCAATCAAAAGTTATTATTGGCTTGCTGGCGCTTTTGCTGTTGATAGGTATTATTTCAGGTATTTATCCCGCAGTATTTTTATCACGCTTTAAGTCGACAGATATTTTCCTCAATGTGATCAAAGCTGGTAAAGATAGTTGGTTGCGCAAATCGCTTGTCACCACACAATTTGCTTTGTCTGTATTACTGATCTTTGCAACCATTGTTGCAAATAACCAAATGCATTTTCTTGCACAAAAAGATATTGGTTTCGACAAGGAACAGGTTGCGGTGATTCCTTTGTCGGATTCACGTGTAGCAAACAGGAGCAAAGAATTTATTAACGCTTTGAAACAAAATCCGGGTATCATATCGGTAACTGCAACAAATGCTGTTCCCGGCCAGTCATTCAATGGTTATGGTATTATTCCCGAAGGGTATAAGGCGGAAGATCTGCTCCTGGCAAATGTATTGGAAACAGACGTTGATTTTCTTTCAACCTATAATATCACGATTGCCAAAGGCAGGTATTTTTCACCGCAACTTGCAACAGATACGAACAGCTCCATTGTTATCAATGAAGCGATGGTCAGGTATCTTGGATGGAAGGATCCAATTGGCAAAAAGTTTGAAATATACCAGGAAACAAAAGGCAGGGTAATCGGGGTGATGAAAGATTTTAATTTTGCATCATTGCATGAAAAGGTGCAACCGCTCGCCATTATGCTCAGGAATAATCCGGGTTATCTCTCTGTTAAATTAAAACCTGAAGCGATTAAATCTTCTCTTGCATATATGCAAAGCCAATGGAAGCAATTCGACCAGGAATATCCCTTCGATTTCTTTTTCATGAATGAAAAGATGAACCAGTATTATGAATCCGATGAAAAGTTATTACACGTCCTGAGCATATTCGCTTTACTTGCTATCGTTATTGCATGTATCGGTTTATTTGGATTGAGCATTCATTCCACAAGACAAAGAGTAAAAGAAATCGGAATAAGAAAAATCCTCGGCGCACCGGTAGCGGGCATAGTTGCATTGTTGTCAAAGGATTTTTTGAAATTGGTGATGATCGCTTCAGTGATCGCATTACCTGCAGGCTGGTGGGCAATGAATAAATGGTTACAGGATTTTGCATACAGAACAAATATCAGCTTATGGATATTTTTACTTTCAGCCCTGCTGGCCATTATGATTGCGGCGCTCACAATAAGTTTCCAGGCAATCAAATCTGCACTTGCAAATCCGGCGAAAAGTTTGAGAACGGAATAGTCTGGACTGGGATTTTTGGGATGAATGGGATTATTGGGAAATGTTGATCTGTTGATAAGTTGAATGGTTATAAAAATCCGTTGTCAAAGAAAAAATCAATAATCATCCAGTCAGAGGTCGTGAATTCTGACAGCAGGTGGCATAAAGAACTAAGCTAAGAATTTTATCTTAGCGTTGCTTTAGATTATTGAACCAGCGTAAAAGAACTTCAAACTTTCGATATAAATTATATGAAACAAACCTTTCTACTGCTTATCTGGAGTTTTACTTTTTTTATTGTTGCCGCACAATCAGGCAAAATAAAAAGCATTGATTCACTAATGGAAGCCGTAAATGGAATTGGTATTTTAAATGGAAATGTACTGATTGCGAGAGACGGAAAAATAGTTTATCAGAAAGAAATAGGTTTTGCAGATACTACCAAAACAAAATTTCTTAAACCAGACTCAAGATTTGCAATCGGTTCGATAACAAAAGAATTTAATAGCGTTGGAATTTTATTATTGCAAGAGAAAGGTAAATTGAATATAGAAGATAAGGTTTCTAAATATTTGCCCGAATTACCAAAATGGGCAGATAAAATTCAAATAAAACATCTGCTTCAGTATACAAGCGGACTGCCACAATCCAGTGATGATTCCGACTCAGCGCATTTGCAAAACTTACTGAAACTGGAAAAGCTTGAATTTGAACCAGGCAGTTCTTATGACTATACGAACGACAATATTTTTGTGCAGAGGAAAATCATAGAACATGTTACAGGTTTAACTTATGCCATGTTTATTAATAAATATTTTTTTAATCCGCTTAAAATGCATGATGTGCTTATTAACCCTTCTGAAACCAATAGCACCATTGCTCAGTCTTTTGATAATGATTACAACACAACAACTATTTATCAAGGTAAAAATGAACTGTACCTTTCAATTGATGACCTTTTTAAATGGTCTGAAGCAATAAGTAATTATAAAATAATCAATAAAAAATCTACTTATGAATTATCAAAAGATTTTGCAGGTAAAGAGGGAAGCTTAGGCGCAGCAAAATTTGAAAATGATACCTTAAAATTACATATTCATCAGGGTTCGGGGAATAATTATGAGGCATTGTTATACAGTGAGGCAGGAGATAGCCTCACAATAATTTTAATGACAAATAATCAAAATTTCAAAGTAAATCAGTTGAAAGACGCTATTGTAAATATTCTCTGTAACAAAGCTTACGTTGTACCCAAAAAATCTATTTATTTAGATATTCGAAAAAAGTTGTTTGATAATTTTAATCAGGGAATTGCTTTTTACAATCAAATCAAGGCTGCTCAAAAAGACAAATACGACTGGGCAAATGAAGTATTTGACTTATACAGCACTGGCAAATACCTGATGAGGAGAAACCGGTTTGATGATGCTATTAAAATTTTTCATTTAAGCACTATGACAGATGTAAAAAATACAGGTGGAATGTCTTATGCTTTTACATTAATTGGTGACTGTTATAATAACACTGGAAGTAGGGGAATGGCAATTATTTACTATAAGAAGGCTTTGGAATTAGACCCGACAAATAAAACTGCCGAGGGGATGGTAAAGGAATTGTCAGTTGAAAAAAAATAAAAACTACTCGCAACAATTGTATTGCAAAGATTAGGTAGAATGTTCACAAACTCGTCCCGATAGGGACGGCTGGTCGGTAGAACAATGTTACAAATGACGTTGCGTTCCATAGGAACGCTTGGTGCGCACCAAACGTTCCTACGGAACGTCGGATCTCTCACCAGAAATTTTCTACCCACGAGATGTCCCTCCGGGACATTTAAATGATAACTGGGTTTCTTATGCAAATATTCTACCTAATCCTATATTGAATATTAAACACTCATATGCAATATCACTGTATCAAAACCGTACACCCTTTGTATCAAAAACGAACTACTTCGTATATATACCATAAATACTATATTGTAAATCACTTACATGATATTCCGGCATGTCATTGGGGGAACAGAGGGGTATAAAATCAGGTCCCCATGTGAATGCAGTAAAAAGTGATCGAAAATTGTAATTATCTTTTTAAGTTTTATATCAGCAATCGTAAATAGGTGGAGAAATAAAATTATAAATCGATTCACATGTTCAAAAATTATTTCAAAATAGCCTGGCGAAATATATTGCGCAACAAGATTTTCTCCGCCATTAAAATCGCAGGATTAAGCATCGGCCTCACCGTCTGCATGCTTATTTTACTTTATACCAAAGACGAACTGAGCTTTGACCGGTTTCAGGAAAATAAAGCGCAACTATACCGCATTATTCAAACATGGCAATTTGGAAAAGATCCATCGCAAACAATTGGAATTACAAATTCAGTTGTGGGCGAATCATTCGCCAAAGAAATTCCCGAAGTACAGCAATATGTTCGCATCAACGGAGTGGCTATAACAGTGAAGAGGAATAATGACGTGTTTACAGAAAATTCCTTGTTTGTTGATGATAATTTTTTGTCGGTATTTACTTTTCCCCTGTTGAAAGGAAACAAAGGAACAGCATTGAAAGATCTGCATTCAGTGGTTCTCTCAAAAGACATTGCAAAAAAATATTTTGGTTCCTCGGATGCTATCGGCAAAATAATCCAACTAAAATTAGCTGATGAATTCGAAAATTTTACTGTTACAGCTATAGCAGAAAATTCTCCGCAAAATTCTACCTTAAAATTTGAAATGCTCCTGCCCATTAAGTATTACGAAAACTATAATAGTAATAAAAGTTGGATTGGTGGAAGTTTGAATACTTTTTTAATGCTTTCTCCAAAGACAAATATCAAATTGGTTGAAAGCAAAATGCAAACCTTGTTTGACAAAAACACGAAAGATCAGCTTGCAAAAGCAATGAAGGAGCAAGGTGCTGCCGTGAAAATTAAGTTAGGTCTGCAACCTTTGACTGATATTCACCTGAGCACACAAGCCGGGCCCGATAACGGAATGGCGGATGGAAGCAATCCTGTATATTCTTATATACTCACCTGTATTGCAGTTTTTATTTTGGTCATCGCCTGCATCAATTTTATTAATCTCGCGGTTGCACAATCATTAAAACGGAGTAAAGAAATCGGCATAAGAAAAGTTGTTGGTAGCACCCGCGGCCAATTAATCAAACAATTCCTTATTGAATCATTTCTTGTATCATTGATCGCTTTTGTGTTCGCAATTTTTTTAACTACATTTATTCTCCCTCTCTTTAATCAATTAGCGAATAAAAAATTAAGTCTCTCTTATTTATCGGATGGCAATTTGTATGCAGGCTATTTTTTGTTATTGCTTGTTACTTCGTTTATCGCGGGCTTTTATCCATCACTCGTGCTATCTGCTTTTCAACCCGTAAAAGTTTTATACAGCAAGCAAAAATTAACAGGCAAAAATTATCTCACAAAAGGTCTGATCGTATTACAATTCACGCTTGCGATTTTTTTGATCATTGGCACAATTGCTATTAATTCGCAACTGAATTTTCTTTTACATGCAGACCTTGGTTATGACAGCAAAAATCTTGTGAGAATGGATATACCTATCAGCAAATCAAGTGACAAACTGCCCGAAATTTTTAAAAATGAATTATCCAATCAAAAAAATATCATAAGTATTGCGGCAAGACATGGCGGGCGCAGCATATCAGGCGCAAAAGCTAACGGGAAAAACATTACAATTGAAAACAATAGAATTGATAACGCGTTTTTGCCCACTTTTAAAATTCCAATTCTAGCAGGCAGAAACTTTTCTCCCGATTATCCTTCAGATTCCACGCATTCCGTTATCGTAAACGAAAGCTTTGCAAAAGAAGCGGGATGGAACATTCATAATGCCGTTGGAAAAACGATCAGTTATGGTGATGACAACAAACCCGTTACTATTATTGCTGTTATAAAAGATTATCATTTCATATCATTGAAAGAAAAAATTACACCTGAATTGTTTTCAATGAATCCGGATTTTAATTACGGTCAAATATGGGTGAAGATCAGTCCAAACAATATCCCCCAAACACTTGCAATGCTGCAAAACACCTACAAAAAAATAGTGCCTTATTTTCCATACTCCTATCAGTTCATGAATGATATCAATGCAAAGAACTACCAAACTGAAACCAAGTGGAAGCAAATTATAAGCATTGCCGCCATTCTCTTTATTTTCATTTCATGCATCGGGCTGCTTGGACTCGTGATGTTATCCGTTGAACAAAGAACAAAAGAAATAGGAATAAGAAAAATACTAGGAGCCGCTATTTCAAGAATCGTCATGATCATCGCAAAAGATTTTGTACTACTGATAACTATCGCATTTCTTGTTGCAGCGCCAATCGGATATTGGGCAGTGAATAAATGGTTGCAGGATTTCGCATACCGGATCGATATCAGCTGGACAATTTTTGCTATAGCAGGGATATTTGTTATTGCCGTTGCACTATTGACGATAAGTGTACATGCAATCAGGGCAGCAATGGCAAACCCGGTAAAGAGCCTGAGAACAGAATAAAACTAATGTGCGGATGTGCAAATGTGCGGATGTGCGGATTGACTAGCCCACTAGCTCCGCCCTTTAGGGCGGAGTGCCCTTGAATATTGAGTGTTGATTATTGATTATTGAATGTTTTAGGAAGATTGCACCAAAGAATCTTCAATATTTAACACTCAATATTCAAGGCTGAAAACCGATCAGGTTAAAATTAAATTTCTTTCATGCTAAGAAACTATTTCAGGAATGCACTGCGCAATATGATGAAAAATAAAATTTTTTCTTTCATCAATATCCTTGGATTAACCGTCGGGTTAACGAGCTTTTTGTTGATTGCGCTCTATATTTTTGATGAATTGACTTTCGATCGCTTTCATAAAAACGCAAACAATATTTATCGCATTGTAAACGACAAAACAACTCCGGATGGAAAAGAAACAAAGATTGCCGGCGCCGGATACCAGGTTTCAGCAAGAGCAAAAACTGATTTCCCCGAAGTAAAAGATGCGGCCCGCCTTATAACTTTCGGAAGAACCAATGTTTCTGTTATTGAGAATACAAATGTTTTCTACGAATCTTTCCAGATCGGCAATCCCGATTTTTTAACAACATTCGATTTCCCCTTATTACAAGGCGATCGCAATACCGCATTGACTGCTCCTCATTCCGTAATTGTTACAGTAGAAACCGCAAAAAAATTTTTTGGTACAACAGATGTATTGGGCAAAACAATAAAAGTTGACAGGGACAGCGTGCCATTTAAAATTACTGCCGTATTAAAAAATTTTCCGGTCAATTCTCACCTCTCCTTCAACCTCCTTTTTTCCGAGTCAAGCATCACCAATAACGATTTTAAAAAATTTATAACAGCAGACTGGGAATCTGATGCATTTACCACTTATCTGGCGTTATCTGATAAAACAGATATACATAAACTGGAGATAAAAATTAATCGGCTTGTAACTGCAAACCGGAAAGCTGATACTAAAGGGAAATATAATTTCATTTTGCAACCTCTGGCAAAGATCCATTTTTATTCTGCCGACATCGAAGGCGATTATATCAGGAAGAGCAATATTATTTATATCTATGTTTTTTCTATTATAGGATTATTCGTGCTCTTGATCGCATGTATCAACTACATGAACTTAACTACAGCGGGTTTTTCAAACAGGTCCAAAGAAATTGCAATGCGGAAGGTAGCAGGTGCTTCAAGAACTAATCTTGTAGCGCAATTTCTTTCAGAGGCTTTTTTAATAACAACAATTGCATTATTGTTTGCATTATTGATTGTAAAAACTTTGTTACCCTCGTTCAATGCATTTACTGAAAAAGAATTAACACTCGGAATACATACAGATTACCGGATCCTGCTGAGTATTGTTCTGGTCATTATAATTGTCGGATTGCTATCAGGCATATATCCTGCATTATTTCAGTCACGTTTCAAGCCCCTTCTTTTACTAAAAAACAAGGCCAATATCGGCAAGGGAAATCTCTCCATGCGTCGTTCACTGGTTGTGTTTCAATTTGCACTTTCAATCACTATGATCATTGCTACCATGATTGTTTATATGCAAATGAAATATATAAACACAAAGGATATGGGCTTTAATAAAAGCCAGTTACTCGTCGTGGATATCAATAGTGGTAAAGTTCGCAGGGGTGCTGAAACAATCAAAACAGAATTTGCAAAATTATCACAGGTAAAAGATGTGTCTGTCAGTTCAAGAGTGCCGGGTGAATGGAAAGATCTCCCAAAGGTCAAAGTAAAGAATGAAAAAATCCGGATACTGGAAGGCACTGATATGTATTTTCTTGGTATCGATGACCATTTTTTAAAAACATACCAGATCTCTTTAATCAAAGGGAGAAATTTTGCAAACGGCGGTCTTGCTGATTCTTCTTCTGTTATCATCAACGAGACTGCAGCAAAGGAATTAGGCATAACAGAACCTTCGGAACAAATGATTGAAATTCCACTCGATAAAATTTTCAGGGCCCGGGTTATAGGTATCGTAAAAGATTTTAATTTTCAATCCTTGCATGAGTCTCTGGCGCCGATGTTGCTTGGTTTTCAAAAAAATCCTGTCCAGTATATTGACTATTTTACTATGCGGGTTACAACAAATAATATGGCTGAAACGCTGAAACAAATCGACGCCATTCTTCATAGCGTCGACCAAAGTCATTTGTTTGAATATCATTTTTTGGATAAGCAGTGGGAATTATTTTACCGGGAAGACCATATAAGGGAAACGATTTTTTTCATCGTCGCCGGACTAACGATCATGATTGCCTGCTTAGGCCTTTTCGGTTTAGCTACCTATGCAGCAGAACAACGTATCAAAGAAATCGGAATTCGCAAAGTGCTGGGTGCTAGTATCAGCGGTATCGTAGCGATGCTCTCGAAAGATTTTTTGAAACTGGTATTACTCGCAGGCTGCATTGCATTTCCCATTGCATGGTGGGCGATGAATACATGGTTACAGGATTTTGCTTATCATATCAAAATACAATGGTGGGTGTTTGTATTGGCGGGTTTTATAGCCGTTGCCATTTCCTTGATAACAATAAGTTTCCAGGCAATAAAGGCGGCAATGGCGAACCCGGTGAAGTCGCTGCGATCTGAATAAAATCAATGTGCGGATGTGCAGATGTGCGAATGCTTGCCCGCCGAAGCTTTAGCGAAGGTGGGCCCATTGGCTCCGTCAGTTAAAATTAAAAATGACTCTTCAATCATGATAAAAAACTATCTGAAAATCGCGTTCCGCAACCTGTATCGGAATAAAGCCTACACATTATTGAACATGCTGGGATTGGCAATTGGTATGGGAGCCGCACTATTGATCTTTCTTGTAATACAATTCGAAACCAGTTATGATAATTTTCATCCGAAAAAAAATAGCATCTACCGGATAGGGACTGAATTTCATAACCAGGATGGCATTGGCTATTCTTCAGGAGCAGCCTTTCCTGTTGGACCACAATTACGTTTAGACTTCCCGCAATTAAAAGAAGTCGCATCCTTTTTTAAACTGGGCGACGGACAGATCACATTTGAAAATACTGCAACAGGGCAGCAAAAGAAATTGAATGAAAAAAATATTTTTTATGCAGAGCCTGAGTTTTTCAGGATGTTCAATTTTGAATGGATCGCTGGAGATCCTAAAGCTTCATTGACGGAGCCAAAACAGGTCGTGCTTACACAGGAAACAGCAGAAAAATATTTTGGTGACTGGAAATCCGCTATTGGAAAAACTATCCAGCTTGATAATAACCTTGTTTTTAAAGTCAGCGGCATCCTGAAAAACCTTCCTGTCAATACGGATTTCTCTATGAATCTCGTCATATCCTATAATACATTAAAGAATACTCAACTCAACAGGAACCTGACGGATTGGGTAAGTACTTTCGGGCAAGCATCCTGTTTTGTTGTGCTACCTCCTGAGCTTTCAGCACGCAAATTCAATGCTGATCTAAAATCATTCGCCATCAAACATAAACCTGCTGATTATGCGAAAGACGTTTATGTTGCACAACCTTTAAAAGAGATACATTTTGACAGTCGTTTTGGAAATTACGGAACACATTCTTTCAGTCATTCCCTGATTACTGCGTTGATATTGATCGGCATTTTTCTTTTACTCATTGCATGCGTCAATTTTATTAACCTTGCAACGGCCCAGGCAGTTAACCGTTCAAAAGAAGTTGGCATACGGAAAGTACTCGGCAGTATCCGCTCTCAACTTGCTTTTCAATTTTTGGGAGAAACCGCGTTGATTACAGTCGGTGCCATTGCAGGAGCTGTTTGTATCGCTGAATTATCATTGCCTTTTTTGAACAACCTGCTTGAAGAAAAAATGCCGATGAATTTTTTTATAAATCCTATAGTTATTTTATTTATAGTGGTTACCGGTATTGTCGTAACACTATTATCCGGTTTATATCCGGCGCTGATTATTTCCGGGTTCAATCCCATAACAGCCTTAAAGAATAAAGTAACGGCAAAGATGGTGGGCGGTATTTCATTGAGAAGAGGGCTCGTTATTCTGCAATTCGCTATTGCGCATTTGCTGATTATTGGCATGCTGATCGTGGTGAGTCAAATGGATTATTTCAGGAATGCCTCATTGGGATTTGACAAGGCCGCAATAATTAATGTGCCGGTTCCCGGCGACAGTACCAGCCACTCACGGACCGATTATCTCCGTAATATCTTATTGCAGAATCCGAATATTTTAAATGTAAGTTTTAGTTTCGCCAGTCCTTCGGCCGATGGAAACTGGGATAGTGATTTCAGATTCGATAATGCGGCAAAATCCACTGATTTCAGTGCCAACCTGAAATGGGCCGATGCCGATTATTTCAAAACGTATAACCTGCAATTCGTTGCCGGACGCCCTTATCATCCGAATGATACCGTGAATGAATTCGTAGTGAACGAAACCCTGCTCCATAAATTAGGGATCATGGATCCTCAAAAAGCAATCGGGAAAAAAATTAATTTTTGGGATGGCGTAAAAGTTGCTCCCATTGTTGGTGTGATCAGGGATTTTAATTCTTATTCACTGAGTAAACCGATGGCTCCTGTTGTACTAAGTACATGGAAAGATGTTTATCAGACCATCAATATTAAAATAAGAACCGGAACTGAAAAAAACACATTGTCCTATATCGAAAAATACTGGAATGCAGCTTTTTCAAAATATGTTTATAAATACGAGTTCCTCGATGATACCATTGCTGGTTTTTATAAACAGGAAACACAATTAACGCAATTGTATAAAATTTTTGCAGGGATTGCAATTTTTATCAGTTGTCTTGGTCTTTATGGATTGGTGTCTTTCATGGCCGTTCAGCGAACTAAAGAAATAGGCGTCAGGAAGGTGTTGGGTGCATCCGCCGCAAATATCGTTTACCTCTTATCGAGAGAATTCACTTTACTCATTATAATCGCATTTGTGATTGCCGGTCCGCTCGCTTATTATATCATGCATCGCTGGCTGGAAAATTATGCCTACCGGATACCATTAGACGCGCCAATATTTTTGCTCGCGATCGCCGTTTCCATTGCGATTGCATGGATAACCGTAGGATATCGCGCTATTAATGCGGCATTGGCCAACCCTGTGAAGTCACTGCGAACAGAGTAGAAGGATGGAATTATTAATCACCGCCTTGTCTGCAGGCAAGGGGTAAGAGGTGTAGGGCATGACGTACCCCACACCTCTTACCCCTTACCCCGTGGGGATTGGGCGAAAAATTCTCACTATCATGCTAAAAAATTATTTCAAAACCGCCTGGCGCAACCTGATGAAGAATAAAACATTTTCTTTCATCAACATCGTCGGACTGGCCACCGGAATGGCCGCATGTATTATTATTCTATTATTTGTATTCTATGAAAAAAGCTTCGACAATTTTCATACAAAAAATATTTACCGCCTCAATGAAGTGCAAAAGTTTGAAGGCATGGTGGCTTCTCAGAAAGTGGGACTGTCCATGTTTCCCATGGGGCCGACTTTACAAAAAGAATTCCCTGAAATAAAGAATTTTACAAGAATACATTGGAATGATAAAGTACAAATGACTTACGGAGACAAGAGAATCTATCTCCCGAATGTATTTTTTGTTGATTCTACTTTTTTCCAGCTATTCGATTTCAAATTGTTAAATGGAAACAAGACAACAGTGCTTCAAAAACCAAACAGCATGGTATTAACCGAAGCAAGTGCTGAAAAATTATTTGGGAAAACAGATCCTATTGGGAAAACTGTTACTCATTATGGTGGTGATACAACGAGTTTTGTGGTGACCGGAATCATGCAAAACGTACCTCAAAATTCCCAGCTTCAATTCGACGGGTTGTTTTCGTTTAATACAATTTATGATAAACATCCGGAGATGATGAAGCAATGGGGAGGCAACTGGCTGGATACATATTTTGAGTTAGCGCCGGGTACAAATACAGCTCTCCTGGAAAAAAAATTTCCAGCTTATCTTAAAAAATACCTGACAAGGAATGATAACTGGAAAAATTACGAACTTTTTCTTTTGCCACTCAGAGATGTTCATGCAAGTGCATCAGATATCGGGCTTGATTACCTGAATTATCAAAAATTCGATAAGAACTATACAAATATATTTTTTGCTATTGCCTTGACCGTATTACTCATTGCCTGCATCAACTTCATGAATCTTGCTACTGCACGTTCCGCGGAAAGAGCAAAAGAAGTAGGCATCCGAAAATCCATTGGCGCCTATCGATGGCAGTTAGGATTTCAGTTTATCAGCGAATCCATCATCATCTCCCTGCTGGCACTGGTATTAGCTGTTATTCTTGTCAAATTATTCCTGCCATGGGTAAACGCATTGAGTCACCGGAACCTGCAATTCGCATTGTTCAGCAACCCGGTTGTATTGATTATGCTTTTGCTGGGAGCCGGATTGATCGGATTATTATCCGGACTTTATCCTGCAGCTTATTTGTCAGCCTTTCAACCCGTCAAAGTGCTGAAAGGATCTGCGCAAACTGGAAAGAATAAAAGCTTATTGAGAAATGTTCTTGTTGTGACCCAGTTCTCAACTGCTATCTTCCTGATGATTGCAACCGTATTTTTGGTGCGACAATTAAATTTCATGCAGGGCCGCGACCCCGGTTTTATTCGCGACCAGGTTGTTACCATTCCATTCGATGATATTACTTATAGAAATTACGAGGCGTTGAAACAGGATTTACTAAGCAATACCCTGGTATCAGGCGTTACTGCTGCACAGGATCAATTGGGCAGTCACCTGGATCAGTCTGGCATCCAGTTTAAGGGTGATGGCCCTGAACGTGGATTGACTTCAACCCGCCTGATCGTTGATCCGGATTATCTCAACCTTTATAAAATTTCTTTGGTACTGGGAAGAAATTTCTCAACCGAAAAATCAGCAAATGGCAAGGAATATATCATCAATGAAGCCCTGGCAAAGGAATTATTAAAAGATAACCCCAAAGCCGACATGTCTTCTTTACTGGATAAACATTTTGGATTCGATTCAGCGGGTAAATTAACGGGTAAAATAATTGGCATTGCAAGAAATTTCAATTTTAATTCACTGCATTATAAAATTGAAACCATGTTCATGTTCAACCAGCGTGAATGGGGATTCAGTAACTTATCTGTAAAAATAAATGGAAGCAGGGCACAGGAAGCGCTCGCATTTATTCAATCGGTATGGAAAAAATTTACACCGGATCATCCTTTCGAATATCAATTCCTGGATGATCACTTCGAAGAAATGTATATGGCAGATACGCAGATAACCAAGATTGTTGCAGTATTGGCCATACTTGCTATTATCATTTCATGTCTCGGATTATTCGGCATGGCTTCTTATTCGGCAGAAAAAAGAGTAAAAGAAATCGGCATCAGGAAAGTACTTGGTGCATCAGTAACAGGTATTGTTGGCATGCTTTCAAAAGATTTTTTAAAGCATGTATTGATTGCTACAATCATAGCTTGGCCGCTTGCCTGGTATTGTATCAGCAAATGGCTGCAGGATTTTGCATACAGGGTAAATATCAGCTGGTGGGTTTTCGTCATAGCAGGTATCACTGCAATACTGATCGCATTAATAACGATCAGTTTCCAGGCAATCAGGGCAGCAAGAGCGAATCCGGTGGAGTCGTTAAGAACAGAATAAATTAATGTGCGGATGTGCAAATGTGCAAATATGCGAATTGCCCTCTAGCTCCGCCCTTTAGGGCGGAGATCTAAAAATTATAAATCAATCACTATGTACAGAAATTATTTCAAAACAGCCATCAAAAATCTTTTTCGCAACAAAGTTTTTTCGTTTATTAATATTTCCGGGCTCAGTGTCGGACTCGCATGTTGCATGCTGATTTTTTTATACGCCAAGGATGAAATAAGCTATGATCGTTTTCATGAAAAGAAAGATGTCATATATCGCATCGTTTCAAAATTTACAAGTCCAACAGGAGAAATACGTAGAACCGGCAATACTGGCATGATGCCTGGGCCAACGTTTAAACGTGAAATTCCGGAAGTGGAAGATTATTTGCGTGTACAGCAGGATCACTATACAGTAAAACATGGATCTGCTATTTTTGATCAGGCCGCTGTCGTGGTTGACGATAATTTTTTCTCTTTCTTCTCTTTTCCCTTAATCCAGGGCGATCCGAAAACGGTGTTTAAGGATATTCATTCGATTGTGCTTTCCGAAGAAGTTGCACAAAAATATTTTGGTAAGAAAAATGCGCTCGGTGAAATACTTGAATTAAAAGTTAATGACAAATTTGAATTTTTTACAGTCAAGGGGATTACGAAAAAATCTCCGCAGAATTCTTCACTAAAAATACAAATGCTCGTTTCAAGGAAGTTCAAGCAAACACTCTGGGATGATACGCATTGGACAAATTTTTACATGAACACATTTGTAATTCTCAAAAAAGGATCGAACCTGGCTGCTGTGGAATCGAAATTTGCAAAATCATATAATAAAAATGCAGCCCAGGAATTAAAAGAACAGGCAGAAAAATATGACTATAAAGATAAAACGCAATTCCTGCTTCAACCATTATTGGATATGCATCTCAATAAAGAATACGAAGTAGAAAATGGATTATCAGATAAAAGTAATCCAACTTATTCTTATATACTCTCTGGCATTGCCTTATTGATTTTATTGATTGCCTGTATCAATTTTATCAATCTTACCGTGGCGCATTCATTGAAAAGAGCCAAAGAAATCGGAATTCGAAAGGTAGTTGGCGGTCAGCGAAAGCAACTCGTTCTGCAATTCATGGGCGAATCTTTTATCCTATGCTTTATCGCTTTTTTATTTGCGATTATATTGGTGCAGGTACTGCTTCCATTTTTCAATGAGGTTGCTAATAAGGCCCTCGCATTTTCATATTTACTGGATACAAAACTTGTGCTGGGATATATTGGCTTGTTCCTGTTAACAGGATTGCTTGCCGGATTTTATCCTGCAGTTGTATTATCCCGGTTCAACCCGGTGGAAACGTTATATGGCAGATTAAGACTCACAAACAAAAATTATTTGTCAAAGGGATTGGTTGTATTTCAATTCACACTGTCTACATTTCTTATCATCGCCACTTTTATTATCTATTCACAGTTTAATTATTTAACGCATTTTGATCTTGGTTATAATGATAAAAATGTGGCGATCGTAAATGCCGGTTATATTAACAGAGATAAATTGCAGGCTTTTAAAAATGAATTACTAAAAAATGCATCTATCCAAAATGTCAGTGCTGATATGGGCGGCCGATGGGGGACGCATGGGCATATTAATGGAGCGACAGATATAGGATTTGATTTTAGAATCATTGATGAAAATTATTTTTCCCTCTTTGAAATACCTGTCATAAAAGGAAGAAGTTTTTCAAGAGATATCTCTACAGATACATCGCAGGCAGCGGTGGTGAACGAGACGTTTGTCAAAACAGCAGGATGGAAAAATCCTCTTGGCCAGGTTGTAGATTTCTTTTATGATAATAAAAAATATAGCGTCATTGGTGTAATTAAAGATTATCATTTTGTGGCGTTAAACGAAAAAACGGGTCCCGAGATTTTTATGACAAGACCAACGCAGGACCTAAGAGATATTTTTATAAAACTGAAACCGGTTGGCACCGCCGAAACCTTACATTTTATTGAAGCTACCTTCAAAAAATTATTCCCGTTTCAGCCATATCAAAGCAAATTCAAAGACGAAGAAAATGCAAGACAATATGAAAGTGAAGCAAAATGGAAACAAATTATCAGTTTCGGCGCCATACTCACTATTTTTATTTCATGTATCGGCTTGTTCGGACTCGCGACGCTGGCTGCTGAAAAAAGAACAAAAGAAATCGGCATCAGGAAAGTATTGGGCGCTTCTGTTGCGATCATTGTCAGAAAACTTTCCAACGATTTTTTGAAGTTGGTAATCATCGCGGCATTTATTGCTATTCCTGTTGCATGGTTGGTGATGAATAAATGGCTGGATGATTATCCGTATAAAATAAAGCTCAACGTCTGGACTTTTGGATTTGCAGTAATTCTTGTTATGCTTGTTGCATTGCTGACGATCAGTTATCAATCTATTAAGTCTGCACTTGCCAATCCCGTGAAAAGTCTGAGAACAGAATAGAACCGTGATTAAGAGGATTGAATCGGATTATGAGGAAATTGGTAAGCAAATGTTGATGGGTTGATTAGTTGAAAAGTAAATAAAAACCGCGGTCGTAGGATATGTGAACTATCCACTAGCTCCGCCCTTCAGGGCGGAGACAGAGAATTTAAAACCATCCGTCCTGCCCGCCTCAGGCGAGTGGAGAAAATATATAATTATAAACCAACAGTCATGTTCAGAAATTATTTCATCGTAGCCTTCAGAAATTTTTTCAGAAATAAAGTTTTTTCACTCATCAATGTTTCCGGATTAGCAATCGGTATCAGCGCTTCTCTCGTGATATACCTGATCGTGAGCTATGAATTCGGATTCGATAAGTTCGAAAAAGGCGGCAACAGAATTTACCGGGTTGGTTCTGAAATGCATTTCCCGGATCAGGTATTTTCAATTTCAGGTGTACCTGCACCATTGCCTGCAGCAATACGAAAAGAAATAAGCGGTATTGAAACAGTGACTGGTTTCGAAATTGTTGATGGCTCTATTACTATTAAAGGGAGCGAAAATAAAGCTCCTAAGGTTTTTGTAAACCAGCAGAGAATTATTTTCGCCGATGAAAATTATTTCAAATTCATTAATCATCAGTGGCTGGCTGGAAATCCTGAATCATTACGCGAACCCTTCAAAATCGTACTGGCGCAAAGCCTTGCAAAAACATATTTTTCTTCTGCTGACTGGAGTAAAATATTGGGGAGGACAATTATTTATAACGATTCTATCAGCGTGACCGTTGCAGGTATTGTAAAGGATATTGATGAAATTACAGAGTTTGATTTTAAATCGTTCATATCATTGTCTACTATATCCAATAGTGGTCTTAAGAATAATTATGGAATGGATAACTGGAATGGAGTCAATGGCTCTTCGCAATGCTTTGTAAAACTAAACCCGGGAATATCTCCTTTGCTGATTGAAAAACAAATAAAAAAAGTTAAGACAAAATACCTGAAAAATGATTACCTCAAAACAACACATTTGTTACAACCGCTTAGCGATATTCACTTCAATTCGAGTTATTCCAGCCTGGTCAAAAGGTCGGCAAATAAAAAAATACTTTATGGATTGTTGATCGTAGCTGCATTTCTTTTGCTACTCGGATGCATCAATTTTATTAATCTTACTACGGCCCAGGCTATTCGCAAAGCGAAGGAAACAGGCATAAGAAAAACAATGGGCAGTTCAAAAAAACAATTAATACAACTATATCTCACTGAAACATTTCTGCTGACTTCGATTGCAACTTTATTATCGGTTTTAATTGCTCCTGCACTGCTGAAACTTTTTTCAGATCATATACCAAAAGAAATTTCGTTCAGCATGGTAGGCCAGCTGCATGTATTAATTTTCCTTGTATTGCTTACCATTGCGATAAGTCTCTTGTCCGGTTTTTATCCGGCAGTTGTTTTAACACGCTATAACCCCGCGGTGGTATTGAAAAGCCAGGCTTCAGTTTCATCGAGCTCAACACGCAAATCCCTCCTGAGAAAATCGTTGACAGTTACTCAATTCATCGTAGCGCAATTTTTTATTATCGCTACACTTATGGTTGGCAAACAAATTTATTATTCCCTCCACAAAGATCTTGGCTATAAAAAAGATGCCATTATCATAGCAGATCTTCCATGGCCCGATAAGCAAGGCAAATATCCTTTATTATTGCAAAAATTAAAATCGATACCAGGCATTGAGCATGCGGTAATCAGCGGCGCTCCTCCAGCTATAAATGGAATTAGTATCTCTACTATAACTTATAATGGCGGAAAAAAGAAAATAGAAACCACTGTTGAATTAAAATATGCGGATTCCGCTTATTTCAATTTATACCATATGAAATTATTGTCAGGAAGATATCTTATTCCATCTGATAGTATTTCGGCTTACATGATCAATAATACCTGTGCGCGATTTCTTGGATTCAAAAACCCTGCGGATGCTGTCGGACAAATCCTTGAAAGAGGCAACGAAAAACTTCCTATTGTTGGAGTACTTGCAGACGTGCACACACAGTCTCTCCACTCCGCCATCAAACCACTCGCCTATTCGGCAGTCAATGGAAATTACGGCAAATTGCATATTGCTTTAAAGAATCAAAATGAGAATAGAACAATCTGGAAATCCGCTATAAGCCAGGTTCAGCATATATGGAAGGAAATATATCCTGAAACTAACTTTGAGTATGAATTTTTCGACGACAGTATTGCCAAATTCTATACTGCGGAGCAAACAACTGCAACCATGCTGGGTTAGGCAACCGGGCTGACTATTTTTATCAGCTGCCTTGGTTTATTAGGGTTGGCGATCTATACTACCAACCAACGCAAAAAAGAAATCGGAGTAAGAAAAGTATTGGGAGCTTCGGTTAAGCAGATCGTATTATTAATATCAAAAGATTTCATGCTTCTTATTTTGCTTGCATTTATCATTGCCACCCCGCTTGCATGGTGGGCAATGCATAAATGGTTGCAGGATTTTGCATATCGCACAACATTGGATTGGTGGATATTTGCTTCGGGTGGTTCATTCATGCTCATCGTTGCATTGATTGTACTCAGTGCAAGAACCATCAGATCGGCATCTGCTAATCCTGTTGAAAGTTTAAGAACAGAATAAGGCAAATATGCGGATTTGCAAATGTGCGAATTAATGTCGAAGGGCGAAAATTTTTGGGCCAACATAAACTAACTATCATGCTTAAAAGTTATTTCAAAGTCGCTATCCGGAATTTTCTTCGTGATAGAACATACAGCCTGATTAACCTCGTTGGATTAGTAATAGGAATGGCTGCTGTATTTATGATATTGGGTTATGTACGCTATGAATTATCCTATGATCAGCATTATAGCAATTCAAATAGAGTTTACCGTCTTATTTCCCGAAAAACAAAAAGTAATAATGAAGACAGAGCTGCATTGGTACTTCAGCCACTTGCATATACGTTAAAAAATGAATTCCCTGAAATAGAATCAGTGAGCTTTTTGCAAAAAGGGGAAGATCAATTTCTGTTGAATAACGAAATGATTAAATTGAATACGATCCACGCTGACAGTAGCTTTCTGCATATTTTCAATATTCCGCTTCAATATGGTACTGGCATCGCAGCACTTACTCACGAAAATGATATTGTCATTACAGAAAAGGTTTCCCATACTTTTTTCCCAGGTCGAAACTCCATTGGCTTAAATCTGCAGAGTAAGGATTGGCTCGGAAAAAATATATCATTTAAAATAACAGGTATTATTAAAGAAATACCAGGCAATACGCATTTCAAAGCTGAAGCCATCATTGCAAATATTCAAAAACAACAACCACTGGATTGGAGTGGAGGCAATGTAATGACAGAATATATTTTATTGAAAAAAAACACATCAGCCGGTAACCTTGAACAGAAGTTCCCATTCATGCTTAAAAAATATAATTGTCCCGACAATATCAAGCTGGAATTACAACCGGTAAAATCCATTCATCTGCATTCTTCGATCAGTGATGAACCATTTGCCAATAGCAATATCAAATACATTTACATTTTTTCATTTGTAGCATTGCTTATTTTGTTAATCGCATGCATCAATTATATTAATCTTACCACAGCAAGGTCTTTACAAAGGATTCGTGAAGTTGGCGTCAGAAAGGTAATGGGCGCTCAAAGAAAACAGCTGGTCTTTCAATTCATAACCGAATCTGTTTTGTTTTTTTGTTGCGCTTTGCCAATTGCATTCCTATTATCATATTCCCTATGGCCGATATTCATTCAAACCATAAATATTCCGGCTGAAAACAATTATCTGTTCCATGGAAAATTTATTATTGCTATTGTGGGTATTGGCTTACTCACAGGGATTTTGTCGGGGTCTTATCCTGCATTCTTCTTATCAAAAATGCGGCCTGCTCATATTCTTAAAGATTGGCAAAAAAGTTTCAGGCTCAATATGAATATCCGCAAAGGACTTATCATATTTCAATTTGTTATTTCTATCACCCTAATTATTTCTACGTTGGTAATTTACCTCCAATTGCATTTTATGAATAATATGGAGTTGGGCTTCAATAAAAATTATTTAATTGCGCTGCCCTGGCAAATGATGGAAAACAAAACGGATGCTTTTAAGTATGAATTGAAAAAAAATAAAAACATAACGAATGTTGCCATTTCAAGTTGGAAAGCCGGCGAATATTATGGCTCATACGGAAGCATTCATCCTCCACATGATACTACAAAAGAACTGAATTTATCATCCCTGGATGGAGATTATGATTTTCTCAAAACTATGGGCATAGAACTGGTGCAGGGCAGAGATTTTTCACCTGCTTATGGAGCAGATGCAATTAATAATGATTCGTTATTTAAAATTCTCAGTGCTAAAAAATTGTCCCGGGATGAAATAAATAATATGTTATCATCCCAATCAATTATCATCACCGAACAAGCAGCAAAAGCCCTCCAATTAAAGCAACCGCTGGCCGGACAGGTTTTAAATTATAAGGGATTGAGGGGAACTGTTATCGGTGAAGTAAAAAATTTTCTCGGCATTTCATTATTACATCAAAACTCAATGGTAGTCATCACCTCCGGCGCTAAAATGAGAGCAGGCTTTACATATATAAGAATTTTCCCGGGGAACATTTCTCAAACGATCAGTTTTATTCAATCTACATGGAAGAATTTTTTTCCCAATAACAGGTTTGAATTTTCGTTTGTAGATGACCGCTTACAACAATCTTATGATGCGCAATCAAGGCTCGCTTCCATATTTAATTTCTTCGGGTTACTGGCAATTATCATTGCGGCAATGGGATTATTCAGTCTCGTTGCATTGACGGTGCAACAAAAAACAAAGGAGATAGGAATCCGAAAAGTATTAGGAGCAAGTATTTCCGAAATTGTACAATTATTATCGAAAGATTTTCTCAAACTCATCCTTGTTGCAATTCTCATTGCATCGCCCATTGGATGGTGGGCCATGCACAGGTGGCTGGAAGATTTCAATTATCGAATCAGCATCAGCTGGTGGATATTTTTTATTGCAGGAACAGGTTGCTTATGCTTTGCAATAGCTATTGTAGTGATACAGGCAATGAGAGCCGCGACTGCGAACCCGGTGAAAAGCTTAAGAACAGAATAAATTAATGTGCGGATTTGCGAATGTGCAGGTGTGCGAATTAGGGACCGGCTCTGCCCTTTAGGGTGAAGAATAGATTGATGAACGGAATTGATTATTATCTCTATTGGGATATATTTAATATTTAAAATGAATCCTCATGTTTAAAAATCATTTGAAAATCGCATTGCGCAACCTGGTGAAACGCAAAGGATATTCTTTCCTGAATATTTTTGGATTAGCGATTGGCATCACCTGTTGCCTGCTTATATTTCAATACGTGGCTTATGAAAAAAGCTATGATAAATTCCAGGACGATGCGGGAAGGATTGTCCGCGTACGTCTCGACAGTTACCAAAAAGGAAAACTGGCATGGCAATCTGCTACATCCTACCCTGCCATCGCACCAACCATGAAAAAAGATTTTCCGGAAGTGGAAGATTTCTGCAGGCTGATAGATGCAAATCTGCTTTTGTCAAACGAAGCAAGACATGTGAAGTTCAATGAAACAAAAGGTTACTTTGCTGATCCCTCCATAATAAAAATGTTCAATATCCAATTGCTGAAGGGCGATCCCAAAACAGCAATGGATGGTCCTGATAAAATGCTTCTGTCGGAAACAATGGCAAAAAAATATTTTGGCAACGAAGAGCCGCTGGGAAAAAGATTAACGGTAAGAGATAACGCGGTTCGTAATTATGAAGTAACAGGCATATTCAAAGATTATCCCGCCAATTCGCATCTTATCATCAATCACCTGGTTTCTTATTCAACGTTGGGAAAAGAATTAAGACAGCGGGGAGATACCAGCAATGCTTCAGAAACAGCCTGGGGTTGGTATGACTATTACGATTATATAAAATTGAAACCCGGAACTGACTGGAGGAAACTCCAGGCGAAATTACCTGCATTCAGCAACCGCTATATGAACAACAGTGAATGGAATAAAACAAACAATGAGAGGAGTGAATTATATCTTATTCCATTAAGCGATATCCATCTTTATTCTAATTATAACCAGGAAGCGGAAGTAAATGGCGATGGGAAAGCTGTTGGATTCTTATTCATGATTGCATTTTTCATTATCGCAATTGCCTGGATCAACTATACGAATTTAGCAACTGCACGCTCGCTGGAAAGAGCAAAGGAAGTTGGTGTCCGAAAAGTATTGGGAGCAGTACGCATGGACTTAATTGCCCAGTTCCTGACAGAAAGTTTTTTGCTGAACCTGCTCGCATTTGCATTGGCGTTAGTAGCCGTATTCCTGCTCGCTCCTTCTTTCAATGAACTGATAGGCACAACCGCAACCGGTGGTTTTTCTATGCCTGCCAATTATTGGCTGGGTTTCTTAACAATGTTTTTTTCAGGCACATTCCTTTCAGGCATTTATCCTGCTTTTGTTTTATCGGGTTATCATCCTGTTGTTGTATTGAAAGGATTATTTAAAAACACTTCCAAAGGTTTGATTTTGCGCAAAGGATTAATAGTAGGACAATTTGCGATTTCGGTGATATTGATTGCCGGAACAATCATCGTATATCAACAGGTGCAATTTATGCGCGAGCAAAAGCTGGGTGTAAATATTAACCAGACACTTGTATTAGAGGGAGCTCATTCATTACAGGATTCGGTTTACCAGAATGTTTTTCAACCTTTCAAAACAGAACTGATGCACCAAACCAGCATTAAAAGCATTACATCGTCTACAAATGTTATGGGACAGGAAATTTACTGGACCAGCGGTATTACCAGGGTGGGTTCCGAAAATAACCAGACGGTGACATTGTATCATCTTGGCGTGGATTATGATTTTCTTCCCGCTTATGATCTGAAACTGGTTGCCGGAAGAAATTTTTCAAGGGATTTCAAGACTGACCAAAAAACTGTTTTACTCAATGAAAAAGCTGCGGAATTGCTCGGCTTTAAAAATGCTGCCGAAGCTGTGAATGCAAGAGTCATAGCCTGGGATACGCTGACCATTATCGGAGTAGTCACCAATTATCATCACCAGGGTTTACAAAAAGCAATAGATCCGATGATCCTTTTATTAAGACCCAATGTCAACCACTATTATTCTCTGAAAACGAGTACGGCAGATGTACAACATACCATCGCTACGGTGGAAAAAATCTGGAACAAATATTTTCCTGCCGATCCTTTCAATTATTTCTTCCTCGATGATTCTTATGGCCAGCAATACAAAGCCGATATCCGTTTCGGGAAAGTATTCGGATTATTTGCTACGTTAGCCATCATCATCGCCTGTTTTGGGTTGCTGGGCCTATCTGCGTACAACGTTTTGCAACGCACAAAAGAAATCGGCATCAGGAAAGTATTAGGCGCTTCGGTGCAGGATTTACTTGTTCTG